>Ga0208158_1000325_pt1 | contig 17996 bp, 22 predicted proteins | sample 8_EtaG_FD_184081 | JGI IMG/M metagenome (GOLD analysis project Ga0208158, IMG submission 184081) | Marine viral communities from the Subarctic Pacific Ocean - 8_ETSP_OMZ_AT15162 metaG (SPAdes) (version 2) | ecosystem: Environmental > Aquatic > Marine > Oceanic | place: Pacific Ocean | collected...
GTTCTGACTCTGGATATGGTTATTCTGCTTCTACAGGAATGGCTTTGACTGGTGATGGTGGTACTCACACTAACGAAAATGGTGCAGAATATATTTATTATGCTCATGCTTGACATAAGGTAAAGAGTACTATATAATATCAATTGAATAGAAGGTTTTAGAATGTCCTGCTCCTCAAAGTATGAAAAATTAGTTGGGTACCTCAAGACTCAACGTGAAGTCTATGGAAACATTATGGGATTTGTTGATAGTCTTGAATCTGAAGAAACTGTCTCAAACTTTACTATGCCTGATTATAGGATTGATACCCCTGATAGCATAGTAGATTTCACCACTATTGGAACATCATATCCAGAATATGCTTCAACAGATGATTTCATTACGTTTGGTGATGTTGTCACAGGAATATCAACTGCAAATGAAGAGATTTTTACAGTCCCTTCACCTATAGATGAATTGACTGGTTTAAATATTACAACTGAGAAGGATGATAAATAACTAAAATCCTCTAGGCCTACGTTAGTATGGGATATCTTGGTAACAATAATACTATAACGGGTACGCAGAACAGTAAGCGGATTGTTATTGATGCAACCCCTAATCAAACTATATCCACTGTAACAGGTGGATATACGATTGATCAGTTAGATGTATATCGTAATGGTGTAAAACTTGTATCCGCTGAAGACTATACTGCAAGAGATGGTTCTACTGTTACTTTTATTAATGCATTAAGTGTTAATGATGATGTAGAGTTTGTAGTCTTTGAGAATTTCAACGTTGCTAGCGCAATGGGAGTTGATTCTGATCAGACTCTTGCTGGTAGTTTAGATGCTACTGGTATTATAACTGCTACTGGTGGTTTTAATATTGGTATTCAATCAGGTGGTCAAGTTATTAATGCTGGTGCAGCAATAACAACCATCAATTTTGTTGGTACTGGTAATACTTTAGTATATAACTCTTCTACTAAGAGTGTTGATGTTGCCATTGCTGGTGGCGGTGGAGGCGGTGTTGGTACTGCCATTAAGTATGCTGATGGTGAGAGTTCACCTTTCACATTTATTGATGCTTATCAAACAGTTACTGAAGATTTGGACTTAGATGCTACTAATGCAGGTGCATCTACATCTTTTGTTGTGTCTGTTATTCCAAACATTGAGATTGCTAGTGGCATTGCTGTCACAGTGGGATCCGGTAAGACTATGGTTATCGATGCTCTACAAATAGGAAATGTCTAATGGGTATACTTGCCGTTGATAGTATTAAAAGCAGGACTGTAGCTCCTGTTACTATAACAGATGACTTAAATGTCAGTGGTGTTTCTACATTTACAGGATCAATTGTTGCTTCAGGTGGTGTTACTGGTAATATAACTGGTGATGCGACAGGTTTAGCTGGTGGTTCTAATATTGGAGTTGGTGTTCTAACTGCAACTGGTGTTGCTAGAGTTACTGATAGTACTGAATCTACTAATACTACAACTGGTTCAGTTATTATATCAGGTGGTGTTGGTATTGCTAAGAGTTTATTTGTTGGTGGTAATATATCTGTTGGTGGAACTCTTACCTATGAAGATGTTCAGAATGTAGATTCGGTTGGTATTGTAACTGCTGGTAGTGGTGTAAGAGTAACTGCTGGTGGTATTAAGGTTACTGCTGGTATTACTACTCTTCCTGCAGATGGTATATTAGTAGGTACTGGATCGAGTATATTTCAACCTGCATCTAATATTTTAACTTTAGGAACAAATAGTGTAGAAAGAATTCGAGTGGATTCTTCGGGTCTTACAATTACTGGTGGTGGTATTTGTACTTCATTAGCAGTTGGTCCTGGTGTAATACAAGAAGATTATAATAATTATGGAACTGCATTAACTGGTACTTATAACCATGATGTTGTTACACATGGGATGGTATTACATTCAACTGTTGCTGCTTCAGCATCATTTGTTATTAATTTAAGAGGAGATGGATCAACAACCTTTAATAGTTTGATGAATATTGGCCAAACTTCTGTACTTACTGTTTATTCTGTAAGTAGTAATGCATCATATTATATGACAGATTTCCAGATTGATGGTAGTTCAATTACTGAGAAATGGAATGGTGCATCTGCACCAGCAGCAGCAACAGGTAGTGGTACGGATGTTTATACTCTTAATATTATGAAGACAGCAGATGCTACATTTACTGTGTTTGCTAACTTTGCCAACTTCGCTTAAGAGGAGATTTGATTAATGAATAATAACGCTTGGTTTAAAAAAGAGAAACCATTACTTTCCATGCAGACAATGGGTGGAGGTGCTACTGGTACTTTATTCCAAGGTGCATCATCTAAACCATATATTGACGATGTGTTCAGCTCATATGTTTATAAGGGGAATGGAACAACTACAGGAGACACTCAAGTTATTAATAATGGAATAGATTTGGCGGGAGAAGGAGGTATGGTATGGACAAAAAGTCGTGATAGCGCTTCTTATTGGCATACCGTAGTTGATACTGCAAGAGGCACTAATAAGACTTTATATCCTAATAGCACCTACCAAGCAGAAACGCTTACTAATGTTTTAAATTCATTTAATGACAATGGTTTTACTGCTGCATATAATTCAAGTTATAGCGGTGTGTTTACCAATAAAAATGATGACCATGTTGCCTCATGGACATTCCGTAAGGCACCTGGGTTCTTTGATGTTGTTACCTACACAGGAACAGGCAGTAATCAAAATATTACCCATGATTTAGGTTGTGAACCAGGTTTTATAATAACCAAAAAGATTAATAGTGCTGATTCTTGGTATTCATGGCATAGAGGATTGACTGTTACAAATTATCTTAAATATATAAACTTTAATGATAATGCGGGAGAAAATGCAGCATATGCAGCGTGGGCTGAAACTGCTCCTACTGCAACGCATTTCACGGTGGGTAGCAGTGATGCAACAAATTATAATGGCGATAATTTTGTAGCCTACCTATTCGCAGGAGGTGAGTCCACAGCCTCTACTGCTGTTAGTGTTAAATTTGATGGGTCGGGTGATTATTTAAGTATCCCTGATAGTAGTGATTTCGACTTAGGTTCTGGTGATTTTACTATTGAGTGTTGGGCAAAAGTTGGTACATCTAATGGAAGTAATCAAGAATGCTTTATTAACCAATGGGTTTCTGGACAATATGCTTTTTTCTTTGGTTCTGTTAATGAATATCTTCATTTTTATTGGTCAACAAATGGTTCAAACTCTAGTAATCATGATAGTGGTTACAAGGTTACAAGAGATGGACAATGGCATCATTACGCTGTAACAAGAAATGGCAATGACTTAAAACTCTTTGTTGATGGTACGCAGAAAGGAAGCACAGCCAGTATGTCAGGTGTCACAATTAATAACTCCACTACTACTGTTGTTCTGGGGGATAATCCTGATGTAGGTGACGGATCAAGGCAGTTTAATGGAAATCTATCTAATGTAAGAGTTGTCAAAGGAACAGCAGTTTATACAACATCATTTAGACCACCAACTGAGCCATTAACGAACATAACGAATACCAAACTGTTATGTTGTAACAACTCATCAGTTACAGGTTCAACAGTAACCCCTGGAACGATTACCGCTAATGGTGATCCATTAGCAAGCATAAAATCGCCATTCGATGACCCAGAAGGTTTTAAGTTTGGAGAAGATGAGAATCAGGGTGTAGTCAAGACGGGTAGTTATATTGGTAATGGTGGATATGCTGGTGATGGTCCGAGTGTAGATTTGGGATGGGAGCCGCAGTGGGTCATAGTGAAAAAATGCACTGGTACCCCAAACGACTGGTTGATATTTGATTCGATACGTGGTATCTTTAATGGAGGAGGGGGAAGTGAATCGGCTCAAGTTCTGTATTCAAATACTACTGCTGCTGAATCTTCTCAAGAGAGATTATATTTAACGTCTACTGGATTTGAAATACGATCTAATAACGATGCAGTAAATGGTAGTGGTATTACCTACATCTATACAGCAATCCGAAGGCCTGATGGTTATGTAGGAAAACCAGCAGAGGCAGGAACTGATGTATTCGCTATGGATGATAGTAATGCTAGTACAACTATTCCTAACTGGGATAGTGGATTCCCTGTTGATTTTGCAACTACTAGAAGACCTGAATCTGCTGAAGGTTGGTACACACCATCTAGGCTGACAGGAGACAAATATGTGTTCTTAAACGATACTGCTGCTCAAACTAATTTAAGTGCTTGGAAATGGGATAACAATGTTGGATGGGGTGTAGGACCATTAAATTCATATCAGGCATGGATGTGGAAACGCCACGCTGGTTTTGATGTGGTGACCTATGAAGGGGATGGATCTCTTCGGAACATATCTCACTCAATGGGAATAGCACCAGAGATGATGTGGTTTAAGAAAAGAAATGGTAGTAAAAACTGGTATGTATATCACAAAGGCATAAACGGAGGAAGTTCGCCTGAAGATTATTCTTTACGTTTAAATACAAACGCAGCACAAGATTCAGATGGAAATACTTTATGGAATCAAACTGTTCCTACAGCTACTCACTTCACGATTAATACTGATAGTGGTGTAAATGATGATGGTGATAGATATATGGCCATGCTGTTCAGCAGCGTTAACGGAATAAGTAAGTGTGGTTATTATACTGGTGATGGTACTTCAGGTCGTGCATTTAATATAGGTTTTCAGCCTAGATTCATAGTTATCCGACCAGTTACTATTGTTGAGAATTGGTATGTATTAGATACTGTTAGAGGATGGGGTGTTGGTGGTGATCCTTATATGCTGATAGACACAACTAATGCACAAGCACCAGGTTATAATTTTGGTGCTCCTACAGCAACTGGATTTACTTGGGCTGATACAGCACTTAATGTTAATGGTGAAGATTATATATATTATGCACATGCTTAACCCCATAAATACCTAAAAAGTAATACCAATGTCAAAAGTTCAAGTCGATACTATTGTAGATAAGGAGGACAAGAGCGCACCTACCCTGAGTAAGGGTGCTATTGTCACTGGAGTTTGTACTGCGACTTCTTTTGTTGGTGCTTTAACTGGTGCTGTAACTGGTAACGCAGACACTGCTACTACTGCAACTACTGCTACTACTGCAACTACTGCTACTACTGCTACAAATGCACAAGGACTAAGTGGTACTCCGAATATAACTGTTGGTAATGTAACATCTGCTAATATAACTAATTCTAAGCAGACTACATCTGAGCATGTAAATGTAACTGGTGTAGGTACATTTGGTAGTGATATATCAGTAGCAGATAATATAGTTCATACAGCAGATACAGATACTGCAATAAAATTTGCTAATAATTCTATTACACTTGACTCAGCTGGATCATTAGCTCTTCACGTAGATAGTTCTGCTAAGGTTGGTTTTGGTACAAATGATCCTCAAAAACCTGTTGATGTTTATGGTGAGAGTTCTGGTGCATTAAGAGTTTCTAATTCATCAAAAGCTGCAGATTTAATCTGTGACTCAACAGGTGGATTATTAAGAACTATTGGTTCATATCCATTAGTTCTTAATACAAATCAGACAGATAGACTTCGTATAGGAACTTCTGGTGAAATAGGACTTGCTGTTGCATCTGGTGTTTCTACTGATTATGGTACATCAGGACAAGTATTAACTTCTGCTGGTAGTGGTAGTGCTGTTCAATGGGCAGATGCTGGTGGTGCTGGATTGGAGTGGGTTGCTGGACAATCAGATCCCAATTCAAATTACGTTACATTCACTGGTCTAACTGATACAAGTGTAAGTGCATATAAAGTTATATGGGGTGGCGTCTCAATGGATAGTAATAATTCTAGAAGGTTACAAGCTCAATTTCAAGTTAATGGTAATACTTGGGTTACAGGTGGTGAATATGATAATAAGGTTTCGACAAGTGAGTTTAATAGTAACTCTGATTCTCAATGGTACTCTGGTTCTCTAGATTGTATGCAATTTGTTGGTAATGAGAGTGGAGAGGTTCATAGTGGTGAAATGACTATCCCAGTTAATGCAAATAAGGTTAATAGTGGACAAGGTGATAAATTTGTATTCGGTACAGCATCAAACACTTGGGGTACAGGTAGATTTCATATAAAATTGCAATCTGCTAACTTCAGGTTATATACTATTACAGGTATAAGATTCAAGAATTCCAATGATGATCTAACAGGAGTAAATGGTCGTTTTGATATCTATAAGTATACCCAATCATAATCACCTAAATATCTAAAAAGTAATAAACAATGTCTCAGATTAACGTCGATATTATAAGAAGCCGAACAGGTACAGCGGCGACCTGTGATAAGGGACTTGTTGTAAGTGGTGTTACTACTGCTACATCCTTTGCTGGTCCTTTGACTGGTAATGTAACTGGTAACGCAGATACTGCTACTCTTGCATCAGGATTAACTGGAACTCCAGCAATTACTGTTGGTAATGTAACATCTGCTAATGTAACTAATTCTAAGCAGACTACATCTGAGCATGTAAATGTAACTGGTATATCTACTCTTGGTGGTGATGTATCAATAGCAGATAAGATAATTCATACAGGAGATACAGATACTGCAATAAGATTCCCTAGTGCTGATACAGTTACAGTAGAAACTGGTGGTAGTGAGAGGGTTCGTGTTGACTCAAGTGGTTCCTTATTATTTAATCAAGCACAATCAAAAATTCTTGTTAACACATCAGATGCTTCTGATAGTAGTTTGTTGAATATTAATGGTGGTGGAGATGCTTCTCAAAATAGAGGTGCTGGATTAGCTCTTTATGGTAATGAAAATAGTGGTAATGAAGGTAAACTTTGGTTATTAGCAGGTAATTCTGGTAGTGCTAATGGCGTAATTGCTATGAATACAGCAGGTTCAGAAAGACTACGCATTACATCAACAGGTGGAGTAACTTTTAGTAATGGAGAATTGGTAGAGAAATGTTATATTAACTCTACTGCATGGAGTACTACTGGTACTGTTAATTTAGATAATGGAATGGTTCAGTATAATTCTGCTAACTTGGCAGGAACTACGAATACTTTAGATATAATTTCGGGTGCTGGAATTAATACCACAATGTCAACAGGAGATATGATGTCAGTTACTTGTATTACTGCTGTTAATGCTGCTACTGCTTATATTGACAATATAACAATAGATGGTCTTGCTGCTACTGAAACTTGGGTAGGAGGTAGTGCCCCTACAGACGGAGGAACTGCTGGAGTTGATACATACGCATTTAATATTATTAAGACTGCAGCTAACACATATACAGTCATTGCAAACCAAGTTAAAACTTCATAAGGAGTAATTTATTATGATGGATTTCCATAAAAAACAAGCACCATTTCAAGGTATTACTGGATTAGCTGGTGGTGCAACTGGATTACGTATGTCAAGTGGTGCAGCACTCAAAACATATATTGACGATGTTTTCTCGACGTACCTCTGGACAGGAACGGGAGGAAATATAACTCATACTAATGGATTAGATCTATCTACTGAAGGAGGATTTACTTGGATAAAAGGAAGAAGTGATGCCTATGCTGGTACGATTACAGATACATTAAGAGGAACGACTAAACAGCTACAAACAGCAGTAAATAATCCAGAAATTACTTCATCTGCCCGACTAACAGCATTCAATACGAATGGCTTTACTACTGGTTATGAAGAATTAGTTGGTCAGAATAATAGTACGTATTCCTCTTGGAGTTTTCGTAAGACTGAGAAGTTCTGCACAGTCAAAACATGGAGTGGCACTCAAGCAATTAGAACTCTGACCCATGATTTGGGTTGTGTTCCTGGTCTAGTTATAATTAAAAGATATGACGGATATGGAAACTGGGCGATTTATCATCGGGATGTAGGAACTGATAAGTTTTTATTTTTAAACACTTCTGCAGCAGAATCACAAAGTAATGATTACTGGAATGATACTCTTCCTACAGATAGCGTTATTACTCTTGGAAATCAATCGAATGTAAATGGACCTTCAGCAGATAATTATGTGGGGTATTTTTTCGGAGGTGGAGCGTCCACAGCCGCTACTGCAAGGTCTGTTGATTTTGATGGGTCGGGTGATTTTTTAACTGTTGCTGGACCTGGAGCTTTAGGAACCAGTACTAATTTCACTATGGAATGTTGGGTTTATCCTGATAGCACAAGTGGAAATCAGCGTATATTTACTTCTAATGAGGTTCTTGTCACTGGTGAGTATACGCAGTTTAGAATTAATGCTGGAGAGTGGGAATGGAATATAGGAGGAAGTGGTGGCTCTTGGACCGCAAAAGCAGGCACTGTAACAGCAGGACAATGGTATCATGTCGCTCTTGTCAGAAATGGTACTAATACTTCTTTTTATGTTAATGGTGCATTACTAGCGTCAAATACAAATAGTCATAGTGTGACAATCAGCACGCTTTGTATAGGAGGTTTTGAACTAAGTGGTTCTGGCTTAGAGTACCTAAACGGTAAAGTTTCTAATGCTCGTTTTGTAAATGGAACAGCAGTTTATACATCAGCATTTAAACCACCAACTGAGCCATTAACAAGCATAACGAATACATCACTTTTATGTTGCAACGATTCCTCAACGACAGGAAAAACAACAGGTGGAACGATTACTGCTAATGGTGATCCAACAGCATCAACCGATTCACCATTCGATGACCCTGCTAATTTTGCCTTTGGAGAGAATGGGGATCAGAATATAATCAAGTGCGGTAGTTATGTTGGAAATTCATCGTCTTCAAATGAGGTCTACGTGGGATGGGAACCACAGTGGGTGATGATTAAGCGAAGCACTGATGTTGAAAGTTGGGCTATTGTAGACGCTATGAGAGGCATTGTCACAGATGGAGTTGATGCAAGACTACAAGCTGATACTAATAGTGCAGAAGCAGCAAATGATGACCGGATAGATCTAACTCCGACTGGATTTAAACTTACATCTTCTAATGCTGAATATAACGGTGTAGGTACGTACATCTACATGGCAATCCGAAGGCCCGATGGTTATGTTGGCAAGCCAGCCGAACTTGGTACGGATGTATTCGCTATGGATACGGGTAATGATAGTTCTACTATTCCTGCCTTTGATAGTAATTTCATCGTTGATTATGCTCTTTATAGGAAACCTGCTACATCATTTTCTTGGACTTCTAATGCACGACTTACAGGGACTTTTGAATTAGTTCCAAATACTACTGCTGCTGAGACTAGTGGTGATCCAGATTTGCCATTTGATAGCAATGTTGGATATGCAAAAAATAGAAATAATACATACCAATCATGGATGTGGAAACGAGGTCAGGGTTTTGATGTAGTGACTTATGAAGGTGGAAAAAATATATATAACTCTAGTTTAGGTGCTTCAGATATAAGTCATAACCTTGGAAAAATTCCAGAAATGATATGGGTCAAACGTAGAAATACCACTGAAAACTGGGTGGTTTATCATAACGGTTTTAATGATGGAACTAGCCCAGAAAATTATCGCATGTTTCTGAATACTACTGATACAGAATCGACCACTTGGTCTTGGGCGCAAACAGCACCTACGTCTACAAGATTCACGGTAGCGGATGGTGCTTGGGTTAATGGTTCAGGTAGTGATTACTTAGCCATGCTCTTCGCCAGCGTTGATAGCATCAGCAAGTGTGGTTATTATGATGGTAGCTCATCTGACATTACCATTACTACGGGATTTACACCTAGATTTATACTTATTAAAAGAACTAATGGAGGTTCTTATTGGCATGTTTTTGATTCCTTAAGGGGTATGGGTGCTTCAGGAAATGATGCTGATATAATGCTAAACATGACAAATGCAGAGGATAGTACTAAAGATTTTGTAAATACAACTGCAACAGGATTTGTTGTGAAAACAGGTGCTGATGGAGATACTAGCGCTGCAGGTGGTAAATACATCTACTACGCCCACGCTTAGTGTGACAGTTTAAGAACTGTCTCAGAGGGGTTTACAAGCGTCTGCAGCGGTGTTATAATAACTTTGTTATTAAATACACGATGAAATTACTATTTGTTATTTCGGGTGTGTGGTTTCTCCATTGGTCATGTCGTATTCCATTTCTTTTGCTGGATATAATCAACGGAGGCGCATCACCCGCAGCGTCATTGACTGGTTCATCAGTCGCCAAGGCCTTGACAGGTTCAGTCTTTTTCTTGACATAATTGACAGGAGGTGTAGAAACACTGATGGATGTAATGGGACCTGTACAACAACAGGTGATCTGTCACGTCCTCGGTGGTTTGAGATAGAGATGGACAACACTCAAGATGATGAGGAGTACATCTCTACCCTGTTACATGAGATGACTCATGTTGAACAGAGACTAAGGAACAAACATCAACAGAGATTTGCTTGGAAAGATTATTCTAAGTGGGAAGGTAGAGAGATAAAGGATGACATTCCTTATGATGATCTACCGTGGGAAATTGAGGCCTTTACTCAAGAAAAGAAACTCACCCAAGAATATCTTAAAAGTCTTTGACCTGTTGATTTTTCGTTGCCCTGTTGATTTTTGATATCATACCTAGTGTAACTTCACTAGATACTGACCTGTTGATTTTTCGTTGACCTGTTGATTTTTGATATTATACCCCATTCAAACTTGTTAAATTATGAATTTCTTAAATCCTCTTGCCCTGTTGAATATGAATGAAGAAAGAATCCTTGATGATATAAAGAAGTCTACTGAACGGTTAGGTGGTGAATATCTTTATCAAACAATTATTGATAAGCATGGTAAAACATGTAAACGTATTATTATTACATATGATAATAATCACATCCCCTCACGTTTCTAAACCAACATAATACTGTAAAAAATACCTATTCAGTGGTATAATAAAAATAAATAAATGCAGTATGGGATTGAACGATCATGCCCCTGACTCACTACACAGTCGGATACCACGATGCTAATCAAAAGCATCACGAGATTTGCGAATACGCAAGAGATTCATTTGAAGCAATACAACATTCTAAGGAGGATGTTCCTGAGTTGAAGGAGCATCCTTCTTTTGTTGATTATTGTACAAATAACTCAGGAATAGAATATTTAATGGGCGTAGTTCCTATGGGAAGATGACATTAATATTGACAAAATTACTAATTTGGGGTATAATATTTGTATCACTTGGTAATTTATACAATCTAGCGTGAATTTGCCTGAACAAATTGTTAGTTTCAACTTCGATATTATCGAAGGTAAAGTATATACTGCATTTTTATATCAGTATACTAATTTAGAAAATAATAAGAAATACGTTGGTATACATAAGGGTACAATATTAGACGGTTATTGGCACTCTTCCACATGTAAAAAGTTTCATAATGTAACATCTAACTGTGAAAGTAGGTTAGATTATACTATACTAGATTATGGAGATTACGATCAAATGAAAAACTCTGAACACGCAATTTTATCATCTGTTGATGCTGTGAACAACGAAATGTATTATAATAAATCTAATGGAAGTCCTGCATTTCCAGAGGTTAATGTTAACGACTGTATGAATTTCGTTGCTAAGTATAAAGAAGGGGCCTACAATGTTCCTGATGAAGATGTTAATCTTCATGCAGATATGGATAGGTATCAGACAAGAACTAAGGATGATGATGCACAACAAAAGTATATTAAACAGTCAGTAGATCAGGAGATGGGTAGTACAAAACTGTGTGACCCTATTTTAGTATGGGAAAATGTAAATAAGGGCACTGATAGAACATCAGATCAGAGAATTAACGGAAATCATACAGTTTTTGGGGTTAAAGATTCTAAGTATGGTAATACCGTACCAGTTGCAAGAGTACCAGAAAATGTATGGAAAGAAGAGTATAATTTCTCACAACTTGATAAACAATTCATTGCAAGATTATTAAACTCTAAGACTAAAAAGAGAAGAGTAACTAACTCTGATGAGGATATTATTAAGGGACTAATTGATAATTATTATGATCATAATATACCTATAGAATCTAAAACAAATGAATTACAATTAGCAGCATTAAATTATAACAAGAGTGAAAGAGATAAGTTTATAAATGCTGCTAAAAAGAAAGTCAGTAAGGATAAATTAAGAGAATCAAATTTGGTATGGTGTAATTACAAAGCGCACCCATTTAAGTCTAGTTTAGATGCACAAGTAGATGATTTTAGGAACGATAATACTATATCTTTTTCCGCATCTTCCGGCATGTCTGATAAAGTACTTGCTGAAATATTCAGGCATTTTGAACAATTACAGAAGAAATATAATATGGTAGTTGTTATACATCATCCTAGCGAAAAGTATGAAGAATCATGGAAAAGTAAGGAACAACCAGGATTAATTAAGATACTTAAGTTCTATAATAAAGAAACAAATAGGAACGTAAGATTTTATGAAATGCCAACAACAACAACAGATGGATCATCAACGTGACAGTTTAATAAGTGTCCTTTTTAGATAAGTTTTGTTACAGGCCTGTCAATTTACGGATTATTTCCTTTATAATAGAGGAGTAGTCAACCAAAACGCATTTATGCCAGTTAAGTCAGCACCTGCAACAGCAACACCACGCAAGCGCAGAACCCGCAAGACTTCAACCACTGCTACTAAGTCACCAGCAACTAAAAGAGTAAATAAAACTAAATCACTCAAAGTTGCGATGACTGAAACACCAAAAGCAGAAACACTGACATTAAATGTTCCTGAGAAGGCAAAAGTTGAGTCAAAAAGTGTTATTAAATCACTCCTCAACGACTATCCTAGAGATGGATTTGCCCTCTTTCTACTTCCACTTCTACTACTAGAGGCAGGAACCAAAGAACTTCTAAAGTATGCAGGGACAATTAAATAAGTGTCACACAAGCACCCCACGGGGTGCTTTTTTCATGTAATATACATTTAGTTAACAAATTTCCATTTTAAATGATTCAATTACGTCCACATCAGGAACGTATTGTTAACACTATGAAACGCCAAAGTAAGGGACAAATTATTGTTCCTACTGGTGGTGGTAAGACCTTATGTATGATTAAGGATGCAGAATCACAGTTTAATAGTTGCAATTGGGATTTAGTTAACAAGCAATGTGATAGAAAAACCATTGTAATTGTTGCTCCTCGCATACTATTAGCACAGCAATTATGTGCTGATTTTGTATCAACTATGAACGTACATTCTATGCTTCAATATAAAGTATTGCATGTACATTCAGGTTATAATTCATATGATACTACCACAAATTCGGTTAAGATAGGTAACTGGTGTGATGAAAATTACAGGTTTAATAAGTTAATCTTCACGACATATCATTCTCTTATTAGAGTTATGCAGTCAGAGATTGATGTTGATACGATATATTTTGATGAAGCACATAACGCATGTGGGAAATCATTTAGTGCTGGAGTTGTGTTCTTTGGTGTATATTCTCCAAGAGCATATTTCTTCACTGCTACACCAAAACATACCACAAATAAGCACAAGTTAGGTATGAACAATACCAACATATTTGGTGAGGTTATTTGTCAAGTACCAGCACCTGAATTAGTGGAGAAAGGTTACATTTTACCACCCAAATTACAGGTCACACAATTAGATAAGAGAGATATTGATAGGCCTGATAGACATTTTTATGAGGAAGATGCTGATATAATATTATCACATCTAGACAAACATTGTGTTAACAAACTATTAGTTTGTGCTCGTAAAACATCTCAGATTACTAACATTATCTCACAGAGTAAGTTAGTAACAGAATTATATGGAAAAGGTTATAACTATATGTACATAACTGCCAAAACAGGTGCTGTTATTAATGGTCAGAAAGTACATAGAGAAACATTCTTTAAAACACTTAATAAGTGGGGTAAAAATGATACTAAGTTCGTTGTAATTCATCATAGTATATTATCAGAAGGTATTAATGTTTCCGGTCTTGAAAGTGCATTATTCCTTCGTAATATGAACTATATTGATATATCTCAAACTATTGGTAGAGTAATAAGAAAGGGTGATAAAAACAAGGTATTTGGTTTAATTTGTGTACCAGTTTATGATAAGGTAGGTATCACTACTGCAAAGAAAGTTACAGCAGTAATTGATACTATCTTTAATAAAGGAGAACCAGCAGTATCATGTGCCACTCGATAAAGTGTCCACTATTTCACCCATTCCTCCCAAAATGCACTATATTAGATACATGGGAAACGAAAACGAGGCATCCATTGGGTATGGTGAGAGTCCATACTTAAACCCGAAAGGGGATGGGATGTCAATGAATGTAAGTCCTCGTTTTTGTTTCTCTCACCTATTCTTTATACTCAGGAGGTTAAATTGCAAACAGTTTCTACTATCGAAGTAATGCCTGATTCTTCTCTATCTCCATCACAAATTGTAGAGAAGAGAGTAATAGCATTATCTAAAAGATTAGAGCAAAACTATCAATCAAAGTATCCTAATTCTCATAAAGTATTAACATTCAAAATGGAATTAGGGCGCAAATATTGGAAACTTAATCAGGTAGATATTGATTCTAATGGTGAAGAATATGGTGGAGGAGTTCATGCCTTCATTGATAGAAACTCAGGAGATGTTTACAAACCTGCATCATGGAAATCACCAGCAAAGCATATTAGATATAACTTATTAGATGATAATTCATTTAATAATTGTCTATCAAGAGCAGATTGGGCAGGTGGTTATCTATACATAAGATAACAGATTATAAGTCCTAAGTATGACTTTAAACTGCTTATGTGTACACTCTTTTTTATTATCATGGCATTTCAATCACAAGACAATGATTTACTATTTGCACTAGAAAGTGCAGACAGTGGTAATCAATTACTAGATGCAATTGAAGCATACGTTGATGGTCAAGTTCAGGAGGTTGAGTAACAAACAATGACACATATTGCCAAAATTCGATATATCGATGAGCAGAACAGATCTCATTACATAGAGATTGAATCTGATGTTGCTGATAGAAGACATATTGAAGATTTGGTAAGATGTAGATACCCTGCGAAACAAATATACTTTCAAGGTGTATATCAACGTTGAATATGTTGTAAAAGTTAACAGGCCCACCCAGTTTATAAAGTGGCACACCAAACCCCCAAATGGGGGTTTTTTCGTGTATATTAGAAGAGTAGAGAAATTCAAACATTATGCAAACTTCAATTCGTGATTTCTCTTTCGATCAGAGAGAGACAGTCAAATCATTTTTCACCGATGCTGAATGGGATGTAATCGATGCTGCTCTTAATGAGTATCAAGATCATTTCGATACTGATGAAGATTCAGCAGTTCTTGATAATGTAGGACTTAAAATGCAGTCCTTATTTGATAGTTCACTTTCACAATCTGGAGGCAATTAATCATGTCCTGCTTACAAAATGAAGAACTATTAGAAACAATCTATGAGGAACTTTCACAAGAGTTTCCATCATTAACAGATCAAGAATTACATGATCTAACTGTTAAGAAATTTGAGGATTTACAATGAAAAATATACACATCATGCACCCTGAAGATTTTACATTTGAAGGGAAAGATGCCGTTCAAAATGTACTTGAAATCCTCAAGTCTTGCATGGATCATGATAACAAATTTGAGAATCATTACTCCATTAAGTATGATGGAGCACCTGCTATTGTGTTCGGAACCGATGTAAACAATGGCAGGTTTTTTGTTGGCACTAAATCAGTTTTTAATAAAGGAATTAAGAAAATATGTTATACAAATGCTTGTATCGATTATTATTACTCTGATAAACCACAATTACATCAAATACTAACACAATGTCTTAAGTATTTGCCTAGAGTTAGTGGCATTTATCAGGGTGATTTTATTGGGTTTGGTGATAGACAAACAACTGAATTTACACCAAATACAATAACATATATGTTTGACAATCCTCCTTTCCAAAATATCATCATGGCAGTACATACTTCCTATGTTGGTGATACTTTTGATGAGATGATTGCATTACCTGATAGTGGAATAATGCTACCAACTAATGAAGGTAAAGTATTATTTTTAAACACGATTGCAGATCAAATTACTGATGATAGAATATTTCAAAATGCATTTGCATACACATATACTGCCATTATTGATACATTAGAAATAATATATGAGTTTCCTACATTTAAAACTAAGGCAGCAAAAGCAAAAGTATTAAAGTTAATTAACTCATATATTCGTGATGGAAGAGTATTAAATGCTGAGGATCTTGCTAAGGAAACTAACATCGACTTCAGAATATTTGAACTCTATGTAATGATAACTCAACTCAAAGAGATTGTTATGAATAGATTCAAATGTGCAGAAGGTTATAACACTAACGTGTGGGCCTATCTATCAAATAAGGAGATAGAATGCGAAGGTATTGTTGTTAGTCACATCAACAATTGGAATCGCACAGTTATCAAACTAGTGAAGAGATTTGACTTCTCTCGTGCTAACTTTAACAACCCTAAATTTGCGGAGGCAAACTAATGACAACCTATTCACAAAAAGCAAGAGAAAATGCTACTAACTCCGAGTTAGATGCAAAGAAGATAGTAACACATAGTGGACTAACTTCTGCTCAAAGAAATGAACTAATTGAGCAATATACTGACATAGTTCTTGATAGAATGGACTATGATGAATTACGTCATTATGTTATGGAAGATTTGCATAATCGTTACTCTTATATGTCATCTACTGAATTGAGAGATTATATAGTTGATATGGAGAATAGTGGTGATCCAACTTATAATTTGTATGATGAGTTAGTTGATAACATTACCAGTACAGATCCAGTCGTATATAACACTAATATGGAGGCACAATGATATATCGTCCCGTATATGATTTACAAACCAAAGTATTACATTGGTGCTGTGAAATTAACGGTGGTTATTTAATACAATCATCAGTGGAATTAGCATCCCAAAATGATACTATAGGAAATAAGTACATTGTAGGGAAATGATGTACCAGTTGACAAAGTGGCATACTGTCGGTTGTAACACCTCCAAATAATGCTATTATTAAGGAGTGGGAGACAAACCGAGGCAACTATTAACAAGTATTAAATTACTCGAAGTTAAGTTTCTGTAAGTCCTCGGTTTAACCCACATTTGACCTTTATTTCTTTTTACTCTCATGCGTAAAATTGAACAACAAATGAATAGGGCAATTGTTAATAAAAACAACTGGTCTAATTCAAACACATTTGTTGAATACAATGAGAGCACAAATTGTTCAACAGTTGTATTACATAGAACTGCAATTGCGGTCTATGATCATAATACTCAAGCAATCAAATTAAACACTGGTGGATGGCATTCAGTAACAACAAAATCAAGACTAAATGCTATTTTAGACGAGGTTAATTACGGTTGTAAAGTATTTCAAAAGCAATTCGATTGGTATCTTTCAACTAACAATCAGACAGTTGATTTTTGGGACGGAATGATACTTAATCACAACCTAGAGATAGTATAACTTACTATCTCTTTTTACTGTCCTTTATTATTATTTTTATCATGCAATCTTTAGATCAAAATGTTTACAATGAGGTGTTACAAACCTGGAACGGTAACACTCAGTCTGATGATTTCGGCGTTGGTTGTGAACTATTTGCTGCAATGTTACCTTTAGCAGGTGATTTAGAGCAAGAAAAACAACAACAATATTGTTACAAACCCTATCGTACATTGAGGAACTATTGATATGAATTTAAACTGGAATCAACCTCAAGGTGTTAAGATTAAGGCAAGACAATTTGAAGACATAAAAGATATATTTGCAGAGTGGGTTGCATATGCTAGATGTAAAGATGTTTACAAATCTGCGAAATTAGATTTATACAAATGGGTTCGCAATCGTCTAGACTATATGATATTAGGTGATGTATTAGATGTAATTGAGAGAGCAAGTAGTGATGCATTAG
>Ga0208158_1000327_pt1 | contig 17860 bp, 23 predicted proteins | sample 8_EtaG_FD_184081 | JGI IMG/M metagenome (GOLD analysis project Ga0208158, IMG submission 184081) | Marine viral communities from the Subarctic Pacific Ocean - 8_ETSP_OMZ_AT15162 metaG (SPAdes) (version 2) | ecosystem: Environmental > Aquatic > Marine > Oceanic | place: Pacific Ocean | collected...
CTTCCAATGTCATAGCAATTTCAATGCTGGGAGGAAACAAAAGTGGATTACCAAAATTCAATTTACCCGTAAGCCAATATTCTTCCTACAGCATTGATGTATTCAAGTCTGGTGAAACTCAGTCTTACAACATCAAGCATCGGATGCATGATCCTAAAATAGTAGAGGAGTTAAGAACAATAGAAAAGCCTGCTGGCTTATTTGGAAAAGGGAAATCAGATACTTACATACTCAAACAATCGCCTGTTGGAGATGAATTTAATCAATCATCAGTTCGCAGTTCCGAACTCACAGCAAAGCAAATTGCCTGTATTGAGGCAGGAGGGTCTGGCAAGAATACGGGTCGGCTCATCGGTTCCTCAGTTGGAACGGCTGCTGCGCCTACACTCAGCGGAGTGCCAATCCTAGGGCCATTCCTTGCTGGAGCAGCCTCAATGTTTGGTATGGAAAAAGGGGCTGAGATCGGATCTCAGATGGCTAAAGACTTTAAAGATTGTTGAGGTCTGGAAGAAAAATTTCCACCTCGACGTATATCAATATGCAAGTAGCCTTTTTTACTATTTAACAGAATTCCTCCATTCCATCTTTTACCTAACCACTTACTGAATTCAGCTAAAGAATCATTAACTGGATAGATGTCGAGTGCCATTCCTTTTGAATGATAGTTATCAATAATCTTCTCTTCTGGTCTGTAACCACCCACTACTCCTATAGGCGCTCCCCAAGCCTCTCTGATTGCGTCGAACTGCTTAGCTAGTTCTATGAGCTGTTTTTCGTCTTCACTGCCCCTCAGAGGCGCTCTACATGGGTCGTATTGAAGTATCTCTCCGACAGTTAGATATATACCCGCTCTATCTTCCAGAACATTCCAGTCAACAGTTTCTGCTTTCTTAGTGACAAAATTAGTTGCTACTTTTTCTCTCCAATGTGGCTGATAAATAATCCACTCCTCTCCACTACCTAACAATTTCACCTTGCAGTGAGCATCTCTTGGAATTTCAGTAATTCGAGAAACAGTCAATTCTTCCTCGACTTCCATATACTCTTTCCCTTTGTCTGATAGCTGCAAACTCTCAATAGGTGCTTTCTTTAAATAGGTGTCTTGTGAGGCTGTCAGATGAATTGGAGTAACTGATTCTTTTTGCCATTCATTTGCTTCTACCTCACGTCGATACATTAAGCCAGGCATCTCTACGCCAGCTGACTTTGCATAGCGACCTAATACATAACCAACATCTTCGTAAGCTTCTGGTCTTATTGATCCTTCTTTTAATACTTCCTGTAATTCCTCGTACTCTGGCTTTTCGAAAAAATCATATCCCATATTCCAAGCGAAGCTAATTAAAGCAGCTTGTCTGCAAGAGCCCAAGTTATTCCACCCCGGAATCTTGGACATTTCAGGAAGAATATCTCTAGCAATTAATTCCTCTGTATATGCAGTGCAGATTGATTCAAAGCAAACATCACCTAATCGAACGGGTTCCCCGTTTGAGTAACGAGTCATACCTGTACAAATTGTTGGAACACCTAATGGATCTAAATATGATTCAATCTCAGTACCTTCAAACATCTCAATCAGAGATGTCGCTTTCTTCACTGTTAATGGGTGAGTCATCGTAAATTCTTGCAAATCGTACTGTTTTCTTTGCCATCGGTTCTTGACGCAAAGTCATTCTCTCGGCTACGTCTCCAGCCGCACTACTACTGTATCCTTTTGATTTAAGTAACTCGTAAGTTTCGAGAAATGTATCCAAATCCTCATCACCTGCAAATCTTTTATCATCCTCGTCTAAAGGATATTCGCTGGCATCATCAATTGACCCATTGCCAGCGAGACGCATTAGGTAATTACGACTACGTTTATGTTAACCGTCAACTTTAACTTAAGAGAGCCTTCAGGGCTGATGGATTCTTAGCTGCGAACATTGCGAGGTCGTTAGAAGCTGAATTAGCTGCATTAATACCTGCTGCTTTCTTAATCTCCGCAACGAAGTAGTGATCTAATGTCGCTAATTGATGATCCTCTTGTCTTGCTCTTAATGCTGCTGTTTTAGCAGCTTCTTGTAATGCTGATACGTTTTGAGAACCTGTTATTTCATTCCGAACCTCCTGTGTCTTCAAGGCTTGGCTTAATGATTGATTCTCTTGATAACTAGATGGCCCTGTCTCGTTTAAGCTTGCGGCATCTAAATTAATTGTCGGGCTTGGTGGCAAATTCATATGGTGGAGCCCCGCGTTAACGGGGCAGTAGCTTCTCGGTTAGCCAACTACAGGAGCAGTTAAAGCGATATCGTAAGAAGCATCAGATTCTATTGATGCTAAGTCCAACGGGAAGTTATGAGCATTACGCTCATGCATGACTTCCATTCCGAGGTTTGCGCGATTTAGAACGTCTCCCCAAGTAGGAATGACTTTTCCTTCATAGTCTACGACAGACTGATTGAAGTTGAATCCATTTAGATTAAAAGCCATTGTGCTAATCCCCATACTTGTAAGCCAGACACAGATAACAGGCCAGCTAGCAAGGAAAAAATGAAGACTTCTTGAGTTATTAAATGACGCATATTGGAAGATCAATCTCCCGAAGTAGCCATGTGCGGCCACGATGTTATAGGTCTCTTCTTCTTGGCCGAACTTATAACCATAGTTTTGAGAAGTAAGACCAGTGGTCTCTCTAATCAAAGAAGAAGTTACAAGTGAACCATGCATTGCGGAGAATAAAGCTCCTCCAAACATTCCTGCTACTCCAGCCATATGGAAGGGGTGCATAAGAATGTTGTGCTCAGCCTGGAATACGAACATGAAATTAAATGTTCCAGATATTCCTAAAGGCATTCCGTCAGAGAAAGAACCCTGACCGAAAGGGTATACAAGGAATACAGCGAATGCAGCAGATACAGGTGCTGAGTAAGCAACACAGATCCAAGGACGCATTCCTAAACGGTATGACAGCTCCCACTGTCTTCCCATGTATGCAGATATTCCAATTAAAAAATGGAAAATAACGAGCTGGTAAGGACCACCGTTATATAGCCATTCGTCTAGCGTCGCCGCTTCCCATATGGGGTAGAAATGTAACCCAATTGCGTTACTACTAGGTACAACAGCACCAGAAATAATGTTGTTGCCATATAAGAATGAACCAGCTACTGGCTCGCGGATACCGTCAATATCAACGGGAGGTGCAGCTATGAAAGCGATTATGAAACAAGTTGCAGCAGCAAGCAAGCAAGGGATCATTAATACCCCGAACCAGCCAACGTAGATGCGATTATTAGTTGAAGTAACCCAACTAGTAAGCTCGTCCCATCCGTTCAGTAAGCTACCACCTCTAAGAGAGGATGATGTAGTCATCTTAAGAAAAGTACGTTTGAAACTTGTATGATGAGAGACTTATTCCCATGGTCTCGGTTAGGGAATGCTAATACGTCTACTAGCAGATCTTATTTTAGGAAAAATTCATTATTGAATTGGTCCACCGTGAACCCATGCGTCACAAGTACGCTCGCCTGCACATTTAAATTTAAATAATTGGCAATAACCAAGGTTTCCATATTGTTGAACATGCTCTGGGTTAGCCACTGTACCCTTCTCATTCACTCCTTTAATAATGCAGCCCAATACTCTTGGTGTTTGGTCGAAAGCAGCGCAGTTACCGCATAGTGCCGTTTTCGCAACTTCAACTGTCGTTTTCCATAGTTCAGCCTTACTTTCCCAAAAACCTGGATCAGGGTTGTCAGGATTCAAGGGACCGTAACCAAAATTGTCAATTGTCCAATCCCTATTTTTTGTGTTCTCTTTTACATCCTGCGTTGCGGCAGGACATTTTCCTGACCTAGCCCAAACTGGATCGTCTGTGATGGTCTTACTCATTACCCGCCACCATGACCTGTTCCACCACCACTTCTACTTGCTTTTTTCGTTCTCCCTTTTGGAGCACTTTTACGACCACCTCCTCCTACCTTGTAAAAATCACTCCCTTCTAAACCACCTTCTTCAGGCCAGTAACAATCGCTTGGAATACTATCATGTTTATCGCTACTTGTCGTAGTCCTACATTTGCCAAATGCTCTTGCCCAGTCCTCTGGAGTAGTGGCTGGATTAGCTTTCATTCTCCACGTTAATTCCTCATCTGTCAGACTTCCTTTTCCGATTAACTTTTCAGTAAATTTCCGTCCATCTGTTTTTTCATCAACTGGATCTTTAGGCTTTTCAGGCTCTTCAGGTTCTACAGGTTTAACCTCTTCTTCTTCTTCAATCTTCTTCTTCCATGGACCACCATCGGTATTAACGATATCGTCTAGTTCCTTCCTCTTGTCTTCAATAGTATCAAAATAAGAGCGTCCACCAGATTTCCCAGAACGTGGTTTCTGACTACTCATATAAGGCGTTAAGTAGGGAACACTACCCTCTTCGCTTGCCCTTTCTAATTCCTGTATTTTTCCAAGGATATTATCTTGTCCTGCGAACCTAATCATTACAGTTTTTTCTTTATTTTAGGTAATAAAAAACCACCGCTATTACAGCAGTGGTCTTATTGTTTGTTTATCTAGAAACTAAACTTACCGCCAAGCTTCAAGCCATAAGCATTGTCTGCGTCTTCGTTAGAGATACCAGCAAACTCTCCGTAAGCAGAAAGTCTTTCTGTTAACCCATAAGAACCGCCAACCTTACCGCTGATCTCTGTAGATCTTTCGCCATTGATTGGATAAAGAACTGTAGGACCACCTTGAACGTAATAATCTAGCTTTTCAGTTGCACTGCCTTCGTATCCAATATGGAGATCGAGAGCAGAACCCCATGCATCTGTACCAACGTATGCTTTGTTGAACTCAGGGTTCAAGTACACGCCAGCAGATGCCGGGAGACTAGCCGCAGAAAGTAGTGCAGCTAAAGTCACTTGCTTAATCATTTAATGAGAACTTAAAAATGTGTTTATTCTTCGGACACCAAAACTTTGCTGCGTAACTGATCTGGAGATGCTTGGCTAAGTACTTGCCATGCAGCTGCTGGATTCTTATCGCTCAAGTTAGAGAATGCTGCCCAGAAATCACCTTGCTTTGCAGCTTGTGTTCCAGGTGCTGGCATATCCATCTGAGGGCGTTGGAAAGTCTGTTGCTTTGCCGGTGCTGCTTGTCTTGGAGCATCCTGAGATGCCTGTGGAGCTGTCTGTGGAGTTGGTGCAAATGTTGCTTGCTGTGTACGAGCCTCATTCGCTGCAACTTCAGCAGCTAGACGATCTTGTGGTAACTCTACTGGATGTGGCCCTTGAGGTCCGAAGAATTCGTTCACATACTCTGACAACATGTCAGGATTGGTGAGCATGACATGGTATGCAGCATTGTCTTCAGCCGCTGCCTTGACTACCTTTTTAGCGCCTTCTACAGATTGAGTTAGCTTTTCTACTTGCTCTAAAGATTTAGCTGTCTCTTGTGCCTGATTTATAAGTGCATCCTCAACAACGCATGCATAACGATTAAGTAATGCTGGTGCTTCAGCTCCGAAGTGCTGGATTACTTCAAGACTTTCTTCGCTTACTGCTCCTAGATACCCGTCTTGCTTTAGTGCGTTCTGCTGCTGATTCGAGGTCTGCGCCTGTACCTGTGGTGTCTGGGAATACGCCTCTGTTGCTTGGGGCAGATAAGTCTGCATCCCCGAAGTTGATGGAGCCGCTTGGTAGCTTTGTGTCGGAGAGACTGAGCTGATTGACTCCTGTGCCTGTGGGGTCGGAGTTGAGTAAGCTGCCTGCGGTTGGGAGTTCCGCGTCGCGCTCAGACTGTCGCTGAGTCTGTGGAACGCCTCCTGCCAAGGATTCGCCTCCTGTGCCGGAGCCTGTGGGGCCACTTGTGGCTGCGCTTCTGTCTGTGGAACCGAAGGAGTCTGGTACGAAACTTGGGCGTTCTGGACCGGTGCTTGTTGGTAAGCCTGCGTCGGCACGGGCTCGCTCGATGGAATCGAGGGTTGTTGGATCGCCTGATCCTGTGTCGTCGTTGTATGCGCCTGCATAAGTTAATTCTCGTTTTAAAAAATCTAAAGCTCGGTAGACGTATGGCGTTAGGTCGAGCTTGGGGTCTGCCAGTAAGGGGAGGTCGGGACTTTGTGGATGTGGTGTTTGTCGCATATCGTTGATCAGCGACAAGAATTGACCAATACTTTGCTGTGTTGCTTGAGCCATCCTGAACGGATAACCACTTAGCATTGCGCTTCTTTCTTCATCCGTCTTGTCGGGGAAAAGATATCTCAGCGCTTCAATACTATTTACACCGAGTTCTTGTAGGTTGCGAACAACAATACTTGAATTCAGTATGTCCTCAGTCCCATCCTCGAAGACTGGACCTTTCCACCTCCATTCTACTTTGCGGTTGCCATCAGGAATTAATCCGACAACACCGGGAGGGAGGTTGGTATTTTGAACAGCCTCTCTAATGGTGCTTTCAAGAGTTTGTTCGAACTCCCGAATAGCTCCATCATACTCACCCATGTATTGACTAAATAAAGCATCATCATCTATCTCCTCTCTAATAGGAGGCATTGGCTTATTTAGACCAATAGCTGCGGCGAATGAATCACGGAATATCTTTTCCTCATGGTAAATAATTAGTGCAAATAATTTACATAAGCCATAGGTCAATAACCCCTTACATCTTCTTGTTGCGGTTGTTGCAGCACGACCATAGAGAGATTTGATTTCATATGCTGTCGCACCTGAACTAATCCCTAATTCATCGACTCCACCTAAAGCAGTTCGTAATTCTTCCCTGTATTGCCTTGCATATAAATTCTGATCTCCAGAAACTGCGTCTGGAGTTAAATAAACAGCACGATCTGTAGGCTCTACGTTTGCAATAACTCTTGGAACCTTCATTCCTGAAGTACCAGAGCCTGCTGGTTCGCTTAATCTTGTTGACGGTCTATTTGCTGAATAGAAGCCCGCTTGTGAACTAATAGTTGGTCTTAATTGATCATCACTCCCTGATTCAACTAAATCATGTTTTGGCCTACTTGAAACTAATGTTGGATTTCCAAAGAAATGAATATTTGTACGGATATTTTTAACCAGATCATCATGCAGAACGATTTGCTCTGCTAGCCAATCAAAGTCACCTGTTGAATCCATTCCTGTTGATCGCATCGTGTTGAACGATTCAACAGCAGGGATAAATCCAAGACTATTGGTTAAGGATCTTGTCTGGTTAGGGTTCCACGAATAGTTATTCCCTACGCCTTGTTCAAATGAAGGTCTTTCTGTTGTGATTGATTCTTTAATAACATCTCTTTTAACTTGCAACTTCACCCATCGTTCACTTCCATTATTTGAATTAGGTGTTGCTAACGCTCCTAATCCAGATCTTACAGAGAAGCTATAAATTAATTCAATCTCTTCTAGTTGTGAAGAAGAATCATAGTAGGCACGATAATTATCTTTGCTAAACCACATGATTCTGTATGACTCATCTACTGGTCTGAAATAAAACAATCCTTTTCCATCTAGCAAGAAATCATCGACGATACCCTCTAGACGTGTATCGATTTCATTCTCTTCTACAAGTTGGCTCAAGAACATCTTGCGGAAGCCGAAAGTGTCTTGTGCTGGGAAAAATTCAAGTCCTTGACGAAGCATAAATAGCTTCATCTGAGCTAGGTGACTATTGACGATCATGGTGTCAGTACCACTCATGCCGTCACGTTTACGAGCCGCTTCTAATATTTGGCGGAATCGTTCAGCTGCTGGTGCGCTCATGTTGTTAAGTTATCTCCATTCAATTTGTGCTCCACCTCTTTTCATTAGTCCTTGTACAACTATGTTAAGTGAATCAGCACAGTCATCATGAGGAGCATGTCCGAAGTTGATTACTTCATCGACCATGTAGCTGAAATCACGATATTTATTGAAAATAATTTTCTTACCTTGGAAAAGACCAATAATCCCTCTAAGGCGAGCAAGCTTATCTCCCCTAAAACCTTTAACAGGACTGACACTTAAATTATAGAGCTGCCATTCATTGAAGAGTATTCTTTTCATGTCTCCTTCAAAACTCTTTTGATAGGCAACAACTTCAGGCCATATAACTACTGGTGAATCGGTTTGGAAGTATTGACCATCATCGTTCTGACTTAATAGATTCCATTCCATCAATAATTCACACAAGGCTTCTATCTTTTCAATATTCCCCATCGAACGCATTCTCCGATAATCAATGATATAAACCTTGTCATCGACACGACCAGCAAGGGTGAATACTGTCCAATCGTTTCTCTCGCTCATTCCAGCCGATAAATCAATGCCGACTCCTATCACGTCATAATCATCTGGAACTTCACCCCTGATAAATAGTTCTGGAGATAATCCAAGTTCAGTTGTTTTAACTGGTTGATTTAGATACTGGTAAGAAAAGGCAATTCGATCCTCTGACTGCAACTTCAATAAATACTTTGCCGACCACATGGAAGGCCAATAAGACTTAGGAGTTCCTTCGTCTGTGTAATGCAATGCACCCTGAGTTATTACTTTCCATCCTCTTTTCTCGCAATAGGTCGTCGTAAACAAATCATCAAAGTGGAATCGTGTACCCAATGCAATAGCACGAGCCCCTTGGAACATGGTTGGAACAATGACGTTATTCCAGTTAGCTTCCATTTCTCGCCTGATATCTGGGTTGGCGATTGCTGCTGCACTTTTAATTGCGTCATCAACGATGATCAACGAACTTCTTTTCGATGTAATTGTTCCTTTCAGTCCAGCACAAGCAACCGTAAAGGCATCTTCTCCTCTGATATCAATTTCAGCAAAGTCGAAATCGATTGACCACAATTCATCGCTCGTGCGGGTTTTTGATAAACGAACTGTCGGAAAAATTTCCTGATATTCCTTATTCATTATCAGGTTTTTTATCGCAGCACTCTTATTCCTAGATACATCCACGTTGTATGAAACATAGAGTGTTCTAAGCAGCTTCTTTGCCATTGCATGCCTGCCAATCAGCCAAGCCACAAGCAAACCAATCACTGTCGATTTGGCACTGCCTCGTGGGCTCAATAAGCAAGTATTTGGTCCGGCAATATCTAATAAGTGTTCATTACTTTTATTCGTCAGGAAAGCTTTATGCCATTCCTTCATGTGCTTTGCGGGTGGCTTACCCATCAATTCACAGAAGTAACTAAAGTTTGCTCTTGCTTTAATTACATGCGGGGGAGTAACTACGACCTCTGGCTCAGTCGTAATACTCTTTGCTGCTAGCTGAGCACTTCTTCTTCTTGCTAGGGCAATAGAGGAATTAGGCATTAGCTATAAAAGAATAATTGATTCTTTTGTCTTCCAACCCTTCTTATCAACCCAGCTATTGAACTCAGCTTTTGCTTCAGGAGTTAAGTATCCGAATATTCTATTTAATGCATGTTTAAGAGCATAATTCTTATCCTCAAATTTTTCTAATTCCATTCCTCCTTGCAAAGCACAACAAGTGTCTAGGAGGTCATACATGGGTATTGCTTTCGTTTTATTCTCATCTTCTTTATTCATTTAACCTCTTTTATTGACTTACTTAGAGTTTAAATGTTTTCCCTATTTTCGGAGACTTAAAATTCTAACTCGTCGTAACTTTTTCGACGACCCTCAATAAACCGTCTGCGTAAAAGCCTAAGAGACTGAAACCGATTGCCATTGAAATTAAAGTTGCATTCTTATTATGTTGATCAATAGCGGCATCGATCATTTCTTTTACTTCTCCTTTATTCATTAGTTTGAGGTTTAGAGGATTAGCGTTCATCGACAAGTAGTTGCCATACTGATTCATATGCTAAATCCAATGCTTTTATAACGTCGTCGTTCCCCTTGAAAATAGATTTCAATTCCCTCATAACTTTATCTGCTCCTGACATTACTAAGCCCCTTCTGTCTACACCTTTTGTCATTCTCTCCACTTCTACAACATGACCTCTTAATTCCTTTGAGAGGTGTGCAATCCTAGTCGCAGCCGAATCTGGCTTAACGATATCTGCTTGTACCTGTTGTCTTAAGAAATCAATATCCGCTTCTAATTTGACAATCTCTGCAAGCATCAGCTCACGTCTATTGAGCTTTGGATAATGTTTTAGTATCCACTTTTCTAACGCAGAAAAACCTCCATCATATCCAAGTATTCCTGCATATAACCATATCTCATAGATCGAATAAGTATTCTCAACGTAAGCCATGAATGCTTCTCTTGACCCATGATCTAGAGCGGTTAAGAAAGATTGAATTTCTGGAGGTATATCTTTAATCATTTTCTCGTAATTCTATTCGAGATTTTTCCCCTACGTTGAATCCTTTTTTATTAACCGAAAAATTTTGAACCTGTACGTCTGATTGCACCTCTAGCATCTGCTCTCATCTTTCTATCTTCACGATATCGATCTCTTTGAGTCTTCCTATTCTCGTCACCCAAAGTTCTAATACCTCTAACTTCTTGATCACCTCTTTCCCCTATCTGGCGACTGCTGATATCACCTTGATCCCACATCATGTCTCTAACAATTCCACCTTCTGCTGCTAATAGCTTCAGAGTATTACCAGTCTTGAGATTTTCCATCCCTCCTTGGTAATCCGCCATTTGGGATAGTTGACCTTTTTGGTATAGAAGGTCTAATCCCATGTTCATCATGTTTTGATTCGTGTCGAGTCTCGACCCCGATATAAAGCCCTGAATCGCCTCATTATCTTTGAACTTATTCCCCCAATTAACCATATTCCCCCAGCCTTGGTTAAAAAGACTGCCACCGGGAGTCGCGGCTTGATACTTGCCAAAATCCGACGGAACTTTTTCCTTCTGCGTCTTCGTGTACCCCGCGAAGTCGTCCATATATTGTTTCGCATAATTGCCTGTTGGTCTACTAGATCTTGGTTGTTTGTTCTTGGCCCCAGGAAATGTTGTTCCTGCTCCTCCCCCTGAGTTTCGATCATTAATTACATTCTGTCTGAAGCTATCTTTTTCTGTTTGCTTAGCCTGATCCCAAGTGATGTATGGCTGCCCTGGACCTCTTTGATTCCTGTCATCTGTGCCATCTTTATCTGTATCGATGAAATCCATTGTTCTCATCGAATCAGGGTCCATACCAATCCGTCCGCCAAAGCCCGGTGCATGTTTGACTTTGTTGAGCGCACTATTAGCGAAATTTGTTGCGTTAGTTGCCATAGCGATTAAAGCTTATTAACAAGCTGAAGATTTACTAGAAGATCGGCTATTTCTGATCCAGCGGTTAGCCAACGATCTTTGTCGCGAGCTTTTTCATGTCTTGTTTGAAAATCACCAAGACTACCGCCCATTAATTCTTTCGCAGCAGCAGTCTCTATATCAGTTTTTCCTTGAGCGACATCTAAAGCACTTTGATATGTCTCAGGTAATGCAGTCTCACCAGCCTCTAATGTTTTACCTTGATTGGCTTGAATTTCAGCAGCGCGAAGTAGGATCTCTTTTGCCTCGTTCTCCTCACCTACCCCTTCGAGAAGTTTTTCTAATTCTTTTGATAACTTACTCATTAATAGCCCAAGAAGTACTCTTCTACTAGTTTAGTAACTTCAGATGTACTAGCTGTCGCCGCAAGTTGCTGTGCTTTTGTTTCTATCGTCCGACTTGGTATTAACTTGTCAGGGATGCTTTTATCTGCAAAAGTTTTAGATGCCGCAGCATCAACCGCTTTATTAACCATTTGATTACTAAGCGAGCCACCACCTGCTAAGAATGTTGATAATGAAGATCCCGCCATATTGCTCTTTAACTGGCCCAGTATCGATTCTTTTCTTCTTTGATCTGTTCGCATCTTTTCTATAGCTAGCAGAGTATCGTTATAACTTTCTTGCTTAGTTAGATCAAAACCAGCTTGCATTGCCTTAGTTTCTAACGCTTGATTAGCGAGTGAGATCGAACCCATCAAGGCTTTACCTGAATCATCAAAGCTCCAACTTCTTGGAACGTAGCTATCGCCTTTGAATGAAGCTTGATGTTGTCTAGCGAGTCCGCTAACTGAAGGTATCGACATGATTAGCGAAGGATATAGTTAAGGGTTGCTGTCTCTCTATCTAAGTCTGCTTGTTGCATTGCCTTAGTTCTCGCTATCTGATTCTGTATCGCTTCACTTGCTTTCATTAGATCTCCTTGTTTCTCCACTCGACGAATAGCATGCTCAAGCTCGCCCCTTGGGTTCACTGCTCGATATGCACCAGATGCTAATTGCTTACCTGTTTGACTCATCAACATTGAACCGATCAAGGCTCCAATAATTGATCCAGCTGGTCCTCCGACTAAACCTAAGTTAGCGCCAATAGCAGCACCACCGTAAGCACCACCTATTGATCCTCCAGCTAATCCAAGACCTTCCGCTAAATTCTTCTGGAATGGATCTCTTTCATCAGCAAGTTCAGTCGCTGCTGTCAGTAATGCCATTAAGGCAGTACCACGACCGATTGGAGTACCTAATTGCTTTGTTAAATATTCACCACCTGTCTTAACCCCAGTTGTACCCTTCTCGAATGGTGTAACTAAATCTTTTGCTTTCGTACCTATACCACCCCAAGCTTTGGAAATTTTGTCGAAAAAAGGCGCACCCATCGACATTCCTTTATCACCTGTAGGAGGCAACTGAACCTTGCCAAAATCAAACGTAGGCTTTGGTATTGATTGTCCACCTAGAGACGGGGCAACCCAAGGTGTTTGTAATTTCTGTTGGCCTAACTTCTGCGTAAGTGCTAATAATTCAAGATCGTCCAAGACCAATCACAATAAACCTATGTTTAGATTCTAGTAGCTATCGAGAAGTAAATACCTACTAACAACCACCAAGACTATTCACAGCCCCCATCGCTCCTTGTGCCGCTCCTACCCAGTTGCCTGTGGCAGCACCAACACCAGCAGTGATAAGACTGCCAACTAATCCTTTCTTCTTGTTACTTCTACACGCAGCTCGTTGTTTAGCCTGTAACGCATCTTGATATTTTTTATTTTCTTCTGCTAATCGATAAATCGTATCCCCTTGTTCCATAGTCGAAAGCATGGAAACACTATCAGCCATGTTGTCGAAACCACGGCCATAAATTTCTTTCTTCGCACCTGTACTTAATTCAAATCCTTGCGGTGCTTCTGCTCCTATTGAACCCTCTTTATTCTTTGATTTAGCAGAAGAGAAAGAAGGAGTTGGATTTGCAAACGTATCGAAACTACTCTTAGTTTCTTCCTGATTCATACGTTTTTTATAGTTCTCTCTCCATAGAACTGGATCAAGTTGAAAGCCTGGAGTTGTCATGTTAATTACCGGCTAAATGGATTCCACCAATTATTTCCACCAGAAGAAGGAATAGGCATGTCTGTATCCCAATAAGTCATACCAGGATCTAAGTCTTTGCCTTTCCAAATACTGCTGCTATTACTTAAACCACCTCCAAAACCATCAAACAGTCCTGCATCACCCATAGTGCCAAGAGCACTGCCGAAGACGCTGCCCCAACTTGTTTCTTTAGGCTGGAATGCATCTAACTGTGCTTGGTATCCAAGCTTTGCAGCATCCACTGCTTTGTCACCTAAGTATTTCTGAGCTAATAATCTACTTTTCATTTTCGTATCAAAATAAGGCAAAGCGGACATGCCGACTTGACCGTCAGTTGACTTCAACGAATCGTAAGACCTGAGTTGTGGTATACCAAATGCCATGTTTTTATTTTAGTCGTCTTGTCCTATGTCTCGTCTCATTGATTCTAAAGCCTGTCCAGTTATTCCTCCTGCGGCTGCATACCCACCACCAAATAGCAATGCTTGTTTGAGAGCTTCAATACTGTTTTCTGTTTCTTGCTCATAGATTTTCTTATCGATTTTTCCGACTTCTCTCTGCCTGTATTCCACGTCCTCTGGTGTCTTCACTTTGATTGACTGTTGGACTTCTTTCTTCTCTAACTCAAGAGCTTTAACTTTGTCGAAACCAGCACCTTCTCTTTGTAGGCGTGTACCAGCTTTCCTGATTCCTTTCCTCATACCTACGACAGCGGCAGCCGTTGGGATGATTCCAGTTAACGCAGGAATAGCTTTACCCATGAAATTAATTTCAGGTCCATGAATTCCTGAAGTTGTACCTTTCAAAGCACCAAGGATATTGAAATCACCATCTAGAGGATTGAGATCTCCTTGCTTGTCGAATAGATACGCTTTATATCTTCTGTATTCTCCTTCACTAACATCAGGTCTTTCTTTCTTGAACTCATCGTATGGAAGGAGTCTCCCAGTTCTACCTAAGAAGTAACGACTTAAAAATTCACCAACGGGAGTATCCGTCTCACGAGGATCTTCTTCACTAGGGAGGATCGCTTTGTATCCTTTTGGTCTGCCAATATTTCCAACACCTACAGACATTGCGATAACAGCAGGGATTGTTGCTGCATACCTAAGAGTACCTTGATCTATTAATTGCCTGCCCGGTCTAAACTTGCCGCTTGCATTGTACATACCCTGAAGACTTGCAACCTGCGCTAAAGCCTGTGGTGCATTTAAGAACCACCAAATATTTCTCAGACCATCTCTTGAGACATCAGCAGCCGTAACCCCAGCTAGTTGTGCTGCTCTTGCGCTAAAACTATCACCAATATCCTCTTCTCCTCCACCTTCAACTGGTATTTTTCTTACATCTAAAGTCCTTGCACGATTAACAGGTTCTGTCGGATCTTCCCTTCTCGTCCTGAATCCTTCAAGCACAGCTTCGTCATAACCACCTAGGGGAAGTTTGCTCAGACCTAAACGATCTATGCCGGTTGCAAGCTGTCTTCTGAAAGAGGATACATTACCTTTTTGACTGTCCTTGTACCACGCAGTGTTTTCCAGTTTTGCTGGCAGCATCTGCCTTAGTGCATCGGCTAAATTTGCTCGACCAGCCATCATCGTGCTTGGAGCAAGCTCTTCAGCCTTATCCTTCAATATTGCTATCGGCTCTGATACGTAAGCCTTTTTAGCAATTCTTTCGAGGTCTGCTCTTTTGAACCTAGGGGATGCTGCCATTTATACGACTTTACTCAGCACTGAAGGTCTTAAAGCTAAGCTCGCTGCACTACTACCAGCGGCTAAAGCATTAATGATTGCTTCGTATCTTTCTCTTTCTTCTGCTTTGATTTTTGCTTCCAATGCTTCTTGCTGAGTCAAGCTGGCTTGATTAATTGATCTGCGAAGTAAAGGTCTAGGTGCTAAGTACTGAATAGGGATTGCAGATAAGTCACCAGCAGATTGCAAGTATCCAGCAACTTTTGGATTAGCCCCACGATCTAACATCTTTTTACCTAATTTTGCACCTCCATACTGACCAGCAACTGAGGTTAAAAGATTAATTCCTAAGTCCTCTGCACCAATCCCAAAACGATTTAACATGCCAGTTCCTTCTGGGGCAGTACCAGCTGCAACGAGTGGGAATAATAAGTCTGGTCCCCAACGCTGTGCAGCCACAAGCATTCCTTCTCCAGTAGAGAAATCCGGCTTAATTGTTTTCAGAACATCTGCTGGGAGTCTTTTAAGTAAATTCGCTAACTTCCCTGCGTATCTAATAGCGCCACCACTCATGCTATACCTCCCATATCTTCTTGAGGTGCACCAAGAATGTCATACATTAATGGGCTGTTATAAATTCTACTGGCGTTATCGTCTACTTCTCTTCTATTTCTAGGGTCATCTACATATCGTCGAAATTCTCCTTGCGGTTGAAATCCAACGAGGTCTCCAGCAAAAACTGTATCTGTTGATTTCACAGGAGATCCGTCTGTATATCCTGTTGGACCTGGACGATCTTTAAGTATCTGCTTATTTGCTATCGCAGCGCGGAGTATCTCCGGCGTATCGACATTGTCGTACCTAATACCCACTCTTAGACTGCACTATTTATTACCTATCTTAACTACTGTTCTATTTTGAAATTATATTTTTGTAGAAGTTGGCTTTCTTGACCATTTTCGCGGAGTAGTCGTCTTTATTTTTTAAAATTTTTTCTGCAAAATCGTCTCTTCCTTCTGGAGAATCTTCATATCCAGCTTTTGTGGCGGCGGCTTTAAAAGTTCCACCCGTTCCACCTTTACTTGCTGGTTTTTCCATCTTTTTAAAGGCTTTTTTTAACCGATCTCCTGCTTTTCTAGTCATTTAACCTCTCTTTTTGCTAATAAATCTGCGAACAAAGTCTTCTGCCGCAATTCGACGAGGTGATCCGGCAGGCATGCCCATTCCACCCTCTACATTCTGCCTAGCTGCTTCAGGTATTTGCCCCATTACCTCTGATACAACGTCTGAACTTAGGACCGATTGCGTTGTGGGTCTATTTCCAGCAGGGATATTCGCTTGAATTGCATCACCTCTAGCTTGTGCTCCTGTTACTTGAGTAGACGAAGGTGCTGATGGTGCGTTGTCGTAAGCATATTCAGATGTTTTGACTTCAGCAATTTGTGGTCTAGTAGAAGATCCCTGCTCAATTGCTGCTCTTTCCATATATTGATCCATTGTTTTTCTATAACCCTCCTGCTCGTACCATGCCATTTCTTGTGCAGCCCTTGAAGTTGCTAATACTCCAACATTCTTATCTCCACTACCCATTACACGATCAATATTTCTGCCTTCAGTAAGTAATTCAATTAAATCAGAAGTCGGATTTTCACTTGGATTCTCCATCACTCGTCTCAGCAGTGACTTTTGCACTCCTCTCATCCTTTCATCTCTGGCTAATGCTGCACTTTGGTTAGTGACTAGCTGCTTGCCTGTTTCTATTTCTAATAATTTATTGATATCTAAATACATATCGTCTTTATATGCACTTGTATTTCCTACGCGATAGTTTCCATACCCTGGTTCCTCTGCTACATCCCCAAACCTTTTAACTACGCGCCCCTCAAACAAATCTACTGTTCGAGTTCTGCCATATTCATCTTTTATTTTTGCATTCTTTTTTACTTGGTTGTCTGGAATTCCAATCAAGGGAGTTCTATTTTCTTGTTTAATTGCATTAATAGCTTGCCCTAATGTTGGCTTAACTAGATCTCCTTCGTCATTCCTATACGCAAGTTGAGAAAAAGATTCCATAGACCGATCACTTAGTAATGCACTTGGATCTAATAGTTCTAATGACACATTTCTAGGATCAACCCTTAATTGACCAAACGGTTTTGGTGCATCCCAGTAAGTAGCAGGTTGAAATTTATCTCCATATTTCTCCGTCGCCTCTGCCATTAGAGCTGGTATTAAATATGGATTAATGATTTCCGCAGACTTCTTGGGTTTCACTCCGACTGAAGCATTTGCTTGATCCTTATATTTACTAAGTAACGCATTTTTTTCTGCTTGTTTTACGTATTGACTTAACTGTGCAGATTGATCGGCAGGGATAACATCTCCTTCAAATACTCCTCCTTTATATACTCCTTCATTTGCTGCACGATTTATAGCTGTAAGCACTGGGTCATCCCCGATTTCTCCAGACGCGGCCAATCTCGCCAACATTTCAGCAGTAATTCTTGGATTAGCTCTTTCACGCATTAAAGGTGCAGAACTTTTTGGCTTTGCATCTTGCAATGCAGATTGTCTTGCTAATGCATCAGATGGAACGTCTATTCTTCCTTGTTCTTGAGCAACTAAATAGGCTGCTTGTTGGATGTCTAATTCAGGTAGTGCTATTAAATATTTTTGTACACGTTCAGCAAATTCATTTCCAGCTCCTCTTCCACCAAGTACGCGACTAGCTTCTGCTGGGTTTAATTCGATAAATTGATCACGCTGCAACCTGTCTGCGGCTTGTGATCCTTCCTGAATATTCTGCACCCTTCGACGACCAACTCCTGTGGGTAGGATTTTTCTTGTGATTTCTTCCCTGCCAAGCC
>Ga0208158_1000331_pt1 | contig 17777 bp, 12 predicted proteins | sample 8_EtaG_FD_184081 | JGI IMG/M metagenome (GOLD analysis project Ga0208158, IMG submission 184081) | Marine viral communities from the Subarctic Pacific Ocean - 8_ETSP_OMZ_AT15162 metaG (SPAdes) (version 2) | ecosystem: Environmental > Aquatic > Marine > Oceanic | place: Pacific Ocean | collected...
AGTACCTGCATCAGCTACTTCTAAATCTCCCGTTATAACAGGAGTATCTAGTTTTACATCAACTGTTGACCATGAAGCTACACCAGCAGTTGTTGCTGTTAAAGCTTGACCATTAACTGTAGGAGCAGCAGCGGGTAATGTTATTGAATAATTACTAGTAACTCCATCGTCTGGTACTGTAAGATCTACATAATTAGCATTTCCAGCATGAGTTTCTTTTATTCTCAGCTTACCAGCTGTAGTAGCATTCCCTTCAAAACTAGTTGTATTGTATAAACGTTGAGTGGAAGGATTAAAGGATGCAGAAGTTACTGTTCCATTACTATCTGAGGTATTTACGATTACCGGATTATCTTGTGCAGCTGAAAGCTGAAGACTTCCTGAACTACCAGAAGTTGGTGTGCTGGATGTTAGTATAACTCCACTGCCATCTGAATATAACTTACCATCTTCATGTGTTCCTAATTTAACGACAACACTATCGTTAAATGTTACACCTGTTGCACCACCTACTGTAGTATTAGTATCAGGTGGTACTGTCCAAGTATTATCTCCTCTTAAATAGGTGGTATTTCCTGCTGTACCAGAAGCTGACAATTCATCAATTCCTACAGCAGCATTTTTCATTTCTGAATTACCTACAGAGTTAGCAGGTAACTTAGCATCTGTGACGGCATCATCTTTGATACCGCCTGTTTCTATTTGTGTTAGTGCCATAATTTATGCCTCCTTGTAGATCTCTACAACTGTAAAGATGCAAACTCCTACATCATCAGGTGTATCGTGTCCATAACCATCTGAATCTGAATTATCTGCATAATATTGTAGTTCATATGCGGTTGATCCAGAAGGTGTAGCTCTAGCTATTCCAGTGCATTGAATTTGTTCATGTGAACTACCAAATCCACCATTAGCTTGTCCATATTGTATGACTGCACTATTAGTATGATCGTAAAGTCTAGTGACTACTCTATCTGGATGGAAGAATGGTGCGCTCCATTTAATCAAATAATTACCAGCTGCTAAAGTAAATCTATTACTAGCAATACTGACAATACTATCTGGGTCTGCTATTTCTGTTTGTAGAGCTCTTGCAGTCCATGCGTTTTGAGTTGGAGTACCACCACCTGTTCCAGCTGATTTCTGGTCACATATGATTGCATAACTAGAGAATAGACCAGCTCCAGTGAAACTACCAGCAGATAAAGCACCAGCTACGGTTACATTACCATTACTAGCTAATACTAGATTTTCTGTACCTGAATTACTCCCATGAGTAATATTCGTTGTTTTTATTGTACTCATGGTGATGCAATCTCCATTGCTAACAGGTAGTGAGGTTGACCATCTGTACCAGCTGAAGCTGTGTTAGCTGAGTTTTTATCGATTGACATAGTATAAGTTGTAGCTGAAGTAGTACTTGGTGAATCAAGATAGAACATGTTGCAATTCCAGGCAAAGCTTGCTGATCCGTCATATCCACCGTAGTTGCGTACTAACAATGTATCAGTTATAGCTCCTCTATAGAGTCTACCTGCACCAAATGCATTGCTACTGGCATTAATCCATACTTGCATATACCCAAAGAGTAGTATTTTGCTACTTGTAGCAGATGGTTGAATAGATACATTAAGTAATGCGGTATTACTGGTCGCAGTGACAGTTTGGCTACTATTTGCAATCACATGCTGAAGAACCTTACCTCCAACAATACTTGCAAATGCTAATTGACCTGACGCATCTGTAGACAAAACTTGTCCACTTGTGCCATCAGCTACAGGTAAGTTGAATGTTATATCTGCTCCACTTGTTGTAGAAGCAGGAGCATCTATTGATACGCTCCCTGATGAGGAGCCGTTTAGTTTTAATGTCATATTATGTCTCCGCTAACTTTTTAAAGGTCAAATTCGTCTCCAATATGCTGGTATTACCCTGTATTTGTCCGTTTGAGTTATCGGGATCAAATGAGAATCTCACTTTCTGATTACTAGTATCAGTTATATCTGTTGTAAAGATCGATATTGCTGTACATTGCCCATTATTATCTATATTTGATCCGATAGCGTATGTAGTTGCCGTCCAATTACTACCATTATCTGTAGTGTAATCTGTATCCATATACATATGATCGGAATCACCACCATTAGTTTGTTTGAAATGAGGTCTAGCTGTTACTTCCCAAATACCTGTACTTGGAAAAGTAAATGTACCGCCAGAGTGAGACATGCCAGTCCCTATTTTAGCAAAACCATTAGAGGTAGTTCGTGCCCAATTAACTAAAGGATTTAGAGCATTAACTGTATCTGAAGTTAATCTCCATGTGTCATATTCAGTTAAACCTCCTAATCCACTTGATTTTGCTGATGTGACTGCACTGTTAGCAAGTGTATCTGTGTCTACCGTTCCATCAGGTAGACCACCTACGGATAAACCTGTTACGGTTCCGCTTCCATTAATTGTTATTGGCATAATTTAAACGATTGTCCATGTGTCACCAGCATCAACCGTTACGGTTTTACCAGTATTAATTGTTATTGGTCCTGCTGACATAGCATTACATGTTGCACCAAATGTAGCTCCAACTGTATAATCAGTATCTATTGTTGTTCCATTCTCCCAGAATATTTTCTCAGTTCCTCCGCCAGTTACTCCAGAAGGTACATCAGCCCATTCAGGGTCGTTGGCTCCTATCTTAAGATATTGACCAGCTGTACCTTTAGCTAACCTTGCATCAGCACTAGCAGCTCTGTAGATAATATCTCCACGAGTTGTAGTAGGTGTTGTGGTAACTGTAGCCCAAGTTAAACCGCCTGTATCACCAGATTGTTTGGATAAGAATTGTCCATTAGATCCAGCATTACTGATTTTAAGATTATCTTCATCTACTACATCAGATGCAATAGTTAAAGCTGTAGCACCTGTTACCTCACCTGAGTGAGTAGCGTTAGTAACTTTAGCTGTATTAGCTGCTATTTCTGTATTTATAGAGTTAGCTAGTTTGTCAGCTGTAACTGCATCATCGTCAATCTTAACAGTAGTTACTGCATCTGTAGCTAACTTATCAGCATTAACTGCACCTGTTTGTATAGTAGCAGTTGCTACACTATTAGTAGCAGGTACATTAACTGTTGTAGCTGAACCAATTAAGGTTACAAATACACTAGCTCCAGCACCCGGAGCATTACTAAATATGATTGTATCGGCATCTACAAGTGCAAATCCTTCACTAGGCGCACCAGTTCCTGCATTAGGTTTCTGTATAACACCATTGACACTAATTATTAATTGTCCAGCTGAAGTAACATTAGCTGCATTACTACCATCTTTTAGGTTAAATGATTGATTAGCTCCATCAAAAACAGAACCATCAGTATCTAATATAGTAAGTAACTTATAATCTCCAACTGAGGTAACAGCATCATATTGTGTATTACCTAAGTCATACACCATCATAACGTTGGTGGCTGTATTAAACCATAAGTCTCCATCTTGTAATGCAGAACCGTCTGGATGATTACTAGGCGCACTACCAGCTATTTGATATTTATCATTAAAGTTATTTACAAGTGTTGTAGCACTAGCTACACCAGCTTCATCAACTACTAATCTATGGTAAGTATAGGTATTTAAGGTACTAGTTGTCTGTACCAACATACCTTTACCAGATTCTATATTTGTATCATATAAGGAAGAGTCGATACCGTTGATGGTGACAGTAGCCCCACCAAGCGTTCTACCAGTTGTACTGACACCTGAACCATTAACAGCAATACCGCCAGCGTCTGCAATGGAAACAATAGTACCAGAGTCATCAGCAGGATCAGGGTTAGTGTTGGGGAATTTAAGTTCATCATCTATTGGATAAAAACCACCTACATCTTGTAGAGTTGATACTATTGTATCGTTAACGGCTTTTGCAGAAGGTATTTGAACGTTAGTAGAACTTCCGCTAACCGATGTGACAAAGCTCTTGCCATCCAGCAAGTTAAGCTCCGCAAGATCAGCGGTAAGAGCAGTACCACCTGCCAAAATAGTTGCAGTGCCTGACTGCATGCCTGCAAGCGTTGTGAGTTCAGCATCGGCAATTTCTGAAGTTGTAACTGAATCAGCTGCTAAGTGTGAAGCGTCTAATGGAGATCCAGCAATAAGTGATTTAATCTCACTTGCTGTTTGATCTGCAGTAGCACTAGCTTCTATAGCATTTAACTTAGAGTGATCTGCGTCTGTAAAGACATTTGAATCAGTTGCTGCTTCTACTGCCGTTCTAATCTCAGCATTTGTTTGATCTGCTGTAGCTGAAGTTTCAATGCCATCTAGCTTTGTCTTATCAGCTGCAGATTGATATCCTGCTGCAGATGTAGTAGCATTAGCAATGTTTAATTTAGATTGAGCTATAGCAGCGGATGCATTTACATCAGCATTAACAATAGTCCCATCTTCAATTTTAGCACTTGTTATAGAACCATCATCTAGACGATCACTATGTATAGGTATCTGTTGCTCTTCTTGTAAAGCGAATCTTGTTTGTTTAAAATTATCATTTAAATCTTTAGCTCGTATAGATGAACCAGCGACAAATGTTACTGTATCTGAATCTTCAAGTTGTGTATCTCTATAAACCCTTACTACAACTCCTGTTTTAGGTGCTCCACTTGATTCTTGATAAGTTGAATTAACCCCATTAGTGTTAATAAACTTTATTCTAGCTGGAGATGATAAGACTTCATATGTATTTGTAGCTAAAGATATACCATCTAAAGCTACTCTAACTTCTGTATTTGTTTTGGAGGTGGTATTTGTTTCTTCAATTGTTTCGAATGCATAGGTGAATTCCAGATCTGAACCATCAGGAGCTCCCCCACCATTATCCGTGTGAGTAACGAATGCCATGTTATGATTTTATTTGTTGGTCATTTCCAAGACTCCATAGAAATCTTGAGTTTTCTTTAATTTTCGTTTTTGTAAAGCTTTACTTGCATTTTCTTCTGCAATTAATCTCTGTACCTCACTATTATTTTTCATTTGACCCCACGCTTTTAGACGTGCTTTTCTGAATAATGATCTTATCATTTTATTATGATGATAAGCTTTCATAGGATCTATTCCCCTATTACCAGTTCTTAGATCATACTCCATCTCTTTCAATGAATTAATAACTCGTGGGTCTTTAGCTAATTTATTTAACTTTGCTTCTAAATTTTGCATACCAATAAATTCTTGAAATTTGGATCTAAGTAGAGGGGAATCAGTTAAATCTGTTCCATCCGGACCGTAGTACGTTGATAACCTCATGTCATATCCACTATCAAATAATAACTTCCGACCCGGACCTTGGTCAAGGTTGAGAGGAACAGGTATAAACATATTCCACATTCTAGTTGGGAAGTTATGATTTCTTATTGGCTCTCCATTAAGAAGATCATATTTAGTTGGTAGATCTTGTCCGGGTCCATACTCTAAGAGTAGATTCCTATTACGGAAAGTATCAGTCCAATTCTTATTCAATTCCTTCATATGAGGATTAAATAATTTACCTATATCATTCCTTAGTCCACCTAATGGTACAGTATTATTCATTAAACCAGCAATGATTTTCTCATGCTTACCAGTTTCACCAGATAATAAATCAACAAAATCACCCATACCTTGTAAGTATGACTTACTTGCTGCTGCTTGCATAATAACTAGAGATAATTTCTGGAAGTTATCCTTTGTCCACTCTTCTCCCATCAGCTCTGAATGATCGCCTATATCGGCTACTGCTGCGAGAATTTGGTTAAACGGTTCGAATGAATCATAACCGACCCATACGCCTCCAATGTTTATACTTCTAGGTATATAACCTGCATCTATCCAAGCTTGTCTCTTTGATCTATCTGTAGGTCCATTACCAGTTAAGCCTCCATTTAAGAAGTGCATACCAGCCATGGAAATAACTGATCCTCCAATGATTAATCTACCACGCTGTAATGCCTTGGCATTTATTAAATCTTCAGCGTTGTTAATACCATAACGATGTACGGATGATAAATCATCTACTGCAGCTCTTGCTATATCATTATATTCTTTGACTAAGAAGTTAAATCCCGGAGTATGTTTTGCTGTTAAATTCAAACCATTGACACCCGTTCTAGCAAATAGGAAGAAAGGTTTAGCCCAAGGAGTTTTAGCAAAAACCTTGTCCATTCCTTCAGCAAAGCCAGTTAAATCAGTTGTTAATGTAACTTCTTTTCTAGCAAAATCTACATTTTTACCTAATTCTGTATCTAATCTAATATTACCATCCTTATCAAGGATCTGATTTAAAAACCTATCTTCACCTTCTCTTATTACAGCAGGAGTAATTTCAGTGGATTTACCTGTATTGAATAAATCCATAGCTTCTCTATATGCCTTCTCTCTACCTTTAGCTCTAGCTAAGAGATACCCAAAGGTATCGTCTGTTGCAGCCATGAGTTTAGTTGAGTAAGTAAGGAACTTATTATCGTTAAGCCCCCTCGCCATATCAGCCATATAGTAAGCAGCTTTATCACCATCAGTAGCACGACCACTATTTTCAACCCAGTCTCCATACATGGACCAATTTTCATCGCCTTTTGTATACTCTGTAAATCTATTTTTTATAGTAGAGATATCTCCAGCCCAATAAGAATTAAGTCTAGATCTAAATAAAGTCCATGCTTCAGGTATTGCTTGTCTCATAGCATTCATAGAAGATAGTGAAGCTCTCAATGTAGCTCCATCACCCATTGAAAATGCTCCAACAGCTGTTGATAATGGTCTTAGGAAGGTTGCAGTAGATGTACCAATAAGTGCTCTAGCTGGAGTTTTAGGTCCACTCAGCATACTATTAACCATCACTCGTTCCCATCCTTTAATTATTAGACCAATATCTTCTTTACCTTTGAATGTTTTACCTCTAATTTTATGCCTTAGATAGTTATCGAAGTCTTTTAGATTATTGATATCTTTATTCATGGATACTGTTTCAAATATCATCTTGAATAAATCATCATCCTGTGATTCTCCAGCTACTTTTAAAGCTAATCTGTAAGCATCAATAGAGTCTTGTACTTTAGATTGTAGATTACCAGACACAAACTGTTTCTGTGCATCTAATGCTGCCTGTTTCATGGCAGGAGTAGCGTCAGCTCGTGCTGCTAATGCTGCATAATCATCAGATAATATTAATTCTGATCGTCTAATCTCAGTAGTAGCAGTTAAAAGCTTATCAAATAAGGCTTTAGTTGGCCCATCAACACTACCTAAATCTGCAACATCAAATAATTCTCTACCAACAATACCTAAATCTCTGATCTCTTGCATGAGAGATCCTACCACAAGGTCAGCTGCTACTACATTTCTAGCCGACCAAAATAGCATTTCGTCAGGTGTACCTAAATTCACACCAGACCTACCTTCAAAGAAATCTCTAAAGTATTCTTCTGGTGTTAAATCAGCAGCTTCCCTACCTAGTCCTATACGTTGCCAGCCTTCTATAGCATCACCCCATACTTCTTTGATAGTAGTTCTACCAGCTTGTATAGCAGCCATTTCAGATGCAAACCTTGGTTCGCTGACTAAATCTCTGAATGTCTGTTCTATAACTTCTTCACTTAAACCTTTGGTTTTAGCAGCTACTTCTAATTGTTTTGGAGTTGTTACTGATCCAGCTGATCCTTCTTCTGCACCCCATTCATTGCGTACTCTCTTTTGTGAGTTCCGTACATCAACAGGGTTATCTTTAGAAGTAGGTGCACCTTGTTCAGCATTAGCAATTGGTTTATTTTTATGCCCACGGAACTCTGTACCAGATTCAATGAGCTCATCCTGTGCTTTTTCTAAAGTTTGTTCGGCAACACTATTAGATCTAGCATCACCTCTTGCTATACCTTCTTCTACATTATCAATTAATTTACCATCAGGTAAGACACGTTTCATGCCTTTACCCATTATACGAAATATACCATTAGCTAATTCACCGATACCTAATCCTTCTACTACATTCTTAAATGTTTTCAGAGTAGGATGATCCATGTCATTAGTTGTAAAAGGGGTATCCATAAAACCATACCGATCTCTTAACATCTGTAATGCATTGGCATCTTGAGAATATTTGGAAGCTAAGTCTGAAGCTGCACCAACAGCAGCAGCTCTTACCCATTGATTAGCCATAGCTCCACCAACCCATGTCACAGCTCTACCAGCTCCAAGTGCCGTAGCACCTACACCAGCTGCACTAGCTGCAGGTATTATAGCAGCTGCCATAGTACCAAAATGAGTAGCACTTCTAATAAGCCCTCCCCACCATGTTTTAGTTTCAATTGGGTTCTCTTTACTTACAAACCAATTATCCCATTCAGCGTCATATCCTTCATCAGATTTCATCTCCTCTTGCATCTCACCAGTCATCATATCGAGACCACGTTCTGGTAAAGTTACAATTGAAGAAGCTGTATCTTGTACACCTCCTAGAAATGCTGATTGAAGTTCTTTAACGACACCACCTATACCCCATTGCTCTTGATTTCTAGGGTCGTTTTGTTGTTGTTGTGGTTGTTGTGTGGACTCTGTACCAACCCCTTCTGAACCTTGGTTCGGGTCTAGTAACATGTCTTGTTGTTGTGCTTGTTGTAACCACTCAGCACTTTGTTCAGCTGCACCTTGTATTTGTTCTACATCAATGTCAGCATCTTGTAGTGTTAAATTGCTATCAGTCATGCTATTTGTAATCCCGGTAATAGTGCTCCTTCTATATTAAAATTATTTTCACCTTTATCTATAACTGCAGCGCGCCTAACTGAGTTAGGACTAGGATAGTTAGATAAGTTATGTTGAACCATAGGGCTTTTAGATTCATAAACCCCTATAGCAGGAGGTTTTGGTAATTCTTTACCAGTTACAGCTATATACTGTTCGTTAGCTAAATGCCAACCTGTATATTTTTTACCATTCTTTACTACATTTAAATTCTGAGCTAAAACATTATATAAAGGAGGTATTGATCTTGTTGGATTAGCTGCCCATTTTTCTAATAATTTGAAGCTATCCTCTGTTCCGGGTAGTATACCTTGCCTCACACTACCTACACCATTTTTTGTTATATGGTTTAAGGCTTGTAGTTTATTAGCAGTATATGCTTGATCTGATCTTACAGAACGTTTATACCTTAACATTCCTTGATTAGGTTTAGCAAATTCAGCTTCAACTTGTTGTCTAGCCCAAGTATCTTTTTCTTTAGCGGTATGAAATTCAGCATTACGATATGCTGTTGCATAAACAGCTTGAGCATTATTTAGCATAATTAGATACTCTGGTGAGTCAGTATCCATTACACCTTGAGTCATTTCAAAATGATCTTGTACTAAGGATTTAACATATTTCTTGCTGTCTTTAGCTAGAGCTGGGTCTAAACCTTGGCCTAATTCAGATGCAGTTATTTTTTGATATTTCGCAAAGAGTTCTGGATCACCTTTAATATATGTATATTCATCAGTTAATCTTTCTCCTCTACGAAGTTTATCTTCAATATCAGCAACTATAGCATCATCAGTTTTATCTTCTAGAGTTTTATAAAACTGATCTTGTAAACCTTTTGGTAAAGGTTGGCCAATATTAAGCTGATTCCATCCTTGTTGTATTTGATCTAATTCAGCTTCAGTAAAAGGTCTACCATTTTCTTTTGCAATGCCCTCCCAATATTGTGTATATCTTAAAGCATTAGCATTCTTTGTTGCTTCATTTGCATTCAATCCTTTAATTTCAGCTGCCTCTAATTTAGATTGAAGAACTGCATTCTCTTCATTGAAATGCTTAAAGATCCCAACATGTTCTTTTTTGTTAGTACCACGATGATCTATACCTTCCCAAGTATATATAGATTTAAACCCTTCAACTGAAAGTTTACCAGTTTCTACTAAACCTAATAAGATCTCTCTAGCTTTTAAAGATGCACCATCTATTCCATGATATCGACCTTTATTTGATTCTATCCAACCGTATACTTCTTTACCTAATAGACCAGTATTTAATCCTCCTGATTTCTGAAAAAGAGCTGAGGCTTCTTCTATGTTTTGAAGTTCTTCTAAGTTCTTAGCAACTAGGTTTCCTTCACCTAAAATCCTTTCATCAACTTTCCGAACTTTAGAATAATAGATATCTTCTAAAAGCTCAGAGCTAAATTTACCAATCTCACTTATATCTAAACCATGTTCTTCTCTCCACTTAGACATTATCATCCGCTTCTCTGCGGTTGTCTCAGCGTTGTCCCAAGTTAGATCAGGTACTTCTCCCCCGTCTGTGTTGTTTACTCTTGGTATACTTATATCACTACGACCTTTAATGAAATCTGCCTCATAAGTACCAGCAGCATCCATTATGAGCATACGTTTAAATACCTTACCACGACGGCCGGTTAATTGACGTATTTCTCTAGCTAATTCTGAATGACCAGCCTCATCTAATTTCTGTGCTTCTTGATCGAAGAACCCTGTTTGTTTGTTATGATTATCTTCATTACGATTATAAGCAGCTAAATCATTAACATTTAATGAGTAACCTTTAGCTAATAATTCTTGTTGTAATTCCTGATTTTGATAAAGGAGGCGTTTATCATTAGCATCATACATACCCTTTGCTGCCTTGGCAAGCTTTGGGGATAAAGTAAAGAATTCACTTTGAGCTTTTACCCCTTGGTTTGCATTAGCTAATCGTTGTTTAGCATTATCACCCGCTTGCGCTATAGCATTATTCCAAGCACCTAAGTTAGCAGTTGCATCATATGATGGTAAGTAATTAGGAGTTTCTAGAACTTCTACATCAGAGAATTCATTCTTTTCAGCTGTTTGCATTAGTAACGACCTCCCTGAATTCTACGTCGATTTGTGAATAATCAACCCCCATATATCCATTGTCCATTCTAAAGACAGCAGATGGTTTCTTTTTGAATACTTCATCAGCCATGGCTCCAATGTATTCTTCGGGTTGATCTAAGTATTTATATCTATATATGTTATGACCTTTGATGGATTTACCGATCTTCTTGATATCTGTTTTAAGTCTTCGATCAGACATATCGATTGGCTTCCATCCCAAGCCAGTAGCCATACCAACTATACCTGTCACACCTTGGAAAATATCAGTAAACATAGATTCACTTCTCATAGCAGGTGCGGCAGTCTGTATATCAGGTGTAGGGGTAAATGCGTGTTTAGCAGCAGATGCATCTATTTTAGCTCCTGAACTAATACGAGCATACTCCATACCAGCTTTGGTTTTTTCTCTAATATTATAATATTTATTGATATTATCAGCATAGAATCTACCTAAAGCTCCAGCTTCCATAACACCAAAACGTTCGATTGATTTACCAGCTCTTCCACTAGCAACTAAATTACTCCACTGACTTTTCTTTAAAGACTGTAGCATGCCTTTGAGATTAGCTTCTTTGACTTTATTGTCAATAGCATTCAGCTTTCCTTGAGCCATCGACCAAGATCTAAACAACCCTGAATTAATACGGAATTGTTCTATTTTCCCTTGGACTTTTTGAATACCATAACGACCATACGCTTGCATGGTTTTATGGTATCTGCTCCACATTCTATAGCGATGTTGAATCTTCGCATTTTCATTAGCAGTCTTGGCTGCATTACTATTTGCACACACGGCAAAACTCTATAAAGGGCAATTGTTTAGGTCCAAAGGGGACTTCCCGTAGGAACTTGAATCCTAGAAATTTGAGTAGTTTTTTATGGACTTTATTACGAGGGTCCATATAATTCCATAGAAGCGGTTCTGTTCTACTCTCAATCCAGCGTTTTGCTTCTCTTGCAAAAGTCACAGGGTAATCGTTTATCGCTTCTGTACATAACATCCATACCATACCATTCTCTTCCACACCAGCCATTCCGGCAATCCTGCCGTTAGGCACTTGGAAGTAGACACATATGCCTCTCTTAGCTTCCATAGTAAGATACTCTAGGGGATCTTCCCCATGACCATCTACAAGCTCTCTGAGGTCATCTGCTCGCATATTAGAGGCCACCTCTTTGGCAGCCTCCACGGTAATTGGATGTACGTATTCGTCTAATTTAGACACGTCGGTAAAATCTGTTGGTGTAATCACCTTCCCACGACATTGAAATTAATGTAGCAGGAGCAGGGTGGGTTGATTTTAATGTTAATGTTAGGTTTGTATTCTTCTCATATGTTGGTACGGTTTGAGTGATAGATTCTATAAAACCAACTGCGTTAGCATTATAATTATCAGTTAAAACAGGTTCCCAAATCTCTGTATAATCTGGCTTTCCAGTACGTTCAATTAAGGTTTCATATAATCCAGCATTACCTAGATTTAATTTAACTCTGTGAACTACTAGAGAACCTTGGACATCTGATCTAACTTTATCACCTTCTTGTTTCTGTACATATATAGTAGGAAGCTGAACTTCATAATCAAATAGATATCCAACTGTTAAATCTTGTCCAGTCCAATCTCCATCGAATTCTATATTAGAACCTACTACTGAAGCTTCCGCATATCTACCTACTTCATCACCTGCACTATGGCAGTATACAGCTAACTTTCTATAGTCTGAGGATGTTGTAGTTGTTGTAACATTATATCCATCAGGTTTAGTGAATCCAGTTCTACCTGTTGTAGCTGAATATCCTAAAGCTGAAGATGCTATAACCTTACTATTATCAAAGTGTAGTCTATAAGTAATGTCATCTGATGTATCTGTAGTATCTAGATCATCTGTAACTGTACGAGAATCTGAATGTAATTTTATATCAAATCTTAATAGTGAATCTTTAGAAGAATTCCTCAAGACAATATATAATGAGTCATCTAGTACTGAATGATGTTGTATAGTTCCGGGTAGTTCCCAAGTAAACCAAGCTTGTTGGATACGTTTATCTGAAGCTGAGAAATATCTATAACAATATAATGTGTTAGCCCCATCTTCACTAAAGAATATTATACCATTCTCTCTAGAGTTAGAGATATAGCGTAGATCTTTATTAAATAATTTTGATACAATTTTACTTTGTTCTACTATCTCTGGTTCTCCTTCACGCATGGTACGTTGCATTTCAAAGAATCTTGAATGCTTACCTGCATTATCTAACCAGCCAACAGTTGTACCTAATGATATAGGACTAGTTTGAGAGTTAAAATTATAGTTAGCAAGGTTGTTTATTTTAGCTGTATTAGGACTTAATATATCACTGTCAGTTGTCAGCATGAATTGTTGTGTTTTTGTAAACATAACTAAACCGGCATTGACAGCAATAGCATCCCATATTATAGCAGGTTTATCTGAACTACATTTCAAATCAATAGGATCTATATTGGTAAATGATAAAGCAGTTTTGTTCCAAAAATTAAAGAACTCTCCAGCTTGGGATAGTATAACATTTTCATCAGAAAACAGGACTAACCTATTCCTAAAGAATAACATCTTGTTAATTTTTTTTCCAACAAAACTTGGCTCACTATTAGTCTTCTCATCACCAACTAATGCATCCTCCCAATTATTAATATTAACATCAAAGTAAATTTTATAAGCTGTACCTGTTACTGTACCAGACCCATCATCCTGTTTACGTGCAATCTGTATAGGTAACGTATTGGCATCGAACTCTACTGTTCTACCGGGTTTAGGACATTCTTCCCAGACACCAGATCCGTCCTTATTATCCTTACCTATGAACTTAACATACCAGTCGTCTTCATCCTCTACACTATTAGCTATTTTAATTACATAACCATGCTTACATTGAGAAGGTAGTTCATCTATACTATTAACACTATCAGTAAACACTCCTAGTAAATCTGTTACAGGTGTAGATATATTGAATGCACCTGAAGCTCTAGTTACATATAAACCATTACCAATCTGTGTTATATTAGCATCAGTAAATGTACCTCCAGCTATGATCTCTGTCTCAAGAGCACCTAAAATACTCTCAGCAGTAATAGTAGTTTCATTATCATAAGGTGTTGGTGAGGGTCTAGCTGCTGCTAAATTAGCTTTAACCTTAGCAGTACTATGCTCTTGAACTGTAATTTTATACTTAGCATTCTTCATCCAAGCATAGAAATAATCACCAGTTACCCATCCTTCTCCACCATATAGTAAATCGTGAGTAGTAGTATAACGACAATGATAATCAGGGTTAGTAGCATTACCACCTTCTGGTACTGACTGACCAATAGTAACTATTCGAAAATATAAATGCTTCCGATCACTAGCAGTACCACCATTCACAGCTCCACTGTAAGTCCAAGCCTGACCATTAGCATCAGTAGTATCTCCAGATGCAGCATAATCTACATTGAATAACTGTGTATCCACATTAGGACAATAGCTATCTCTAGAATTACCTGACGTGCAAAAATAACCACCTTCTGGTAAACCAGATAAACCACCACCACTAGCACATCCATTGCTGCTGTCATTCACACGTTGTACTTTAATACGTGTAGCTGTAGTTATAGAAGTTTCAGTAGTATTATCATATAAATTTACTGCATATTGACTTGCATATGATATCTTCTTTAATTCTATATAAGCTTCTGGAGGTCTAGTTGCTTCTACAGTAGCAGTCATTGCTACTTCAGTTTTTGTATGTGCTGTAGTACCATCATCCTCATATGCTGCTCTATTAGTTACATAAGTATAATCGTTTAATGTAAGCATCTGAAGATCATCATCTTTAGAATGCTCTAAATATGCTTTAAGTGTAGTTGAAGTAGCTGCTGTACCAGTGCCCCAATACACAGCCATAGGTGATCCAGCTGGGTATGTAATACTGGCTACATCTTGTGCTCCAACAGTCCACATTCTAACTGTACCATCTCTAGCTATTTGACCTAAGTATTGTTCCTGTTCATCACGGTAATAACTAAACCATTTTCCAGTGGCTGTTGAATTGTTAGAGGCTGTTCCATCATCACTTAGGGAACTTACTAATCTTGAACCCGGACGTTTTTGTAATCCTTCTGTAATATCAGGTAACACATTCTTAGCAACAGAGACTTGTCCGGGTAATTTCAGTGAGTCATGTTGTTGAGATATCCCATTATTATATGAAGGTATTGTTTGTGTTATACTTGACATTATCGTGCTAATACTGATGTAGGTTTATATGGTCTATAATAAGTATCATGCGGCCAACCCATATAACTATGACTTGCTTGGTTACATTCGTACTCCATACAAGTGGCTCTTGCTACAGCTTCTTGTTGACGTAATAATGTTACCAGTTGTGGGTTAGATACTAGTTGAGTGGCAGCTCTGACCGAAGCTCTATAAGTAATATATCGTTGGAATGCATTAGGTAGATCTGTAAATTCATATAAAGTTACTACATCTAGATAAATATCTCCAGTGAACACATTAGTGTGGTCAACCAGATCATACAGTTTTCCATCACGGACCACAAGATCCATTGTTTTGTTATGTGAATCATCAGTTAAATCATATCTTAATGTATTAGCTGGTAGGGTTATGTAACCATCTGCATCTGGACCAGTTTTTACATGGTTCTCAGTATTAAAATGCCAGCCTTCATTTTGTACATCCTTGTTAACTTCATTTAAAATATTATAAATGTAAGCTATTTCTGGATTCTCATAATTAAGAGATGTGATTGGTGATTGACCAATGCTACCCAGAATTGAGTTCACAGCGGATAGTTCGGTATCGGTGTCTATTGTCGAGGTAGCCATAAAGTTTAGTGAATAAAAAAAAAGGGGAGCCGGAGCCCCCCCTATGTATATATAATTAGTTAAAATTAATCTATTAACCTGCAGAAGCGAGGTTAGAAGCTGTGAAACCAGCATCAGATATAGATGTACTCTCAGTACCAGATCCATCCCAGCCTGTTGCAGCTGCGTTAGATGTATTGATACCAGCGATAAGTTCAACAGCGCAAGCCGGATTCAGTGAATCGGCTCCCATTGCCAAACGCCCTAGGATGACATCTCCTTGGTAGACCACCGATATGTCACCGGAAGTCGTTTGTACAGAAGGGCCAATGGCTTCTACTACACCGCAAGCTTCCTTCTGGAATATTAATCCACAGGAGTTAGCAAACTTAGCAGCTAAACCATAGTTATTAGTTGTCTTCTGTCCACCAGCAGGAGTACCACTGTTAGCAGCTTGCTCCTGATCTTCCATTGTTGCTCCAACGAATGATCCGAAGTTGTCATCAGAGTCATACCCAGTCCTATTAGGATCAGATGATGTACCATACTTACCGAAGAATGGGATGTTCATTGACTTGTAGATCTTGATGCCTGCAATTTCAATGATTCCGTTTCCAGACTGTAGTGAAGTACCTTGTACATCACGGTTAATGAGACCGTTAGAGGATACGTTTTGTATCAGCGAGTAATATTGGCGAGGGTTTAAAACGGCTACGCGTCCATCACCAGAAACACCCTTCTCATCTAGAATTGCTGCAGCATCATAGAATGCATTTACCAGCTTAGTAGAATCATAAGCGTCCTTCTTGTCTGTACTTGTATCTGCGCCAACCTTAAGCATACTTCCACCCGGTTCCACAAAGTTAGTTAGGGATACTGGGCTTGCTGCTCTTGCAGCTTTTGTTATAGCTCTAAAGATTCTACGGTCGTAGTTTTCAGCTAGAGCATAACCGATCTTACGAGAGATTTCTCCCCTCAAATCGTAATGCGCAAGTGTCTCATCTAATTCATATACGAATGCTGAACTGATAAGTAGATCATCAACTGTGATGGTCTTCTCTGCTACTGGAGGCGTCTTCTCATCGTTACCCAAGATGGACTGGCCCGGAATATGAAATTCGGATTTTGTCCTACCTGTGAAAATGAACTGCAATGATTTGCCGTTCTTTAGAGTACGCCTAGTAACTAGATCTCTTGCTATTGTATTATGTTGGAACCCTTTGAACATTTCTCCTGAGAACAATTTCAGGTAAAGGGCTCGTCTTTGTGCTGCGGTACCCGCATTAGTCAGGGCACCGTTATCGGCACCTCCATAAATAGGGCCGTTAGCATTAGCAGTTGTGGCTTGTTGAGCCATGATTAGTTAATCTAAGGTATGTGTTTACTTTCTTTCGTACGAAAATTTTTATCGATGTTATTGTTGTGGTCTTTCCCACCGTCTAGACGGCAAAGGGTATCCTCCTTGGAGGGCCAGTGCCTAAGCGAGATATCGGAATCGAACCGATGAACCTAGTTTGGAAGACTAGAGTTTTACCGCTAAACTAATCTCGCGAGCGGAGAGAGAAGGATTCGAACCTTCGATGGATGAATCCATAACTCCTTAGCAGGGAGTCGCTATAAGCCTCTCAGCCACCTCTCCTCTTACTCACCCAAGAGGGCTTCCTCAAGAGATGAGTATTCTTTTTCTTCTTGTTCTTCAACCTTTTCATCAGGTTGTTCAGGTGAGTAAGGTACAGGATGAGCTGTACCTAACCCCCCACTTCCAGTGGATTGTTGAGCCATTAGAATTTAAACTTGGCACCTATCTTAGTACCGTATGCTGTGTCAGCATCATCATCAGTTTTAAATGAGATCTCTCCATAAACACCTAGTCTCTCAGTAGCAGCGATGGATAGTCCACCTTTGCCTGAGAAATCTGTGCTGCCATCTGTTCCATCAGGAGCATTGAATGCAGGTCCACCTTGGATATAATATCCTAGATCGCCTACACTATCTTCATACCCAATATGTAGATCAGTTGTACGAGAGGTGAAATCATTACCTGTATAGGATGCGTTTG
>Ga0208158_1000332_pt1 | contig 17766 bp, 26 predicted proteins | sample 8_EtaG_FD_184081 | JGI IMG/M metagenome (GOLD analysis project Ga0208158, IMG submission 184081) | Marine viral communities from the Subarctic Pacific Ocean - 8_ETSP_OMZ_AT15162 metaG (SPAdes) (version 2) | ecosystem: Environmental > Aquatic > Marine > Oceanic | place: Pacific Ocean | collected...
GAAATACCGAAAGATAAGATATTCGTAGGGAAGAAAGGAAAGTACCTACCAATAACAATAACACTGAACGATGAGGTCGATCAATTTGGGAATCAAGGTCCAGTTGTTGTTGAGCAAACTAAAGATGAGAGAGAGGCTAAAGTGGCTAAAACTTATCTAGGTAACGCTAGAGTAATTTGGACAAATGGAGATAATGTAGCTCCAGCACCAAGAGATAATCAACCCGCAGCTGAACCAGCACCTGCGAAAGAAGCTGACCTACCGTTTTAATATGAATATAGAAAACACAGAGATCAATGGATTCTTGATTGATAACTTCAATCAATACAGTCTAAAACCTGGAAGTACTCAGGGCGTCTGTCCTTTATGCTCCCATACTAGACAACCTAAGAATCAGAAGTTGCAATGCGCTTCTTATGATTGGGAACGTGGTCTCGGCACTTGTCATAACTGTGACACTAGTTTTCAGTTACATACTTACCAGCGTAAGGGTAATGCTACTAGGGAATATGTAAAACCAATACCGGTTGAAGTATTTGAACCAGTTAAGGACAAGGCTGTTGAATGGTTTAAAACTAGAGGCATATCACCAGCTTCCCTTCGTGACTTAAATGTTACCACAGGTGAAGAGTTTATGCCTCAAACAGGGAAGAAAGAAAACACTATACAGTTTAATTATATTATGGGCGATGAACTTGTTAATATAAAGTATAGAGATGGAAGAAAGAATTTTAAACTATATAAAGGTGCTGAAAAGATATTCTACAATATTAATAGTATTGTAGGATATGACTGGTGCGTTATCACTGAAGGTGAAATGGATGCTTTAGCATTACACGAAGCTGGAATTAAAAATGTGATATCAGTTCCTAACGGTGCCACGTTAAATAGTAATAATCTAGATTATCTAGATAATTGTATTGATTATTTTGAGGATAAAGAGAAAATTATATTAGCAGTTGATGCTGATGAAGCTGGTCAAGCTTTAAGATATGAGTTCATTAGACGTCTTGGTGCTGAAGTTTGCTATTTAGTAGACTTCAATGGTAATAAAGACCCTAATGACTTCTTAATAGAACATGGAGCAGAAGAACTTAGAAAAGTTATAACTACTGCAACTCAAGTTCCATTAGAAGGAGTTTCAACTCTTAAGGATATAGAAGCTGATTTACTCGACTTCGTACACAATGGTTTCAAACCTGGTTATCAGGTTGGTTTAGAGAATTTTGATAGAATATTCTCTACTTATACCTCACAGTTTATAACTGTTACAGGTATACCATCATCTGGTAAGTCAGATTTTGTAGACCAAATGTGTATAGGTTATAATAGAAATTATGGATGGAAGACAGCTTATGCATCTCCCGAAAACAAACCTAATTTTCTACATGCTCATAAGCTAATACGTAAGACATGGGAAGGAATGCCAACTAAAGATGATGTTGGTTCCGCTAAATGGAAACAAGTCACTGAGCATATTAATGATAATTATTACTTCATTGATATGGATAGGTATACACTTGAAAATGTACTACGTAAAGGCGCTGAGCTAGTAAAACGTAAAGGTATTAAATGTTTAGTCATTGATCCCTTTAATAAGATTAGAGACGTTGACTGTAAGACTGAAGATGTTAATCGTTACACGATGGAATACTTAACTAAAATTGAAACTTTTGCAAAAAAGTATGATGTTTTAGTCATGGTTGTTGCACATCCTACTAAAATGTATAGAGACAAAGATGGACAAATTGAAGAACCAACGATGTATAGTATTAAAGGGGGAGGAGAATGGTACGACGCGAGCTATCACGGCTTACTCGTGCATAGGAATTACGAGGCTAAAACCGTTAAGGTTAAAGTTCTCAAAGTTAAATTCCAAAACCTAGGTGAGAATCAAGCTGAAGCTCACTTTAATTGGGAACCAAGGTCAGGTAGTTACATACCGTTAGTAACTGATACAGCTGAAGTTGGACCTTTACCATGGGAAAGTTAAAGAAAGAGCACGGAACTTATCCAAAACATTCTAGATCTGACAAAGAACTAGAATCGTACAAATGGTGTTTTAACAACAAGATCACTATTGGACCAGTTCCGTTATTCGGCCATGACTATGGTAAATGGACAGTGGAAATACAGATGAACGGTAAAAGAAACACTGATCCAGCGAAATATGACAGAGAGAGTATAATGCACAAAGTGTATGAATACTGTGATTACTATTATAATAAATATAAAAAAGATGAAGAATAGATTTAGAGATGCAAATGAGGTTTTTAAGTATTACAAATGGCAAATACAAGAGTATGGTGTTGACTTTGATGATACAAGAGCTTTGTTTAATATTGGGTTTGAGATAAAAAACCCAATGAGTAATTTAATTGAAGATCAAGATCGTAATTGGAAATGGGATTATGCTGAAGCTGAATGGCAATGGTATTTATCTGGTGATAGAAACATTAAAAAGCTAGGTGAATTATATGGTAAAGTACCTGAGATATGGAAACGTATGGCTGATGAAGATGGTAATGTTAATTCTAATTACGGTTGGCAATGGAAACGTAATCAACAACTTGAGTACGTTATAAATCTACTAAAAAATAACCCTAGAACAAGGCAAGCTGCGGTTTCTATTTATGATACCAAAGAGCACTATGATTACAAACATGATACTCCATGTACTTATGCTGTTCAGTTCACAGTCGGGAATAATTCACATTTAAACATGTGTGTCACGATGCGTTCTAATGACCTCTGGTACGGTTTCTGCAACGATCAGTACTGTTTCTCTAAGTTACAGGAATTAGTTGCTGTAGAAACTGGTTATCCAGTGGGTACTTACTATCATTTTGCACATAATCTACATCTTTATAATAATATAATTGAGAAAATAAATGACAGATAAAGAATATTATATATACCACATACCTGGTAAAAAAATTGGTTGCACTTCTGATTTGTACGAGAGAGTTACGAATCAGCAGGGTTATGAGACAGGTGAATATGAAATTTTGTATAAAACTCCTAATATAGATCATGCATCTAGGATGGAGAGAATTTTACAAAAAGATTATGGTTATAGAGTTGATCTAAAACCATACAATGAACTGAGTAATAATAATAATTTTAATTTAAATAATATGAAGATAAATGTTACAGAGCAAACCACAACATTTCCTTGTCCTATTAACAAACTGAAAGGTCAGTTAATGGATAACTTAGAAATGAGATGGCAGACAGAACACGGTGATGTTTACTTAGATGAGGGCTTAGCTAAATGGATAGTTAAGAACGCTAAAACATCTATGTTTAACACTCAACGATGCTATGTCTATAATAAAGCTATGGCTAGATATATTGATAATACAGTTAATACTGAAAGAGCTAAAGCAATGTCTTTACCGTTTCCTAGTGAAAATGGATGCTGTGATGAAGAAGATTGTGAAGTTATGTTCTACTTTGATAAGATTAGAGATTGGGCTGAAGATAAAGGCATATATGCTAAAGGTGATCCTAAAACTCAATATATCAAACTAATGGAAGAAGCCGGTGAAGTTGGTAGAGCTATATTAAAACAAGATAAACCAGAAATCAAAGATGGAATTGGTGATATGGTTGTTGTCTTAACTAACTTAGCAGAACTATGCGATATGACAATTGAAGAATGCGTCGAATCAGCTTACGATGTTATAAGTAAGAGAACTGGTAAAATGAATAACGGAACATTTGTAAAAGATTAATATATGAGTGATAGAGAAATAATGAATGCTAAGGGTTTCAATCAACCTATCAACGGTGTAAACTGTGATAACTTTAGAGATCCTGTTGTAAAACGTGTTGTAGATAAATTCAAAGACAGATCAGACGCTGGTTATGAAAAATACGGTACGACTCTTGATGAAGAGAGAACAACGAAAATGAAAGGTCTAATGAAATATCTAATTGATATTCAAGAAGAACTTATGGATGCAATTTTATATATACAAACTGCACAAGAAGAACTTAAAGAATTTTTAGATGAGAAAGAGACATAAAAAAAGAGGACCCGTTAGGTCTAAGAAGGTTATGCTTGACGGTATAACCTTCGCCTCTGGTCTCGAGAAGTACATGTACTTAGCTCTTAAGAAAGCTAAAATAAAAGCTGATTACGAGGGTGAAACATTTACTTTAATAGATGGATTTGAGTTTGATACTACTAGTTATGAAAGACAATCTAATGGTAAAGGAGAATTTAAAAACAGAGGAGATAAAAAGATATTACCAATACGATACACACCAGATTTTGTTAATGATAAGTTTATAATAGAGTGTAAAGGTCGAGCGAACGAAAGTTTCCCAATGAGATGGAAACTGTTCAAGAGAATGATTAATAAACAACGACCATATGTAACTTTATATAAGCCTCAAAACCAAAAGGAGTGTGATCAGGTAATAGAGTTAATAACTAAAAATAATAAAATATGAATTGGGAATTTAGTGTAGGGTTTTACCCTGGTATACTTTTAGGTTTTAGAAGCTATGCCGAACGCAATAAACAGAACCATGTAATGTATCTACCATTTGTAGATTTTTGTTTAACAATATTTAAAAGAAAAGGAAAATAATGAAAGAGATTAATAGTAACATTTTATCTGATATTACTGTTCATATGAAATATGCTAAATATGTTCCTGAGTTAAATCGTAGAGAAACTTGGAAAGAATTAGTAGATAGAAATATGGCAATGCATATCAAGAAATACCCAGAGTTGGAGGTTGAAATAAGACAAGCGTATAGTTATGTATATACTAAAAAGATATTACCATCTATGAGGAGTTTACAGTTTGCTGGAAAGCCAATTGAGATTTCACCAAATAGATTATATAACTGCTCTTATTTACCTGTTGATAGCGTAGATGCTTTCAACGAGATAATGTTTCTATTGTTATCAGGATGTGGAGTCGGATATTCAGTCCAGCAGCATCATATAAAGGTTTTACCTAGTATAATAAAACCGTTTAGTAAAAGATCTAGACGGTTTGTTATAGGTGATTCCATTGAAGGCTGGTCAGATGCCGTAAAAGTACTAATTAAGTCTTATCTTGGAGAGAAAAAATCTTCAAGAATAATATTTGACTATACAGATATTAGACCTAAAGGTGCGAGGTTAGTGACATCAGGTGGTAAAGCACCTGGTCCACAACCATTAAAAGAATGCTTAATTAAAATTGAAGGTATTCTTGAGGCGAAAGAAGACGGTGAAACATTAACGTCACTAGAAGTACATGATATTGTATGTCACATAGCAGATGCTGTATTAGCCGGTGGAATTAGACGAGCTGCTTTAATCAGTTTGTTTACCGCAACGGATGATGATATGATATCTTGTAAATCGGGTAGCTGGTGGGAAACAAACCCACAAAGAGGTAGAGCTAATAACTCAGCTGTTTTAATGAGACATAAGATAACTAAAGAGTTTTTTATGGACTTATGGAAACGAGTTGAACTATCTGGAGCTGGAGAACCTGGAATATATCTTAACAACGATAAAGATTGGGGAACTAATCCTTGTTGTGAGATAGCTCTTAGGCCATTTCAGTTCTGTAACCTTTGTGAAGTTAATGTATCTAATGTTGAAGATCAAGATGATTTAAACAATAGAGTTAAGGCCGCAGCGTTTATTGGAACACTGCAAGCTGGATACACCGACTTCCATTATCTTAGAGAAATATGGAAAGAAACAACAGAAAAAGACGCTCTTATAGGTGTGTCAATGACAGGAATCGGGAGTGCCGCTGTGCTCCAAATGGATATGAAGGTCGCTGCAAATATCGTGACAAAGGAAAACCTAAGAGTATCCAAGTTAATAGAGATTAATTCATCAGCTAGATGTACAACTGTAAAACCTGCAGGGACGACATCTCTGGTCCTCGGAACATCTTCGGGTATTCATGCTTGGCATAATGATTATTATGTCCGTAGAATGCGCGTAGGGAAGAATGAGGCTATATACGATTATCTGTTAGCGTATCATGATGATTTAATTGAAGATGAGTACTTCAGACCTCACGATACCGCTGTTATTTCCATACCACAAAAAGCTCCTAAAGGTTCAATACTTAGAACTGAATCACCGTTTGATACTCTTGAAAGAGTAAAGCGTGTTGCGCAAGAGTGGATACGACCTGGTCATAGACGAGGTAGTAATACACATAATGTTTCAGCGACTATATCTTTAAAAGAGAGTGAATGGAAAAAAGCTGGAGAATGGATGTGGGAGAATAGAGAATATTACAATGGGTTATCTGTATTACCATATGATGGTGGTACATATACACAAGCTCCGTTTGAAGACATTGACGAAGCGAAATACAATAAAATGTCAAAAATATTATCTAACGTAGATTTAACGAAAGTTATTGAAGCTGAAGATAACACAGATCTATCAGGTGAGTTAGCTTGCGCTGGTGGGTCATGTGAAGTTGTTTAATTTAATAAAATATAAAATATGAATTTAGAAGAATTATTAGACACTATGCAAGATGAAATGCACAGTGCACATGAAGAAGTAGAGAAGTTTATGAGTGGAAATAAATCCGCTGGAACTAGAGCTAGAAAGAGTATGCAAACAATTAAGGAGGCTGCTCAGAACGTAAGAGTGCAAATTCAAGCTATTAAAAATAGCTAAGTATTATATACTTAAAATAATAAAGGGGCTTTTTAGCCCCTTTTTTTTATTCATTTCTTATACGTCTAGTTTTTCTTTTAAAGAACTTAGATTTTCTTTTTTTAAGTCTTTCAGCTTTATCAATATTACCCTCACTTTCTGCTTTTTCTATCTTCTCCATCATACGTATATGTTTCCTATCCCATCGATCTATTTTTTTCTCCGATATATCATCAGCTTTCTTAAATCCAGATGCCTCATCATCGTTATAATATCCTTTTTTATAATTTTTCATTGGTGATCCTATTCCAAAATTCCTTTGAAAAGGTGATCCTTTCATTTTAAAAGCCATAATTTATTCCCATTTACGTTCATATTTTTTTCTTTGATCTACCATAACATAATGTACAGTATCATTTTTTCCACAGTGTGGACAACTCAATCTCTCTATATCTGAAGCTTCATTTATTTTCCATTCTCTACCACATGTTGAACACGTGTATATATAAGTGTGACGAATGAAAACATCGTGAGCCATTTTATCATTGAAATTTATTAAGTGTTATTGTATCAACAGAATTTTGTATTACTTTTTTATCAACTTCAAGTTGAAACATTATATTAGGTAGAAATCTAGTTTTTTCAATACCATTATCAAATATAATTATTGTTGGTATAGCGGTAACACTGTACTTAGTTTGAATATCCATACAATTCATTATATCAACTCTATAAACACTACAATCTTTTAGTTTAACTAATTCTTTAAACTCGTTAGCAGAATTCCATCCAGCCCAAAATTCTATAACAGTAATATCTTTTGTTATATTATTTTCAAACGTGTCATTGGTAGCAAATGTTTGACCAATAGTAGTGCCACAAGCAAACATGAATATCATCATTAATACATAAAGGTAGTTTGATATATCTATTCTAATCATTTTCTAAGTTCTTTTATTTCCTCCTTCATTTCTTCAATCTCCTTTATTAACATATCAATTTGGTTACGAGCCATTTGATCTTTCATATTAAACTCCATTCTTGTTGGGGGCCAAGTATTGGTGGCCGCTGGGTCACCCATATCTATAGTGTATGTACCCGTTCCTGGTACTGGCTTTTCTAAAGCCTCTTGCACCTTTACTTCTAAATCAGTAAACTTAGAATTGATACTTGCCATTAAACCAAAGTAAGCAGATATAACCGTAGCAACAACTACAACGATACCCACTAAGGTTTTTATACTTATTTGAAATTTACTTTCTTCTGATAATTCTTTAGCCATTATTTATTTTTTAGCAAATTTTTCTACGCCACTAATACCAAAACAACCTAACACAACCCACACGAATGAATCATAAACGAATTCATTTATAACTAGATCTTTACCAACCCATCCTGTTACTAAATCAGCGACCATTATTAAACACATTATTGTAAACGCTACAAACCCAATGATTGACTTTTCATTCCAATCATTGTTATCTTTAAATATATTCATATTATTTATTTTTAATCTCCAAAAGGAACATCTTCATTTAAGTCTTGTTTGTCTACTTCTTTTTTCTTTTTTTTACCACCCCAATATTCAACGGCATAACCTTCTTCAACCAACTTGTCATTTATATTAATAGACTCCTCACTTATAGTATATAAAGTTCCTAATACTCTACCGAACTTACCAACCTCTCTACTTTCTAATATAAAATCACCGTCTCCTAACAACTCTATTAACCTAGCTTTAGAAGCTAACCCTCTAGCTTTTTCTTCTAAATCTCTAGTTCTAGATTCAGGTGTATCAATACCTGTTAATCTAATTCTTTTATGAACACTAACATCAAACCCAAGATCTATACTCGCGTCAACAGTGTCACCATCTATAACTCTATCTAGTTTAGCTTTGTAAGTATACATATTTTAACCTTTTAAGTTACGCATCCAACCATACATATTTTCAATGTCGAGATTTTTTAAGTTTTCTTTTATTGCCTCTCTTCTAATATCTCTTTTTTCTTTTCTAGCTTGTTTCTTTTCCTCTTGATCTCTTTCCTTCTCCATTTCTGGTGTTACTTTAACTTCAGGCATATTTACTTCTATTCCTTCGTCTTCACGAATCCCAAAGTTTCTTTCATCTTCACCAATCCCAAAATTTCTTTTCATTGGATTTCCACGCATTTTAAAAGCCATAATTATTTTGTTTTATAATAAATTTTACCATTCTCTATATACAATCCCTCTCTTGTTAAAATCGCTTGTCCTTTGATATTATATATTACACCGTTTTGTTTTGATTTATCCACTATTTCCATAATACTTGAGTTACAAGGTAAACCCGAATCACAATCAATATACTCGGTGTTTATAATCTCAACATATTCAGTGACAGTATCAACAACAAATATTTCTATATATTCAGTCTGTGTTTCTACGATTGTGTCGTAAATAAAGACATCAACGTATTCAATAACATCAACATATAATGTATCTAATACATCCTCGTAAACAAACACTGTGTCAGTTATGTAAATATATTCCGGAACAAGAGTTTCAATCTCAAATGTATCTATAACAATGTTTGTAATATATTCGGTTTCAATAATAGTATCGAATATGAATTCTGTTTCATATATATAGAAGGGTGTTTCTACTTCTACAGTATCAATTTCTACAACAGGTACTTCAACGTAAACAGTATCACAAGGTGGTGGTGGTGGTGGAGCACATTCCTCTATTGACGTCGGTTCAGCTTCATTTTCATCTGATGCGTCTACACAATCTTCCCAACCATCGTTCAACCAAGAGTTCTGTACACACCCCATTGGAGCATATTGCGTCCAGTTCGCTGGATCATCTCCACAGTAAAAGCCCTGTGCCTCTGCGCATGCTATGCATAATTCTTGAAAATCGTAATCTTGCGCATTAACAAACGAGCTAATAAACGCAAATAGTATTATAATATATTTATTCATTTTTTTTCATCTTTAAATGTTCCATTTCTGTTAATTTTTATAACCTTTCCATCACCCTCTCCAGAGTGTACACTATGTTCTTTCCACCCTATTCTATGGCTAGGGTGTCTTCTTGATCCATGCATATATCTTCTTCTACTCATATTAAAATATTAAATAGTTAAACCCGAACTTTATTTCATATACTGGTTTTTCCCAGTATTTCATGTGAGTTCCCTCAATAAACATCCCAAGTGATTTTGTAATCCTTGAACCAAACACAATACCAGCATCCCACTCAATATTGTCGTATTTTTCTTCTCCGTATTCAAATGAGTAATCATCTAGACCGTAGTGCAACGGTAAGCAATTAGCCCAAATATGTAGCCATAGTTTAGGTGTATACTTATAGTAAGCTAAACCTACAACAGCGCTAACTTCTTTTTGTAAACCTAATTTCTCTAACTCACGCTCGTTAAACCGCGCGACTGCATCGCCAAAATAGTGGTGGAAAAACTCGTCGTTTGAGGTAGCGATAAGTACGGAATCTCCACCACTAACATCGTACCAATTCTGGTCGATATAAAATCCCTGCATCCAAGGTTCTGATGCATATCCAAAATCTTCTGCTAAATCTTGAAATGTATTTTCTCCTGGTATCCAGAAGTCATCAATTGGGGTTACACCATAAACAGGGTGTACTCTCATAACAGCACCTAATGTAAAATCCCAATTACCCTTTGTTAATCTATATCTAGTATCAAATGACATATATTTTAGGTTTACCCTCTGATTGTCCGTGTATTGCAACTTGGTTACACAGCTATTACCTAGATATCTTAACCAAAAATTTTGATTATTAAATTTTTCTCCGCGTTCACGAATAAAAGAATAGTTAAGTAGATACTCCCAACCAATAGCATTACCTATAGTTACATTATCACTTACCCCATCTTCAGTTCCGTAGTACCACGTCTTAACCTTATACTCATAATCCATTCGAGCAATTTTTCTCAATCCAATTGTCAAGTTGTAATCATATGGATTAATCTCTGTAACATCTTCATAGCCCTTATCTACAGCTATATAATCTTCTGTTTCTACAAAAGATGTGCCCGTTGTCATTGATGTGTAAAACGTTGAATACTTAAAAAAGTCTTTTATTTGCCCCGTGCAAATAGTACTAATTAGCAAAAATAATATAATTAATTTTTTCATTTTCCTTGTCCTATGTTTTGTTTCTTGTAGTTATCGCTACCCTTATTTCTTGAGGTCTTTGATTTAGCGTGTACACCTCTTTTTACACGTTTCTTTTTCTCAAAAGTGAATACGTATTTAGCCATATTAAGTAGATCTTGTCATTGTTAAATAGGATGCTTGTGTTGTGCTAGCTGAAGAGTAAACACTTAAACCCACTCCAGCTGGTACAGTTACAAAGGTCCAGTCCCCTGGTTCTATAACACCCCATTTTACACCGCCAACAGTTTTTAATTCAACTTTGTTTGTTGAACCATTGTTGCTAACATATACGAATGTGCTTTTTGTTTCCCCAGTAGAAACTATTTCCGTACCTCCAGTTGTTAAATCTACAGTTTCACCTGTTGTTGTTGTGATAGTTATTTTTTTATTTTTATTATAGTTTAAAGATAGTATACCAGCTATATCACTAGCTGCTTTAAATACCGCTCTTGTTTCAATTGTCGCCATTATTAAATTGTCTTATATGTTATTGTTACTTCTTCACCATCATTAATAGCTTTAGCTATTGTCGGATAAACTCTCTTATAAGCTTGTGTTGACTTACCTATAAAACCGTTCTCCGTGATTTGGTTGTTTTCTTGGGAGTCGCCAATGAGGAGACAACCAGCTGTATGCTCATCGGTATTACCACAATGTATAAGAATATACTCAAAACCAGGCACATTAGTAACGTGAAGCATCCCAATATGAATGTCTGGAAAACGTTTATTATATCTTTGATGATACCCTCCTGTTTTCCTAAATGCCAACTTGTAAGTTCCATCTGGTATTCTTGTTTCTCCATATTTTTTAATTTTCCTGTATTCATCTTCTAACGTGTATGCTAAGAATACATTTTTATCTTTTTTTACTTCTAATAATATTCCATTGGTGCTATCTCGCCCACTAGAAAATCTAATTACTTCTAATTTCATTTATTTAATTATTACAGTCATGTTCGTTGTTCCACCGTCATCATCGGTTGTTATTTTTAAATCATATACTTTTCCATCATACTTCACTTCATCGCCCTGTAGAACCAAGCATGTCCTAGCGGGTATCACAGTCTCTAATATAACATAAGTATTTGTACCGTCATATAAAAAAAGGTTAACAATGTTTTTACTAGAATTATCGTGATTTGATATTTTCATATAACTCACTAACTGACCATACACTCCCTTTTCTCCGCCCTTCGTGAGTAGTGTAATTGTTCCATCTGATGTTATATTTTTATATTTTACTCTCATCTCTAAGTGTTTGCTATTGTTACTGTTACACCATACAGCCTTCTAGCTGTACTACCTGGACCCCAACCAAGAAACAAATCCGTTGTGGCATCACAAGCCAATGGATACGCGCCGCTACTTCCCACTAACTGATAGTTTGTACCCGAGTTAAAAATCCAAGTATTAGGAGTTGCCCCACTACTCGTAGTACCAACATCTCCATTGGTATAGTTGAATGATCTAGCTGCACAACTATTCGTTTGCGCAACATCTACGTGGAAATTAATATGAGTTACCGAGAATCCTTCTGGTACTTTTACAATAGTAGATAGGTCATTACTAGTGTTGCTAATAGCCACAGATATCTTTCCCGATGTATCATCATACACCCAAGCCTCTCCACCATCATTATTGCCAAGAAATTCATGTGGCATAACTTTTATTGTTGTAGTGTTATAACAGCCAACTGGCGCAGCTTTAAACTCAATACCTGAGCTAGGTTTGAAAACAATATTACCATCAGCATTTAGGTTTAAGTGAGCAACACTTCCAACAGCGTCAGTTGTTTCGATAGTTGTTTCACCATTGGCACCTGTTTTCCAAGTACAATGATCTCCTGCGTCAGCTGAGCTTTGAATTTTAAAATCAAATTCTCCATCTGGAACAATTTGATTATATCCAATTGTAACACTGGCAGCGTCACTTATAACATTGTTTATACCCATACATATACCAGTCCCAGAATGGTTTCGTAGAGTCTGAGATAAACCATATTGAGTTGTACCACCATTAATATCTTGCTTAACACCATAAGCGGTTGCGGAACTTGTGTCATCATCAAACTCTATAGTGTTGTTTATTCCATATAAATTCCATCCAGCAGTAGATGTTCCGTCTTTTAGTATATCTATATTTACACCATACACGTATGACGAACTCCCACTGTAACTACCAGCCCCATCCCAATCTATGTTTATCCCATAATTTGAACTAGCAATACTAGCGGTGTTATCTATGTCAATATAGTGAGCTATATTACTAGCAGCAGATGTAGCAACAGTTTGTTTAAAACTACCAGAAGCAGCAGTAGGATCGTAAACCAAGGTGGATTCAGCGTTTAAACCTGTCCCACTCGTTGATGTTACCACTCTATTGTCACCAGCATTTGTTATAGTTAAATCACCGCTACCACTAGCTGCTTTAACTATTTTATTACTTGAATCTAAACCAAGATTACCACCACTAGCGATTGTACCAGTTTCTATCCCCTCTAAATAAACGTCAGAGCGAAATCTAGATATAAAATCCCATATATGTTGGCCTATCCATTTCATTTTTATATTTCAAATCCAAAATTTAAAATCATGAATCTAAACCTTGAACATTTACCTTTCTTTTTACACTCCCAACAAGGGCAGAACATCATTTCAAATATTGTCCACGTTCCTAATCTAAAGTTTATTTCGTATACTTCTTTTTTATTCCCCGCTTTCCAGGAGTTAATCCAATTTATCATATTTTAAATATTTTTTCCTTTTATTTTTTTATTTTTCTTTCCACCAAAAGGTAATACAAGACCAAGGTTATATGTGGGTTTTTGTCCACTTGAAGCCGATATAGAGGCATTAACACTTGCTCCTTTTTTACCAATATTGGTTTTACCACTAATGTTTATATTACCAGTACCAGTAGGTAGATGAGCTCCTCCGCTAAGATTTATATTTCTTTTCTTAGTACCATAACTAAAATTACCACTAGCTCCTGTTATTAAACTTTTAGGAACAGTGATACCACTTTGTGAGCCACCTTCTCCACTCAAACTGTAATTTGATGTAAGCTTTGGTTTTTCATTCTCAAATTTTTTTCCTATATTAAAAGTAGTTTTATTTCCAAAGTCGAATTTCCCTTTTTCATTTTTCATCTTAAATGCCATATCTTACTTGTTTAATCTATAGTTATATTATTACACGTTTATCTGTGAGCATAACATCTTTTGCTTTTATGTTCAGTTTTGTTCTTACATCTATCACCATTTGTTTTAGTACCAACACATCTATACTCTTTCTTCCCGTCACCGTCTGTATCAGATCCATCTTTGAAACCCTTGTGATGTCTACATCTACCTGGTTTACCATCTTTTGTCCATATTTTTATACTACACCTACCACCACTAGATTTTGTGGCTGAGCATCTAACCTCTTTCAAACCCTCTGCTTCTTTCTCTTCTTTTTCTCTTCGAGCATCTTGTATTTTTTTAATCTCAGCATCTATAGCTTTTTGCTCTTTTCTTTTAATTGAGGCTTTCTCTTTGGCTACGTCTAACTCCTCGTCTCTAGCTCCAACGTTCCATCTATTCCATCCCAACATCATAGCTGTTTTTTGCCACATTTCGTGATTACCAGTTATAGCTTCTTCCAAGTTGTTAGCCTTATTTAGTGTTCTAGCAAGAGGAACATTAGTAAGTCCTTCTATTATACTAGCTGTAGAATGTAGATTGGGATTTTCGATGCTATACCAAGGTAACTCAGCTGACACACCTTTATTATATTCCCAGTTTTCTAGACCTCTATATACTTTTCTAACCTTACTACCAATTGGCGGTGATAAGTTTATCATTTCAAGAACAACCTCTGCGTTATCTTTTTTACCATATCCTTTTGCTTGTTCTTTTCTCCATCTTAATATAGTGTTTTTTAAAGTAGAAGCACCTGCACCATATATACCAGTACCTCTAAGTAGTGTGTCAAAAGCCCCATTTACAACTTGCCCTTGTTTTGATTCTATTTTGTCCTCCATATCAGAACCAAACATCATCCAAGCTAATCCACTTTGAAGAGTCATAAACCATAAGTTTTGCATAGCTCCGTAGTATAGTATTCTAGATATATTAGCTCTATCACTCTGCCACTGTGTCGTGTGTCCTTCCATTCTCCTTCTATTAACGAGATCAGATAACGACTTCTTCATTATCCTAGTCATCTGCATTGGAGTGTTTTGCCAAGCTAATATCAACCTACCTAATGGACCAGCTTGTTGTTGTGATATTAAGTCTGGTCTAGAAGACTGTTGTGTTTCTTCGGCTAACTCTTGAAAATCTAACCAAGCTTTTTCTTTTGCTTTAGCCACAGACAATCCCTGCTTTATATACATATTGTATCTATTTCTATAGAACGGTGCACCTCCGAAAGCTATAGCAAAACTATCCGCGTATCTAGTTGGTGTAAAACCCTTTTGTAGTGCCCAATTTAAAACAGATCTCCAATCTCCACCAGAGTTTTCAAAAACATTTGTTAACTCAGATGCTGACACGTCTATTTCTAGTCCAGCTCTTCTCTGCTTTAACATTGGTGAATTCATTATGAAAGCAAAGTCTTGAAAAAACTGTTTTTTATTAACCATCGCTTTACCAACAGCAAACACATTATTCTCCTTGTGATTCATAAAGTTAACCATAGATATAGTTTGCAGCACAGCTGATCTAGTATTCCAGAACATTGTTGTTCCAACAGCATTATTAACCCAATCGTAAAACATTTTTGTTGGTCCATCTTTGGTACCAATTAATCTATTTGTACCAGTCTCCATTCTATATAATATATTCTCTAAAGCTTCTCTATAACCGCTTCCATGAAGAGCTTCTAGTTTATTCATATTCTTTTCAGAAAATATTATATCTTTATTTTCTTTCCATTTTTGTAGAAAATCAATTCTTTTTGTTTTTGTTATGTTATTTAAATCAGCGGCAACACTTTCAACCATCCAATATTCACTTGGAGCACTGTATCCCTCTTTTAATCTAGTTATAGAACTCAACGTCTCAGCGAAAGCCATTAAGTCTTTATTGCTTTTAACGTGATTAACTAATAGTGTTTCGTTAGCTTTTGACAAACCTGGGATTTCATATCCAAGTTTGTTCCATAAATAAACCCTAACTGCATTATTGTTATTATAAACAGTACCATATACACCCTTATTTAAATCAACTTTTTTAGAGTTCTTTCTTAAAGCACTATACTCTTCAGCCATTTTTTGTTTAACAATGGTATGATCTCTTATTCCTTCTGCAAATGGTTGTAGTAAATTATCTTTCATCCAAGCCATATCAGCTGTACCTTGTTTTCCTGATCCAAGTAGTTTATATAGTAAACCCTTAAAGTCTTCAGCTGACGGTGGAACAAATAAATCCCACTTTCCTATATTTCTACCCTTTATCTTAGCCGTGCTTCTATCAACCTCCCCTCTTGAACTACCTTGCCTAAACATCATGTCGTTAAACTCAACATCTAAAGATTTACTAAATTGAACTTTACTTTTTCCCTTTGCTTTAACCTCTGGTAAACCCTCAACTGATTCAAGTAGCTTCTTTCCTTTAGGTGTTGTTGTGTCAACTATCCAGTCAGGAAGTTCTTTACCTAATTGAATATCTTTTTGTCTACCAATAAACTTATTCATTTTATTAACAAGTTCTGGTGGCATTAAATCTTTTTGTTTTAGATTATCTGTTTTAACTTCCATGAAGTTTTCTTTGAATACTTCTTTAAATCCTGGTTTATTCTTTTGAACAGCTTCGTGATTTCTTCTAACAATAACATCTAATAAAGATCTTTCTTTTCTAGCTTTGTTTCTAGCCAAAGCTGTTTCCATAGATGTCTCAACAAATAGCATACTAGTTTCGTATCCTTTTTCTTTAAATTCTGTTATAAGTTTTTCCATTGCTTTTATTGAACCACCTGTACCATCAACAACTATACCCTTACCTTGACCTTGAAATTTAATTCTTTTTCTTTGAGCTATACCTCTAGCTTGATGACCAATTTTTCCCAGCGTGCTTCTTTGTTCTTTTGTCAATGTTCTCATGTCCTCTGGCACGCCCTCTTGTTTCTTTAACCACTCTAAGGATATATCTTGATTTACTATTTCAAAACCTTGATCTCTTAAGTTTAACTTTTTAATAACATTACCTTTACCACTACCAGCTCCACCGGCTAGGAAAACAACTTTTTTACCAGGATTTGTTTCATAATTTTTAACAAACTCTCTACCCTGTTTAGTTGTAACATCAACAATGTACTTACCTATCTTAACATTATTCTTAGCTTGCATAACGCTAGATTTAACATCTAGTTTACTCAATACCTCTTTAACTGCTTTAACATTAGGTAAAGCATCATCAACAAAGTACATGTCATTATAACCTTCTTCAAACTTCTTCATCATCCAGTCAGCTTTAGCTAAACCACTACTGTTACCCAAACCAGTTATGTTTTTCATTTTTATGTCTATACCTTTTGACTTTAACCATTGTTGTATAGCATAAGCAGATGCTTGTGGTCTAGCAGTTAAAACAAAAACATTATCTGCTCCATACTTGCTTATTTGGTTTTTCATCTTCTGTAGCAACGGTCCATCAACACCACCTTTAACGTTAACAAAATCACTAAAGTCAAACTCAAATCCTTCACGTGCTAATCTTTCACCTTCTATAGGCCAAGCTTCAGAACTTATTTTTACAGTACCTTTAACTGGATGTGTTGCTTTTATAAAGTTCTTACCTTTAATTATAAGCGTTTCGTCAAAATCAAATGTTGACATACCTTTCTTTTCACCACTTATACTGTATTGTTTATTGAGATCTTTTATCTTCTCATTAGTGTTCATTCTATCTTTTCTAGCAGTAGACTTCTCTAGCGCTTCTTTTTCCCATTTACCT
>Ga0208158_1000335_pt1 | contig 17638 bp, 23 predicted proteins | sample 8_EtaG_FD_184081 | JGI IMG/M metagenome (GOLD analysis project Ga0208158, IMG submission 184081) | Marine viral communities from the Subarctic Pacific Ocean - 8_ETSP_OMZ_AT15162 metaG (SPAdes) (version 2) | ecosystem: Environmental > Aquatic > Marine > Oceanic | place: Pacific Ocean | collected...
CGACCTATGGGGTACTAAGTGGGAGTTTATAAGCATAGACCAACCACAGAAGATTCGTGGAGCTAAGAGAAATATATGCTTTATTAATGAGGCTAACGAATTACACCTTGAAGACTTTAGGCAACTAATACTACGTACTACTCATAGAATGATTTTAGACTATAACCCCTCGATGGAATACCATTGGCTGTACGAAGAGGTTATACCTAGAGACGACGCTAACTTTTACAGAAGCACGTACCTAGACAATCCATTTATAGGGCAAGACACTATAGACGAGATTGAACGCTTAAAGGACACGGACGAAAACTATTGGCGTGTATATGGACTAGGACTAAGAGGTAAAAGCAGAGAAACCATATTTGAGACTAGCATATACACCGAGTTACCTGAGAAGGCAAAGCTCGTAGCTTTTGGTTTGGATTTTGGTTTTTCGAATGATCCTAGCGCACTAGCTAAAGTGTACCTATGTGACAACGGACTATACATAGAAGAGGTGATATATCAGGGAGGTTTGACAAATAGCGACATAGCAGAAAAGCTAACTGAGTACGGAGTAGGTAGGCACGACGAGATAATAGCAGACAGCGCAGAGCCTAAAAGTATAGAGACTATACATAGATTAGGGTTTAATGTCAAACCGTCAAAAAAGGGCGCAGATAGTATAAGAGTCGGCATTGACACGATGCGTAGACACAAGCTACATATAAAACACGATAGCCTAAACGCACAAAAGGAATTTAGGAATTACAAGTGGAAGACCGATAAAAATGGTAAAATGCTTAGTACACCAGTAGACGCATACAACCACCTTATAGACGCAGTTAGGTACGTATGCCTCAATAAGATACTTAGACGAACAGGAAAATACTATATACAATAATATATACACCATATACATAATATGCCACAAGCAAAAATAACAATACCCGAAAGCTATGCAGACGTAACGGTACGCCAGTACAAACGTATGATGGAAATGTGGAATGACACCGACGATGCTAAGGAAGCTGCCCTTAAAGCTGTAGCAGCCCTTTGTGATTTAGAGCGTGAGGTTTTAGACTACGCAGATTGGGCAGACGTAAGCAAAGTAATAGAAGATTTAATGTGGCTTGTTAAAGATCCTAACCCCTTAGCTATGACGCTACCCCTTCAGCGCAAGGTAAAACTCAAGGGCGTAGAGTATGGCTTTATACCTAATTGGACTAAGCTATCAGTAGGCGAGTTTGCAGACCTTGAAACTTATTCTACTAACAACCTATTTGACAACCTAGAAAAAGCACTAGCCGTTTGGTATAGACCAATAACTAAACGCAAAGGTGACGACAGCTACACTATAGAACCATACGAGCCTCACGTTACTAAACAAGAGCAAATGCTCGATATGACAATGGACGTAGTAGTAGGTGCAATGGTTTTTTTTTATCGTATAGAAAGGAGATTAGCGATAGATTCTCGCCTCTCTTCAATACGACAAGCGAGGAAGGCTCTGAAAACAAAGTCCACAATAAATGGGGCTGGTACGGAGTAATCTACGCTTTAGCAGATGGAGACGTTACTAAAATGAATAGCGTAACTCTTATATATATAGAAGAGGCACTAACCTTTTTGTGCTACGAAAAAGACTTAAACATACAAAATAACGTAAAGGTAAATGCAAACGGTAGTAGATATTAACGAGGTATTTCAAACTATAGTAACCAATCATAAACAGCTAAAGCAGTTTTATACTTTTAGTTTGGACGAACTAGATATAGACAAAATTGACGTAAACCTATTTCCTTTGCTTTACGCTCAATGCACAGGAGCTTCGATTGACGGAGGGGTAACGGTATTTACCTACGAGGTGATAATAGCTGACTTAGTTATAGAAAAACAAAGCGACTATCTAACACAAGTGTACGCTGAAACGCTACTCATTATGCAGGACGTTATAGCTCAGTTTGTTTTAAGTATGAATAGTCAGTCCGTACTAGATAACGTAACGCACCATTGGGGCTTTGAAACTCCTTTGGCTTGTGATCCATTTACAGCTAGGTTTGATAATATGCTAACAGGTTGGAGTACGTCTTTTGAGATAAGAGTGCCTAACGCAATAGACCTTTGTATTGCGCCTTATTAGTCTTGACATAACACTATTAGACGAAGAGGCTACTTTAGATATGCCTGCTCTAACTAAGGCGTTTGGTAAATTCGCTAAGGAGGTTATGCGTCGTGCTAGAATTTCTTTAGCTAAAAGCGGTAAAAACTCGACAGGCAATTTATCAGATAGTCTAGCTAGTGCTATGTACGTAGACAAAAGGACTAATAAAATTACACTAGACTTTAACGCTCCTGAAGCTCCCTACTGGGAATTTGTAGACCAGGGGGTGAAAGGTAGTTTCAGCAAAAAAAAAGCTCCTTACTCTCCGTTTCAGTTTGGTTCGGGTACAGGAGAAAGCGGAGGGCTACGTAATGGTATAAGAGAGTGGATAGCTAACAAGCCAATTAAGCAATGGAAAAGCACAAAGTCGGGAAGGTTTATGTCTTACGACCAAATGACGCATTTAATTAGTAGAGCTGTTTTTTTGTATGGTATAGCACCAACCTACTTTTACTCAGGCTCACTAGAGCGCACGTTCAAAAAATACAAAGGGAAATTAGAAGACGCAATATTCGATGATTACGAGGTGTTTTTCGAAGAAAACTTTAGCAATAATTACACAATAGAAATTACTATATAAATGGCATATACAGTAGACCAAAGCTCAGGTACGGGAGTTCAGGGCGCATACGACGAAATATTTTACGTAGTGCGTGACACGACAAACTACAACGCCCCAAAGTTTAGATACCTCTTAAAAGTAACTATTGATGGTACTGTAGTAGGTACGTTTAAGCAGCTCCCAAATAATAACGATTGTGCAGTATTTCTAATAGAGCAGATAGTAGCGCCGTTTGTTCACCAAGACGAAAACATTTGGCAAATAGGGTCGGTTACTCCTAGTGGGGGTGCTGGTTCTACAAAGCCTTTCGCTGTAAATGAAGATGCAATTAAAACTGTTCTAGTGGACTTCGGGTACGAAAAGGCTGTAGACGCAAATTCAGCTCCTGCTGAAACTTGGGGGGCTGCTGCTCAAACGTCGTTCAAAGCGGTAAATGGTTCTTTAAGACCAAATACATCAGCCTCTTATGCACCAAACTATGCAATTAACTATGGTATGTCAGGAGTAGGCGGGGAATTTCTAAGCACTACTCTTGAAAACTACGTTGTAGAAGATCAATGGGGAGCGTTAGCGTTCTTAAATGGTGACGACGTAGGTAGTGACGACTGTAATTATTTTCACGTTACGTTCTATACAGCAGCAGGTGGAGCAATAAACACAGGGTACTTTGAAAACTCCACTACCTATGGAGGGTACACCCCAGCAGCAGGTCTTAATGACGAGCGTAGTTTAATTTACTTAGGCTGCTTTCCAGGGAACTTACAGCAGCAAGGTATAGACACTAACATAAGACCCTCCAATAATACTAATTGGGCTTACTATGAGGTTCAAGCTGCTTCTAGCACTACCCTTTCAGGAAACGAAGCTAGTGCGGCATATAAGTTTCACAAAATGTGTGATACTAGGTACAATAGAGTTCTCGGAAATAATAAGTTTGTAGGCGAATACTACGTCTGTTGGTGGAACAATTTAGGTGGGGTAGATAATTTAGTTTTCGATGGTGCTTCACAAGTTATGGAGCAGATAAAAAGGGAAACGTACTATAGTATAGGGGGCAACGCTTTTAACGCAGGCAACACCGTAGACTATAATAAAAGAGCTAGTGAAGGGGGTACTACAAGCTCAGGCAACCAAACAACAACTAGCATAACTCTTAACACACGAGAGCAGAACCCTGAAGACCTTAACTACCTTATGCAGTCTTTGGCTAATAGCCCAAGAGTTTATGTATTTACAAGAGCCTTTTTAACTACGGGAATACAAGCTGCTAAGTCATCTGCTTTTGTGAGGTGTGTAGTTACGGATATGTCCCTAAGCTACAAGACAGCTATTAATGATAAGGTAGCTAACTATAGTGTAACTATACAAATTTCACGTAGAATACCTAACAACCAATGATTAAAATAGAAGCGTCAAATCAGGCAGGTACGCAAGTATGGAATTTAGACGTACAAAAGACTCCTGTAGAGTTTGAGTTCTCTATACAGGAGCTTGCGAATATATCTAACTCACGTGCGCCTCACTCGCTGAGGTTTAGTATGCCTATGACTGATAATAACAACCAGTTTTTCGGGCAGTATTACAACGTAAATTTTGATAGCGCAACCTTTGACGCAGGAGTAAAGACTAACGTACAAGTATTTGACTCAGGCATACCTATTATGGTAGGCGTTCTTCAGCTACATAAAGTAACGCCATTTTTAAGTAAGTATGAAGTTAGCATACTCGCAGAGGTAGCTGCGTTTTTTGACGCTGTTAAAGACTTAACATTTAGCGAGATATTTATTTCAGACGCAGGAATAGATACTGATTTAGACCACGCCCTAACTTCAGCAAATATAACCGATAGCTGGGACACCTCTAACGATATTACTACAGGCAACGTAGGTGCAGGCGTTATAGTATATCCTCTGTCAGATTGGGGGTTATTCGCTAGTGATGGCAACGAAGAGTTAAACACGGGGTTTTACCATTGGGGCAACTCTGCTGGTAATGTTGGAATGGGTTTTGGAACGACCTACACCACGCAGGGACACTTAACGCCTAATTGTTTTAAGCCTGCAATAAGAGTTAATTGGTTGCTTAACCGTATAGCTCAAAAGGCAGGGTTTACTATTAACTCAGACTTCTTTACTAACGACGTATCTAACCTATATATGTTCTTAGGAACTGAGGTGGAGCGAACAGTAGGTCGTCCTGCTTACGCTTCAATGGTGGGTTTAGAAGCCGACTACCCACTGCAAAGCAGCGCACCCACCACTACAACAGCTTCATTTTTACCCTTTACAGCAGAAAGCCCTGCACCATATAACGACGTAGACGGACTATTTAACAATGGTGTCTTTGTAGCCCCTGTAGGTGCTACGTATTGGCTTCAATGGCAGCTTGTTGTTACTTCTACAGCTTCCCCTCTAACAGGAGACTTTACTTTGGGCGTAAAGGTTTGGAAAAACTATGATCCTACTTCAGAGAACCAAACACCGATTACTAATAGTCAGCAATATCCTATTGCAACATACGGTGATAACATAGTTATAGGCGGTCAGATAATGAGTGGCTTTTTAGAAGAAGGAGACACCCTTACTTTGTTTGTTGAGCATTCTATAGGTGGAAATACGGTAGTGATAAAAACTTCACTTGACAACCACTATACGTTTTTTGCTCTTTTAGAATACAATACCGCAGCAGTTGGATTAGTGGACGTTTCCGCTAACTTTCCTGATTTGAAAGTAGGAGAGTATCTTGCTGAACTCTTTAATAGGTTTAACCTAATGCTCTATACCTACCCTGATAACCCAACAGTTATTTATGTAGAGCCGTATAACGATATACTCTCAGCTACAGCAGAGAAGAAAGACTGGACTGAGAAAATAGACGCTAACAGCATAGCTATTACTCCGACTACACAGTTTCAGTCTAAGACTATTACATTTGAAGATGGGGAGGGCAAGGACTGGAAAAACGATTGGTGGCAAAAGCGCTACGGCTATGTTAAGGGTAGATATATTTACGAGAACCCTAACGAGTTTGCTACAGGTTCAAAGCGCATAGGAGGTAAATTTCAGCCTCTTAGACTAGGTGAGATTCCACGAAACCCATCATACGATCCAACTCAAATTCCTAATGTTTTAGTGCCTCGTTTATACGACGTTGATTTTGACACTCAGACGGCTGTAGATTTGGTAGAAGCTAAACCTATATTTGCTTTTTATCACGGTAAAAAAGACATAGGTAACGACAGGGAATTTAAGGTAGGCGGATTTATTACTGGAGCTGTTGAAGTAACTCAATACCCTTTCTTTTCAGAGTATAGCACCAGCCCTGTAACAACCTCAACTATAGGGCTTTCGTGGTCGTTAGATTGGGGCAATGACTTCGACCACCCTTTAATTAACGGTGGTAGTACACCAGGCGTTACGAATATGCACGCCTATAGAAAATTTTGGGCTAGGCGTATGCACGAAGAGTATAGCTCTGAAGCTAGGTTTATGACTTGTCAAGCGTACCTCACACCCCTTGACGTAAATACGTTAAGATGGAATGATGAGATTTTTATTAAAGACTCTTATTGGAGGGTAGTAAAAATTTCTAACTTTTCTACAGGTCAAGAGAAGCCTGCTAACTTAGAGCTGCTAAAACTAATAAATGCAAGTGATTGGAATAAAACAGAGGCTTGTACTTCCTATCCTGAGACTTTTAATGTAGACGGCACGGTAAATTTTGTAGACTTAGCTACGGGGGCAGCCGTAAGCCCTACTGAGCCGTGTTGTACTGAAAACGGCTTTGTATGGGACGACACAGCTAATGTATGCTTTTGGAAGGCAGGCACTACTGGAGGTAGCGGACAGGGCAAAGGTGGAAATCCTGCAATAGCACAAGCTAAAAGCTCAGGGCTGTCTAAATTAGGTTCTTCTGTTATTTCAGGCATTCCTTTTGCTGAAAGTAAGTCTATGCAGCTAGACGACGTATTTGCAAGTAAACAGTCTTTTTATATGACTTGTAAAACTACCGACGCTTCTAATACGGCAGCCACCTCTAAGTCATCACTTACGCAATTTGATTTAGTACCAAACGCTGTATATATGGTTAATGTAGACATTGTAACGGTAGATACAGGAGGCTCGGCTGCTACCGTAGGCAATGTTATGACTATGCGCTATCAAGGCACTATTGCTAATACAGCAGGAACTTCACGCAGTGTAGGACAAACGCTTATTAACTCTGAAGCTGACGCAGGAGCAGCAAGGACTATAACAATAAACCAAAAGCAAGACTCAGGTGGTCGACCTTCTCAATTTCAACTATTATGTGTAGGGGAGGTTAATAAAAATATAACCTGGATTTTAGACGTAGAAATTATCCAGTTAGCGTTTACGGACAAAGACACTTACCCTGAAGGGGCTGTATGGAATTTATCAAGTGATCCTATAATTACGCTTAACCTAAATACTAATCAATACTTACTCTGGAACTTATAATGGATAACTGGATAAACAGAATAGGCTATGGATTGCCTAGCGCAATTGTGGTCGGACAGGCTTATATGTATAGTAAAGACCCCTTGTATAAAACGTGGTATGGTAGATATGACGCTAATACAAGTATTTGGGCTAAACTAAAACTGATAAAAGACAATGGCTAAAAACGCTAAATTAGATATGACGGTTGATGTCGTCAATAATACTGAAGCAGGACTTGTAGAAGTTGAAAAGTCAGTAGCTAGTGCAGCCAAGTCTATGCAGAAGGCAGGTAAAAAAACCTCTAAGGATTGGGGAGGCTTAGGTGATTTGTTTTCGAGTCTATTACCTAGAGGTATGCAAAGGACGGTGCGTTCTTTTAAGTCTACGCAAAGAAGTGTAGGCAGGCTCTCAAAGAGCTTTACTCTGCTAAAAGGTGCTATGATGGGTATTTTGACAGGAGGTTTAATTATTGCACTAGAAAAGATTATTGAAAATTGGGACTCAATACTAGACGCAATAAGAGGGGTTTCTGACGAAGAGAGGAGGCTTAACGAACAACAGACAAGACACAAAGAACAAACCAATCAAATAGTAGCTGCTAATAGAGCGCACCTAGAGGTTGTGCAAGACATTAACGCTAGTGATACAGAGCGTCAATTTGCTTTACAGGCAATGGCTAAAGAGATGGGTGTGCTTAAAGAGTTAGACCTCGAAAGCGCAACAGCGCAAGCCGAAATAACTCAAGCGTATGAAGACCATATAAGACTGACTAATTTACAAAGCGACGCTTTAGCCGACCAAGAGCTACTAACCGAAAAAATAAACGAAGGGAAAGAGGTAAGGAATCAACTTACATTTACTGAAAATACTCAGTATATGAATTTAGCTAGGACTATGGGCGTGGCTTATGCTGAAGAATTTAAGAGAAGAACACTAACAGAGAAACAAAATGCTGCACTAGCAGAGCAAGAGGTTATAGTAGAAAGGCAAAGAACTACAAATGCAGAAATAGCAGAAATAGAGGCACGTATAGAGGAAACTTTAGGAAAGCAACTAGAGAAGAAACAAGAAGAGCAGAAATTAGAAGCCGACCTAAAAAAGACAAAAGCTGAAAGCGACAGAGAGCGTGAAGCTAACGCTAAATACCTTGCTAACTTAGAAAAGACTCTGAGCGAAGAGATATTGCTTGCAGGTATTGAGGACGAGCAGACAAGGCAGTTAAAGGTTTTAGAACTTCGTAATGAAGAGCAAAAGAAAAAAGCTGAGGACGCAGGAGCTACGGCTGCACAGCTACTTCAGATTGAGAAAGCCTACCAATTAGAAAAAGATGCTGTAGAAAAGTCATTTAGCGACGCTAAAAAAGCAAGAGACGACGACGACAAGCAACGCACGTTAGAGGCACAGCAAGCACTACAGGACGAGCTAGAGATGATTCGGACTAAAGCTACCGATGTAGAGCTGACGGAAATACAAATGAAGTTTGAAGAGGAAATGCTAATGAGCCTTGACGCTCAAGCTAAAGAGGAACTGAGGGCGGAACGTGAAAAAGAAAGGCGTTTACTTCAAGCAGGGGAAGACCAAGAGCTTATTAAAATGGTAGAGGAAGAGTATCAAGATGAACTTACTCGTATAGCTAAGGAAGGTGAGGAAGAAAGAAGTGACATAGTAGAAAAAGGTACGGAGACAAGATTTATAACTCTGGAACAAGGGGCTAAAATGGCTGTGAGTGCTACCCAAAATATGTTCGGTCAGTTGGAGGCTTTAGCAGGGGAAAACGAAAAGCAGGCTCAAGCCTTTGCAATTACAGGCGTTTTACTTTCACAAGCTGTTGCTTTGGGTAACGCTATAGCAGGGGCTTCTAGTGCTGCTGCTAGTGCTGGACCTGGTGCGCCTTTTGCTTTAGCAGCTAACATAATAGGTATGGTAGGTGCTGTGCTAGGTGCTTTTGTTGGAGTTAAAGCGATCCTTGACGACGCTGGAGGCGGTGGGGGCGGTAACGTCGGTGGGGGTACAGCTCGTCCTAATGTACAGGGTTTAGTGCCTACAGGAGTAGCTAGACTTGACTCACCAACAGAGGGTAGTAATCAAGCGTTTGTAGTACAAAGCGAGCTAGAGGGTGCTAACTTACAAGCCAATAATATGTACGGACAAACTTCACTTAATCCTGGATAAACAGGTATATATAGAATAGTATAAAGCAACTTAAAGATGGTAACAACTTATATTTTTGTAGAAGACGCAAAAGAAGCGGAAATTATGAACGCAATGCTTGACGAAGGGTACTCAATTTTAGATTGGTCTTTTATGGTATTCGATGCGGTTGAAGTTTCAGGAGGTACTGAATTACACTGTGAGTTTGATACTCAAAGAAACGCTCAGGCTTTTGTATTCGAGCTAGAAGGAGCAGGGTTTGATGTGCAAATTAAACCTGAACACCTATATTAAATAAAACAACTTAAATATGGAAAATGAAAATATAATAGTACCCATAGAAGATTTAGATTTCGCAGTGGGTTTTTTAGAAGACGCTTTATACGGTAGGTTTATAGTAGACGTTGTTAAGTCTAACTCTTATGAAGGCGCAATCTATTTAGAAGGTTTAGACACTGATAGAGTGTTACAAATTATTGATATGCTTATTGACTATGGTGTAGACGCTGATTTGGGGCTGCCCTTCTAAAACAACTTAAAGATGGCATTAGTAGATAAAATAATTAGAGGGCTTGAGCAAGACGGTCATTATGGTATGGAAGGTACTGAAAGTTCTTCAGAGTTTATTTTTAATGTAGACATAGAGGATAATCATATAGACGACTTCCTTAAAGACTTAGATAATGCTCTATTGTATTTAGGATATTCACCTTTAGATTTTGACGGAGTTGAAATAGATAGGCTAGGAAAGTCACGCTGGGATCCTGGAGAAGCTTACATATCAAATTATGAAGTAATACTATACAAAGACCTTTACTAAAACAACTTAAATGGCTAACAGAAAACTAGTAGAACTACTTATAGAAGAGGACGGAGACGCTTTTGGCGTTGAGGCTATTAGCCTTGTAAAGTTTCCTGCTATAGAGGAAAACTTTGTATTCTTTTCTAAAGATAAAAAGCAGAAGGCTTTAAGTCTTGCAGCTATCGACGAAGAGAAGCGCACACTAATTGGCGCAGCTTTGATCCCTGATAAAAACATACCTCGTTATGACGAAATGAATGATGAGGAATATGATGTTTATTTCTCACAGGAAACGGTTAAACTAGCTTCAGAGCTTTTTCTAAAGTCTAACCGAACAAACGAGCATACGTTTGAACACCAGGAGAAAGTAGAGGGTGTGAGCGTGGTTGAATCGTGGATAGTAGAAAACCCCGATATGGATAAGACGAAGCACTATGGACTAAGCCTACCAAAAGGAACTTGGGCTGTACGTGTACACGTTGCTAATGATGAAATGTGGGAAGCTGTAAAAGGTGGTGAGATACGTGGGTTTTCTATAGAGGGTTATTTCTTAGACTCAGTAGAAGAAATGTCTACTAAAGTAAAAAAGTCAGATATGAAAAGTATAGTAAAAAGAATGTGGCACTCTATTAAGCGTAATTTCTACGCAGAGGTAAACTTAGAAAACGGACTGGTACTAGCTACAGAAGGTGAAAGTCTATCGGCAGGTGCTACGGTATTTACCCTTGACGACGAAGGGCTACCTATTGAACTTGACAACGGCAAGTATAAAACCGAAGGGGGTGTTGAGTTAGAAGTATTTGAGGGTGTTCTTATAGAATACGACGGAGAGGTAGAAGAGGTAGAAGAAAAGATTGAAGAGAAAACGGAGGAAGTTGTCGAAGACAAAACGGAATTAAACGATATGAAAGTACAATACTACAGAGCCTTGTTGAAAGTTAGATTTAAGCAAATGTTTGGTAATTACCATAATTTTGCTAACTTAGAGGACGAATACGTAGAGCTTGCCTCTTACCCCTGGGACGAATGTATAGCGGATCAAATGAAACGCTACGGAAATAAGGAGACAGCAGAAAAGATTTGCGGTTCAATAAAAGCTAAATACGGAAGTTAAAATGAGACTACAAGCAACAATAATATTAGGTAACGTCGATGTCCGTGAAATAGAGGATCTATTAGAGAATAGTGGCTTTGATGATTATTTTTCTTATTTTAATTATTTCAGCTCAGGTAGTGATGCTGTAATAGAAGTATATTCAGAAAGCGAGGACGCAGCCGACCAAACAGCAGACTTCCTTGAAGATAACGGATATTACATAGTTGAATATATATTAGAATGAGATTAGAAGGACAAATAATAGTATACACAGCAAGGGTAGACAGAATTGAAAGTCTTATTGCTGACAGCAGTTTAGACTTCGACATTTACCAAGATGGTAACGATGTAGTTGTAGACATTTACTACACGTTTGGTTTTATGGAATCAGAACTTAGAGAGATTTACGATGCGCTCTATGCGTACAATTACGAATTTGAATATATAGAGTTGTAATGGAGGAAGTGCTAAATTTAATCGAAGGATATGGCTTGCCTTTAATATTACTATTAGGGGCTATATATGCTTTGTATAAATTTTTAGTCTTTAGTCTATACGAAGTGAAAAACCAATTTTCAAGACACCACGAAAGGGCTGCTGAGAATATGGAAGAAATTAAAAAGAAGATTGATATAATCTTAGAATATATAAGAAAATGAGCGCAACTAGAATCATAGAAGACTACCTACGCTACGACGACTTGTCGGAGGTTATTATGGGTGTATTCCTTGACGAGTTTACGTCTATGCCTTCAGCTAAACTAATGGACGTAATGACTCTTGCTAGTGACCTTCTTTATGAAGGTGACGAAGCAGGGGCTATTGCTCAACTTGACATTGCCTATACACTTGCCGAAAGAGAATACGGACGAGGTATAGAAACGGATTTAATTGACGAATTAATAACAAATATCTAATGGATAGAAACGATATACAAGTATGGGTAAGGTTTTACCTATATGACGGAAAAAGCGTAGACGTAGACTTTGAGCCTTTGTCTTATAGGTCGCATAGCGAATACGTAGATGCTTTTGAAGAGCATTGGATTGAGTACAGTAACAAAGATCAAGATTACGATATTGTAGATTGGGACTACCTAGACCAACAAGCAGCGTTTGGAATGTACGACGATAAGAGCGTATGGGACGCTTACAATAACTTGTTTGACTTAGCTAAGGAATACGGAGTAAAGCCTGAGACTATGTTTGAGCTTGTAGCACACGGTTGGGGTATTGAGCAACTAGAAGACGTAATGGAAAATGCGTATGAAGGTGAACACGACTATCCTAGCTTGCGTAATTTTGCTCATTATCTAGTAGACGAAGAGTTGTTAAACGAAGACCACTACGAGTATTATTTTGACGAAAGACATTTTGGTAAAGAATTGAAGTGGGACTTTGATTTACAAATGTTAGTTGAAGAATATGGCTATGACGTTGCAGAAGCGGAAGATTTACTTGACGGCTCAGACGAAAGTTTTGCTGAATGGTATATAGATATGCTAGGTGGAGAAGTTTCAGAATTAGGTATTGAAACGATTAAATCATACTTTGACTTTCAAAAGCTAGAGCGTAGCCTAGAAGCTGAGGGTTACTACGAGATTAACGGACATATTTTTAGACCTTATTGATATGATTAAAAACGACATTATGTTAGCGTTAGAAGACGCTTATTTATACGCAACTATTTACAGAGAAGGCTTTGACTACTTTGTAGTACAAGTAGAAGCAGACTATATTGACGAAGACGAATTTATTGATATAGTAGAATTTGAAGGTGGTGATATTATAGATTATAAATATTACCCTGATTCACAATATGGCGATATGCTAGAAGCTACTATACGAGTATGAGTATAATTAGACGCATTTGGGACGTATGGACTAATTCAGCTCAGGAAGAGTTGATGGTTATGCTAGAAGAGTTTGCGTTTGATTACGACTACGACACTAGATTTTTAGCTGCTGTAGGTCAAATGGAGGACGCTATTTTTGACGAAGACTACGATAGGCTGCGCTTATTATTTGAGCGTTCAGCACCTGCATTGATCCGTGCCTTAGACAAGGATTTATTTTTAGAAATTATTGATGAAGCCGAATACGGCTATTAAAAACTTGGGTAATTAAACGCCCTTATATATATAAGTATGAGCAAGTATAAGTTCGAAGAAGAAGTAGTAGAAGAAAAAGTCGAAGAAACTACCGAAGTAAAAGAAGAGTCTACCCCCGACTCTCACGAAGCATTTATTAATCTTTTAGTAGATATGGGGTTATCTGCTGAACAAGCTGAAGCAGTACACCAAATGGCTATGGATTTAATCGAAGCTAGTGATGGTGAAGTTGTGGAGGAAAAAGTAACTGAAGAAGTGAAAGAAGAAGTAAAAGTAGAAGCGTCACGTGAAGACCGTAGAAGTCGTCGTGGACGTAGAAGCCGTAGAGGTTTCAAATCTGAAGGTCGTGAGGGTCGCAAGATTGCACGCCTACGTCGTCAGAATATTGAGTTGCGTAAGCAGCTTAGAGAGTTTGGTCAGTCGCCTGCAACCAAGCCACTTAGAAACGCACCATTTGGTGAGGTATCTGAGGAAAGCAATACTCAAATGGGTAAAGCTACAGCGCAGGCATTTAATATGATTTCTAAAAACCTAAATAAGTAATGTCTTATTCACGTTCACTATCACGTAGACGCAGAGAGTTCGCTAACGACGGACCAACAGTAAGCCCTGCAACTACTTACGCAGGAGTACACGCAGCACCATTTGTTGCACCTGCTCTTAAACTCGCAGACACTCTCCAAAAGGGGTTTGTGCGTCAAATAGACGGCATTCAGAACAAAGCCGTAATTTCAAACCTTAGTTCTTCAGGCGTTATTCAAGCTGCAAACTGCTCTTGGAGTGATAACGACTCACTAACTCTAGGAGAGAGAGTTCTTACTCTTACTGACCTATCTGTTATGGAGGCACTTTGTCGTAAGACATTACTACCTACGTGGGCAGGAATGACTGGAGCAAGAGAGACTATGACAGCAGGCTCGCCTGAGTTTGTAAACTTCTCAATGGCTACAGTTGCAGGTTACGCAGCACAAGGAGTTGAGGATTCTATTTGGAAAGGGTCGTCTGTATATGCTACAGGTTTTCTTTCTAACGACGGAACGTTTGATAACGCAGGTTACAACGCCTCTGTTTTAGGTACTGCTTCAGTTAATGAAGAGACAGTAACGGCAGCAGGATTTGACGCTGCTGCTAGTGCAATTATTGGTGCTACTGGTGCTTTTCACGAAGTGTACAATAACGCTGTAACTAATTGCCCTGCTATTCTGAATCGTGCTGACATTGCTTTTTACTGCTCGCCACAGACAGCAGGTAACTATATGACAGCGTTAGCTATTTCAGGAGCGCATCAAGGTGTGAATATGCAGTCTACAAACCAAGCGTTTGACACTTTGCAATACTTAGGTATTCCGATTCACGTTTGTCCTGGTATGCCTAATGAAGCTCTAGTATTAACTTACGAAGAGAATCTAGTAGTAGGTTCTAACCTGAACACGGATTACACGACGGCTCAATACATTGACGCTTGGCAGTATGACGGATCAGACCAAGTTAAAATTGCTATGCGTTTTGGATTAGGTTGTCAAGTTGGCGTACCTGGTGACGTAGTTGTTGGTGCATACGCAGCAATCTTCGCATAATAGTTAACCTCTAAAATAGAATAAAATGGCTTGTGATTTAAGTTCAGGAAGAACGGTAGGTTGTAAAGACGGAGTAGGCGGTATTATCGCTGTCTTCATTGGCAACTACCAAGATATGGTAAACAGCGCAACTTTCGCAGAGAGTAGCGGAGTAGTGAGTGCTATTGCTGCACAAACTTTTTACCAGTTTGATGTACGTCCCGAAACGTCAAGCCTTACTATTAACCTTCAAGCAAACCCTACTAATGGCACTACGTTCTTTGAGCAAAATCTTTCTTTGGTTTTCCAAAAGTTAGACTCAACGGATATAGACGACATTAGAATCCTATGTACTGGTCGTCCTAATATTTGGGTGCAAACCCAAGACGGAGCGATTATGCTACTAGGCGCAGAGTTTGGAATGAATGTTACAGGAGGCTCAGTACAATCAGGTACAGCAATGGGAGATTTAACTGGGTACAATATCGAGTTACAAGGAAAAGAGAAAGCAGTATGGTATCAGGCGACACCTCCAACTATTGGTGACCCTAACTACCCTCTTGACAATGTAACTAATGCGGTAGTATCGTAATAAACCTGTTGATAATATAAATTGAAAGGGGAGGCTTTACGGCTTCCCCTTTTTATATTTAAGACAAATGAGTAGACCAAGATTATCAGGAAACCGTTTGAAGGCATTTGAACACCTTACAAGCGACGAAGAACGTATCTTGGTAGTAGGGGACTTGCATTGCCCTTTCGACCATCCTAGATACCTTAAACACGCTGTAGAGACGTATGGCAAGTATAACTGTACTCGTGTGGTGATGATTGGGGATATTATAGACTCTCACGCTTCCAGTTACCACGAAAGCGATCCTGACGGGCTTAGTGCAGGAGATGAATTACAGCTTGCTAAAAAGCACGTAGCAAAATGGTATAAGGCTTTTCCAAACGCAACAATTATCATAGGCAACCACGATAGGATAGTTTCACGCAAGGCATTTACGGCAGGCATACCTAAAGAGTGGATAAGAAACTATAACGAGGTATTAGGTACACCAAATTGGAAATGGACTGAGAGGTTAGTCATAGACGATATACAATTTGTACACGGTGAAGGCGGTACGGCACGAACTAAATGTAAAGCAGATTTGATGTCTACCGTGCAAGGGCATATACATACTCAAATGTACACCGAGTATTTTGTAGGTGCGAACTATAAAATTTTTGGCTGTCAAGTTGGGTCAGGAATTGACAGAGACGCTTACGCCCTTTGTTATGCTAAACATTTTCGTAAACAGGCTTTAGGCGTAGCTGTTATATTAGGCAACCATACCTGTATAAATGTACCTATGGAGCTAGGAAGAAAAAAACAAAAGCAATCTAAAGCCTTAGTATTGTAAACGCTAGGCGTATTTCTTATATATATTAGTATGGTGCAAATTAACACGGAGACAAGTAACAATATCGTTCTAAAGCTAGACGGTTATTCTAGTGGTGCAGTAACACTTACTTTTACCAACCAGCTAACTGAAAAGACATACAACGATGTAATAACGCCTACTGTATCTAATGATAGATATGTTGAATTTGTGTACCCTATTCAAACAGGCTCAAACCTATTAATTGAAGGGTTGTATTTAGTTACCTTTGCTCAAGGTGCTTCAATAAGGGCTACTCGTTTGTGCTACGCCTCTAAGGGCGCAACTCCACTTAGCGAAAGCGCATACAAGGTTTACACCACAGGAGACTCCGACAACGATTACGTATATATTCCATAATGCAACAAAAATTATCGGTACTTAATTACCAAAGCACGAATACGCCTCACTTTGTAGAGTCGAACAATAAGAAGTTTATTGAGATGGGTGCTGACAACCACTACCCTCACTACTTAGAGCAGCTATTCGCTTCAAGCTCTATTCACGGTGCTATAGTTAAGGGTTGCTCTGAAATGATTTACGGAGAAGGGCTAGAGTCTGAATTTAAGGACTCTCACGTAGAGCAATGGTTAAAAGTTAAGCAAATTTTTGGTAGTGGTGATTGTTTACGTCGTGCGACCTTTGACCTTAAACTATACGGTCAATGCTACCTAAATGTCATTTGGTCGCAGGATAGGTCTACTATTTCTGAGGTTCACCATATACCTGCGTCTACTATCCGATGCGGTGTAGCTGACGACGAAGACAACGTGCAGCTTTTTTACCACTCGACTGACTGGTATTCAAACAAAGAACCTAACCCTATTCCTGCATTTAACGTAGCAGATAGGACAGCAGCTAGTCAGTTGCTACATATTAAACTTTATAGCCCTCTTAGTTTTTACTATGGCTTACCCGATTACCTTTCGTCTACCAACTATATTCAGGTAGACTCCGACCTTTCAGCGTATCACAAGTCTAATATTACTAACGGGCTTTTTCCTTCGTGTATGATTAATTTTCGTGACGGAGTACCTACACAAGAAGAACGTGCAGAACTAGAAAGACTTATCTATAACAAATTCGGTGGTGCTTCTAATGCAGGTAAAATTCTAATGACCTTTTCTAGTGAGCCTGATAGCGCACCACAAATTGAGGCTCTGAATTTATCTGAAGCTCACAAGACTTACGACTTCCTGTCTAAAGAAGTACAGACAAAAATACTTTCAGGGCATAGAGTTACTACACCTTTACTATTTGGTGTACGAAACGAAGGCGGAGGCTTCGGATCAAATGCCGACGAAATGAGAGACGGCTACGATTTATTTACTCGTA
>Ga0208158_1000337_pt1 | contig 17556 bp, 24 predicted proteins | sample 8_EtaG_FD_184081 | JGI IMG/M metagenome (GOLD analysis project Ga0208158, IMG submission 184081) | Marine viral communities from the Subarctic Pacific Ocean - 8_ETSP_OMZ_AT15162 metaG (SPAdes) (version 2) | ecosystem: Environmental > Aquatic > Marine > Oceanic | place: Pacific Ocean | collected...
CAGAATTATCAGCACCTGTAGTATTTTGTGAAAGCGAGGCAACTCCCACAGAAGTATTTCCATCTGCTGACGTATTATTTTCTAATGCTGTTCTTCCTAACGCAGTGTTAAAACTCCCTGTCGTATTTGCAAACAAAGCTCTATAACCAAATGCAGAGTTTCTATCACCTGTTGTTAAAGCCGCAAAAACATCTACACCTACTCCAGTATTTTGATCTGCTGCATCAATAGTACCTGTAGCTGTATCTCCAATCATAAAGGAGTCTGTGCCAAAGGTTTTACTTGTAATACCGTTTAATGCACCAACACTTAAACTGGTAAAAGCGTCTGTTACGGCTGCTCCACTACCAGCACCATCTAAATAAACGGCTTTTACATCACCTGGAGCTATTGTTACGTTAGCTCCAGATCCTTGCGAAATAATAATGTTTTGTGATCCGCTTGTTCCATTTTCAATAAATTGCATCCTTTTCATGGTGTTAGGTGCAATAGTTATAGTACAAGCCGAATCTAGTGTTCCTGTATATTGAAGATACATAGCTCTACCAGCATCAGAGCTACCGTCTGCTACTGTAGTAGTATGTGTATCTGCGTTTGTGGTAATTGCTTCTGTACCAAATCCAAGCGCTTCTCCGATCAACTCCAAGTTGGTATTCGTACTTGTTCCCCAAGTTCCTGACTCATCACCAGTAGCGATTTCTTTTAGTCTTAAATTATTTACATAAGTAGCCATTTATATCTCCGTTCGATTGATTATATTCTCTTTTTTCATAAGTGTTAAGCAACTTCTTCCCATCCTGGGGTTTGAGAATCCGAAACACTTGTCCAATTAGGGGTTTGCGAGTCTGTTATTCCAGACCAATTAGGGGTTTGCGAGTCGTCTACAGGTCCCCAAACGAGTATTTGACTAACAGCTCCTGTTGCTTCTACTCCTGTAGGAGCTACAATAGCTTGAGCATTTATAGTTAATGTACCTACTTCTCCTGTTCCTGAAACACCTGTGATACTGATGTTATTTTCAGTGAGAATAGTAAGACTTGCTATCGCTCCTGTAGCTGTTACACCTGTAGGGAAGACGTTAGCGTCGCACGTTACTGTTTCATCGCCTAGCGATATTGTAGAAGCTGTACCTGAAACACCTGTTATTGCAGCACCTGCAGTAATTACATTACCTAGTGCTGTTGTTCCCGCTAGACCTGTTACAGCTTGGTTTGCCGCACCTGTGGCTGTAAGAGAACCTAGACCACTTGTACCCGCTAGACCTGTTTCAGTTACGTTTGCTGCACCTGTAGCAACCAAAGAACCCAGACCGCTAGTGGCTGCTAAACCTGTTTCAGTTACAACTGCACTTGCAGAAACAGTAACTGAGCCTAGTGCAGAAGTTGCTGCTAAACCTGTTTCTGTGACATTAGCTTGTCCTGTAGCTGTAAGTGATCCAACCGAACCTGTACAAGTAACACCTGTTTCAGTTACGTTCGCGTCACAAGATACTGTTTCTGTACCTAACGCAGAAGTACCTGCAACACCTGTAAGGTTTACAGTTACATTAACTATTGCGGGCTGACCCCAAGGACCATCGCCCCAGCCAGCTCGACCCCAACCTGCCATTTAGAGGTTACGCTATTCTTATAACTGCGTTACTTGCGTCTGCTGTTGGAAATTGAATAGTAAAACTTCCTGCAGTTGATGTTTTATCGCCGCCAAAATCAAACACAGCAACAGCTGGATCTCCAGAGGCTGAATCATTAAAGATCATACACCCTCTTGCTGTAACTGTGGCTGTTCCAAATGTCAGATCATTAAAATCTGTAAACGCTGTGGTTCCAGATGATGTGGGATTAACATTAGTCAACGCTGCTCCTTTAGCAGTGTAGTTCGTTCCAGTAGCTTCGTTCGTTGTTGTATACGCTGTAGTAGATGCACTCATTGTGGCACTACTGGTATATAAAGCTAAATTAAACGTGTTTCCACCTGAAGCTTTAAAATTGTGCACACCTTCTAAAAGTTCTTTTTTAAAAGAAGTACACATTGCTTGTGTTATAGCCATTATAGTCTCCTTATAATATTTGCTAGGTCTTTTTGACCTTGTTTTTCTAACTCATTACATATTGTACAAACATGGTTTTTTACAGCCTCATTCATGTAATAGGTAATAACGTGTTTGCATGCTTCTTTAAAAACATGCGCCTGATCCCTAATGGGTGCAGGGGCGGTGTCGCTAATAGAAACTAATCTATCAGTTGCCATTTGTGCGACTTCTTCTACAGTATGCCCTCTGTTGTTTGTTGTGACAACTCCAAGGTTGCCAACTTCTGTATCAGAATTAAGTGAAAACATTAATACTCCTCTGGTTCTGGTGGTAAATCATTTCTATCAATCATCTGTGGTATTTTAGGAGTTTCCTCTTTCACTACCTCAGACCAATTACATACACTCATTGTACCATTTTTTGAATAAGCAACAACTGGATCTTTTAAACGATGGTAACCATACAATTTTTCTTTAACATCTACGTTAGTTTCTAAAAGATTAGATCGAGGAGCTACAGAGACGTCTATTCCGTTTTCCATGCACTTAGCTAACCAAAACTCACAACAAGCCTTACCTGATTCAGCAAAATGCATATTAGTTTTATATGTGAAGTCTACGCCAAAAACTGTTAAATGACTTACCTTATTCCATAAAGCAAAAGCTATTGCATAAGCGACTGTATTATTAAAGTATGCACAGCCTAAGTCTTCAACTAAATTAGGTAAAGGATATTCTTCTGCATAAGGAATTCTTTCGTCTAGTTCGCAGGTATAAATAGGATATTTAGCTTGAGGAAGATATTTCCTCATCATTTGAGTCATACTTCCTGCGTCTTCAGTATCTAAAAACCTGGACATTGGATCTAAAATAAAGGCTCGATCTATTTCTGGAAGAACACCAATCATGGCATTTATAGCCCATATCTCATCAAAAGCTAGGCTATGTGTTCTTGATAAATGATAATCTATTTGACTTTGACCCATTGCCACCAAAGCAACGTTTGCATTTTCTAATTCGCGAATGGGTTCTTTTATCATTTTTATTGAGGAGGTATTCTAAGACTATCATATCTTGACTCGTCCCTCTCATCTTTTGACTCACCTAATAGTTTTAATCTTTCCAATCCTTCTTGATACTTAACATCATAAGTTTGTATTTCTGCAGGGGGTAGCTTCATAAAAATAGCTGCTTCAACTAAAGCACCATATAACAAAGTGTTAGAAGCATTAGTTGACAACCATGTAGAACCACTGTCTCCAGAATCCACTAAAGAAGTTGGTCTATAAAAATAATGTAATTCGAACGTAAAGTTACTATTTGGCGTCGGAGCTAAAATAAAAGTATCGTCATCGAATAAAGCATAGAACAAAGGCTCTCCTGTTGTAGCTGCCGCAGGTGTATAATCTCTAATCCAAGAAACGTGTTTTAATAATAAATAATTATAATTACTGCTGCTGTCTATAACTGCTAAACTATTAGGAGCTAAAAAATCGGTAGGAGTTGCCAAATACGTATTTCCTGACGAACCCGTTCCCGTAACGTTTTTTCTAAAAACAGGTAGTTCTACAGATTTTAAAATCTTTTCCTCTGCTTGTTTTATAAACGTTGGTATTGTGTTAGTAAAGGTGGTTTCACTGTTATCCATGTAATTTTGGATAGCAGTTGTTAATTCGCTGTATGTAAATCCTGCTGCCATTAGTCTGTACTCACTGTTACATCACCCAAAGCTGTTTTTCCTTGTTCTCCAGAAAACGCACTTCCTATGTTTGGATCGTCTCTAAACCTCATCATATTCGTTCCTTTTTGACTAATAACTGCGTCAGAAGGATTTCTAGTGGTAACTCTACCTAACTGTGCTTGAGGTAATGAAACATCAGGTCTTGGTTGCCATAATGATTCTGCATCAACAGGAGGATGTACGGGATCTAGTTGTGGGTGTTTAGGTTCATAACACTCAGGACAAACTTTAGTGTGATCCCATTCAGTTTTCATGGAGAGATATGGATACTTAAACCCACATCTATCGCAGATTGCATTTGCATATTTACCTGTTGCGTAAGCCATTAAGGATATCCTCTCCTATCAGGTACTAAATGAACAGATGCTCTATCTTCATCATATTTAATAGCGTTTTCTAAATTTGTTTCGTACAAAGGTTGGATCACAGAAAGCTTCTGGGTGTTCTTTTTTAAACAAAGATAATATGCTAAACCTGAAACCAAACAAGGCATAAACCTATTTGGGATATCTAAATCATTTACAGATGCTGTAGCATCTTGAATTCTTTGCCAAGAATAGTAAATGAGTTTGTCGGTTGAGTTCTCTGGTGTGGGATAAAGATGGATAACAGGTGTTATTAATCTTTCTAGCCAAAACTGTGTTGGTCTAGCTTCCGTTGCTTTTACGGGAATATTTACATATTCATTACGATCAACACGACTTAATGAAAAATCAGTTACTGTAGTTCCAACGGTTCTTTGAATATACGCATCTAAAATATCGATATCGTATTGGTTCAAGGTATATGTTTCATCTCCTTTTGTCAAAGTTTGTTCAACTTTAACAACTTCCCACATCTGAATACCTCTGTTTGCCCAATCTGCAAACATAATATTTAAAGAACGCCTAGCAGTAACTGCGTCATATGACGTGCGGGCTTCCAAGCCCGCAAGTTCATATGCCTCTTCTATTGCTGTCGCTACATCTAAACTAAATGTACGAGTTCCTGAGGTTGCCATATTTTAACAATGATAAGCAACGAAAAAGTCGCAATTAGCTAATACGACGTATGCTCCACTTTTGAAATAAACTCCATCATTCGGTAAGTAATGGTCAAACGATTCGTTTGCCGCACTACCAAACTTAAATTCCATTAGAAGTTTAGTTCCAGAGGCACCTGTGCCGTCGTACACTTTTATAGTAGCATCAGCAGCACTTGATTGAGCCTGTACAGATTGGATCCTTAATGGTCCCAAATTAGTTGCTGTACCTGCTCCACTTCCTATAGTACCTTGTAATTGACCAGTGGAGGTCAAAGGCACTGAGGCTTTTACATCTGATGAGCTCATATTAGTCTCCTATTAAGCGTCGGCGAATGGTGTAACTATAGTTCCTGATCCTAGTATTATACCTTCTACCGCATACTTAGCAGAAGCTATTGCAGTTACTTTTACGATACTACCAGCTAGTCCACCTTTAGTTGAACCATTCATAGTGATTACGTCATTAGACGCACCAGATACGAAAGTTTTTCCTGTAGAATCATCTTTACCAGTGTAAAGTCCACCTACAAACTTGTCTGTTCCATCCGTTAGTATGTCCATATCTGTTGCAGCTGTTTCAACAACAAAGAAAAAACTTGCACCTAAATTGTTAGTTTGATTAGGATCATCGTCTCTTCCTGGTGCTGTAGCCACAATACTTGGTAAAGTAAATTTACCATCCGCATCATTACAAGTTAATACTTTACCTGCGTGTGCTGCTACAGTAAGTGTAGTGTCCGCCGTTAGGCTTACTACTACTGCATTACCTGCTGAAATAAAACCAGCTAAGGATTTAACTGGTCCTGAAAATGTCGATTTTGCCATAATTAAGTCTCCTTAATACTCTATCGTCTTGGCGAGTCTGCTAGGTCAGTCGATAGATAAATTATTTTTTCCCTAGATCTTTTGTCATTCTATCTTATAAATTTCAAAAAGAAAAGGGAAGCCGAAGCCTCCCTTTCCATACGAACCAGATAGAACTTACGCTCCTGGTGAACCGAAGATTCCTCTCCAGTCACTGAATCCGAAGCTGTAACGCTCTCTAGCCTTATATCTAACATTTCCAGTTTCGAAGTCGCCTTCCATGCTTGTTGATACAGGTGTTCTAACGAAATGCTTAAGACCATTAGGAACATCAGTTTTTAGGAAGAATGCGTCAGTATCTGTTAGATAGTGATTTACCGCATATCCGCCTGAAACCATGCCCATGTTTCTTATAGCATTGATATCGTTATCAGAAGTGTTAACTCTTCCAGGACTTTCCATAAGTCTGTCAGCAGTAAATTGCAAAGCAGGTGGAATTATTAATTTCGTTGCTTGTGCATTTATTTTTAAACCTCTTTCATCTTTGAAGTCAGCAATATCAATTAGTGCTTGTTCAAGTGAAGTTTCGTTTAAGTCTGCTGCTGTACTAAGCTCGTTTTTCTGGTCAATGTTAGCAACCGTTGGGTGATCAGTCGCGCAAAGTTCTTTACCATCACCACCAACAAAGCTGGAGTTGAAGGCATTATTAAGAACATTCGCTGCTTTCACTTGTTTAGTTGTTTGCATTGAACGTGCTAACGCTCTTGTGTACCTTGAAGCAAGAGTATCATAAAGATTATCTTCAATAGCTTCTTCAGTTAAAGCAAAAGCTAACGCTACAGTTTCATGTGAATAGCGGGCTGTCCAAGCTTCTTGCGCTGTGTCGTAAACGACTCCTGCGCCTTCACCTTTAACAGATGCTTCACCGAAACCAGTTAGCATTACTTCTTCCTCAAAAGCTCTTTCAGAAGTTTCTGTGTCGAAGATATCTTCATGTTCGTTGTCATAACGATCATACTCTAGTCCAAACAGTGCATGTAGTCCAGGAGTTAACTCTTTGACTAATTGTGCTCTATTAATTGCCATTGTTTATTCTCCTAAATTAGACCGCAAATGTATTGGTCGGGAATGTGAAGTAAGCTCTTGCATTAGCGCCAATCGAATTCGATGGAGCTAAGTTAAAACCTACGCATAACGCCACACCAGAAGAAGTGGTTGCAGTAACACCTTCTTTCGACCTGCCGTTCAATGTAGAACCAGCAGTTGTAGAAAGGGTGTACTTATTGCCGATAAAACTTACAGCAGGTGTTCCCGCAGTAAATTGAGCTTCGTAAACGATACCAGGATCGTTGTAAACCAAAGCTTCAGCATCCGCACTTCCTTGAGTAGCAGTGGAAGCAGTCCATACTTTAGAAAAAGTAGGAGTGCCGTCAGTAGCTGTGAAAAATACGCCGTAAAACACACCTATAGGGGTGTCAGTAGCCCCCGCTTGTTGAACATAACCACTAGAAAGTGTAACTACGTCTCCACTAAAAATTGAAGTGCCGTAGCCACTAGCGATTCTCATACGAGCAGGTCTAATAACTCCTCCATACATGTGGTAAGCTGGCGTGAACCCGTTAGGGGCATCAGTATTAGCCATATTATATACCTCTATATAAAATTATTATTAATCAGACGACTCATTATTGGGTCGACTACCAAATTGAACCTTTGATGACCTTTGGATATCACTATCCTTAATGGGCATCTTAGGATCGCTTTCTCGCATATAGTTATGGTCTACACCGTTAAGCTGATCCGCTGTTTGTGATTTAAAATAAGCGTCTCTTTCTTGTGCGGTTTCGACTGGAACTTTTGCGAGTATTAAACCTCCAACTCCTATGACTCCCGACCTGTTTCCGTCGTCTATCGTAGGGGCTTCGAAATCAGGATAGTCTTCTGCTCTCACAGGTTCATATCCCTCTCTAATACGTTTTGACATATTAGATTTATCATCTTGTCCTCTTATAGACTCACGAATCCAACGATGTTGGTATCCAGGAGGGGCTTCAGGGGCGTCTAACATAGACGGGGGTTGCCAAGGTTTTCTGCGAGTTTGAGTTTCTCGAGTCTCTGCAGACCTGGAGTTTCTTGTATTATTGTTATCTGTCATGTTTATACTCCTTGCTCAATATGTTTTGCATATTCTTCTAATGGCACGTTGAGTCTTTTAGCTATTGCTACCTGACTTGGCGTGAGTTTTATTTTGCGCGCGCTACTTTTCTTGCCTATAGCACCTCTGCTAGAAGCTGCAACTTGCTGCGCGGGTGCAGATTGCTCTTCGGAAAACTTTTGAGGAAAGTACTCTCTGATTTTTGAATCTACTTGGGAATAGTAATTATCAGAATGAGGATCAACTCCCTCTTCTATAAGTTGTCTATGTATCCCAAAGGCTGCGTAAGTCATAGCTTGATCATTTCCAAACCATTCATTTTTATTAGCCCATGCCTCTGCTTTTGGATCTGGTTGAGGCGATATAGATTGTTGAAAATCAGGAACCTGAACCTCTTCCTCAGTTGAGGTTTGTCTTGCTTGTTGTTGCGCAGATAGTCTTTTAAGGTTTTCAGCTTCTGCTGCACTCCTTGAAAGTAATTCTGTTGCACTAGCAATATCATCAGGGTCTCCCTTTTCTTGAGCCTCTCTTAAGTTGATTTTGGCTCTTTCAAGATCCGATTGTATCCTATTGTCGTACTCTTTGAAAAGGGAAGAATCGGAATTCTTTAATTTTTCTTTTAGCTGAGTATTGTCTGTATGAACGCTTTGAGCGTAATTTACTGCCTCATCGCGTTGTCTCTCAGCCTCTCTCATTTTATAAGTTAGCTTATCTATACGTTTTTGTACGCTATCGCTAATGCTATCTAATTCCTGTTCTCCAGAGTCAACAGCCTCTTGAACAGGAGCTTCTTCCACTTCCGTAAGCGAATCGTCTACGTCAGCTTCTCTTATATCAACTTCCCCTTCAGGAAGTTCTAGTTCTATTTTTTGTGCTTCTTCTTGCATGGTATTCTCCACGTTTATGATAATATATCCTCAGGATTGTCGATTACAGCTAAAATCTCGTCATCGTTTAAAAGACGCATATCGCCTCCTTCAATCTTAAAACGAGCTCCAGCATATCTTCCGAATATAACCCAATCACCTTCTTGACACCAAGCTCCGTCTGGAAACTTATTTTCGTCTCCATACGCATCAGGTCCAAGTCTAACTACATAGCCAACAACAGTTGCTAGTGATTCTCTATCAACAGTTTGTTTTGCTAAATGTATTCCACTTTTAGTTACTGACGGTGGTGTAAAGGGTAGAATTAATATTCTATATCCTGTGGGGTGCGGTAATTTTTCCGTGTGCGAGTCTAACGTCTCAACAGTAAGCCCAGCTTCCTGTTCTTCTACAGGTTTTGGGGTATCACTGCCAAAATTATCTACTCGATTTGGAACAGTTTCAGTCATCTATGTCCTCCATATTTGAATTTAAGGTTTGAACTTCCTGCTCCGCTATATTCAAACCCGCTATTTCGCCAACTATTCTTTGATATTGTTCAAAATCCTGAACGCCACCTGTAGCTAACGTTTGCGAAAGATCATCTTTTCTCTTTCGTATTTTTTGGAGCAAATGCTCCGCTGCTTTTATATAGTCCACTAATTACTTAATGTATCTATAATAAAGAAGTCCTTTTGTTTGACCGTATCCAGCTTTCATCTTAGCTTCCTCACCAGCTACTTTATCATCTTTGATAATTAGCTCACCAGCTTTAACTTCTTCTGTTCTAGTGTCATCTTGAACAGCAGGATCGCTCATAGCTGAAGATTTAGCTGAAGATTTAGGTGCTGGATAATTGTCGTTATTAAAATATTTATTCATACCTAGTCCTCTCTAGTAGTTTGTTTTACTGTTTTAACCAGTTCGTTAAAATTCTTTTCTACGTCTCTTTCGTTTCGTAACTCAAGTTCCTGTAGATCGATAGCAGTTTTTACTTCTTGCGCATCACGGTTAGCCTCTATACGTTCTAACTCTACTTGTGCGTTTATTTGAGCTTTTTGCATTTCGGCTTCTAGTCTACGTTGTTCGCTCATATCTTTCTGCATTAATTCATCACGTTCTTGTTGTAACTGTTGTTCAAACATTTCACGTTGTGGATCACTTTGTGCCATTGCTTGTGCTTGTGCCATCGCTTGAGCTTGACCTGTTACTTGTTGTGTTGCTGTTGCAGCGGCTACCGCTATTTCGTTCATCATCTCAGGCGGCATTGGTTGATCTAGTGGAGGTAACGGCTGACCAAGAGCCTGTTCTATTTGTATTCTATATAGCATCGCTTGGTGTTCTTGTATATTCGCACCAATGATTTGTAGTACCGCAGGATTTTGTTGCATCATGGGGTTTTGTAAAAATGCGCTATGTGCTGCTATATATGCTTCGTGATTTTGAAATTCAAACGCTTTTATAGGATTCCCTGTCATCGCGGCTTGTTGTTCGCTAATAGGGTCTCTTGGAGGTATTTCTTGTTCTTGAGGTAAAATTGCATCTATATCTTTTATATTTAAAGCAAGATACATTTTTCTATACGCCTCACGTAAGTTATGAATATCTGGTGCAGCTTGTGCCATTTGTAATTGTGTTTGTGCTAAAACTATTCTTTGCGTCATGCTAAAGATGTTTGGATCACTTACAGGGATTACATCTACAGATTTATCAAAATCTGAGGCGAATACATTTTCAGAAGCCCCCTGAACTGAGTATGGGTATTCAGGAGGCAAAAACTCACTAAACACTCTTTTTAATATTTTAAACTCTTGACGCTGTGCATAATGTAAACGTTTGTGTATCGCAGACATGACGCGCTGACCTTTTTCTAATAAAGCTACAGTAGTGCCGACTGGGGCTTCAGAGTTACCATCGCTTGTAGGTTGCTCAATAGTCGCTGCGAATTGTTTACCAGAATCAATTAAAACACCTAAAAGATTAGTTAGTGTTGCACTTGGTTCTTTATACGGTAAAGGAAGAAAAGAATCTGATAGTCTACCACCAGGAACGTCAACGTCTCTCCACTCTCCTGGTTGTAATGGGTCATCATGTTTTTGAATATTTAATCCACGAGATTTAAATCCTGCAGGTAAATTAGATAACGTTCCTGCATCAATGAGTTGTCTTAATATCGCGGTTACTGATCTGGTCAATCCGCCCATCATGTGAATTAAGCCGAATCCATAAAATCCTAGTCCAGGCAAAAATTTAAAGTGGGTGAAGTGCTCTATCTTTTTGCGCATGGGGTCATTAGGATCATAATTTGGACGGATTGCCAAAACTTCATTGTTATCTTTGCAGATAGTTACAATGTACGGTAGCGCTATTCCTGTTTCTTCACCATTAGCGTTTCTGTCTTCGAATCCTTCGATATCTAAATCAACATGTACTTCTAGTAACGTATATTCTTCACCTTGTGCAGTTCTTGAGATTCCTTCAATCTCATCTATCTTATCGTCAAGCTGAGTTGTGCTTATTGTCGCAGGATCACTCATAGAAGTCTCTCTATAGAACCCAGATATTTGTAATTTACGCATTTCGTTTTCTGTCATGTACATAACATGCGTAATTCTTGGTGCAGTAAGTAAATCTACTGAATAATACGGAACAACTAAGTCTTCTGCTTTAATAAAACGTGATGTTGCGCGTCCTAGCGACGGATCGTAGTAAATTTTCTTAAATGCTGAACCTGAAAGCGGTAAATAAAACAATAATTGATCCATTTCGGGATCAAACTCTTCCATTTTGTACGTAATTTGGTAATTCATGAAGTTTTTAACGCGATTTGCTTTTTCTAACTTCGCGTCGTTACTAACTCCGAGTACTTCTACGTCAACTGGTCCGCCAGCAGGCAATAATTCTTTATAAGCTTGTGATTGAAACTGTGTTACGGCTTCAGAAAGTATTGGATGGTGTACACCTGACGCTCCTTCGAACGGTTCGGAGCGCTCTTCGCCCCTAATTCCTAATAAATCTAATCCTTTACTAAAAGTTGTGTACCAATCGTCTCTTGAATTTAAATCTTCTTCGTAATATTCAATTAATTCACTTGCGATTTCTTGTAGTTGACGTTCGTCTAGTGCTTCGGCGATATTTTCACCAAATTTAACGTCTTGCATTTGGTCGGGGTCAAACCCTATCGTAGCTGATCCGTCCTCCGCTAAAAATACTTGCGTATTTTCTGGATCAAACATATCAGGCTGTTCGATTTCGATATCTAGTTCTTCCTCAGCTCCTGGAATTACGGAAAATGGTGATCTTTCTATAGCCATATATGCAAACTCTACTACTTATTTCACTAATAATAAACCCTTTGCGTTCTGGGGTAATCATACTCGTCTTCATAATCGGTGGTTAAACTTAAAAATCCACCTTCTCTAAACCTTGCTAACGCTAAAGTTGTGGCGTCAACTAAGTCATCGTTTTCACCACCAGGAAAATCAGAAACTTCTTCCATAAGTTCCTCACCCCACCTAGTTTCGGGCACCCAAATTCTACCGTCTTGGAAAATTGGACTAACCGCATTAAGTCTTGCAATCTTATCTTGCCCTTTTCCTGGAGAAAATGTATTTACAGGTATGCCTACTCTGCGTAATTCTTGTACTAACGGAATCCCTGACGCTTTTGATTCAATAATTACCGTATCGGGTTCCCAATAATCATATAAACGTAACGCTTCGTTTTTTAATTCAGGAAAATCGAAACGTTCTTTAATACAATCTAATAAAACTAAATGCGCTTCATCACCGTTGTAGTGTTCTTCGCCTATTTTTCCTTCGGGATAGAACACACCCCACGTTGTTATCGCTGTAAAGTCGGCTCTTTCTGATTTTAAAAACGCTGTATCGTAACTTTGTATTAAATAATCACAAGCTGGCGGCTTATCTTGATCCCAAATCATAAACCAATCTTTCGGTATTATAGAAATACCCTCACCTGTTGGTCTTTGCATGTACTGCGACGCCCATTTCGACGGACTAACAGAAGCTTTTATTGTTTGTAATTCTTCTAACGACCAAAAGTTTTCCCATAATGATTTACCGCTAGGAAGTATTGCAGGAAACTCAATCAACTTCCATTGGTCTGCGCCCTCGTCTTGTGTCATTTTCTTAATTAAGCGCCCCGTTAGGTCTTTTTTCGACCAACGTGTCATTACAATTACTATCGCACCTCCAGGTTGTAACCTTTGTCGGGGTCCCGACATAAACCATTCGTACGCTTCCTCTAATGCTTTATCCGACATAGCATCTTGTTCGGAATGCGGATCGTCAATAATAAACAAATCAGCACCCCTACCTGCTAACGCACCTCCAATACCTGCCGCGTAATACTCTCCGCCTTGGCTTGTTAACCATTTACCCGCCGAACGGCTATCTGCTTTTAACTCTGTTTCAGGAAAAAGTTCTTTATATTCGTCACCATCGATTAAATCCCTAACTTTTCTACCGAAGTTAATCGCAAGATCCGCGGTGTGTGTTGCTTCTATAATTTTCAATTTAGGATTTTTACCTAAAAGATACGCAGGAAATAAATGAGACGCAAATTCTGATTTCGTATGTCTAGGCGGCATATTTATTATTAGCCTTTTTAGCTTGCCTGATGCTATTTCATCAAAAGCCGCCGCCATTTGTTTATGGTGATTTCCATCTATAAAATCTGTCCAAATCGCACGGACAAATTCCATAAAGGTACTTGTTGATTTTTCTTGGAAGTCGCGTTTTTCGAGTTCCTCTAATAAAACAGTAAACTCTTTCGCTTCTGCTTTATTAAGGTGGTCTAAGTTAATCCCCTTTAGGAGCTTTAACTTTTCTCTTTTGTTATCTGTCATTAATATTTTCCAGGATAATATTTTCCTGATTTTTCAAACAGTTCTATCATTTCCTCGTATGGAATTTCTCTTTGAATATTTAAATCTTTTAAAGAAATTACAGTATCTGATTCATCATAATTCCCTGTAGCTTTTCTGCTCATTCTATTTCTTGGTCCAAAATACAATGAATCGTAATTTTTTAAATTAGGACGAAACTCGCTAATCTCTCTAAATACGTCTGCAAAATCTTTTGCCATATATGTTGGATAACCCAATCCTCTTTTTGCTTTACTATTTATATCTAATAATTGTTCAATGCCGAATGCTGTTTGTCGATTCATATCGTCTGGGTTATAAGTTTTTCTTGTAACTTTACTTTCTAAATATTTTCTTATTTCGGGATCAACATTTTGTGCATCATATGTTCTTTCGAATTTAGGTTTTACGCCGTAAACTGATCCTGGAAGTTCTTGGTTACGTTTTTTAGCGTACAACATTAATCTAGGATCTAATAATCCTGTCGTAGTGTATATCCCCCCGCTTGAGCCTCTTGTTATATCCCCCGCTCTTTCGTCTACTTTAGCTTTTGGTATTTTAAGAGCTCCCATAATTCCTGTCGTAGGACTACCGTGATATAATTCACTTTTATTTAATTTTTTAGCTAATTGTTCTGCTTCATCTTTTTTGATTATAGCAGGAGCTTTTCTCTTTTTAAGTACTTTAGCCGCCGCAATAACTCCCGCTATTCGAGGATCTTTAGATGCGGCTGTTTGTATTTGATTTAAGGGGTCTCTCGGGTCTACCGCAGGAAATACAGTTTTAGCTATGTCCTGTATTTTTTGATAACTTGGGTCGTTAACTATTTCAGGATTTACTGTTTCTAATAATCCTTTTGCTTTAAAATCAAATAAAAACTGCTCCCATTTAGGAAGAGCAGGTTTTAATTCTTGTTGTCGTTGCTCCATCACACATTATTTTAGAAGATCTTCTAACTTCCTTAATTCTGCCATGTTTTTAAAATAATCGGGAGACGGTGCTTCGTTTGCTTTAATTAAAGATTGATCCTTCATTACGTTTTGTCGTAAAAAATTACGACGATTCGTTTGTTGTTCTAATATACGTTTTGCCGCTATTTCTTCCATAGGATTTTTAGTAGTTGTTCCTAACGGCGGTTCGTTTCTGATATTGTTTCTTATTTGTTTTTGTTGAAACATCATCCTTTGATCTGCAAGTTTTTGATCTTCTATATACTTTTTTAGTGTGGGAAGTAAAGGTTCTTTTTTAGGGGGTGCTGGCGGCTTCATCATGTTTTTATTAGCAGTACGGTACATTTTAGAAACTGCTCTAACAACATCGTCTCCGCGAGTTACAAAATTAGCTAACCACTTTGGTCCTGTATAGGGTAACGTAGCGGCTGTACCTAATCCTGTTAATAATGCTGCGTCGTTTTTAATTAAATCAGAAGTATCTACGTCTGCTCTACTTAGTTCACGCTCTTGTCGATTGCCTTGTGAAAATTCTTTTTCTAAGTCTGTAAGAAGTTCTGTTAATCGGTCCATTATTTGCCTACTTTTTTCATCGCAGTTTTATGTGCTGCCGAAAATGATTTTCCCGCTCGCATTAATTTACGCATCTCGGTCATATGTTTTTTCGTATGGTGTACCGAATGTTTTTTAAGAGTGGTTTGTTGTCTTTTCGTTAGCCCTTTAGATTTAACTGGGGCTTTTTTCTTGGCTTTTGTTTTTGGCATAAGTAAAGCAGTTTAATTTATGAATGGTTCTTTTAGCGCGTATCTTAATCTTAAAAACATGTTCTTGTAAACTTTAATCCAGTTCCTCAATTATTTTAACAATGCGATTTAAACCAGCTTTCGGGTTTTGTTTTTGTCTTGCCGCCGCTGCGCGGATCGCGGGCAGATTGGCTTTAAGTAATTCCAACGTGTATTCGCTTACTTCACTAAGGTCAGTGCCACCTTTGCTTTGTGCGAAAAAATCACTAATTAATTCGTCTAAGTTTTGATTAACGCGGGACGTGCCTGCTCCTCTACGTTTACCGAACCGTTCAAAACCTTCCCCCGAACCGCGAGCCATGATTGACGGTAAACCTGCAAGGGCTTCCGTTACTTGTGACGGAACCATGGAAGCTAGTTTTGAAGCACCTGTATTTAATGCTTGGGATAGGATTCCTACAGGAGCCTTGGGTGCGAATAATGAAACTTCTTGTAATCCAGGATCTTGTTCTGCGAGTTTCAATACTCGATCGATTTCGTCTTGTTGTTCGCGCTCAATTTCTGTTAGACGGTTGATCTTCATAAGTAAAGTAGTTATGTGTATAACAAGTTGGTCATAATATAACTCGAAAAAATTTTTTCGCAAAATTTTTTTGCATAGGGACTTTTTCAAAAATACATGCAAAACTGAGGCTGAAACTAGGTGCGGGCGGGTGGGACCCACGCGGCGGCGTAAAAGGGGGGTTACCCCTTTACTTATAGGCTTATATATTATCGTTTAGTAGAGATCGTTTATAGCGTTCTTAGGGTATGTTTAAGGGTAAGGGTTAGGTAGTTAAATAGCGCGCATAAAAAAGGGTAGCCGATAGACTACCCTTTAATAGAGAGGTTAAGTTACTTAACTATTTTAAGTACCTCTAGCTTACCCAGTTTTTTATTCCATTCTTTAGAACCGAATACTTTAGCTGAATAGTGAGCGGTTATTTTACTAGGTGTCTGCTCATACGCCCTATCACCTCTGCCCCAGTACTGGCTATCGCTAGCAGTCTCGGCAAAGTTATTAATATCTGCCATAGTAGCAGTACCGCCTAAGTCAAATACATAGTTAAGGACTAACTGTATTTGCCTAGGTAAGTTATGAAACTCTGCTTGAGCATCTGCGCCTATAGTAACTTTCATATTAAGATTAACTCCGCCACCAGTTGACGTAGGGTTAAAAGGGTTAGCTGATTTAGTGTTTGCTTTCACATCTTTAGTTATAGTTTTCATAATTATTATTAGTTAATTAATGTGGTCTTATGTCTGCGCCACATGACCTATTATATATACTTTGTATACTATGTATACTTATTTATATTAATTAATTTAACTAATTTAACTATATATTTTCCGTCTATTTTCCGTGGCTCGTCGCTCGCGTCGCGTCGCGCTCGAATCGCGGATTCCTGGAATCTGGGAATGGGTAAGGGTGAGTGTAGAGTAGAGTCAAGGATAGAGTAGATTTGATAGAGTATGTAGAGTAGAGTAGAGCGATTCTGGGATTCTAGGATTGAGTAAACTCTCCCTCGATTACGTTTGACTCGTTCGCTCGTTTCTTGATTAGTTCTTCAAGGCGAGTGAGTATATCGTCCTTGGACATCATATCGATCTTCGCGGTCAACACTTCTCGTCTATCGATGTAGAGTCCGCCAGCCTTGCCTCGATGAACCTCGGCGGTGATGGCTGCGGATATCTGACCTTGGTCCTTTGCCTCTTCCCGTAGATCGTGGAGCGTGGACAGGTGGCTTTCAAGAGAAACTGCATCTCGCTCCGCGAGTGACATTTCTAACTCAATGAGGTAGTTTCGAACGACTGGGTTATGATTGAGTAGAACACTGCCTTGAGTCTTAGCCCCCTTACGATCCTTCGTATAGCCTGCTTTCATCGCAGCATCAGTGGCTGTCATGCCTTTAACGTACTCTCGACAGAACTTCTTTTGCTTGGCGTTAATGGGTTGCCATTTCTTACCGCTTTCGTCGATGAGTGAGTTGCCGTCCTCAGATGGGACGAGTGGAGTATAGGTCAGTTGTTTCATTCTATTTACCAACATTTCTAATAGAGTTATTACAATAATAATAGAAAATTAATAAATAAAATAGTTTTCTCGTGCCCTCTCTCCTTCTTACCTGTTCATTTCTAATAGTTTAATAGAATTCTATTACTTTTGCTTTTTCACACAATCCACTGTCCACGAGCCTTTCAACGTGATTCTATTAGTTTATTACTTCTATTAGTAGTTCTCGTAAACTTTTTTCAAAAACTTTTTTATTTTCTAAAACTACTAATAGGACTTTTCTAATAGTCTTCTAATATTTTAT
>Ga0208158_1000338_pt1 | contig 17543 bp, 20 predicted proteins | sample 8_EtaG_FD_184081 | JGI IMG/M metagenome (GOLD analysis project Ga0208158, IMG submission 184081) | Marine viral communities from the Subarctic Pacific Ocean - 8_ETSP_OMZ_AT15162 metaG (SPAdes) (version 2) | ecosystem: Environmental > Aquatic > Marine > Oceanic | place: Pacific Ocean | collected...
AGGAATATCTCCGAGTCCTGAGTATGACTTAATAAACTGCTCACTTTTAGTTGTTAGAAGTATAGGCTATTGCTATTTACTCATGAGGGCGATAGTCTATACTCCTATTAACTAAGAAAAGGAAAAACAAGGAATGTACAAAGAAAAAGTAAAATTAGCACCCAAAGGTTTAGGTTTTTATAATGTAACCATAACTAAATCAACAACATTTGAAGATACCTTTGCTTATAGTGAAAAAGAAGCAGAGGAATTAGCACTTAGTAGTTTTTATGGTGGTGGTGGTCAAGGTGCATTAGATGGTGTATCTGCCGAGGCAGAAGCAGAATTGCAAACTGACGATAGAGCAGAAGTACAAGAGATGTATGAAGCATGTTGGAATGAAGAACCTATTGCCGAGCCGAGAGGTTAAGTTTTGAATGAGAATACAAAGCTAAAGGTAGAAGAAACTGTGTTGACATTTAGTACAATGTGTTATCTAAGTGTCAACATACTTGTTTGGTTATATTTTTTTGGAGTATTAGAATGAATCCTAATAACAATAAACACTTTAATGATGAAGCATTAAGAATTAATAGAATGCTTAAGAAAGAAAATGACGCACTTAAATACCGAATCACAGAACTAGAGGAGAAATTAGCTTGGCATACTGATAATGATGCTCACTTGGTTGAGGATGAGTACGCTGACAAAGGTATGAGTCGTGGTGATTTCATTGACAAGGAGTACACATGAAAGGTGCAACAGAAAGCAATGAGTGGCTCAAAGAACTTGAGAAAGAACTGACTAGGAAGAACAAGGTCAAGAAGAAACTCAGAAAAGAAATCAATGACCGCATAGAAAAGATTAGGCTCATTGAAGAAGATACTGAGGAGATACTCAAGAAATATCTTGGTGGTAACACACCATCAAGGGAAGATGTTGAGTTTGATTTGATGTATAATAGACTCAATGAGTGATATGACAGGTAGAAATTGGGAAGTTGAGCATAAGCTATTGGATTGTGCAGTCGAGTATAAAAGGCTACACAATCTATACTTAGATGCTGACTTCGAGGATAGACTTAGTGATGCTCTGTTTTACAAAGGTAAGGCAGAGCATTTTAAGTCTTTAGTGGATAGAGGCATAGAGTTTGAGCCTCAATTTTAGGGAGTAAAAATGAGTGGAATAAAAAGATACATCAGTTGGTGTGAAGATAACGGACATGTTAACGAATATGGTGAGGTCGAGAGCATGGATTTTGTAGACGAATACTTAAAGACTAAGGAGTTTGAAAGGGAACAGAGAGAACAAGCCTTAAAAGTAGCTTTAAGCGAGGCTGACGAGGACTCCTTGTTTGGTATGATGCACAAGTTAGGATACTTAGTGCAAAGGCATGAAGATTTGAAGAAAAGCTAGGGCAGAAATGCCCTCTTTTTTTGTCTGTTGTTTTCTTAAATAATATTTATAAATTCATTGACTATTAGCATTGACAAACCATTTAATACATGCTACAATAACCCCATTCTAAGAAAGAAATACATTGCACCCACCACCAACAACATTCCAAATGTTAAGATGAGTCAATGTTAATACTTAGTATTACTAAGAGTGTAGTAGTTTTTACTTCCATTTTTTCTACTACACTTTTAGTAGTATTATTACTGCTAGATGTAAAATTAAATGTTAACTATAAGGAGATGTAGAGATGAGTGATTATATATCATTGACAGGTGAAGTTGTGTTTAACAAGATAACACAGCCTGATGTGTACAAAAATCAAAGTAAATATACTATGACAATATCTTTGGACAAGTCAGGTATCAAACAAGCAGAGAAGAATGGCTTAGTGACTAAGGAGTATGAGGGTAAGACTCAAATTACTTCTAAGCGTAAGGTAGACTTTGGTCAGCCTAAGATTTACAATGCAGATAAGGATGAGGTAGATGCTACTCATCTATCTTTGTTTGGAGATAAGGTAACTATGCTTGTTAAGAAAGGTAAAGAGCCTTATGATGGGTACACTTACTTAGAGCGTGTAAGGGTAGACGAGAAGGCAGATGGAGTAGATGAGTACGACCCTTCTGAATTTTAATTTTACTTTTAAAATAATCTAGGTTATAATAGGGGCAACTTCGGTTGCCCTTTTAATTTATTGAGGAGAAAGATGGAAAAGAATACATTAGTAAAGAAAGAACAATGCCCTAACTGTGCCAAGCTAGGCAAGGATAAGAGCAAAGATAATTTAGCAGTATATTCAGATGGACAGACACACTGTTTCTCCTGTGGAGAGCATGGCTTTGTCGAGCATACCAACAAACCTATACAAATTACAGAGAAAGAGGATGACTCTTGGAAGCATGAGTACAGGGGTGGGTATTACACATTACATGACAGAAAGCTAAGAGCTGAAACTTTAGAGAGGTACAAAGTTAAGTGTGAGAAGGATGCTAAAGGCAAAGTAATTAAGCACCACTACCCTTACTACAATCAGAAGAACAACATGGTCGGTATGAAAACTAGGATGGTGGCAAGTAAGTCTTTCTTTGGTAAGGGAGATACTACTAATCAGAATATGTTATTTGGACAGAGTTTGTTTCAAGGTGGTGGTAAGTTTGTCACAGTGTGTGAGGGAGAGTTGGATGCTATGTCAGTCTATGAAATGTTTGGTATGCGTTACGCTTCTGTATCAGTTAACAATGGTGTACATGCTACTGCTAACATTAAAGCTAACCTTGAGTGGCTTGACTCATTTGAAACTGTAGTCCTATGTTTTGACAATGACCAAGCCGGTAGAGAGGCAGTCGAAAAGGTAGCACCAATACTTGGACCAAACAAATGTAAGATACTAACACTAGCCAAGCACAAGGATGCTAGTGATTACTTGAAACATGGTGATGGTAAAGAATTTTTAGAGGAGTGGTGGACTTATTCAAAAGACTACACAGTTAGTGGTGTTGCTACAGTTGAGGATATGCGAGAAGCTATGCTTGATTATAAGAACACAGAACTTGTACCACTACCTGATTCCTTTGGCGACCTTAACCACATGATGAGGGGTGGTGTAGCTAAAGGAGAACTTGTATCTATCATAGCACATACCAGTATTGGTAAGACTACCATACTTAATGAACTCATCTATCACTTTGCTACAGAAACAGATGAGAAGATAGGTTGTTTCATGGTAGAAGATAATATTGATGAGACAATTAGGAAGGTGGTTAGTGTACACACAGCAGAGAACTTACAACTTGTTAAGCCAACAGAACTAAATGTAGATAACATCATGGACAAGGCTATTAAGATAGGCTTTGGTACAAAGATACAATTACATAATGATGGTGGTGGTAGTATTGACATTGATGAGATGTTTTCTAAGATAAGATATTTTGTAAAAGGTTTAGGTTGTAGTATAATATTAGTAGACCCATTGCATACTGCTATTAAAAATCTAAGCAATGAGAACATTGAGGAAGTTATGGATAGGTTTATTAAACTATGTAAAGAAACTAAGTGTGCAGTTATACTGAGTACACATACAAGGAAGCCTGATGATGGCTCTCATCCTCATAAGATTAGTGAGTATGATGTTAAAGGTAGTGGTGCTATACCACAAGCCTGTCACACCAACATACTATTCTCAAGAGATAAGTTAGCAGAAGATGATTATACTAAGAACTCAACACGCATTAGAGTACCCAAGCTAAGAAGGACAGGTCAGACAGGAGAAGCCGGTTGGACATACTTCAATCCTGAGACAGCTAGGCTAGAGAAAGGTGTTAACCCTGATGTGGGCGGATGGAATAATGATGCAGACTTTTAGTTGTGACATAGAAACTGATGGTATAGAAGCCACTAAGGTGTGGTGTATTGCAGTGCAAGATGTATACACTGAGGAAACTAAGGTATGGTATCCAGAACAAGGCTGGGATATAAATGAGAATGGCTCATTCCAAGACTGGTTAGACTCAGGTGAAGTAGACTCTATAATATTTCACAATGGTATAGCTTTTGATGTGCCTGTGTTAGAGGAGTTACATAGCATATGCTTTAACAATGTAACTGTAGAGGATACTCTTATAATGAGTCAGCTTGACAGTCCACGCAGAGAAGGTGGTCACTCACTAGCTAACTGGGGTGAGTACCTAGGCTATCATAAGGGAGACCATGAGGACTGGTCAAAGCTAAGCACAGAGATGGTAGAGTATTGTATTAGAGACACCGAGATAACTAGCAAGGTGTATAAAATACTAAGACAGAAAGGACTGAGTCAAGATGCTAAAGAGTTGGAGTATGCAATCAAGAGACAATGCACTATCCAAGAGAAGAATGGTTGGCTCTTTGATGAGCGAGGTGCAATAGAAATACTACAACAAGTTAACAATGACTTACGAAATGCAGAGGAAGAAGTGCATAAGACATTCAAGCCTCTACCTGTATGGAAAAGCAAGACACCAGTTAAGAATAGATTTAAGAAAGACTTTACTAGGACAAAAGGATACCAAGCAGAGGTAGAACTGGAGTGCCATACCAATGAAGAAGGTGACTATGGTTACTGGGCATACCCCGAACTAAACTTAGGTAGCAGACAACAGGTGGGTAGACATCTTATGCACTATGGTTGGAAGCCTGAGGTGTTTACTGAAACTGGCAGACCTAAGGTTGATGAGTCCACACTCAAGGATGTAGACATACCTGAGGCACAACTCATTGGAAGATACCTTATGTTACAGAAAAGACAAGGTCAGATTAACTCATGGCTTGATGCATTGGATGAGAGAACTGGTAGGATACACAGTAGAGTACACACCATGGGAACTGTGACTCACAGGATGAGTAGTAGTAATCCTAACCTACAACAAGTAACCGCTAGTGGCAAGGAGTATGGCTCTGAGATGAGGGCATTGTTTACTGTACCTGATGACAAGGTGTTAGTAGGTGCTGACCTTAGTGGACTAGAACTTAGATGCCTCGCCCACTACATGAGAGATGAGAACTACACAAAGGAACTACTCACAGGTGACATACATACTGCTAATCAAAAGTCAGCCGGATTAGATACAAGAGATAAGGCTAAGACATTTATCTATGCATTCCTCTATGGTGCAGGTGACAAGAAGATAGGTAGCATAGCAGGTGGTGGTGTAGAAGAAGGCAAGAGACTTAAAGAAAACTTCCTTAACAACACACCGGCATTAAAGAAACTAAGAGAGAGGGTAGGCAAGGCATCAGACAAAGGATACCTCAAGGCATTAGATGGCAGACACATTAGAGTTAGGAGTGAACATGCATCACTCAACTTTTTATTGCAAAGTGCCGGTGCTATAATAAGTAAGAGAGCATGGGAGATATTCCATAACATGGCAGAGTACGAGGGATTTAAATACAAACAACTGGGTGTCATACATGATGAGATACAGATTGAGTGCAGTCCTGATGATGCAGAGGCAATCGGCTACTTGATTGTAGATGCTATGGAAATGACAACAGAGTATTACAAACTTAACTGTCCAATTACAGGAGACTTTAAAATAGGGAGGAGTTGGAATGACACCCACTAAAGAAATTAAAGTGCAATGGAATGAGAACAGAGAGAAAGACAACATCAATCCGGAGCATTACACACAAGGGATAGAGTGCATTGATTATATCACTTCAAAAAACATGAGTTTTCTCGAAGGCAATGTGATAAAATATGTAACTCGATACAAAATGAAGAATGGTTTAGAAGATTTAAAGAAAGCACAATGGTATTTAAATCGGCTAATAGAAATTACAACAAGAGAGGAGTAAGAAAGTGGAAAAGAGTATAAATACTATAATACCTGATGTGTACGAGGTGATGAAGTCTAAGGATTATTCCGGAGACCTAGACACTATTGCTATGCAATGTGGTAGAGAGGTTGAACAGGCAATTAAGAATGCCTTTGAGCCTTATGAACAAAAGAAAGACCTGAGAATGTCTAGCATTGGTCGTTGTGAAAGGGCACAGTGGTATACTGTGAAGGGGTACACACCGGAGGAGATAGATGGGAGTGTGTACCTTACCTTTCTACAAGGTCATGTGCTAGAAGCCATGCTCGTGGCTCTGATTAAACTATCAGGACACGCAGTAACAGACCAACAAAAGAAACATACAGTCGAGGGTGTCAATGGCTCACAGGACTGTACAATTGATGGTGAGTTAGTAGACATTAAGACTGCTAGTGCATGGTCTTGGGATAATAAGTTTACTGAGGAGGGTATCAAGGATGATGGCTTTGGCTACATCAAACAACTATCAGCCTATGGTAAGGGAGACAACAGAAAGCATGGCTACTTCCTTGCTTTAAATAAAAACAAATCAACTCTCAAGTTGTGCAAACAGGAACTTGAACAAGATGTGGATACTTTTATTGTTGACCTGAAAGATAAAATGGAATCAGATACACCGCCTATGAGAATAGCTAACGCTACTACTATGACTAAGTCAGGAGAGGAGAAGCTATGCATGACCTGTGCATTTTGTGGATTCAAAGAGGACTGTTATGGTAGCCTAGAAGCTAGACCTATTCCTTCAGGCAAGATAACCAATTATTTTGTTGACAATAAAGGAGCAAGTTTTTGAAGCTACTACCGGAACTAAAGGCTTTTATCTCTGCCACTTATGACACCTGTTTAATATGTGATGAGTTAGAGATAGAGCCTGATGAGTTACTTGATGCATTTGAAGGTAAACTTATTGAAAAGAAAGATAGATTTTTAGAGCATTTCGAGGAGACAGAATGGAATACATAGAAATAAGTCTTGCTTTTATGTTACTAGGTGCTGTTGCTATATACTTTACACACAAGAGAGCATATGATAAAGGTATAACAACAGCAATATTATTGCATAGAAATGGAAGATTAAAGTACAAAGATTATTATGATGAGAATGGCGATAAGATGGTTGACATTGAAATCGCACCACTAGAGGATGAAGAATGAATACACTACCAAATGACTACCAAAACTTTATAGCACTAAGCAGATACGCAAGGTGGCTACCTGAGAAGAACAGAAGAGAGACATGGAAAGAGACAGTCGCTAGATACTTTGACTTCATGGAAGAACATATCAAAGAGAACACTCCTCATGAATTTGTACCTAAGACTAGGAAGATACTTGAAGATGCTGTGCTTAACTTAGAAGTTATGCCAAGCATGAGAGCATTGATGACCTCAGGCAAGGCACTCAAGGACAACAACATAGCCGGATACAACTGTGCCTATCTAAGTGTTGACCATCCTAAGGCATTTGATGAGTGCCTCTATGTACTTATGCATGGTACTGGTGTAGGCTTTAGTGTAGAGAGACAGTTTATTTCTAAGCTACCCGAAGTACCTGAGGAGATGATAGATGTAGAGGATACAGTAGTAGTACAGGATAGCAAAGAGGGTTGGCAATCTGCGTTTAGAAAACTTATTACTTACTTATACAATGGTGAAATGCCTAAGTGGGATTTCTCTAGGATTAGACCCAAAGGTTCTAGGTTAGCTACCTTTGGAGGCAGAGCAAGTGGTCCTGAACCACTGCTTGATTTATTTAACTTCGCTACTAACCTATTCAAAGAGTCAGTAGGAAGAAAGCTAACAAGTTATGAGTGTCATAGAATGATGTGTAAGATAGCAGAGGTGGTAGTCGTAGGTGGTGTGCGTAGGTCAGCACTTATATCTCTATCGAACTTAACTGATGAGCGTATGCGTAACGCTAAGTCAGGTCAGTGGTGGTCAGACACACCGGAAATGGCACTCAGTAACAACAGTGTATGCTATACAGAGAAGCCTGACATGGGTATATTCATGAAGGAATGGACTTCTCTTTATGAGTCTAAGTCAGGTGAGCGTGGCATATTCAACAGAGAAGCGGCTATCAAACAGGTAGCATCCATAGGCAGACGAGACACTGACCATGAGTTTGGTTGTAATCCTTGTAGTGAAATCATCCTAAGAGATGGTCAATTTTGCAACTTAACAGAGGTAGTGATACGAGCAACAGACACACAGAAAGATATGCTCCGTAAGGTAAGATTAGCCACTATACTGGGCACATTTCAGGCAAGTCTTACTAACATTAAAAGACTTAGACCGAAATGGGTTAAAAATACAGAAGAAGAAGCCTTGCTTGGAGTGTCATTAACTGGTATAATGGACAATAGTTTTATGAATGGTAGCAGTGAAGATAGAGGCTACTATGGTAAAAGAAGTTTACCTGACTTTCTCAGTGACCTTAGAAAAGAAACAGTTAAGATTAATGAGCAATGGTCAGAACTGCTAGGTATTAATCCAGCCACTGCAACAACAGCAATTAAACCGAGTGGTACAGTCAGTCAATTAGTAGATAGTGCAAGTGGTATACACACTAGGCACAATGACTACTATTTCCGTAGAGTAAGAGCAGATGCTAAAGACCCTATCGCTCAACTCATGGAAGACCAAGGCATACCTTGTGAGGCTGATGTAATGAAACCTAATAGTGTTAAAGTCTTTACCTTCCCAATGAAAGCACCCGAAGGTGCTATACTTAGGAACGACAGGACTGCTATAGAACAGCTAGAACTATGGCTCACCTATCAAAGATATTACTGTGAGCATAAGCCTAGCGTTACTGTTAGTGTAAGAGAACATGAGTGGATGGAAGTAGGTGCATGGGTATACAAGCACTTTGATGAAGTCAGTGGTGTTAGTTTCTTACCACACTCTGACCACTCCTACCAACAAGCACCTTATGAGGACTGCACTAAGAAACAGTACAATGAACTGGCTAAGAAAATGCCTAAGTCTGTAGACTGGGATTTGATTAGCGAGTACGAGTTAACAGATATGACAGTAGGCACTAAGACTTTAGCGTGTACTGGTAGTGTGTGTGAACTTGTTGACTTAGTAGAAGAAGAAAGAGATGTAGAATGATAGAAACTATCCTCCTCATCATTGCCCTTCAACTACTTGTTATAAAAATGTTAGACTAATATAGGAGTAAAATATGTTAGATAAGATAAAGAATGGTGCTGATGGAGCGATAGATGTTGGCATCAAACTGATAAGCCTTTCAATTATATTACAGATTATCTTTGGACCAAAGGTAGCCTTCCTTACAGGAGATGTAATTGGCTCTATACTAGGCATAGTTTGGACTTTAGGAAACGGTGGACTGGCTGGCATTATCGCAGCTGTCATCATTTGGAGATTACTCGACAAAGATATAGTCGATGAACTCAAAGACTAAGTCTAAAAACTCTTGGGGTCTTGTCCGTATGGATGAGACTTCCAAGTTATACCTCACACTAAAACAACAAAAGAAAAAAACAAACCCAAGACTTTGGCGAACAGACTGGAGAAAGTAATGAAGCACAAAGGGATTCTACCCTTGCCTGTATTCACAAGAGGCAGAGGTGAAAAGAAAAGGGAACACTTAGTTAGTTTAAACAACTTCTTTCCTATGCACTACATACAAAAGAACAATGTTAAACGAGCCTATCATGATACTGTTATGGACTGGGTACTAACACTGCCTAAGTATAAGACCATACAGCCACACTACAAGCTATACTTTAATACAAAACACAAAAGGGATTTAGATAACTATACATTTACCATGCATAAGTTTCTTATGGATGCATTAGTGGAGGGTGAGGTTATTGAGGATGACCACTATGAGATTGTAACTAAGGTTACTACAGAGATAGGTGGACTAGATGATGACAACTATGTTGTTGTTGAAATAAAAGGAGAGGAACTTGTCACTAAATAAAAGCAAGGACATAAAAGAATTAAAGAAGTTTGATGTAGACTTAGAGTTTGGTCAGCAATGGGAGAAGCACATAGATGAGATGTTCTCAGGTGCTAAGAAGTGTGAAGTTAAAACAGAGAGGGATAAGTGGGCAACTACAGGTAACATCTGTATTGAGACTGAAAGCTATGGTAAGCCATCAGGATTAACTAGCACAGAGGCTGAGTTGTGGGTACATAATTTAGTTAAGGATGGAGAGTTGTGTTGTAGCCTAGTGTTTAACACTGACAAACTACGAAAGACAATGGAAGATATGAAACCCTATCAGATTATGGGTGGGGATAACAAAGCATCTAAGATGTACTTAGTTAATATAGCTAAGTTAATTGAAGCAGTTAAAAAATAACTTTATCTGTTCTTAAGTGAGGAGGTGCTTCTTTTTCTTGATTAAGCGGTTTATTTTTTCTTATGGCTTCTTCAATTAATCTAATATATTCTTCTCCGTCTGCTGACGGGTTAATTATTCCCATAAAATAAGGAGGCTCACCAAACTTTTCTTCGTGCCTTGTTTCTGCTTTGTAAAATTCTAATTCTAATTCTGTATACATAATATTATTATACCTTATTAACTAAGTATAGGCAAGTCAGGGTTAAACTCAGGAGAATTAAATGCTTCTGCTACTTGCAACTTTGCAGTTTGAGCTTCTTTAATTAATTGTTGGAACTTTTTATCTGTATTAGGCATTAACTTCTTCATTATATTTGCAGAAGTATTATCTTGGTGAATTAAAAATTGAAAGAACTGTGCCCATATTTCAGCCTTTCTAAAAAACATAGAGCCATCCATACTACGGTTTCTATTAACACCGCTAGAGGTTTTTCTCATGTTGTAATAACCAAATCCATGACCACCTAACATAATTCTTTCTTTAGTAACTACTTCCCAATCATAGATTTCTCCGGAAGTAAGTGCGTCAATGATGTCACCAATAGCACCACGTTGTCTATAAATTGCAGCTTTGTCTCCTTGGTACTTAGCTAAAGGACTAGCCATTACTAACTTTCTTATATCTCTTACAGCTTTAATTCTCTTCAAGTGATTATCGTACAAAGCATTCATTTTTTTGTAGTCATTTTCTGCTCTTTTTACTTTAACAGGGTCAGGGTTTTTAACATTCTTAACTTTTCTTGCCTTTTCTTTAGTAATCTTAAGCAACTCTTCCATTATTCTCCAATGGTCTCCCGGTTGCATATTTCTTTCTATGTCTCTTCTGTCTAAACCTTTATTTAAATTAAACATTCTTCTAGTAGTGATAGGAAAATTGATTCCATTCTTTGACAAGTAATCCCAATAAATACTATCATCAATAATCATTCCCATGTTAGTACCATCTTTTACAAATTCATCTATAAAAAACTTAGATGTTCCCATAGAGTCATTATCTTTATGTAAATCTATACCTATGATATTATCTAACGCATGACCATACTCATGAAACAATGTTGATACATCTCCTTCTAAACCCTTGGATGTATACACTGTACCATATTGTCCTTCACCCGGTGAAAAATATCCACCACCATTAAAAGCAGTTATTTTAACTTTAGGATATTTATTAATAAGAGCACGCATTTCAGGTGTGCCATAAGTATTAAACAAATAATCAAAATAAGTATCACTGCCTGTTACCACAGGGTTAACAACTTTAGGGTCTACTGGAGGAGTAGGAGGAAGTTTTCCTACTGGTTTAGTCTTTGCTTTTCTTCCCGGCTTAGTGTCCGGTCCTACTGGCTCATAACCCCAATCAACTACACCTGTACCACTATGACCAGCAAGTCCTCTGTCAATAGCTTGTTGCATTTGAGGTGCATAAATACTTTGAAATCCCGGTTGGCTTTCTAAATCAATACACTTTCTCATTAATCACCTCCCATTAACATTTCAGTACCTATCCTACCAGTAATAGCATTAGTAAACACTTTAAATATATCCTCTGCTGTATCACCTAAAGGGTCTTCTCCAAACATCTTTCTAATAAAATTATCCACAAGTGCAGGTCCCGGTCCTGCTACATACCCTGCAAGTTGAGCCTCTCCAAACTCACCAATCAAAGGAACACCCACAGCACTTACTGTTTTTAATAATCCCGGCTCTTCTTCAACACCTTTAATAGCATTCTTAATTTCCATAGCTAATGCAGCCATTCCAACAGCAGCACTAATAGCAGAAATAGTACCTAGCTTACCAACAAAATCAGACGAACAAAACTGAGGATTCATTTTAGCATTTAATCTTCTAGCTATAGTATTACCAAACAATATAGGGAAAGACTTAAGTTGTGCAATTAACATAAGATTAGGGTTAGACATCCATAGTGGTCTGTTACCAGCAGTAGGCTCAAGTGCCACATCTGTAGTTATTTTACGCATCCATGGAACTAACACATCTCTTATAGCCACAGTCTCGCCTTTAGAGTTTGTAAATGTAGAGTCTAAATAATTGTCATCTAATATAGCATCTTGTATTTTACCATTAGCTAACCCACCTATTTTTCTAAAGTCATCCATGGATAACCCATTTTCTTTTAACTCTTGTTGTAACAGTTTGTTGTTGTTAGCACTCATGCTGTCTATTTTATTGTACTGCTCTTGTATCATTTTTAATCCTGCTACCGCAGTCCATACTCTTACAAAGTTTGTATATTGCGTAAGAAACATAGCAGCCGGTGTACGGAAGAAATAATTTAATACAATGTTTCTATCACCTGCCATAAGTTTGTCTACTCTTTCAGCCATAGCGGGATTAGTAGCCATACCCATAACTCTTAGCAAGTCTCTACCAAATGATGACATAGCTTGTTGTCCTTCACCGCCTGCATAGGTAGCACGCATTACACCTTTAAGCATGTACCCAGCAGCTAAAGGTGCAGCTCTTAACATACTATACCAGCTTGTTCTTTGAGGTATCCACAGTGGTTCAGTCCAAGAACTTATTGTTGCTAATCCTAAATAACTAACAGCAGTTACTGTTGACAATCCTTTCATGCCACTTGTTAATGCTCTTTGATTTGCGGTCCTAGGTTTTTTATATACATTGTGGTAAGCATCATACATACCCCATAACTTTTCTACTTGTGCGTCATTTAATGCACCTTTCTTTTTAAGATGTTTTATAGCATCTGCATATTTGTTTGCTCTGTTTGCACCAAAAGATTCAGCAGAAGCAATCCTAGATACTGCACTTAATAAATAATTTTCTATAGATTGTAGTGTGTCTTTGTTTCTAAACTTAGTATCTAATTTATCCCACTTACCATCTCTTTCTATTTCAAAAGATGATTTGCCAAGCCCTTGTTTTTGGTCAAGCCCTGCTCTAATTTGTTCAGAAGTATATATACTAGGGTCTACATCATTAAGTATGTTTTCTAATACTTGTTGAGCAATAGGTTCTGGTATACCAACATCATTAATTAAACTTTGTAAAAACTCTTGTTGATTTGCTACACTCTTTTTAATAAATGCAGAATCAATACTGCGAGTTAAATAACCTTTTTGATAACCAATTTGTAAACCGTCTTTACCTAATGCTTTTGTTAACTCCTGATAAATTTCTTCTTGTATTTGTGCAATTTCTACAATGCTTTCATCTAACAATGCTTTTTTATCAGCACCAATTAAAGATAATACCTCAGACTCAGCTTGTGCTAAGTTGTATAAAGGCTTTTTATTTTTTTCTTCTAACTTAGCAGCTATGTATCTGTTAACCGCAGGTCTAACACTACCACCTATTTCACCCATAAATGGTATTTTTCTAACCCATGTGTCTCTTATACGCTCAAATCTATTTACATACTTACCAATTAATATATGTCTACGAGTATCATACGATTGAGTAATGCCTTGATTTTCTCCACTTCCTGTTTGCACATCAGCTAATGCACCGGCTATGTCCATAAACTTAGCCATATCTTTACCAGTCTTAACATCTTTACGAATGTCACCTAACTCATCAGTAGAACGCTTTAATGCTAATTCACTAATACCATCTTTTATTTTACCCAAGAATGATTTAGTTTCTTCAGGTGCATTGTAAAGCATTGGAATAATATCTGCAACATTTTTATCTACATCATATTTAGGCGGAGCAATTTTACCTTGACCTGTTTGTATATCAAAAGGTTTATTAGTTCCGGGCAATGCTGCAAACTTTTGAATAACCGCAGGGTCAATCTTTTTACCTTTTTCTACATCCTTAACTATAGTGTCGTACTCAGCTAACAACTTATCAAAATCTTTTGAATAAGATTGTACATCTGCTTTGTATTTTTCACCGGCTTTTACTTTAGCTTGTACATCTGCAAAATCTAATATAGCTTTGTCTGCTTTACGACTTCTGTTTACAGCAGTAGCTTCGCTTACAGATGCTGGAGTACCATACAAGCCACCACCTGCTGCACCAACAGCAAAGTCTGTTAACATAGATTCTGGATTTATTCCTGCTGTACCTAATACAGATGTACGCATCATGTTAGCCTGCTGTGCAGACTCAATGCTACCTTCTATTAGTGAGGATTTAAGAGTTTGCTTTACTCCTTTGTAAAGCATTGAACCAATCTTTTCTTTATCGGTTGTTTTTAAATTGTCAGCTAATTCTTTTAATGACTTGTTTGCAGGCATTCCTGCTTTTTTCATAGACCTTGCCCATATTCCCGGAAGAATAAAATCAAGACCAGCATTCTGTATAGCTGTAAAACTAGCATTACCTAATTCGCTTTCACTTAAATCATCTACAGTTTTACCAGCTGCTGCTGCATGAGTTTCTACTGCCTCATCTAACAACATCAAATAGTTAAATCCAGCAGTTGCACCTGTAATACCAGCACCTACTAATTTGCTAACACCCGGACCTTTCATTAATGATTGTCCTAATGTAAGACCAAACATAGTAATACCCATAGCAGTAGCATTTTCTGCTAGCTTCTCGCCTAAAAATCCGGGCACATCTTTTAAACTTTGCTGTGTTATTTCGCCTTGGTATTCTGGAACATAATCTTGCATCCCAACTTCACCAGCATCTTGCAACTTAGCAGAGTAATCTTGTATGCCTTGAGGCACATCTAATCCCATGCGTGGCAATAACTCCGATAATCCACGACCACCAGCCTTCATTGCTCTATCAAAAGAATAACCTAAAGAGTCAGACCCTTCCCCAAAACCTGATGCACTAAAATCAAAATCAGCAAATGGGTTTGTACTTTCTTCTAGTTGTGCACTATCAAAATCAAAATTAGCAAAAGGATTTTCTTCCTCTTCTCTAAATTGTGTAGCCATTATGCTCCTTGTGCTTGTGCCCTAAGAACTTGCATTACATATTCATCATCTGTACGCATACCTGCTGCATACAATTTAGCTTGTACTGACCTGTACATAGATACCATTTCAGCAGCATTAGCCTCTCTTCTAGTTTTACTGTCTCCAATTTTAAATATACTACTACCTTTCATAAATCTATCTTTAAGAACTGTATCCGATACTTTAGTAGCATTAAAATCAGCAGCGTTTGGACCACTTTTAGCATCAGCAGCTGCATAACCAGCTTGTAATTTAGCCATTGAATTTTGTCCCGGTATGTTACTACCAATGTCTTGTAATCCAGCAGCAAATAATGATGCAGTAGCAGGGTCTTTCATTCCTAACTTAAATTTATCAAAGAAACTCATGTTATCTATTCTATCTTGCTCTGCTTTTGCTTTTTCTGCTGCTGCTTTTTCTACATCTTTTTGAGAAGTTTGAGCATCAATACCTGCTATAGCATTTTCTAAGTTTGTTAAATCTCTTTTTTGTGCAGCTGCTTGTCCTTGTTCACTAAAAGGTGCTGCACTAAAAGGTGAATATCCAGCTCTGTCTAATGCTGCACCTCCAGCAACTAATCCCATACCCGGAATAAATCTAGGTCTTAGTACTTCTGTAGTAGTTGTTCCATAAGTACTACCTTTTTTAATTTTACCATTTACTATTTCAGGTTTTTTATCTATAGTCTTAGTTTTCTTTTTAGTAAATGCTGACTTAAGTAATTTTCCTAATCCTAATTTACTCAAAAGTTTACCACCTACACCACCACCCGCTACACTAAGACCAGCATCTATTGCTAAACCATAAGGGTCATCTTCTGCTCGTCTTGTTAAGTAACCTCTTAAATCTTCTTCAGTTTCTGGACTGTCTGGATTTAAAGTGTTTAGAACTGCTGTACCAAAATCTTTTCCAATAAAAAAATTACCTTGAAATCCTTGGTCTTTAGCATCTTCTTCTACCCAAACAGTTCCCGGCTTAGTGCAGTTTTGTTTATTGCCCGGTACTCTTTGTCCGTTATAAGAACAATAACCCATTATCTTTCTCCTTTATTCATTATCTTCCAAACCTCATTGGTCCGCCATATCTTCTATCCATTGCCGAGTCTCTCATAACTGGAACAGTCATGTTGTTTTCTGTCCTAGCTACCATAGGTCTAATTTGTGCCATGTTAGGTGGCCCAGCAGGTGGACTAAATATACTTGCTACATTTGCAGGTGTTACACGAGGAGGTGGTGGCGGAGGATTTCTTCGTGCTTCTGCTGCTGCTGCTGCTTTTTCTGCTGCTCGTGATTCTGCTGCTGCTTGTGCTTGTGCTGCTGCTACTTGAGCAGCTTGAGCTTCTGCTTGCATAACAACCCTATCAATAGGATTAAACACACTTAAAGGTATGTCTTCAACTACATTTTGAAATAAACTTTCTCCCATATCAGTGCCTTCTTGCTCTCTAGCATATTCAGGTATGTAAGAAGTAGCGTTAGCTTGTCTCATGCTTTGTTGTTCTCTTGCTAAAGCAGCATTTTCTCTACCAGCATCACTGCCAAATGCATTTAAAGTAGCATTAAGTATTTCTTTTAACTCAGCTTCTGCACTAGCATCTGTTTTACTTCCTGCATATTTAGCATCAATAGCTGACATTGCATCATCTAAATATGCCATCCTATTACTTGTTAATTCTTCTGTTCCTTCTCTTTCATAAGCAGACCTGCCATCATAAGCTGTTCTACCTGCTTGACCAAACGTCATATCATTGTCTGGTCTAGGTGGTTGAAAAGGCTCTATTCTAGGTAATACAGTAGAAGGCTCAACAATTGGCTCTGTGCCTAAGTCATCTTCCATAGCAAAATAATTACCTGTCACATCTTGATAATAGTCTTCGCCTTCTATACCTTCAGGTCTAAATGGTGGAGTTGGTATGTCTATTTCATTAGCCTTAAAGAAACTTCTTTCTGGGCCAAGCTCTACTGGTATGCCATCTATGCCACCATATACAGGTGTATATTCTCTTCTAGTCTCAGGATTTAATATAGCATCTTGAAATATCTGTCTTGGGTCTCCTTCATCAAATATAGTAACACCACCAACTGTTCTGTTATTGTTTGCAGCATAGTCCATTATCTCAGCTGTTCTATCCCTTATACCCCTAGCTTCAAAATCATCCAAATAATTTTGCATGTCTGTTGGCACACGAGACATTCCTGACTCTATATCAACAGTATCATCCATAGTTGTACCACGCTGTGAAGTAAACATACCTCTTTCTATATCAGCAGTATCATCCATTGTAGGAGCACCAGAAAAAAGATTATCTGGATATCCCATTCTATTACCCATAGCTGCATCTGCTGCTGCTTGATTATCTAACATGCTGTTATCAGGAGAACCAGCAATATTACCAGCTACAGTATTTTGTGCGTTAGCTGTAGCTTGTCCCGGACTAGGGAATAGTGTGCTAGGCGGTGGGTTGTT
>Ga0208158_1000339_pt1 | contig 17473 bp, 16 predicted proteins | sample 8_EtaG_FD_184081 | JGI IMG/M metagenome (GOLD analysis project Ga0208158, IMG submission 184081) | Marine viral communities from the Subarctic Pacific Ocean - 8_ETSP_OMZ_AT15162 metaG (SPAdes) (version 2) | ecosystem: Environmental > Aquatic > Marine > Oceanic | place: Pacific Ocean | collected...
CCAAGATCAGCATCAATGAGCCCAGCTATCATTTCGGTTACAGCCTGGCGCAGTTCATCATCTGACAGGTTATTTTTGCGCATCCAGCGCGAGAATGTTTTCGTTCTGAAGATCCTTATCATTCTGTGACCATAGCACTGGGTGAGATGCTTCGTATAGCGCAGCTTAACTTGGCGCTCTTGCCGTTTTTTCTGGAGGGGGGGGGGGTAAAACTATGCTATGCCAAAACTATGCTATGCCTGTCTGTGGTGATTTTGTTTTTGGGAATCACGTCAGGCTATGCTGTGCCCACAGGCTATGCTGTGCCTGCCCATGTTCAATTACTTGATTACCTATCCAAGCTGTGCCTGTCCATGATCGTTTGGTTATTTCTTAACTGTGCTCCGATATATACTGCCGCAGAGCTTCGTTCATTCTGGTCTGCCAGCCGCTACCGCCGCTCTTGAAGAACTCGAGAACGTCTTCATCAATTCGCAGCGTGGTGGACTGCTTGGGCGACTTCGACTTTGGTCGCCCTGCCCGCCCAGCCGCCGTGCCTCGCTTAGCTTTGGCAAACATAGTGTCAGACCACTCTGGGTTGTCTTTATCTGTCATTTCCGGGTCAATTGAATTGCTCATAGCGTCGAACCTCGCGTTTATTGGCTTTGCGCAAGCTGATTACACGAACAATATTTATGCGCAGCGTATAAACCAGAGCGTAAAGGCGGGAGCCTATATGGCCGAGTGCAAAGTAGCGCTGTTCGCCATTTACTTGCTGCTCTACCTCAATCGCCCCATCGAAATCGAACTTTGCCGCCAGTTCGAAGCTGAGCCCTCTCAACTCTATGTTGCGTTCGTTCTTGGCATTATCAAATTCGATTTTCATATCAATTATTGTAGTAACAAAAACCATGCAGTACAAGAAATTATAGCCAAGCCATGTTTCTTCATGAGCGAGGCATCACATGATTATTGACCGGATCTAGGAAGTTACGCTTGCCATAACCTCAGAATAGACGCAGCAGGAACGACAAAAGCCCGAGGGTCGAAACCGCCGGGCCTTTGGGAATCACGTCAGGCCATGTGTGCCTGTCCGTGATCATTCAGTCCATGATGATCTATTCTATTCAGGCATTTGACTGGGATGCCGCGGAAAATTTCCATGAAACCAGAATCTCGGTAACGTACCCGCAGGTACGCTCTCATAATAAAACTCCAGATCGTCTTCCATGGCTTCATGATAAGCCGACACCTCAGACAACCAATAGAAGCCCGCTACTCCGGAAGCTAAAACCACCATAAGTGCCGCCACAAGCCTTTTCCCGGTGCGCTCCTTACGAGTTACAGGCAACATATCGGGAGTGATCAATGCCCAGAACACAGAAAGCACAAGGAACCCAATCAACATTGAGCCCGGAGCCATGAATACGGCTGAAACACCCGCATGCAGCAGCGCGGCGGATACGGAAGCAGTGAACGCCGCCAGAGACAAAGCCAGCGGACCGCCACCAGCAACACGCGCTTCAGCTCGCCGGTGCCAGAATAATCGCACAGCCTGCGCAACAAACAGCATAAGTGCGCCCATAAACAGCCACCCGTACTCTGCGGCCCACATCAGGTACATATTATGAGGGTGGCCGAATTTACGAGACTGCTGGTACTCCTCAGTAAGCACCTCATGAGTCAACCAGGATTGCGGCCCCATTCCAAAGGGGAAGTTTTCAAGGCTCATGCGCCAAGCTTCAAGAAATAACGGCATTCGTCCAGACGTAGTGGAACTCAAGGAGCGCATGCTCACTTCATCCATAATGAACGAAGGGATCACTACGGAGAGCAGCAGCCAGGCCAGCACGCCATAAGCCAGATAGCGCAGAAACACCCGCAGCCAAGGCAACGCAGGCCGCCCAATCAGCAACGCTGCCAATACCACACCAAAAGCAATACCCAACATGCTACCCCGCGAGGTAGAAAGAAACTCGATCCACCACCAAAGCGCAGCGCCAAGTGCTACCAAAACCCGCCAGAGCCGCTCGCCTCTGAGAGGCCCTACGAGAACAGCCAAGGGTAAGAGTGGTAACAGCCAGGTTGCGATATGGCTCCAGTACCGAATATTTACAAAGCCCCAAGGAATAAAATTCGATAAGTTTGCCACCTGATCAGAAAGAGCAAACATATATACCGTTATGGTGGCACCACCATAAAAAACGACGGTAACTGCCGCCACACTGATCAGAGCAACTACTGAAGATTGCCTATGCTCATCGCTTCTCTGCAAACAACCCAAAAGCACGAAACCAAGAAAGAATGCCGCATACATCCCGGGCTCGACCCAATTATAAGGAGCCTCGCGGAACGGCAGCGCAAGCAGAACAAATCCTACCGAAATCAGAATTGCAGGCCATATAGACCTGAACAGCGCCCATCCGTGTCGATACACTAAAATCGTTAGGGCAAAGACAACTGCCAGCCCCAGCAGGCCTGCCAATATAAACCGCTGCGTCGCATAACCACCAAAAGGCAGCGGCAGAAAGTCCGCAAATAAGACACAGACAAGCACAGCAGCAACCAATAGCCAAAGCGCTGCACTCCAAGCTGTTCGCATTATTTCCTCACGCTTAAAAGATAAGAATTGAACGGACACGTTCATAGTTGACAGCCCGGCGGCAGATAGGACGACCTCCAGATTGATGCGACGCCTGTGTTATCGATCACACACTCCCACTGCCCTGCAGTATTGCGATCAAAGCGCAGAATCAAGCCTGACACATCTGGGTGAGCGTTGCCGCCCATGGTCACTTGCAACTGACCTGAACCGTCAGAATTGAGCGTGCCGATGTTGGTACCGAGATCACCGCTTGTCAGGCTGGAAGGGCTATAGCCGATATCGCTATTAGTAACATCTCCATTTGAGCCGACACGCCCTTCGAACGGCGTTTTATAAGCTGACAGCTCGCCTACCGCGCGGCTTACCTGAGCTTTCACTACTAGCTTTGATAAGAGGGAATTGCTACGACAGCGAGAATGCCGACGATTGCCACAACAATCATCAGTTCTATCAACGTAAAACCGGCTTTTTTAATCATATGTGATCAGGCTCTGGCGGTTGGCTTAAACTCTTGAAAGGCAAGATATGGGCCATCAACCTAGGCCGGAACTACACAGGCTAAGCTGTGCCTGTCCATGTCCATGTCCATGTCCCCATCAGACACGGCAAAGGCCCGGGGGTGACTGAAACCGCCGGGCCTTTGGGAATCACGTCAGGCTATGCTGTGCCTGTCCATGTTCAATTACAGGCTAAGCTGTGCCTGTCCATGTCCCGCAACCCCTCCACGCTTGCCCTGCCCCTGAGTCGCTAGCCGCTTCTTGAAAACTCCACCGCCAAGATCAGCATCAATGAGCCCAGCTATCATTTCGGTTACAGCCTGGCGCAGTTCATCATCTGACAGGTTATTTTTGCGCATCCAGCGCGAGAATGTTTTCGTTCTGAAGATCCTTATCATTCTGTAATCATAGCACTGGGTGAGATGCTTCGTATAGCGCAGCTTAACTTAACGCTCTTGCCGTTTTTTCTGGAGGGAGGGGGGGGTAAAACTATGCTATGTCTGTCTGTGGTGATTTTGTTTTTGGGAATCACGTCAGGCTATGCTGTGCCTGTCCATGATCACAAAGGCCCGAGGGTCAAAACCGTCGGGCCTTTGTGAATCACGTCAGGCTACGTGTGCCTGTCCATGATAACTTTTACTTATTGGTGTGCCTGGCATTCCGCCTTACGGCCGTGGATAGCCCAGCTTTTTAAATGGGCTTTGACATAAATCCGAAATAGCCGCACCAGAAACAGCAAAGGCCCGAGGGTCGAAACCACCAGGCCTTTGAGAATCAAGTCAGGCTAAGCTGTGCCTGTCCATGATTTATTTATGATCATCTCAAGAAACAGCAAAGGCCCGAGGGTCGAAACCGCCGGGCCTTTGGGAATCACGTCAGGCTAAGCTGTGCCTGTCCATGATCATGCAATGTTCAATTACCTTGCCGGGCCTTTGGGCATCACGTCAGGCTAAGCTGTGCCTGTCCATGATCATTCTTCGTTTACCTGTCCATGATTATTTGTCCGAAACCGCCGGGCCTTTGGGAATCAAGTCAGGCTAAACTGTGCCTGTCCATGATGATATTCTGTCCATGATGATATTCTTGTGATGATGATTCATCAGAAACAACAAAGGCCCGAGGGTCGAAACCCCCGGGCCTTTGGGAATCACGTCAGGCTAAGCTGTGCCTGTCCATGATCATTTCTTTCCCCTGTCCATGATCGTTCTTCCATGATCGTTATGTTAACGACAAGAAGCAGGCGCATATTTAGCAGTCAACGTCCCGGCCGTTACTCCCGCCATGTTGCCATCTGTAGCTGCAACCTGTGTATCAGAAGCGCATGCCCAATCGATGGAACCTGAAGTGCCAGCCGTTTGCGCGGCAACCAAGGTAATAGATGTACCTGCAGCGCCTGTACGTACATACGGCGCGATAACGAGCTCATTCTTACCCGCTCCCAGACCAACAGAAGTGACATTATAAGTGACCGTAATCTCACCAGCGGCATCCATCAGGATACTATCAACATATTTGCTGTTAGCGCCTGTACCAGCACTCTGAGCATTCCAGGTTGTTACTACGCGAGCTAAATCAGCAGCGGATGCTGACCCTTCGGTTGCGATCATGGTTTTTGCTGGTGCGGCCAAACCAAGCCCTTCCGTTACACGCGCACGAACTGTGTAGTCTTGATAAGCAGGCAAAGCCACAGCCGCCAAAATACCAATAATCGCCACAACGATCATCAATTCAATCAGCGTAAAACCCTTCTGGGCATGATTAATCTGCATCTTCTTCATATTCAATCTACCTTTGTCGTTAAAAAATCCGAATGGCCCCGGGCCGATGGACCCTTGCCCCGCGACCAACTCTGTTGAGCCTAAATCATCACAAGCACCTCCCGTGCCAACCACAAAACAAACCCAACAAATAACCATCAATCAATCACCTACCCCAACCCACCACACCCAAGCCCAACCCACCATCCACCAACCCAAGCCCTTCCCCGTCACCCACTGACAAACTTTGTCACCCAACACACACCTTTCCAAACCCACACCAGCCATCTAAACTCTCTGCCAATCAACAAAACCTCATTTCAGTCACACAGGCAGTATTCTTAACCTCATTTATGACTACTAACAAAAGCAATATCACGCTGACCGGCCTGGCCCGGCGCTTTGTAGACGACGGGCTTCTTGATGAAGCAACCGCCAAGGACGCCTTCATTCAAGCGTCCCAAAACCGCATTCCGCTGATCACGTATCTCACCCAGAACAAACTGGCAGACAGCTCCCGGCTGGCTTTCTCTGCGGCGATGGAGTTTGGAGTATCCGTTCTGGACCTCTCATCTTTCCTCCCGGAAATGATGCCAGAGGGTGTGGTCGACGATAAACTGGTGCGAAAACACAACGCGCTTCCTCTCTACAAGCGCGGCAACCGCCTTTTTATTGCGGTGTCGGACCCCACCAACATTCAGGCGCTGGATGAAATAAAGTTCAACACCGGCCTGAGTACCGATGCAATTCTGGTAGACGATGCCAAGTTGCGGGAGACCATCGATAAGTACCTGGAATCCCAAGACACTAGCATGGGGAATCTGGACGATGCGGATCTGGAGGGCGTGGAAACCGAAGGCGGCGACCAGGACGATGACGACGCGGTTGCTCCAAATGAAGTAGACGACGCGCCCATCGTAAAGTATGTAAACAAGATGCTGCTGGATGCTATTCGCGGTGGCGCCTCAGACGTGCACTTTGAGCCTTACGAAAAAACCTACCGGGTGCGTTACAGAACAGATGGCATTCTTAAAGAGATGTCGCGGCCTTCCATTAAGCTGGCGCCGAAAATCTCTGCCCGCATAAAGATCATGGCCCAGCTGGACATTTCGGAACGCCGGGTGCCCCAGGATGGCCGGATCAAGATGAAGTTGTCCAAAACCAAGGCCATCGACTTTCGGGTGAACACTCTGCCTACGCTGTGGGGTGAGAAGATTGTGCTGCGGATTCTGGACCCCAGCCAGGCAAAGCTTGGTATTGACGCACTGGGCTATGAGGAAGACCAGAAAGAGCTCTATATGGCTGCGCTGGCGCAGCCACAAGGCATGATTCTGGTTACCGGGCCTACGGGTTCTGGCAAGACTGTATCGCTATACACAGGCTTGAATATCCTTAACACGGCGGATATCAACATCTCCACGGCGGAGGACCCAGCCGAGATTAACCTGGAAGGCATTAACCAGGTTAACGTGAACAACAGGGTTGGTTTGGGCTTTGCTGAGGCGCTTCGTGCGTTTTTGCGACAGGACCCGGATGTGATCATGGTGGGTGAGATTCGGGATCTTGAGACGGCGAACATTGCTATCAAGGCCGCGCAAACCGGCCACCTGGTTCTGTCTACCCTGCATACAAACAGTGCTGCAGAAACCCTCACCCGTATGATGAATATGGGGGTGCCGGCGTTCAACATTGCAACCTCTGTGAGTTTGATCGTTGCTCAGCGATTGGGCAGGCGCTTGTGCAGTGCGTGTAAAAAGCCGGGGGAGGTGCCAAAAGACCTGCTTTTGACCGAGGGGTTCACACAGGAACAAATTGATACAGGGTTCAAGTTGTACCACCCCAAGGGCTGTGATAAATGCAATGGTGGGTATAAAGGCCGCGTCGGTATTTACGAGGTGGTCAAGGTGACTGAAACGCTGGCGAACATGATTATGGAAGAAGCCAGCTCCATCAAAATTGCAAAGCAGGCTGAGGCCGAAGGCTTCCGGAACTTGCGCCACTCCGCACTTCTTAAGGTGATGGAGGGCGTGACCAGCCTTGAGGAAGCCAACCGCGTGACGAAGGATTAAGCATGGCAGAGAAAGCGCAAAAGCTGGAATCGTACATATGGGAAGGCAAAGACCGCAAAGGCAATAAGTCCAAGGGCGAGCTTAACGGGTCTAGCTTATCCCTGGTTAAGGCCCAGCTACGTAAACAGGGCATTGTTCCGGACAAAGTGAAGAAGAAGCCCAAGCCCTTATTTGGTGGCAGCAAGAAAATCACACCCTTTGATATTGCTATGCTCACCCGGCAACTGGCAACGATGATGAAGGCGGGCGTGCCACTGGTTCAGAGTTTCGATATTGTGGCCGATGGCCTTGAGAACAAGGGCTTGCAAGAGCTTGTGATGTCTATCCGGAATGATATTTCGTCCGGCACCAGTTTTGCGGGTTCGCTGCGCAAGCATCCCAAGCACTTTGATAACCTGTACTGCAACCTGGTGGATTCTGGTGAGAAGGCCGGTGCGTTGGAGAAGATGCTGGACCGTATCGCCCTTTACCTTGAGAAAACAGAGCTGCTGAAGAAAAAAGTAAAAAAGGCGATGACTTATCCCGCTGCCATCGTAGTCGTGGCCATCATTGTGACCGCTATTCTTTTGGTGAAAGTTGTTCCACAGTTTGAAAGTCTGTTCCAAGGCTTTGGTGCGGAGCTACCTGTATTTACCCAAATGGTTGTTAGGCTATCTGACTGGATGCAGTCTTGGTGGTTTGTAGTACTCATAGGTATTGTGGGTACGATCTTCCTCTTTAAAGAAGCCAAGCGTCGTTCACCAAAGTTCTCGGACTTTGTGGACAAATATGTGCTTAAACTGCCTGTTGTGGGTGAAATTCTCGATAAATCGGCCGTGGCCAAGTTCGGACGGGTTCTGTCCACTACCTTTGCTGCAGGTGTTCCACTTGTGGATGCCCTGGACTCGGTGGCAGGGGCCACGGGCAATGCGGTTTATCGGGATGCGATTCTGCGCATTAAGAACGATGTTTCCAGTGGTACGCAGTTGCAGGCTTCCATGCGACAGCAGGATGTTTTCCCGGTAATGGCGGTGCAGTTGACGGCCATTGGTGAGGAATCCGGTAACCTGGATGAGATGCTTGAGAAGGTGGCTGTGCACTATGAGGCAGTGGTTGATGACATGGTGGATAACCTGACTGCACTGATGGAGCCGATGATTATGGCTGTGTTGGGTGTGTTGGTGGGTGGTTTGATTATTGCCATGTATCTGCCGATCTTTCAGATGGGGCAGGTTGTTTAGGAGTGTTGCGCTTCCCCCTCTCCCCCGGCCCCTCTCCCGCTAGGGGAGAGGGGAGTATAGATTAAAAAAAGAATCACTTAGAGTTTTTGAATGGCTACATTAGATATCTTCTTTTCGACCCCCTGGCTTTTTTATCTCACCGTTACGTTCGTATCCCTGTGCATTGGCAGCTTTTTGAATGTGGTGATTCTTCGTTTGCCGAAGATGATGCATCAGGATTGGCGTTGCCAGTGTGAGGCGTTTTTGGAGGTTGCTGAGGATCAGCGCAAACAGGAGGCGCCGGTAACGCTTTCCAGCCCTGCTTCTACCTGCCCTTCTTGTGGCCATAAAATCCGCGCTTGGGAGAATATTCCGGTTATCAGCTACGTGTTTCTTGGCGGGAAATGTAGCGGGTGCAAAGAGCCTATTTCGATTCGCTACCCGATCATAGAGGCGGTAACAGCTTTGTTTTCTGTGATCACTGCGGTGATTGGTGGCCCTACCGAATCCACATTATTTGCGCTCCTATTGGTTTGGGCATTGGTTGCCCTTACGGTGATCGATTTCGACACGCAGCTTCTGCCGGACAGCATCACCCTACCCTTAATGTGGTTGGGGCTGGTGTTGAGCTATTTCGGGTACCTGGGCGACTTTAACAGCGCGTTTGCCGGAGCGGTTTTTGGTTATCTTTCTTTGTGGTCTGTGTACTGGCTGTTTAAGCTGGCAACGGGTAAAGAAGGCATGGGGCATGGTGATTTCAAGCTGCTGGCTGCTTTGGGTGCCTGGCTTGGGTGGGAATTGCTGCCGGCGGTGATTCTGCTTTCATCGGTTGTGGGTGCTGTTGTGGGCATTAGCCTAATGATTTTCAAAAAGCACGGGCGGGAGGTACCTATTCCCTTTGGGCCTTACCTGGCCGCTGCGGGTTTGCTGTGTTTGTGGTTTGGGGTTGAGATTCAGGCATTTTGGTATGGGCTGCTCGGAGTTTGACAGGTTTGGCTGATCAGGTGGTTATAGGTTTAACAGGCGGCATCGGGTCAGGTAAGTCCACTGTTGCACGGCAGTTCGGAAGCTTTGGCGTGCATTGGGTGGATGCAGACGACGTAGCCCGTGAGGTGGTGGAGCCGGGTACGCCGGCGCTGGCCGCAATTGCGGAGCATTTTGGAAAAGACATTCTTACGGATGGCGGGGCGCTGGACCGGGCAAGCCTTCGGCAGATCGTGTTTGAGCAGCCAGAGCAACGTGCGTGGCTTGAGAGCTTGCTGCACCCGATCATTCGTGAAGAACTGACTCGCCAGCTTCATCCGTTGGACTATGCTTTACCCTATGTACTGCTGGTCTCTCCTCTGCTGCTGGAAACCGACCAGCACCAACTGGTGGAGCGGGTGCTGGTAGTGGATGTGCCGGTGGATGTTCAGATTGAGCGCACCATGGCCCGGGATACCAATTCCCGTGAGCAGATAGAGCGTATTATTGCCGCCCAGATGCCCCGGGGCCAGCGACTGGCCCAGGCAGATGCCATAATTGACAACAGCCAGCCCTCAGACAGGGTTTTAGCCGAGGTTCGCGCGTTGCATGAAGCGTTCATTGTGGATTTTGGTTGAGCGGTTCTGTTGGGCTATTACCGCCCTACTCCTCGGGTTCAGTGCTAACAGTTACAGCATGGATCCCATATTTGAGGTGGAGGGACGCTCCATCTCAGACACTCTGACACCTGAAAATCTGCCACTGTCGTTTTATACGTTTGATCCAGATGAGTACTGGGCCAAGCCACGAGAATCTTACTGGATGGATTTCAGTAACTTTATTTTGCGCCAAGAGCGTATTCAGGGACCAAAGGTTCAGGCCCTTGGGCAGTGGGCGGATCGGACTCTCTCTGGCGAAGCCCATAACCTCCCCCATAATGAGAGCTATTTGCGCATTGGCTTCGCGACTGAATCTGAGTACGGCGACCCTGCCCAGTTTGAGCCGGAAGTGCGATTTCGGTTGGATATCCCGACCACCAAACGCAAACTGCGCCTGGTTATCGAAAGCGAAAGTGATGAGCTGATTCCCTTGGCTGAGCGCCAGCGCGATCGGCAGCTAACGGAGCCCGAACGCACAGACACTCAAACAACCGGTGCTTTTCGGTATATTTCGCAAATCGGCGATGCCATTAACCTATCCAACGACATAGGTGCTCGCCTGCACCTTCCTCCGGATGCCTTTTGGCGGACGACAGCGGAGAAACGCTGGAAAGCTGATGCCGACTGGGCCATGCGTGCGCAGCAGCGGTTTTATTATTATCACAAGGATGGCTGGGGTGCCCGCACCTGGTTCAGCGCCAGCCGATATGTAGGTAATGGGTGGCGGTTCTGGTCGTCCTCGGAGCTGGAGTGGGTGCACAGTGACAAACAATTTGTGGCCGCGCAGATTTTTGGCACCGACAAGCGCCTCAACAATCGCTCTACCCTCACTCCGCGTATCGGTGTTCTTGGTGAGAGCCAACCTGGCTGGCGCACCACGTCGGCATTTGCCGACCTTACCTGGCGTTACAGGCTGCACAGTGACTGGTTGTTTGCTGAAGTCATTCCTGCGCTAACCTTTCCTCGGGAAAAAAGTTTTAAAGATCAGGCTTCGATGCTTTTTCGCGTAGAAATGTTTTTTTCCGGTAGGATTAACCCGGACTTCTAGTACTCATACACGCATACCGCAAATTAAGGCCTATGCCCAGACACCGTTCTATTCCTGCTGCAGATGCTTTGGCTCTGTCACCCATTGCCCTCACTCGATCCTGCTTTAAGGACAAATTTGGCGTGCCGCGCCAACCCGGGCTCACCCGGTACGCCAGAGCAGACCTGATTGTTCAGCCACCGTATGACCGGGAAGATGCTTTCCGGGGCCTGGAAACGGCCAGTCACCTATGGCTGATCTTTCAGTTTCACGAAGCCGTACGAGCACAATGGCGGCCAGTGGTTCGGCCACCTCGCCTGGGCGGTAATCAGAAGATGGGCGTGTTTGCCAGCCGCTCGCCGTTCCGCCCCAACAGTTTGGGGCTGTCGGTTGTTCGCAATGAGGGGCTTGTTCGCAAAGATGGCCAGTTGGCGCTGCAGATAAGCGATCACGATCTGATTGACGGCACTCCAATTCTGGATATCAAACCTTACCTGCCATTTGCAGATTCGGTTCCGGATGCTGCTCTGGGTTGGGCTGAAACCGCGCCCACCGAAAAACTGGACGTTGTCTTCCTGCCAGAGGCTGAAACCCAGCTTGCGGGCCTGCCGAATGCGCAATATCCCGATTTAAAGCTATTGATTACCGATGTGGTTAGTTACGACCCTCGGCCTTCGTTCCGCCGGGGCCGCGATGAGGCGCGCATTTACGGGGCGCACCTTTATGATCTGAACGTGCGGTTTCAGTTTGTGAATGAACATTCATGGAAACGTGTCGAAGTGCTAACGGTCTGTTAAACTCTCGCTGACGTTTTTTAGTCGACACAGGGAATTTGTGCCTTGCCTTCAAACCGGTTTTTCACGCGCATGGGTATTCGGCCGCTCGCAATGCGGCTGCTCGTGTACGTGTTGCTGTTCAGTTTGGTGATCTCGCTGATAGCCACTGGCGTGCAGATGATTGGTGAATTTGAGCGCCGTAAATCGGATCTTCAGGAAACCCAACAAAGAGCCGCTGGGCTTGTCTCTGGGGGCATGAGCAACAACATCTGGCTGATGAACTTCAGCGAGGTAGCCAATAGCCTGGATGACATGCGCACCGTGAAGGCGATTCAGTACGCCCGAGTTGTGACCTCTACCGGTGAAGAGTTCAGCACCGGTAGCTACCCGGAAGGCCGGGTTATTTCACAAACCTTCCCGCTGGTGTTCAACCGCTCTACTTACCGTGACCCGGAAAACATGGGCAGCCTAACCATTACCTCGTCAATTGAGCAGGTGTATTCAGAGCTTCGCAATGGCGCCCTGATCAACCTGTTGTTCCAGTCGATTATGGTGATGCTCGGCACGTTGGGGCTGATGGTGATTGTTCGCCTTACGCTCTCACGCCACATGGAAACCATGGCAGATTACGCGGCACGGTTGAATCTGGACGCACTGGTGGAGCCATTGCAGCTAAAGCGCAAGGCACCCAAAACACCCGATGAGTTATCAGAGCTTGAGCACGCGCTTAATAAAATGCGCTTGCAGATCCTGGAAGATACTCGCTCGCTGCGGCAAACCACCATTCAATCACAGGGTGAACGGGACGAAGCGATACGGGCCAACCGCGCTAAAAATCAGTTTTTGGCCAACGTGAGCCATGAGCTACGCACCCCTCTGCAATCGGTTCTTGGCTATGCAAACCTGCTTACCGACACGCCGCTGGATCAAGAGCAACGGGAATACGTGCACACCCTTCTCAGCGCCTCGGAGGGCCTCTCGTCCATCATCAACGACCTGCTGGACATCTCCAGCATGGAAGCGCAAAAGCTGATACTGGAGCATATTCCGTTCGACCTGCGGGAAACCCTGAACGACCTGGTGCACATACTGGGCGGGCGTGCCCGGGAAAAGGGCCTGGCACTGGAATTACGTATTGATGAGAACCTGCCTTGGGCCCTGCGGGGGGATCCAGTGCGGATCCGCCAGGTGCTGCTTAACCTGGTATCCAACGCCATCAAATTTACCGATTCCGGGCATGTGCTGATCAGCATTGAAGTGCTCGGGCGCCGGGATGAAAAGGTTCGCCTGCGTTTGGCGGTGGAAGATACGGGCATTGGCATCAACCCGGAAGACATTCCTCTGGTGTATGAACCCTACGTACAGCTGGGCCAGAGATTTCAGCGCCAACTGCCCGGGGCTGGGCTGGGGCTGACCATTTGCCGCCAGCTCGTCAATTTGATGCAAGGCTCGCTGGATGTGGAAAGCCGGCCTGGTGAGGGTTCTACTTTTTGGATTGAGCTAACGCTTCCCACCGCCCCGGAAAGCACATCGCGAGTGCGCCCCGATGCGCGCATGGTAACGGGCAAGCGGGTTCTGGTGGCGGATTCCTATGAGCTGTCCCGCAAGATTACGCTGGAAATGCTGTCGCGCCACGAGGTTCACATTGAGGCGGTGAAATCGGCTGGCGAAGCGCTCACGTCATTACGCTTGGCGTTTGACAGTAAGGAGCCGTTTGACGCCATCATTCTCGACGGCTTTTTACCAGACATGGACAGTGATTTGTTGTGCCGCCAGGTTCGTGGCAACCCGCTATGGGCAGACATGCGCCTTCTTATCCTATCTTCCAACCCTCAGCGTGGCGATGCAGAACACTTTCGCCAGGCCGGCGCCGATGCGTTTCTCAGTAAATCCCTGAGGGAATCTTGCCTTACCCCTATTTTGAATCAGCTGTTTGAGGACGCCAAAAAGAACGACAGGCGTTTTCTCACACGATTTTCACTGCAAGCCGCCGGTGATACAGAGAAACGCCGTGAGCTTACCTCTCGCCGCATGAAGGTGCTGCTGGTAGAGGACAACCCGGTAAATCGCACATTAACCCGCAGGCTGTTGGAGAAACTGGGTTGCGATGTAATGACCGCCAATGATGGTGAGGCGGCAACCAGCCTTTGGCAATGGCACCCGTTTGATCTTATATTTATGGACTGCATGATGCCGAAGGTTGATGGCTTTGAAGCCACCCGGCGCCTTCGTGCATGGGAGGCCACCCATAAGCATTCGCGTGTGCCTGTGGTGGCGCTGACTGCCAGCGCCATGGAAGAGGATGAAGAGCGTTGCCGCCGTGCCGGCATGGATTCATTTGTTGCCAAGCCTGTCAATATTGAAATGCTACGGGCTGTTCTGGAACAATACGCCCACGGTACTCCCGCAAAAGCCTCCGTTTAACGATTTGAAAGGTTCACATGAACGTAGAATGCCCCACCTGCAAAAAATCCGTGGAATGGACTGATACCAATACCTGGCGCCCATTCTGCTCAGAACGCTGCAAACTGATTGATCTTGGCGCCTGGGCCAACGAGGAATACCGGGTTCCGGCAGAAAACGCCTACCCAGACGATTTTGATCAGGGCGGCGAGACTACACAGCACTGAGCCTTCGGCCCGTGGTTACCGCGGCCTTACAGGCTTGTAAGTTGTGGTACTGCGGGTAGCCCGTTACCATTCGCACCATTACTCGCACCGCAATCAAGAAGGTAAAAGAATGAAAGTATCCCGTATTTCTGTGTTGGCTCTTTCTTTGGCTGCCGCTCCAGTACTTGCAAGCGATCTGGACTTGAGCCTGACCAACGATTCTGTAAAGGGACAGGTCAACTTTTTTGGTAACAACAGCGATCTCCAACTAGGTACCGGCTATACCTACGTTGAAGGGGGCCGTCATATTGGCAACGTGGATTTCCATGCCCAGGGTCGCACCGCGCTGGGCAATCTGCCCACAACCGCAGGTATCGGCATGCGTGCAATAGGCTGGGATAGCGACCGTCTTGATGGTGGCGCTGTAGGCCTGGGTGGCTTTGCTACTGTGAACATCCCTGATGTACCGGGCCTCTCGTTCACTGGTGGCTTGCACTATGCACCACGAATCCTGTCGTTTGGTGACTCGGAAGAGATGACCAGCGTCGAGTTCCGTGGCAGCTATCGTGTCATCCGCAACGCTGAGCTGTTTGCCGGTTATCGCTACCTGAATACCGAACTGGATACGCCATACCGGGGTGACATCAACCTGGATGAAGGCGTTATGGCCGGTATGAAGATTTTCTTCTAAAGCTGCCTTCTATCAGATGCGGGCGCCCTATTCTGGGCGCCTGTTTCGTGCCCTCCCTCACGCTTTACCAAAACCTGCACTGCTAAACTGACCATTGGCACTCTCATGCACTCTCATGACTGCCAACACCACCAACACCGCTTTAGCACGGGCAGCCTGATATGCGACTGACACTGGGGTTTCTTCTCTTCTCTGCGATTACGCTCACAGCCGCATGCAGCGGTGAGTCTGCAATTGAAGGTGCCCGAAACCAACCCAACTCTTTTGCCGGCAGCAAAAACCCCACCAACGATTTCAGCCCCGGCAGCACGGGCGATTCCAGCAACAGCGGTGGGCTCGCAGCCAATGAAGTCCGCATCACCATGGAAGTACCCGCCAGCTTGGCGCCAAACGGTGAACCCACACGGCGCAACCTTCGCATTGTTCAGCCAGACAACATCCGCGTATACCAAACAGACCGCAGCCTGCAGAACCTCGGTGCTCCGGCATCCAGCACCCGAATAGACAACAACGGTTTTACCGTTATTACGTTTGAGAACGGGCAGCCCTTGGCACCAGATGTGATCATTGAGGCGCAGTATGGCAATGCCACCCTGCGGGCATTGGCCACCGATGACGACCGCGACATCAAGGTTAATCCGTTTTCCGAGTACCTGGTACGCAATACACTTACGCAATACTCCCCCGGCGAGTTCCAACGCATTCTGGACTGCGCAGAAGAGACCGACGGCGCTCTGTGCCTCAACAAATATGTTTGGCCCGCCCTGGCGGACCAGGTTCACGATTTCGAAATTGATATTCCAACCGAAGCCAGCGTTGCAAGCGCACTGGATGTGCTCTCCCAGCGATCAGACTTTACCAACTATGCGGCCGCAGTGGCAGATTACGCACTACTGGGAAACCAATCTTCAAGCAGCGTTTCGGCAAGCTCGGCAGACTACAACTCCGTTTTTATGGGCATAGAGCTGGGGCAAACATTTCTTGAGAACGGTTTTACCGGATCCGGCCAGTGGGGGATCCGTATGGGTCGCGAGGAATCGACCGGCACCAGTGCCCAACCGGCCTACAGCTACCCCGGCCTCACACTGGCTAGCCTTGATATTTTCAACATCAATGTCACTTCTCTTGCAACGCAGATTCCGTACGACCGTAAAACACTGATTCACAAGCAAGGCAACAACTTCTTTACACGGGGCTCAAATACCTGGGCGCTGAACACCCATTCGACCGCCCCGGGGGCCGCTACGCTGGATAACGATGCCCGTTTACTGGCTGGCCGCGCGCTTTACCAAAGCATTACCGGCAGGAATAGCTCCCGGATCATTGGCTGGACTCGCAACCCCTTTTTCCTGGACGCCTATACCGGCGGTGCCGGCAGCGAAAACGTCGGCCCGGATCGCGCGCTGGCAGGTTATTTCAGTGCCGGCAAAGCCATTGAGTTGGAAATGGAGGATGGCAATCTCGCACGCAAAAACGTTCTGGAAGCGCATTACGTTTCAGTGTTGGAGCTTAACTTGCTACGGGAGGAAGGCTTCGATGCGGGTACTCTGAACGGTCGTGATTACAACATGGTCTATTTGGCTACGCGATTTTCGGAACTCACGACACCGATGCAGATTGAATCTGGAACGGGTTCATGGCAGGTGCGCGCTGGTTCCGGCAGCAGCAGCACCATTGCCCAAGCGCAAACATATAACATTCTAAGCCGGGACAGTTCCGGCGGAATCTTGCCGGGCAGTGCAGGCAGTCGCTCTGACAGCTGGACCCTCAGCCCCCGCACCGCACGCTTGAGCACCGGCGATAAAAACATTGGCCGGCTTAACCTAGATGTTAACAACCCGGCCGGGCCTTTCGGGCAACCGGATCTGGGGGTGGGCGCCAGTGTGCCAGATGGCTCATTGCTGGCCTTTAACCTGGCCAATGCAGCCTCCTCCAGTGGCGTCATTGGTGATGGGCTGCTCATTGCTGCAGAGAAAGCCTCTTCAGGTGCTCCAACATCCGGGCGTTACCGAGTTCAGGGCTTTGTTCTAGGCTTGGAGGACGGCTTCAACCGACTCGTGCATTTGGACAACGGCACCCTGAATCTTTCTGGCAACACCGCAAGCCTGAGCAACCGTGCGTTTGAAATACTGCATTCGGTTGATAACGAAACTGTTTCGGTACCTGTTTCGGGGCAACGGGTTACAGCGCTTACGTACACCGATGGCGGCAATGGACAGGTGCATTTCAGCGCCGGAAACCTATCACTCACCGGCTTTGTGACGGCGGATCAAACCCAGTTTTTCCTGGTATACCGCGACACGCTCAACGGTGAAGAGCGCCGCGGCCTGATGATCGCGACTGAGCTGCCATGAACCCTCGGATAACTCCGTTCGTACAACCTGTTATAATCGTGAACCTATCGCCCGGTGGGTATAAGCTTACCCGGCATACAAACAGATTGTGACGAGAGGTTTTATGTTTCCCGCAATGCGCTCGCTAATGCTGGTTATTCCCCTGGTGGCTTTTGCCATCGCAGGCAGTCTTTACGTACCTTCGGATCGTTCAGGTGGTGGCTATAATAGCGGCTCGGAACCCGCTTTGAGCTCCCTCCCAACTCTGCCGACATGGGCCCGCGCGGATCTGCCGGATTTCTCGGGTTA
>Ga0208158_1000340_pt1 | contig 17446 bp, 24 predicted proteins | sample 8_EtaG_FD_184081 | JGI IMG/M metagenome (GOLD analysis project Ga0208158, IMG submission 184081) | Marine viral communities from the Subarctic Pacific Ocean - 8_ETSP_OMZ_AT15162 metaG (SPAdes) (version 2) | ecosystem: Environmental > Aquatic > Marine > Oceanic | place: Pacific Ocean | collected...
TTGCTATATACATACTCATTTCTTACTCCTTTTGTTCTTGTATGGATTATATTTGCTTCTTACAAGTAAAAACTTTAGTCCAAGCCTTACTTTATTGAGTAAAGACTTTGCTCTTATGTCTCTAACCTCATCTAAGTCCTTTTCTATTGTATGATACAACTTATGTAGCTGTTTCATAATTACTGTAGGAACTTTAACAGTTTTAATTTTACCTTTCATTGTCTTTTCCCCATTTATTATGATACTCATCATAGTTTTTTAATATATCTATCCATTGTAGTTTATTTAATGATGTTAATTCTCTTGCTCTTTGGTCTAACATATTAAATGCACCACTTCTACGAACAGCATCAAATTCTCTAAATTCGTTTTTTCCTACCATTGTTTCTCCTTCTATTCTTTTAACATATAATGATTAAATACTGCAAATGCAACTAAGCACACGCCTATAATAATCAATGATTCTACCATGTTGGTTTCCTTTCTTTTAAAATATTAAAGAGTGGTGTGACGGGATTTGAGATTACCCGCAAATGATATTTCAGCTTGGGAGTCAAGTAAACACTCCTCACGATATAAACTATCGCCTTATTCACATAAGACTACTCATCCGATGCCTGTTTAGCAGTTGTCGTCTGCGTACATCAGCACTATAGGGACATGGCAATGCCTATCCCACAAGTTTGTTACCTAGCTGCTGAAAGCTATAGGCAACTTAATACCGAATACAATCTCTAGGTTTTATGCCTTCAATTTATATTTAATACCATTACAACCTTTCGCCCATTTAAAGGCTTCTCCACATGACTCGTTGAATCATCCTGGTCATCGATATGATGAGAAAGGTCTGTCTGCAAGCTTGTATTAGCACAATCCACAGACTTCACATTTATGGTAAAGATAACCAAATAATAGCTAGTTATTTAATTATCACCCCACTCTTATAAAACATTTGGTAGACTTAACGTATCTACCGTGATTCGATGGTTAATCACCTACGCCCACTCTAATTCTGTTATATCCCCGTCGGGCAGAAATAAAGCTTGTTCGGGACTCTTCACGCTCACTTATCCTCAACCAAAGTATAAGTTCTCGCCATTTTTCCGGACTGCTCTAGCATCGCTCATGCCACCAGCTGTGCAAGCAGATACACAACTTGTTTCTTTTATAAGCAGAATTATGTATGACTACTGGATTATACATCAATGTTTTACCATGAATACCAATAGAATTTCATAAACCACTTAATCATCCAATTCATTATTCACTCCTAATTTGAGAGTTTAACCTATACTACTCTCAAAGGTTTTAAAATTAATAGTCCAGTTCGATTATCCGTACATCACCATTAGAAGCATTGTGCCTCTTTTGGAATCTAGCTATCTGCTTCATAACCTCATCATAAGGACAGGTTATTTGTACCATTCGCTCATCTTTCATCGTCAGTCTAGTACCAATTCCACCAATTGAATCCCACTTTTTAATGTAGAGTACATTAGCAAGATTAATGGTGTAACTGTGTGATTTAAGAAATACATTTGTCATGATTTCCTCCTTTTCAAGTTTATGCCCAAGTTATATATGAATTAATACTTATTAGTAGAGTTAACTGTATCTAAGTGTTTAAGACATCTTTACAACAATGTACTCCAAATAATACCAAAAGAAGGACAGAACAGGCATAAGCCTGCTCCATCCAATTGCCTCATGATGGCACTCTAGAGATGCTCCACATCTGTGTGGGTTTTCCTCTTCGTACCAAGATGCACAATTACTTCTTATCCTCTTCCACGGGTGGCGTTCCCTCATGTGGTGTGGTCAAGGCTGATATTAACATCTGTATCTGATTGGTTAGCTCACCGATAGGTTCTGATACAGTCGCATTGCTATTCACTGCCATGTTTAGAGCGGCTATGTCTTCAAATGAACCTTGACTAGCGGCCTTAGCAAGAGTGATTGCCCACAATGCATCTACATGCTTCTTCTCAACTGTCTTGAGATTTCTAGCATCAATTCGAGTCGGGAAGTCTCTGCCTCCCTGTATCTTTAAACTCATGTATTCCTCCATAATTAATCAAAAAACAATTTTCTAAAAATCAATTACAACGTAAAAACAAATATGAAAAACCCCTACTAAGGGGGTATCCAAAGTAAATAAGAGTGTCTTTCAAAATCCTACAATTTTTCTTGAAAAGAACCTGGGCATAGGTATATATTCACACATGAGTTACATTACATCTAAACAATTATCAGGAAATGAGGCAAGTACGGGCGTCGCTAGGACAGAGAAAAAAGACCGTGAAAAAAAACAAAACGAAGTAATAAATCTGGCAAAAAAAATGGCTGCTGAAATCGTAAAAAAAGAGAAAGAAAGAAAAGAAAGTAATATAAAGAAAAGAAAGAAAGAGAAAAAAACAGTTACAGATTAAAGAATTTAGTATGTCAAAAGCCATAGAAAATATTTCAAATTTATCAGTTGAAGAACAGGAGAAAGTTCTAACTAAATTAGCTACTATTAAAAATTTAGAATCAATAGAAGTTGATGGTGTGGTATATCACATTCCGAAACCTGTGTCTGAGCTAATCGATAATATTTGGTTACAACTTCAAGACAAAAGATTAAAACTAGGTGAAATCCAAAAAGATTAAGGACATAGAACATATCGTTTACGATAGTGTCCAAGATTTTAAAAAAGATAACCCCAATGCCGAGGTAAGCAATGATTGGAAAAGTGCCAAAGAGGGTGAATGGGTATTGTCAGACGATAATCGAGTGGTTCAACTTCTGAAAGTATCCCACAAAATAAATCACCCCTCAGATAGAAAAAACTATACATATGCCAATGGATGGGTAAGAACAATCGTTGGAACTTTTTTAATTCATAAAAATACATTTATGGATACTGATTTTGATTTGCATCCCAATAGGTACACCTTCAGTAAAACAATAAAAGACACCAATAAGAGAGTCAAGCAAAGAGACAATGTTACCAAAAAAGAGAAATTATTTGCTACAAATGTTGCTGTTGGTATGGGTGCCGTTAAATCCTATATGGATGCTTATGGAGAACTAAACCATAGTAAAGCAAAAAACAAAGCTGCTGTGCTTTTAAAACAGGAGAGAGTAATGAAAGAAGTAGAGAAAAGTGTAATGGATGTTGCCAAAGAACTTGGAGTAGACCATGAATACATTTTTAGAAATCTGAAAATATTAGCTGAAACATCTACCGATGAGAATATTGCATTGCAATCCTTAAAGGAACTTGGTAAAGCAATTGGAACATTAGGTGGAGGAGTAAAGAAAATTGAACAAGGAGTTGTTGGTCTATTTAGTGGATTCACACCAGACCAAATAGCCAATGTTGAGCGTAAAATGATTTCTGAGAAAAAAGAATAATGGCAATAGATGATTTTACAGTAAACGAAAAAGGGGATATAATAGCTTGTCCTAAAGAATCTTGCGGTAGTAGGGCAATGCGTAAGGATGGATTTCAATATTGGGCATCTAAAAAACGACAACGATGGTATTGTTATTCATGCGGTAAAAAGACGCTGAACCCTACTATCGTAGAAGAAGCTCCATTCGATGTAGAAGAAAAATATCACGATGAGGAGGGAGACCCAGACATTCCAATTGATACTCTCATTGATTGGAGAAAACAAAAATTCAAGAAAACTATTGATGCTAAAACTAATAAATCATTAATAGATATTAATATAAAGATAAAAGGTCCGATAGGGATTGCACATTTTGGAGACCCTCATGTTGATGACGATGGCACAGATTTAGCTACAATTCTTCACTACACAGATATTATCAATCAAACAGAGGGGATGTTTGCTGGTAATCTAGGAGATATTCAAAATAACTGGATAGGAAGATTAGCTCGATTGTATTCTGCTCAATCAACTACTGCAAAAGAATCTTGGAGACTTAGTGAGTATTTTGTTAGTAAGGTTCAATGGCTTTATTTGGTAGCAGGAAACCACGATGTCTGGTCAGGTGATGGTGACCCCTTAGAATTTCTAATGAGAGACCACAAGGGTGTATATGAAAGACACGGTGCAAGAATGAATCTTAATTTTCCTAATGGTAAAAAAATAAGAATTAATGCTCGTCACACTTTTAAAGGTAATTCTATGTGGAACACTGCTCATGGAGTATCTAAGGCTATTCAGATGGGGTGGCGTGACCATATCCTTACTTCTGGTCATACTCATGTTTCAGGATACCAAGTTCTTAAAGACCCTGCTACTGGATTGATTAGTCATGGACTTCAGGTTGCTTCTTTTAAAATCATAGATGAATATGCTGATAGGCTTGGTCTTGATGACAAAAATATATTTAATTGTCCAGTGACCATCATTGACCCGCAATACTCAGATGATGACAATAGATTAATTACAACAATATTTAACCCTGAAAATGCTTGTGAGTATTTAACATATTTGAGGAAAAAATGGAAAGAATCAACGAAAAAGTAATGAAAAAAATAAAAGCACGTTTAGATGAAGGTGCTAAGAAATATGGTGAAGAAATACTAATAGACGATGATAGAGAATTTGTAAATGAGGCACTTGAAGAAGTATTGGATGCTTGTGTCTATCTTTCTTGTAAAATAATACAATTAGAAAATAAATTTAAAGGGATACAGAATGATTCAGAGTGCTAATTATGTACGAAGAAAACGAGGAAAGAAAACTCGACAAGGTTCTGGTAGAGGAACAAAGAGAAGTTATAAAAAATATAGAGGACAAGGTGGAAGAAAAAGATAATGGTTGAATCTATTGTTACTATTGTATTGGTAATAGGAATGTTTGTATTAGTATTCTATTTACCATATTGGAATATTAAAAATGGCTAATATAAATTCTAGAAATATAAGTAAAGCTGAGGAAGCATTACAACTTGCTTACCGTGACTTAATTGCATTTGGTAAATTATTTTTACCTGACGATTTCCTGAGAAGTGAAACACCTGCATTTCATTATGAGATGGCAGATTCTATTGATGACCACAATACAAAACAATTAGCAATTATTTTACCTAGAGGACATGGTAAAACTGTTCTTACCAAGTGTTCCATTATAAAAGATTTCGTATTTACTGAAAAAGATGATATGCATTTCTATGCATGGGTAGCTGCTACTCAGAAACTTTCTGTAGGTAATATGGATTACATCAAATATCATTTTGAATTTAACGAAAGCATTAAATATTATTTTGGTGCTTTGAAAGGAAGAAAATGGACAGAAGAAGATATAGAGTTAAGCAATGGGTGTAAACTCATTTCCAAGAGTAATGTCGCTGGGATACGGGGAGGAGCGAAACTACATAGAAGATACGACCTCATCATCCTTGACGACTTTGAACATGAACAAAACACAATCACGGCTGAAGCTAGAGCTAAAAACGCTAACCTCGTTACTGCTGTTGTTTATCCCGCCCTTGAGCCTCATACTGGTAGGCTTCGTGTTAATGGGACTCCTGTTCATTACGATAGTTTTATCAACAATCTTATTATTAATTACGAAAGAGCCAAAAAAGGAAAAACGGACAAAGACTTCTCTTGGAGGGTAATTACTTATAAGGCTATTCAGCCAGATGGGACTCCCTTATGGGATAGTTGGTTTCCAATAAAAAAGTTAGAAGAAAAAAAGAAATTCTACCAAGATTCAGGTACTCCATCTAAATTCTACCAAGAATATATGATGGAGGTTCAATCAGCAGAGGATTCTGTCTGGTTGAGAGAACACATAAAAGATTGGGAAGGATATTATAGAAATGAAGAAGGAATCAATTATATTGTCATTAACGGCGAAAGTACTCCGGTTAATACGTTCATTGGATGCGACCCAGCAACAGATATTGACACAAAGGAGAGCGATTTTAGTGTTATTATGGTTGTTGCTGTCGATGTTGATAATAATCTCTATGTGCTTGAGTACGAACGGCATAGAAGCATCCCAACTATTGGAGCAAAAAAAGTTAATGGCGAATTAATGGACAAAAAGGGAGTCGTAGATTATATCATAGATTTGTACGACAAGTACAAATGTTCATCTGCGACGGTTGAAGATGTTGCTATGAATAGAAGTATCTTTCAAGCACTAAATGATGAAAGAAGAAGGAAAAATAGATTCGATATAGCAGTAATCCCTGAAAAACCTGGTGGTACTAATAAAAGAAATCGCATTTATAGTGGTTTAAGCGGTAGATTTAGCATGGGAACTGTACATATAAGGGAAAATATGTTTGATTTAAGCAACGAAATTGTTACTTTTGGTCCGAGAATGGCACATGATGACACCATAGAAACACTTTATTACGCAAATCTGCACGCATATCCTCCAAATTACCAACAAAATAAGAAAAAAGAGTGGATAAAGCCAAAACGTAAAGCAAAAAGCTGGATTGTAGCATAATGGACCCGGAATTAAAAAAATTAAAAAAAACAATTACTGAACTTAACCGAGATGACAATGAGAGTGTATTGGGAGTTCAAAAAAGCATCAATGAATATACATCTTCAATAGGTATGTATCCAGAGCGTGATTTACTAAAAGAAGATGGTATGTATGGTGGAAGAACACACGGAAGAATTGCAAAAGTATTAGAATTCTATAACGATAGGCTTCAAGACTCAGTATTTGACTCTCAAGAATCTAAACGAGCTGATTTTTTTAGAGATTGGATATGGACTCAACCAGAAGATACTTTAGGTGTTCAAGGTGCTAAACATTATAAATCAAATAAAATGTTAAAGTCTAAAATAAAGGATTACAATAAGGGGGGTAACTAGTGCCAAAATTTAGTAAGCGTTCATCTTCGAGGTTAGAGACTTGTGACAAAAGACTACAAGACATATTTAAAGAAGTTGTTAAAGAATTTGACTGTACCGTCATCGAAGGTCACAGAGGAAAAGAAAAGCAAAATAAAGCATTTGATGAAGGAAAGTCGAAATTGCGTTATCCGAATGGTAATCATAATAAAATTCCGAGTACTGCTGTGGATGTTGCGCCGTATCCAATAGATTGGTCAGATAGAGATAGATTTCACTATTTTGCTGGTTATGTTATTGGTATTGCTAAGATGATGGGACATAAACTCAGGTGGGGCGGCGACTGGGATATGGATACAAAAACTAAGGATAATCGTTTCGATGATTTACCTCATTTTGAAATAAGGAATAAATAATGCCAATGCCATTTCATTGTATGTTGTGTGATAAACCAGTACAGCAAGCATTAAATGCTATTTGTGATGAATGTAAACATGAGGAGGAAGAATAGTGGCTAGAACAAGTCTAAGAAAAAAGGCTGGTGAGAACCATGCTTTATGGGAGCGTTCAAATACTGCACAAAGAATTAAATGGCAACATGTAGCACAACAAGGATATGATTTTTATCTAAATGAGCAATTGTCTACTTCGGAGAAAGACGCTTTAAGAGACTCAGGTATGCCAGATTTTATCATTAATCGTATTACACCGATTATTGAAATTATGAAATACTTTGTTACGGCCAATAGTCCAAAATGGAAAGCTGTTGGAGCTGAAGGTAGTGACGCAGATGTTGCTCAAGTTCATTCTGATATAGCAGAATATTGTTGGTATCTATCTAATGGCAAATCTATTTATAGCAATGTAATACTAGATAGCTTAACAAAGGGTGTTGGCTATTTTATGGTTGATATAGACCAAAATGCTGATATGGGTAAAGGAGAGGTTGCATTTAAAAGAGTTGAGCCTTTCGATGTATTTGTAGACCCAATGAGTAGAGATTTCTTAATGAGAGATGCTACATTTGTTATTATTCGTAAGAATCTCTCAAAGAGTCAATTAAAACTTTTATTACCTGATTATAAATCTAAAATAGAAAAAGCATCGGGTAGAAGTGACCAAATGAGTTTTTCTAGAACTGATTTTGGAGATAGAGATAGTGTTATCTCAGAAGATGTTGATAGCACATATACTCCTACAGGAGAAGATGATGAAGTTCTTCCGTTTTATGAATGTTATAAAAAAATAAGAGTTCCATTTTATAGCTTACTTATGCTTGTGCCTCCTTCAGAAGAGGAGATGGAACAAATAAAAAATGATGTGCAAACCCAATTAGGTGAATTTAAAGCTGAAATGGAAGTGCAAATTCAAGAAAAATCAGCCGAGCTAGATGAAGCTGTTCAAAGAGGAGAGATTATTCCTGAGAGAGCTGAGTTAGAAAAAAAGAAAGTTTTAAAGGATATTCAGGAAGCTATAGCACAACAAGAAATGCAACTAATGTCACAAATGCAGGAGGCGGCATCACGGACAGAAACAAATATTGTAAGTGAAGAGGAATACAAGGTATTAGTTAAAAATGAAGAAGTAGCTAAACAAATATTAGAGGAAAATAAGTTCTTTCAAATTAGAATTGAACTTACTTGTAGTATTGGTGAAGATACATTCTTATACGAATATGTATTGCCTATTTCTGAATATCCTATTATTCCTTTTTCTTATACATATACTGGAACACCTTATCCAATGTCAGCAGTTGTTCCCTTAATAGGTAAACAACAAGAGGTTAATAAAGCTCATCAAATAATGATACATAATGCAAACCTCGCATCTAATCTTCGATGGATTTACCAAGAGGGTTCTATCCCCGAAGAAGAATGGGAACAATATTCATCCTCAGCTGGTGCATTACTTAAGTATAGACAAGGTTTTGAGCCTCCAACACCTGTTCAGCCTGCTGCTATTAATAATGCTTTCTATACTATTACTCAAGAGGGTAAACAAGATATGGAATACATTAGTGGTATTTATTCATCAATGATGGGTAATACAAAAGAGCAACCTGATACATATAGAGGTCTATTAGCTAATGATGAGTATGGTACAAGAAGAATTAAAGCTTGGATGACTAATATAGTTGAACCTTGTTTAGAACATGTAGGAAGAGTATTTAAAGAAATTGCTCAAAAAACATATACTGCTAATAAAGTATTTAGAATTGTCCAACCAGAAGCTGGTCAAGCTGCAGATGCGGCTCAAGAGAAAGATGTTGAAATTAACATTCCAATTTATAATGATTATGGTGAGGCAGTAGGTAAATGGATGGATTATGAATCAGCTAAATTTGATATTCGTGTAGTAGCTGGTTCTTCATTACCTCTTAATAGATGGGCATTATTAGAAGAATACTTTAGATGGTTTCAAGCTGGACTTATTGATGATATTGCGATGTTAGCTGAAACAGATGTTCGAAATAAAAAGAATATCGCTAAAAGAAAATCATTATACTCTCAATTAAAAGGTCAATTAGAACAATTTGAAGAAGCAATGAAAGATAAAGAGGGTACTATTGAGACTCTGGAAAGACAACTTGTACAGGCAGGAATAAAAGATAAGATTAAGACTGGGGAGATGGAAGTTAGGAAAGATACTCTAAATACAGAGGCTCAACAAAAATTATTAAGAGGAATGATGCAGTCAGAATTTGCTTCATTTAAGAAAGATATGCGTAGAGAATTAGATAAAGCAAAAGATAATTCAAAGCCAAAAGAATAAGATTGATTATAACAGGTGAAAAGTTTTAAATTAAAGAAAAGGAGCAAACGATAATGGTAAACACAGAGCAGGAAAACACTCAACAAGAGTCCCCTGAAACTATGGACATTATGGAACTTGAAACATCAGTAGAACAGCAAAATGACGATTCAAATGCGTTTTTTGAAGCATTAGATAAGCAATCTAATTCTGCTATCTACGATGAACCCCCAACGCAGACAACCTCCGAAGGTGGCAATAACAAGCCAACCGCGAGTCCTGTTGCAGGAGCTGAATCACAAAATGATTCTAATAACACAGAAGCAGACAATATTCAGCAAAGATATTCGGCATCTAGTAGGGAAGCGAAGCGTCTAAATGGTCGCTTGTCCGAAATAGAGCCGTATATGCCTATCCTAGACGCAATGAAAGAAGACCCCAATTTAATTCAGCATGTGCGGAATTACTTTGAGGGTGGTGGAAACACACCAACTAGTATGAAAGAACAACTGCAATTAGATGAAGATTTTATCTTCGATGGCAACGAAGCCTTTGATAATCCAAGCTCTGATTCTGCTCGTGTTCTTAATGCGACAATAGATGGTATGGTTCAAAGAAGGTTGTCAGATTTTTCATCAAAACAACGCTCCGAAAATCAACGGCTTACTAATGAAAGCGATTTTAGACAAAAACATGAAATGTCCCAAGACGAATGGGATGATTTAGTAGGATTTGCTAAAGATAAAAAGCTCGATTTAGAAGACATTTATTACCTTAAGAACAGAGAAAATAGAGATAAGAATATAAGACAAAATGCTCAGAAAGAGGTTGCTAAACAAGTGCGTAATGTACAAGGCAGACCTCAATCTTTAGCATCCACAGGCGGAGCAGTCCAAGAAGAAAAATCAGCAGATGATTTAGTGTTCGACCAGTTACTAGGCGGTGAGTCAATTAACCGTCTACTTGGCTAACAGTCGAAAAGCCATAGAGTAGACAAGAAACACAAAAGGTACACACTATGGCACAATCAGATGCCACCTATCCGGGTGACCATCCCCTACATTTAAAACATAGTTCGGGATTAGACGAAGGATATGGTGTATTTAATGGTTCTTCACTTTCCACAGGTGACCTTCGGAGAAAATATAATTTTGCTGAAAGATTCAGCGAATTGGCTATTGACCAAACACCTTTTTTCCGATTGATATCTAAGGTTGGGAAGAGACCAACTGACGACCCTTCGTTTAAATTTACGGAGAAACGTCAATCATGGATGAAACGCTATTGTTATGTAGTAGCTCAAATCAAAACAGGCTCAACAAAAGTCTACGATGATGCTACGCTTACAGCTCACGGCGGTGATGCAACAATGGCAGCAGGAGATACTGTAAAACTTTATATGGCTACTGATTATGAATCAGCTGGTAATATTCAGAATATTTACGGACAATCAAATGGTGCTATTGCAATTGGAGCGGCTGGAACAGCTCCTGAATTCCTATTACCAAACCAAATAATCCAAGTTAATCTATCAGCTACGGCTGGTGGTGGAACTGCAGTAAGTGATTATACTCTGATTAAAATATCATCAGTAGGTGCGCAAGAAGCAATTACTGGTGTAGCAGAGGCAAAATTGGTTACAGGAACCGTAGTAAAAGCAGCTAGTGGTGAATTTACTTCATTCTCTAGTAATGCTCCAGTCTTAGCAGCTTACGACAAAGTAATCTCTAGCGATTTAGAAGCTAAGAGATGTTATGTTGTAGGTAACTCATATGAAGAAGGTTCTTCTTTAATGGGTAAGACTTGGAAAGATAATCCATATAGTACTGGTTATGGACAGACTCAAATCTTTAGGTCTGAGTTTGGAATGACCAATACTGCTCGTGCAACTGTCCTCAAATACGAACCTAATGAATGGGCGCGTGTTTGGAGAGACAAACTTATCGAGCATAAGTGGGAAATCGAGCAAACTGCTCTCTTCGGTTCACAGTACACAGATGCTAGCGGAGTACAACACACTCAAGGTGCTGTTGACTACGTTGTTAATTATGGAAACGTATTCTCATGGACAACAGGTAAAAATGTTGACCAATTTATGGATGATATGTCTTCATACATTGACCCTAGATACAACAGTTCTAAATCTACTGTATTCTTCTGTAATACAGAGGTATACAATTGGTTACATAAACTCGGTGGTTATTTTAAGAATAACGTCGTTATAGATGACCAATTCAGAGCTGATTTAGCGATTACTGGTCGTAAAAAAGTCTTAGGACTTGATATGACAACTATCAGTACACCGCTAGGTAGTATGAATGTGACTAGGAATATTGCACTTGATAGAAGCAATGTTAAGATTCTAGGATGTAACATGAACAATGTTAGATACCGTCCTCTAGTTGGAAACGGCATTAATCGAGATACATCGATTTATGTTGGAGTACAATCACTAGAGAATACTGGTACAGACAAACGTGTTGACATGATTCTTACAGAAGCTGGACTTGAGTGGAAGATGCCAGAATCACACGCAGTTTGGAAATAATCCAATCTAGTAATATACGGGGATGGAGCGTGAGTCTATTCGCCTCCTTTCTACTTTCGCTCCTGACCCGTATTGTGAGGTAATATGAAAATTTGGGAAAGAGTAAACAATATTACGGGCAACGATACAAAGGCTCGTTTTCTTGTTGAATATATAAACGCAGGTGCTAAGTTTATACTAGCAGCCTTACCTGAGAAGTTCTTATGGACTGTAGCTACAGAAACAGAGATAAAGGGATGGGATACTGGTGGTGTAAGTAAAATAGGTAAAGGCTCTACTATTGCATATGATAAGATATTGGCAGTATATAGGTGGGATGGAACAGATGCCAATGGGAATCCTAAGAAAAGAGTGGCCGAAGAAGCTCCTGATAATAGTATCCATATATTTGATGAGTCAAATAGTCTTTTAAAGGCTACTCCAATGTTTCCTAAGTTTTATAAATTAGGAGGAAAGATTTTTATTAAGCCAGACCCTGACTATAATGATGGTTCTGGTAATTATACATATACAAAATTAGGTGAATCATCTACTACTACAGTTAACTCTGGAAATGGAGATAAAGGAGTAATAGTATATTCTGCTCCTCCTATTATAGATGAAAATGATGATTCTTGGATATTAACTGAATATGAAAATATTGCTATTTTTTATGCAGGTTCTTTAGACTTCTTAAGATTAAGTAGTGTATATAGAGATTTATGTAAGGCAGAAATAGATGGAGTAGTTGGAACTTCTGGTTTACTTAGTAGTTATAGGACTGGAATTCCTACATATGACCCAACAAAAGCTACAGACGGCTCATCTAATATTGGTATTCCTAGTAAGGTACTATCATTTAGTGTAGGCACTAGTCTACCTACATTTAGTTTTAGTGGTTCTCTTCCTCCTGAGTTCATTATTTCTTCATCATTACCTAGTGCTATAGAATTAACTAAAGAACTTCCAAGTTTTTCAATGGCTGAGTCTCTACCAGATGATTTTAGTATAAGTGAGTCTCTTCCAAGTAGTAATATTTCTGTTGGTTCTTCATTACCTTCATTTGCATTTGTTGAAGCATTACCACCTGCTTTTGTAGAACCTACTACTTCGTTGCCTACATTTAGTTTCTCAGGTGTACTTCCTACTCCTATTAATGTATCTACATCATTACCATCTGGTACTTTTACTAAGTCATTGCCTACTATATCAATAAACGCAGTGCCTCCAAGTGACATTAATGTAACAGAGGCTCTTCCAACATTTAGTTTTACAAAAGAATTACCTTCAGAAATGGTAATAACAGAATCTTTACCAGATGATATTGCTATTTCATCTCCTTTACCATCTTTTAGTATAAATTCTACACTCCCAACAGATTTTAATATAGGAGCATCTTTACCATCTACATTTACAGTCGGAACAAATTTACCTAGTGCTATTTCGATTGGTACACCTTTACCAAGTGATTTTGCACCAGCTCATTCATTACCATCAGATTTTAATGTATCTCAAGCAATTCCTACTTTTTCAGAGATTAGTCATAGTATGGTTCTATCTGGAGCTGATGATGCTATTAATAAGGCTGAGAAATTAATAGATGGTAGTGAATTAAGTAATGAGATTGATAATGCTCAAGGATGGATAGATGACGAAGATGTTGAAATGGCTTCAGTCGTTATAAATACTGCGGCTCAAGAAATAAATAGAGCTGGAGCTTCTATTAATAAAGAAAGAACTAAATTAGAAGAGTTTTCTTCTAAAGTAAATCAAAAAGTAAGTAAATATCAAAATGATATAGCTAATTACAATAATGAAGTTCAAAAAGAACGTAGTAGGATGCAGTCTGAGATGGAAAAATACACTCAAGCAGTTCAGAAAGAACAAGTAAGAGTTGGTTCTTCTATAGAAAAATATCAAGCAGAGGTACAAAAAGAATTTCAAAGAGTATCAACTGAAACTCAAAAATACCAATCTGAAGTTCAAAAGGAGTCTGAAAGATTTCAATCAGAATTAGGTAAATACCAAAGAGAAGTTGAAAAAGAAACTCAAAGGGTTAAAAATGGAATTGAGAAACATCAAGCGGAAGTTACTAAACAAGCACAGAAGTCTAAAACTGAAACTGATGCATACACATCTGAACTTCAAAAAGAAACTCAAAAGTCAACATCGAAGATTAATAAATACCAACAATCTGTTGGAAAAGAGTCTCAAAGAGTGCAAACAGAACTTGGTAAATATTCTGCTGAATTGCAAAAAGAGAATGCATCTACTCAAAGGCAAGGTGAAAAATACAATTTACAATTGCAAACAGAGGTTAATAGAATATCTTCAGGATTAAATAAATTTCAACAAGAAATTGCTAAAGATGTACAATCTTATCAAAAAGAAATAGAAGTATACACTTCAGAGATACAAGGAGAAGCTGCTAAAGCAAATATAGATATAACTAACTATCAAGCTGAATTAACCAAAGAAACTCAACGTCAAAACTCAGAATTAGCTAAATATCAAGCGGATTTACAAAAATCTATACAAGTTTGGAAAGCAGATATGGATAAATATGCATCTGAGGTACAAAAAGAAACTGCAAGGATGAATGGGGATGTATCAAGATATACCCAAGCTAATAGTAAAGAAATCGCAAGATATAATGGTGAATTACAAAAATATCAAGCAGATTTAGGAAAAGAGGTTCAATTATTTAATACTCAAGTAGCTGCTTATCAAGCTGATGTCCAAAAAGAAACTGCTAGGGTTGGTTCTAAAATAAGTAAATATAATGCATCTCTTCAAAAGGAAAACCAAAGAACTACTATAAAAATGGGTGTTTATCAAGCTGAATTAGCCAAAGAAGTACAACGTATTAATACTGATATACAAAAGTATGGAGCAGAAATACAAAAAGAGACTCAAAAAATGAATTCAGGAATAACTAAGTACCAAGCTGAACTTCAAAAAGAAACCTCAGAATTTCAGACAGAACTTCAAAAGTTTAATGCAGACCTTCAAAAAGAATCAACTGAGTTACAAAAAGACATACAACAGTTTACCCTTGATATCAATAACTATTCCAGTTTAATTCAAGCTAAAAGCGGTAAGTTCCAGTTAGATATGGCTAAATCAAATTCATACTTACAAGAAGCTGGTACAAAAATACAAGCATCTCAAATATATGCTCAAAAAAGTCAAGCATCTATTGGGAGTTCTAGAGACTACTATCAGAGAGCAGTTTCTGAATTATCAGCAATTACTGGAGCAGTAGTGGCTCCAGAACAACAACAGGCTAGTCAAAGAAGAGAACAAGGGAGTACTTCATGACAATATTAGAGATTATGGAGAGAGCAAACTCTAGAGATACAAATCTTGTAGTTGCTTTTATAAAAGATGCCGTTATGAGGATACAATCAAATTCTGAGGAGAACTTAAAAGTTAATAAACAAAATATTACAAAGAATACTAGAGATTATAATCTACCTACTGATTTAGTTGCTTTAAAGAGTATTAGTATATTAGATACAGAAGATGATAATAAATATAAAAGAATTTCAAGACTATCACATGAACCTAATGTAACAGAGGATACAAGTCCATAATGAGTTTTGATACCGCTAGAAATTTTGTTTATAGACTTCATGGGAAGACATTAAGGCTTTGGAGATTTAGAAGAACCCCAGCGAGAGACCCAGACACAGAAGGAAGGATAAGTACTTCTGGTTGGCATTCAATAATATATCCCGATGAAACAATAACAAATGGTCTAAGAATTGAATATACGGCTATTAATAAGCCTTTTGTTCAAGAAGACCCTGATTCAAATACTAGTCTTACTGAAGTAACAAGTCCAACAGAGGATAGTCATATAAATCTTAATAGAATGTTGTCTTTAGCAGTAGTAGATTATGTAAAAGCTCAATTAGCAGAAAGAGAAGGAAATCTTCAAGCTAAAGAGTACTTTATGAGAGAATTTTTTAATAAATTGGCTGACAATGAAAGTAATAAAAATCATGCATATGTTGCTCAGGCAGTCAGCCCGTATGCAGTAAAATAGGGAAATATTATGGCAAGAATAGATTATTCCATAAGTGTAACACCTATACAATCCACAACATACGAAGGTCAAACTTTAGATGTTATCGACCAAGAAGTTGGAAGAAGTTTAGGTGGAGGAAACTCTTCTTTAACTTGGGCTGGTGGGGATGTACCTGCTTGGGCTGGTGGTGTATACACAAATGCAGAAGCAAACACAACACCTTTAGCGGTAGGAGCTAGTGGTGATAATGGAGTTTGGATTAAACATACTGGTAAAGACTTTGCAGATAGTTCAGTAGCTAATACTGATGTGATAACTGTTAAGTTAGCTTCAACAGCTTTATGTACTCTTGGTAGTGGTGATTGTATATTTATACCAAATCCACAAGGTACAATAAATGTCACTGGAGCAGACGATACAGGTCCGATTGTAGAGTATTGTAAATTGACTTGATAGGAGAATACTATGGCAAATTTCGCAGTAATAACTAAGGTTATTGTCCATAACAAAGTGGATAATAAAGCTGATACTGTTGCAGGTTCATATGCTAAAGAGGTTTCTGATTACTTAGAGAGTGTAGTTAATACGAAAACTATTCGTTCAATACATTCTTGTGAATTAGCTTCTTCTGGTGCAGTAATGACAGTAATAATACATGATTCATAATGAAACATATCAAGATATTCAAATCTTGCAAGGTCACAACTTTGAGAATATAGTAACTTTTGATAGTACTCATGTTATGTCTTCTACAATGTCTTATGTTGCTATTATAGTAAAAGACAAGACTAGAAGTGCATTTACAGGTCCTGATAAAACAAATAATACTGATGGAATAAGGGCAAATGATGATACATGGGCTTCTGCTTCAGTTACTGCTATACATTGTGATATTGTGGCTGATAGAAGTGAAAACACGGTTAATATCAAATTACCCGCTGAGGCTACTCAACATTTTACTGATTCATTTGAAGGGTATTGGGAATTACTTGAAAAAGACACAAGTACAAACCCAGATACATATGTAAGACAATTACAAGGAGATGTAGTTGTATCTAACGCGGCTAGTTCGATAAGTGATACATTTACGGCATCAGTCGCATAATGGCTATAACCACAAAAGTAACAAATTCTAGCTCTACTAAATCAGTAGGGACTCAAAATGCCACTAAAACTCAAGATAGTTTTAATGTAAAAGCAGGGGCAATCGCAGTTGATTTAACTGGGAGAATATCTACTGCTAGAAATGTTAATGATGCATTACAACTATTAGATGCAAGAACGGCAGCTCAAACATCTGCTCCAAATCCATATACAGAAGGGGATATATGGTATAAGACAGATACTGACAAT
>Ga0208158_1000343_pt1 | contig 17334 bp, 12 predicted proteins | sample 8_EtaG_FD_184081 | JGI IMG/M metagenome (GOLD analysis project Ga0208158, IMG submission 184081) | Marine viral communities from the Subarctic Pacific Ocean - 8_ETSP_OMZ_AT15162 metaG (SPAdes) (version 2) | ecosystem: Environmental > Aquatic > Marine > Oceanic | place: Pacific Ocean | collected...
AAGAGGATGACACAGATGACCCAGCCGAAGACTAGGTTAGGCAAAATTGTCTATTCTCCTCCAGAGAAATCCTATACGAAGGTAAACATTGAAGAGACACCTCATGGCTACAAGATATACCGACCCGGAGATAAGAGGCACTTTACAGTAATTCCGCTTTCCGCAGTCAAACAAATAATTTACGATAGGTGAGAAAAATGGAAAACAATACAACAGTAGCAGATTGCGTAGCAGATTGTGTGGAGGCTTCTTCCGGCCTACTAGGTGACATTGAAATGGTACTAGTAGCGGGTGGTGCGCTTCTCGCTCTTGCGGCATGGGGATACCAAAAATATAAATCAATGATGGCAGATGGGAAGATTACTCTTGATGAATTGCTTGACGCAGTTGATGAAGTAGAAGACAAGATAGAGGAGGCCGAAGAACATCTAGAGGTTCTTGAGAAGGCTTACGATAAGTACAATGTAGCCGAGTTGAAGGCTATGCTCAAGGAGAAGGGACTCCCAGTTGGTGGCAAGAAAGCCGACCTAGTTGCTCGCCTTGAGGAAGCCCAATGAGTGGCCGTTTGGCCCCCGCTTGGTTTGCTTGGGTCGAAGGTAGACTAAGCAATCAACAGACTACCCTTCAAAACCTTGAAGAATCACTCGCTTCATACAAGCAAACGCAGAAGCGTATGCTTTACGCAATAATAACTATGGTGATACTAAATGGCTTCCTACTGTTCTTCTACTGATGTCGGTCAAAGACTGGGCCTTAATAGCGCCCAGCGTACTGCTGCGGCTACTAAACTGTCTTCTTCTATCCGTAGAGCGGCCATTGATATAGACCAAGAGTTTAGAGATTATGGTCGTTCAGCACCCTCTAAGAGTACCGCAGCAACGACGCTAGACGGCGCTATTTCTGCCGGGGCTACCACCGTTAACCTAACGTCGGGAACGGCCTTCAGTGACGCCGGAAACGGTAATATAGACGGTGATTCATTCGCATGGACAGGTAAGTCCACAAACCAATTAACAGGAGTGAGTGGAATTACCGAAAGTCACTTGGATGATGTGACAGTACAAGAAGGAGAGATGGCTCACGTTATCAAAGAAGTCTGTGCTGACCTAGCGGCGGCGTATTACATGGAGGATGAAGGGACATTCTTCACAGGTGGAGAGAGTATGAGAGGCGGAATGCTAAGAGAGCGTGGTACTATGAACCTTCGGAGACTGGCCCATCTTGGCTCAGTTGATTAAGGTGATTAGATGGTAGATAGAAACGTGACCATACATGGCGATAATACGTCTTGGACACTCACAGACTTTAGAAACTGGGAAGGTATGCAAAACTTTTCAAATGAAATTAGGGCAAAAGTAAATACTGCGATTAGAGAACATATCAAGAATGCTCTTAAGAACGCTATTATGTCTACGAAAAAACAAATTAAATATAATACTAAATTTAATCGAAAATATGGCGATTGGACTTTAGTAGAAACTCTAGGTTCCTCTTTACAGTTCGGGTTAAAGCAAGGTAGTAACCAACACCAGAGTCAGTTTATTATAGGTTCTTATGATTGGGATGAAACTGCGCCAGAGATTCCTACTGGTGTCAGAGGAAGTAATATGACTAAGAACGATAAATCACTTACCGAAATATATGAAGAGGGACAAGGCCCATTCAAAATGAAAGGATTTATTGGGAGTGGTGCTAACGACTCTGCTCTCTCTGGTTATGTAGGTGGCGGTAAATCCGCCATGTGGAAACAAAAGCAAGATGACGCAGGTAGAGTCTTTATATCAGAAAAGGGTTATGGTATGGGACAAGAGAGAACAGGAAAGACGATAGCCACAGTCACACATAGGGGTTGGAGAGGTGTTGGCATGATGAATAAATTACAAGAAAACGTAATTAGAAATCTGGAGACTGGAAAAGATTCTCTAAGACAAGAACTAGAAACCATCACCTCAAACTTTAAAAGACAGGATAGAGAAAATATTAATGACGCGCAGACTATGGCTTACTATTCATTCAAGGGGCAATAATATGGCAGTAGCAAATAAAAATCAGTATTGGAACTCCCGCCTTACTGGGGAAAACCCAGCAAGTCCTACTAGCACTAACGAAAATGATGCTTGGTCGGGGAGTGGTGGCTCTGCTTCTAATGGCGCGTGGGTGACTACTAATAGTACCTATGCAATTGGTACGGCTACTGATTCGTCTATGGTGACTATGTTTTCCTTTAATACCGCCCCAGATAATGGCGCAGTTCTAATGAAACTAGACAACGGAACTAAGAAAGTCGAAGTTAAAAGTAAGGGAAATTTAACTCAACTTGACCTTGTGGGCGATACTACTGTCACAATCAGTGACCTAGATTTGGGAATGGCAGAAGCAAACGCAGTACCCCTATTACTTCGCCTTACTCTCGACGCATCGCATAATGCTAAACTCTATGTCCATGAAATTATTAATGATACAGACGGTAATGCGGCTTTCTATTCTGTGGCCGCCGCTAGTGGTGGAGGAGGAACGAATGCCTTTAGTAATACTAGCGGTTCAGTCAACTGGTTTGCAGTCTATTTCAGTAAGTACGGTGCGTTTAACCCAGAAGAATTAATGCTTTCGGGTTTTGCTCAGGACACTCTTCCCCGCATGGGACTAAGTATTGTTGACGCAATCAGAAGTTGTACGCGGCCTTATATCAAGAAATATGTGGATAACTCCTCAATCGTATATGGGTATGATTTATCATCACAGATGCTAAATAGAATGAAGACTCCAACTATCCATGTAGTATTTACTCGCGTTTCTGCGCCAGAGTTTGCTGCTCTAGGAGGCTCGAAAGTAAATCAGTTTTATGATATTGCTATCTATGTCACAACCAAAGGTACTAATTATGAAGACTCCTATCGTACTGGTTTAAATATAATGGGAGAGGTTTTCGATGAGTTATATACTACTACTGGTTTGAATGCCACAACAGATAGTCTAGAATCTTATGATATGGCTCTAGATAGTAAAATGGATGATGATGAAACTATCTGCGTACACCAACTAAATTTATCCTATAGGCGAAGAATTAGTATGATACAAAGGTAATCTTTAAGTATCAGACAAGGGCTACGTCGGAGTAGAGGTATTTAAGATGGCAGGGGCAGAATGGATAAATAGATATGTTTCGATTGAAAAGGAGACGACCTTCGGTTCAGAGCCAAGCGTCTCACAAACGTTTGGAGAAGTAGATGATGAGTCGTTTAAGCAGACTTTCGACCTTCTTGTAAGGTCTGATATGAGTAGACAGGTGGCTTCAAAGGCCGTAACCAACACCAAGTATGGTGAGGGTTCGATTAACTTTGCGGTTCAACCTGACGATTTCATGGGTATGATTATGTCCTCTTTCCTTCCTGTGACTGCTGAAAATACTTTCTATGACATAGTAGATTTCGCCGCAGTCACTAACCAAAACTCTGCAAACTCAGCAATGGCAGGGTACGGTTATACCGAAACACAGAACACCGCTCTTGTTTCCTCTACAAAAATAGGATATTGGGAAGTTAGGAATGGTGGAGTAGGCGCAATAGATGGTAATATGAATCTTGCAAACTCCAATGCGGTCCAAGGTTCTAAGGTTCTTGACCTACATAGTGGTGCAGAAGCAACTACTTTCGCTACACAGGGCGGTCTTGCAATCGGAGATGGTAGTGCTGGTAACGGTAATCTAGGATATGGTATTCTAGGTTCACCTACTACTGGTAACACTACTGCCGGAACATACTTCACTTACACATTTGTTGAAAACTATCAACTCAAGGGTGTTACTACTTACGGAGATGACAGTACATTTACTACTGCCGAAGACATGGGTACAGTCGCAGACAATACAGTTTGTCTAGGATATGAAAACTATGGTAACGGAATAGAGCCGGGTAGAATATATGTTTATGTGACCGCGCCACACGCAGGTTCAGCACAAGCAACTGTGACTCTAACAGGAGAGGCGGCAGCAAGGGCTTCCGTTGGTGGTACTCAATATGGAACGGCAACTGTGCAGGTTGGCGGGGCAAACAAGCACGTTTTCACCGAGCCTGTAACGACTGCTCATTCTTACCCTTCCTTTACTATCCGTGTGGGTAGGGAGGCTAAGGAACACACCTACACAGGTATGGTTAGTACAAGGCTTTCTCTTAGCGCAAACCTAAACGAGTATGTTATGGCTTCAGTAGATTGGTTAGGACAGGCGGAAAGTACACCTGACGCTATTCAGACAGGAGTTTCTTTCTCCGGTAACGATGTAGACGCACTTCACTTCTCCGGTGCTGAGTTGTATGTGGATGGTTCACTAAACACATCAACAAAGGTTCAGTCTATTAGTCTTGAGATAAACATTAACCGTGACCTTGATTCGGCTTATGCAGTTGGGGCAAACACAATTCAAAGGATACCACCTTCAAGAACTAGAGAAATTACTGGTACAATGGAGTTTAACGAAATCCTGTATTCCGATACTACCGGACTAAAGGGAGAGCCTACTTACGCAGACTTGGCTACATCTACTTCCGTTCACGCACTACATGGTGGCGCCGGACGACCTGCTCTAAAGTTGAAATTCCAAGATGCTACCGATGCAGACCACATGGAAATTATTCTCTATAACGTAAGGTTCGAGGCACCTACTGCCTCGGTTAGTGGTCGTGACCCTGCGCGAATGTCAGCCGGCTTCCAAGCCTTCTATGACTCAAAGGCTCTAGGTTCAGCAAGTGCTATCATGGTTAAGATGAAAGGCGCACAATTGAGTACGGATGCTTATTGAGGTGACTAAGTATGGTATCTCTAGAGTGGGCGCAAGAAAATTTAGGACGAGCGATACCAGAGAATTGGCATCGTGAGTTATTGGCTATGTCTGAGGAAAAGGCAAGAATGTTTGCTCTAAGGTTTCCAAAGGGTAGTATGAATCTCCCCAAACCCGAACCTGCAAAGAAGGCTGCCCCAAAGAAGAAAGCAGCACCTAAGAAGAAAGCCTCTAGGAAGGAGGATTGATTAGATGGCAAACAATGGTGGAACTGTTATTGCAGATAAGACCAAACTCAAGGTCAGTACATTCTATGGTGGGGCTAGTGCTATACAAACTGCTCTACGAGCCGCAATTGCTAACAACGATGTTATAATTAGCGCAAATCTAAGCGGCGGTAGCGCAGGTAAAATGCTAACCGTTGTTTGGTATGACGTAGCCTAAGTGGGTTTTGCGCTATGGCAAGGGCTGGCGCATCCAAAACCTTTATTAACTCATTAGGTAAATGGGAAATTAAGCAAGACGGGTCAGTCCGTTTATTGAGAGAAGCGAAACAACCAACACAGGTTAAAGAGAGAAGGAAGTGGAGAAAAAATGCCGGTAAAGAAGAAAGAGTTTGAACTAGACGACGGAACAACGATTTGGGTGCGACAGGCATCTGGTATGGAAAAGTTGAAGATTTCCAACATACAAGCAAAGGTATTCAGAAAGTTTGCTGATAAGGGTACTCCCGATAAGTGGGATGACGAAACCAACGAGGCTTTCTCTGAGGCTTTAGATGAAGCCGGTGGAGGTATGCAAGCACAGTTAGAGTATTGGCTCGCACCCTGTTGTCTAGATGATACTTTTGACATAAATCTATTTACTGTCGAAGAGTTGCTACCTATCCTATCATTTGTTCGCGGTGATGACGAAGAAGGCGCGGTATCCTTTCGTTGAGTTTCTGCAAGTTGCGCCAGCCTTGTGTATGGCGTTTAAGGGCAACCTACCTTCTGATTTGTGGTTAAAATATAATAAAGAGGGCGGTAGGCATTTAATGGAGTTGGATATGCACATATCCATAGAGATTAATGATAGGATTGCAGAGGCAACAAGTAAAGCACAGAAGACTAAACCCGGTGCCGGAAATATACACACATTGACTGGTGATGATGCTTCTGAGGTAATAAAAAGGCGTAATGAACGCCGAGCCGCTAGGCAGAAGCAACAACAAGATTTATCAGACAGTTAGTTTTACCATACTATGTAGCGAGCCGTAAGGCATTAGGTGGAGTGGATGATTTTTGATAGTTGAAACAGGTTTTGTGGGTCTAAGCGGCCCTTGGGGCTTTCTCGCACTAATGGCTATGGCAATCGCCATGCTAGTCAACAGGGCTGGCGCGTCAATGGTCTTCTTCGACGTAGTAGGCCGTTTCCAAGCGAAGAGGTTGATTTCTGATGCAGAGACTTCCATGACTCTCTTTAATGCTATCATGTTAGATTCGTTTGCTAACATACAAGATTCAATCAATGTGCTTGGTACTGGTATTGCTGGTTGGGTTGAGAACCTACTCCCCGCAGTAGAGTTGCTATCAGATGCAGAGATTCAATTGAAGAAATTCGCTGCTGCTGCTGGATTCGATGAAATGGCAGAAGAAGTACAACAACTAGGATTCCAGTTCGGTTTTACTGCTGATGCCGCAATGGATGCTGCTTCCCGTATGGCCCAACTTCAATCGGTTCTTGGACAAGGACAAACTGCTACAGGTACTCAGTTAGGTATGGAGTTCGGTATTATCAGTGGTATGGAAACTGAGGATGCTATGACTAGACTCATTAACCTAAACCAGCAACTAGGTTTCATGCAAGAAGGCACGGAGGAAATGAATGATGCTAACGAAAAAGGTATGAAGATTCGTGCTAACACTATCGGGGTACTAGACAAACTCAACACTGTTGAGAACAGGTCAGCCGCTACGATGGAACAGATTACATATGTTATGAACCAGTTTGCGGCACAGGCTAGACTTACTGGTGAAAGTATTGAGGCTATGGCCGCTCAGTCAGCCGTTCTTATTGAGGCTGGTGAGGAGCAGGGTAAGGCTGGTAGAGCATTGAAGATGGTCTATGCTAGGCTGGGTGGTGATATTGGCGGCGCTAGACAAGAGATGGAAAGGCTTGGGGTTGCGACTATTGATGCTAATACAGGCGCTCTTCGTCCTATGTCAGATGTTATGGCAGACTTATCTGCAAGATGGGATACCTTCAATGGTTTGCAGCAACAGAACATAGCACAAACTGTTGCCGGAAACAGACACTATACTAGGTTCATCAAATTGATGGAGAATTGGGACAGAGTTACACAACTTACTTTTGAAGGACAGATGAGAATGACTCCAGCAATGGATGAAGTCAATGAAAGACTTCAAGCGCAGATTACTGAGTTTAGGGGGGCCGAAGCAGAACTACAAAAGTATAGAGCAGAACTAGGACAACAGTTCTTACCTGCAATGACAGAAGCGACAAGGACACAGACCCTTTTCGTTAAGGCTTTATCAGATGGGGTAGAGTTCCTTGGGCCTACTGCTGGGTTTATCTATCAGATGGGAGAGGACATGAAGAATCTTGTAGCCCCAGTTATGGGTGTAATTACAAATATTGCTGCTCTGACTATGGCGTTTCAAGCCAATAGAGCAGTAACAAGAGCCATGATGGGTGACGAGATTGCGCTTCAAGAAGCCTATGGTAATGCCGGTATGACCTATGAGAATGCTTCTAAATTTATGGCCGAACTGGGGCGTGTAAGAAATGAAGAGTTGCAAAAGGTAAAAATGCAACTTACAGGCGTAAGAAGTTTAACTAAAGCAGAAGTAGAGGCTAATCAAGAAAGAATAAAAACGATAGAACTCAAAAGACAAGATGCTAGAGCGGAGTTGTATAAAGTTCTTGCTAATACTAGGTCATGGAGACTAACTAAATTCCAAGCAGACACAGAACTAGCAGCCATAGAAAGACTTAAGAACGCACACAATGACAAGAATAATACTTTTAGATTGTCTACTGAACGAATAGAAGAATTAAATGTACAACAGGCCGAATATATAGAGACGATAAGATTAGCAAAACTAGAACTTAGAGAAACTGCTTTACAAACGCAAGAGTATGATAAAATCATACAGGAACTCGGTTTTACACAAAGAAAATATGCAGATGAAATTGCGGGAGATGTTATCCTAAAGATGAAAAAGGAAAGAGAAGCAATGGATGCTGCTAATGATGCTATGGCTAAAAGAATGGCTCTGTTCTATGGAGTCACTGGTAGTGTAACTGCTCTAGGTTCTGCCATTATGGTATTCGCAAAGAACGAAGAGCAAATGAAAATAGGTATGTTTGCCACTACTGCTGCTACTCTAGGAATGGCTGCTGCCCAAGTGTATTCTACGGCTGAAAGAATAAAGGCCGTAGAATGGATTGGTAAAGGGATTAAGATTCTACACGACCTCTATGTCAAGACTTGGGTTGCTGTCCAAGCAACAAACGCGGAAACGGGTGCCATAAGGCTCAATACAATGGCGTTCGCAGAAAATCAAAGACTGAAATCAATGGGACCATATACGGATGGTAGAACACCAGCAGCAATGCTGGAAGGAGAAGTATTAGTTAGAAATAATGAACTAATGGCTGGTATTGCTGCTACTGCGAAAAGGACGGCTATTACTTTTGCCGTTATTGGTGTTGCTACATGGGTTATTAAAAAGGGAATAGAATCATGGGCTAAAAGAATGAAAGACTTGGAGGTAGAAGCAAATTGGGTTGAGGCTCAAGCCTATTCAATGGAAGAGTTTAATGAGGTATTGAAGGAACACGCAGGTAACTATGACAATATATCAGAAAGCATTCAAAAGAATAAGGATGAGCAAGAGAGACTACATAGAAATCAATCACAGTTTGCTCAAGATAAACTAACTGCCTTGCGAGAAGAACTAGCAATCCTCTCTGATATACAGTCTATGTATCTTGCTAATCAAGCAGTACAACAAGGTACTGTTACAGATTATCAGGCAGCAGCAGAAGCAATTTGGGCGCAAGAGAAGCAAGTAAAAAGCCTAGAAGAATCAATAGGTTGGATTGGTAGAAACGTTCCGGGTAGCCCCGGATTTGCATTTGACGCAAGATGGTTCCACCCAATAGCCGAACTAAAAGGAGAGAATGAAGATAGAAGAATGTGGGAAACTAAAGTGCAAAGATTGGAGAGAGAATCGCATGAATTAAATGACCTAACTCAACAACATATGGTTCTATATAGATTTATGCAAGAAACCGGAGTCACTACTTGGGAGGAACTGGCTACTGAGATGGAGATAAACTCTGAATTATGGGCAGAGATTAATGGTGAAGTAGCAGAGTTTGTAGATACTACTGGTACGAACATGAAGAGAAATCTGCGTGAGGCTACGGATGCTATGTATGAATTTAATAGCGCAAGAGAAGAATTTTTCTGGGGTTCAACTCAACCCAACATGGTGGGAGACTTAACGAGAAAGGTTCTACAGAAGGGAGTCGAAAACCTTATTACAACTACAGAAGTGGTGATGACTAACAACTTCAATGGGATGACAACAGAGCAAGCAGCAGAAGAAATTTTGAATGCTATAGAGAGAGGTGCAGGTAGATTAGGTTGGGATTTGGTGGCTGATGCGTAGAGTGGGTATATATGGTAAGAGAAGTAGATAGGTATTATAATCTGTGGCTTGCTGGCTACTATGACGATTTTATGAATTGTCGAGCAGTTCCAGATGATACGAATGAGCCATCAAATTCTCTTATTTCTTATTCCTCTTTAAATAGCCATCATGGAAATATCATGAATGGGGAGGCTCTCTTAAGCCCTAGATATAGATTCTCCTATCCAGATAGAGCCAGCCTCTCTACCGTATTGAATAGCATCTCTGGGGTTAGTTTGGATGATTTCAAATTTACCAAGAATAGTGGCCTCTTTGAGTGGTATAGCGTAGACACAACTAGAAATAATTATAACACTTGGGTAGGCAGGGCGCAACTACAGTATCCCGATGGGCATATAGCAAACAGAATCAAGAAGTTCGATAGCACTACAATGGATATTGGAAGTACGCATGGCTACCAACTTTTCTGCAATGGCAACGAGACTAACTCTACCTACCTAGTACCCACAGGGCAATACGACCCTACTTTTGGTAGAAGTGCGATGCAAGCATATGAAACTGATAATGGTTCTGGCGCCGTGACTGGTACAAATTATGAAAATAAAAAGGCTGGGGTCTTTGAGACTGTGACTGGTGGCGAAGCCACTATATTAAGCCAGCAAGCACACCTAACAGGAGTATGGACAGGAGAAACGCTGGCGTTTACTACCAGTGCTAACCCAACTAACAGTTTCTATCCTGTGAAATCTCCAGCAGGTAAACCCTTTCTCTCTATCAGACGATTTGAAACTTTAGATGCAGGTACACACAGACCTGCATATAGAGATACTCCGTCTATAGTCTATGATGGCTCACTAAATAGTAGATTGGATAGAGATGTATTTCATATGCGTGTAGCATCCCGATGTTTCTCTGGGGATGTTGATGCTACCAACACCATACCTGCTTCTGGTAATACGCAGAGTTTTACTAATGGAGAATTACCAAGCAGACTAGAAGTACGAGTAGGTTATCCTCAACCTGCCGCAAATGTTTCCAGTAGTGATGGTATAGCAGGGACGCCAGCAATAACATTCAACCTTTTTTTAGGCATAAAAGAATCTCATATTTCTGTCACAAACCCAATCTTCAATCATGGGTATGACTGCTATGGTGCTAACTATCTTGGCTCTTCTGCTCAAACTGTAAGCAACGATGACGCTTGGATAGACATTGATGTTAGAATAGATTACACCAATCAGAAGTTTTGGGTGTATCTTGACGGAGTAAACAAAAGTGGTACAGGTGGTTTTAGCCTAGTAAATACTTCTTTTGGTGGTGATGCTATAACTGCCGATGAACTATATGGGTGGGAGGCAACACACACAGTTCATGCAGTCACATCGGTTGAAGGTCAGTCTCATGCTTTTTTAGATGTAGAGGCAGTCAGTTATTTGCTTCTAGATAGGGCCGGTCTAGTACATTATATTACAGAAGATTTAGATGCTGATAATCTACCCAATCTAACAGAGCAAATCACCTTAGAGAAAATGACACTCAATATGCCCACAGATGGTTTCTCAGCCTTAGAGATAGATGTTGCTGATGACCCTACAGATGGGCAAGATGGCGCATCTGCTACCCATTTCTCTCATCATCTTCGGCCACTATTTTCATCAAGCACTCCTGTTGATTGGCAAGCCTTACTGTTCGCGTCAGAAGAAGTCAATAGAATAGACAGACCCATATGGAGAGGGATAATTAATGGCATGAGGATAGAACAGAAAAGAGGAGAAAGGTTATTGAAAATTGAGGCAAGTCACTCTATCTCTCTTCTCAATAGACAAATTCCTATGTGGGATATAGGTCAACTAGGGCTTGAAGATACTTTGGATTCCAATACTCCTTACTGGCTATATGATGCCCAAGGAATTAAGAATATTATGAACATGGGTACCTCCCAACTAAAGGTTTGCCAACCAAATCTAGGTTTCGATAAGGGTAGCAACTATCTCATTACTAACGAGCAGAGGATGCAACTAGGCTCTGGTCATCCAATACAGATGTATAATAACGAAGACACCTTCGGTCCTAATAGCGCGGAAGACCACTGGGAAGGAGAGCAAGTTTTAGGATACTTTAAAGCAGCAAGCGATGCTAATTTATATGGTGGTGGTAGTGGAACTGTAAGAGCGGGGGTGGCTATTGGACATACTAGCGGCTACACGGCTGGTGCTGGCAACACCGAGTTGACAATAGTAAATGACCTGCAAGCCAACCACAATATTACTACTAAAGATTTAACAGAAAAGAAACTTATTCAAAGTAGCGGAGGTACTTCTTATCACCAGTGGTACAACGGGGTCAAAGAATGGCTTATGGTTGCTACGGGGGACATGACCTATACCCCAGAGTCGTCTAAGATTTTCTATATGGGTAAGTTCTGCGGGGAAGACTATACAGATGAATGGTGGAATGAATATTCACAAGGTTTGTCAGACTCAGAAAAGACTAATGCTTGGGAGTCTGATGTTCGTTATTATCACCCACATAAAGATGATACAACTATAAATAAAATTAACGTATTCTTTGACACTGACCCCGGACTAGAAATAGGAGATTATTTTTATGTTAATCATATCAACGACGCTGATGAGATAAACGAAAACGCCAATGCTAGTAGTGCTGGCAATATGTCCCCTTTACCCGGTCATATGAAAGGGAGGCACAAAGTATTTAATATTAGAAAAATCAGAAACTATTTTGGTACTGCTCATGCTGCGGTGCCTACAGGCACAGGGTCGTACTTCTGGGCAGTCGAAACAGAATCAGCACTAGAATTGGTAACTGAGGCTACTTCAACTCCTAAAGCAGAAGGGAAAGTTGGTTTGTATGTGAACGAAGGAAGTACCAACGCCAACACTCACAGTCTTCTCACTGGTAATGACCGCTTCTCTTGGGTCAAATCTCCCAAGGGAAATATTACTCCTCTCTCTACTGGTACTGTGACTAGCAAGACTGAAAATAGAAACGTCCACGCTAGGTGGATGCGAGATTTACCGAACTCTCTCTGGTTCCAATATCATTTCGGTATTATCAAACCAGATGTTGCTGCACAGAATCATTCGAGTACAGACATTCTTGGTAGTTATGAGTCGGCTCGTAGTACATCAAGAACTGGTAACGTATTAGCAGATATTACTGCTGGCTCTTCTACGGTTAAAATTAACACCGCTTTATATGATGCTCTCTTAGCCCAAAATAGACATACGGGAGTAGGAGAGATACGAGCAGAAGGGTATTGGCATGGAATGGCAAGCGCCCATGCCAACTATGCCCATATATATAAAGACTCTGGAACTCAACCGAACACCTACTGCAAATTTATCTGGCAGGGTCTTTATGCTACAGGCGGCGATAGATACCTAGTAGGTTGTAAGTACATTAACGCTAATTTCGATTACACTTCTAACGCAAGTAAAACATTGTTTGGTACCGCTACTAATTATACGAATATTATTACTGTGCTTCCTCTAGATATTGATACAAACTATAAACACCTTTGGGTTCTCTGGGCAGATATGAGAAACGACGGACGAGCCGACGCAGACGGTGGGCATAGGAAGAAGAAGTTCGGTTTGATACACCCTATCATAGAGAATTATAAAACTACTTTGTATTTCACCGACCAAACTGACCCGGAGACTGGTGCGGCTGATAAGTATCTAGAACTCCAAGCGCCACAGGATTGCCACCTATGGGACGTAAGTGGTTATGACCCCATGAGAAGCACAACGTACACCGATACAGACGGTACCTTAGATGGTGGCTCTTTCTCCCGTCCTGTAGACTATACTACACTAAGGAGTTCAAGCACAGGGAACTCTGCAATCTCTGATAATGGAGGCAAGATACAGATTAACAATATTACTACGAGTAACCTCAATGCTATGGCAAACAAATCTTGGGTTCATGTTACTAATAGTAATAAGCATGATGGTACTTACCAAGTTCATTCTAAGGATACTCTGGGAGGTACTCTAGTCTTGAAGGGTGCATATATAGAGGCTGATTCGGGAGGCACAGGAGGAGTGAGAGTTCATCCTACTACAGTTGACTCTTTAACTGCCTATCAAGATTGGGAAAACAAGGGAGGCGCAATGTGTATTGTTGATTGCTCTCCTTTCTTTAACCTTAATACTAACGCTAACTTGGGTCGCGCCGGACAGAACTCTGGAGGAAGGACAGACTTAACAGATTACGTCTATGAAGGCAGAGGAAACCCTTTCTTACAGGATAACTATTGGTTAAACGCAATCACTCATCCGAAAAATGCAGATGAGACGATGCGTCTCCATGAGAATTGGGGCCGCATGGTCAGTGATGCTACGCTACTAAACGGTAAAGTCGAAGTAGGAGATATTTCCATTAAGCCTAGAGATATTACTCTCTTTGAAGATAGCGGTAACGGAACGATAATCTATGAAGAAGAAAGACTAGTAGACCCAGAGGATGAAAATTCTGAAAAAGAAATTGTATTGATAAAGGATTACTTTATCTGGAACTCTAAGAATGAGACTGAGAGAACGGGAACAGAGAGTGATATGATTTCTGGGTCTAGTACATATTATACTAATTGGCCGGGGTTAGACAGTGCGGTGCAAGCGAAACTTCTTCACCTTACAGATGCCGATGTAGACTTGAGAGAGTGGGGCATACAACCCAACATGGTTATAGAGAATACTACACAAGAAACCGTCCATAGAATCATACAAGTAGGTCAGTATGAATCTAGCGGCGCTAACCAAATCTTGGACAAACTTATGATTGTTGATGATAGTGCCGTATGGCAAGATGGCGATGATTGGAAGATTCCCATTCAACTAGGGGGCGTATGGTCTACACCAGATGCTATAGATGGTATGGCTACCAAATCTCATACTACCTTAGTCAAGGATTTGAGGCAGAGATGGATGGATGCCGGACAACCCTATGGTACCTTCGATGCTTATAATATCATGCTAGACCCTAGTGATGCTGAAGGTACTTATGATAAAGAGTCTGTGACTATTAGCACCACGTTAGCAAACTCTTACGCTCTTAGAACTATGATGCACATAGAAGGTAGTGTAGAATCACCAAACGTAGGTACTTTCCATGATAGTGATAAGTTCAGAACTCTTTGGAACATGGCTATCTGTAGAAATTGGTTGCCAGAGACTAACCTCAGTTGTATGTTCGATATAAATAATATTCCTATTACCCTAAATCTAACTACTGATGGTACCAACACAAACCTAGATACCTACGGGTCGTCTATGAAGGCTGGTACTAGAACAGTAATGAGTCAGATAAAAACTATAGCAGAAAGAGCGGGTTTTGGGACTGAGAATAATATTAAGACAACTTTTTCTTGGTTAGGTGGTAGGGATAACAGAGTAGAGTTTAGACCATACTATAATAGTGGTATTGCTTTTAATAGAAATAATGTTGAAGTATCTAATTATAATACTACCGCTACCGTACATATCACACACGTTAGGGTCTACTATAACCAAGGTAAATCTTTCGTTGATTATCCAAAGCCAACAAGAAATGATAGCATACGTTGGAAGATTTTGGAAAAGCCAGATATACTGACAAGCATTGAAGCGGCCGCTATAGCAAAACAGGAATACAATCAAAGACAAAGTACCAACTCCTCTTTGACAATAAGCCCTAATGCTACTACTTATGTAGAGGATAGCACTACCAACCTAATATCTAACCACCTATTTCACGGAGGGAGATATGGGTATGTGGCTGACCAAACCATAGCCCTACAGGGTGCTAACGATGACGGCGTGGCTGGCGCTTGGTCATGGACTAGACTAGGAACGGGCGGCTGTCTTTTCCCCGGCGCTGTCAATGCGCTTAATGGAAATCTAGGTACTACTGGTACTCTCTATGAGAGGTGGGGGCAGACGAAATGGTACCAAGCGAAAACTTCTGATACACCTTTAACTTGGGATAAAAATTTCTACTGGTACGGCTCGAACTCCATCAGCCACGCAGTTCAGATTGTCCATATACCCAACCACTGTCCTCTTGTCAGCGAACAGACAGGGGAGGATATGAGAATGTTCGTGACTGTCATGGGAGGACAGGACGCTTCTGTGGATATAGAGGATTTGATATTCCAAGTCTTTTTAATAGACTACGCTTACACTGGGGAGAGTAGGGCAGCATCTATTTCTTCTGGCACTTTCACTAGTAGCAACAGAGTAAGCAGCGTACAATGCAGAGGTAATGGTTTCTATGAAATAGAAATCCCGCCATCATACTGGAACAACGGAGGCTCTGCTTGGAGTCCCACAAGAAAGTTGACCTTCTCTTTCAATGCTGAATACTGCCGCGAACTCATCAGGACAAGATGTGGTGAATCAGGTGCCTCTCTTTACTATAATAGTAATACCCTAAATGGTATATCAACCGGAAACTCCGCAGGTCAAATAAAAACTGGAAACGATAAGTCTATATTCCCTCTGGGAGGAAAGCAATATGATGAGTTGCTCAAGCAATATACTAGAGATGAGTGGTATGCACCGAGATTGGTTGTCGTTAGAGATATGGCATACCAACCCGGTACCTATGTGAAGTACACTGATGCTGGACTAGGCTATACAGATGAGACTTTCTCTATCAAGAATATGAAATACAAATTAAGCAGCGACATAGAGAACCTACAGTTAAATTTGATAAAGGATGAGTCTCTGAGAGGTGGGTTGATACAGGCTTTCTTGAGCAACACTCGTCTAGACCCTTCTATAGCAGAAGTAATACCAGATTTGAATATCCCCATACCAGAGGGTAATCCGGGCATTGACGATTGGACCCCTCCTATACACAATCCCGGTGGAGGAGGTAATTTTAGCCCAATAGGAAATGTAGATACACCACTAGACGATATTGGTTTAATATCTATCTCTAACACAAACTGGCTTGCTAAGTTTGGGGATAGGATGGACTTTAGGGGCGACGGTATGAATTTCGGAAACACTCTGAATTACTTAGGGCAAACTAGAACGGGAACAGGCGCAGTTAGGAAAGAGTCTATGGGGTCTGGGGCTGGTCTAGATATGAAGACTAAGACAGGGACAGGAATTAAAACATCAGAAGGACTTTCTTTCCCCGGTAAAGGAAACACCAGTGACAACAGCGGCGGGACTACGACAACCACATTTAGTGGGGAAGGTGTAGTACCACAAGGCGCAGTCAGCGATATGATAGAAGTGACTAGCATGGTGACGCACGGAGTAACTGGTACTAACGCCCAAGCAGAGTTGTCTATTACGGTCACTTGTAATACTACCAGTGTGACTAGAACAATTATTATCCCAACAGGGATAAACAACCAAAAGGTGGTTTTGTTTAACGCAAAAGTAAGTGGGGCCAATACTGCTGGCAGAAAAGTTACAGTAGAAGTAACTAGAGTTGCTGGCTCTACAAACGATACCTCTAACTACAACTCTCTGATACTAAATGACATAAGGGTGAATCAACAAACTAACGTCACACAACCATCTTCCTCTGTGGCCGACCAGTTCTCACCCTACTGATAGTTATCTCGCAACCCTAGTATTCTCTTGGCCTTCTCTCTCCCTAACCCCTCTATTTCCATTACAGATTTCTGCGTGGTTCGGGCGGATAATAGTTTTGGGATACTTCCAAATTTCTCTAGCAAATCTTCGGCGTGGCGTGGAGTAATTCCATCTAGAGATGAGAGGATTTTTATTCTTGGGTCTAGATTTGTTTTGGTAATCTCTTTCTGAATATCCAGAGGAAGTTTAGATACTCCTATTTTACTTTTAACATTAATCTGATGATGATTCATCACAAGGAAGTTTACAAACTCATCCATAGTCGCAAGTTCCATGT
>Ga0208158_1000345_pt1 | contig 17178 bp, 28 predicted proteins | sample 8_EtaG_FD_184081 | JGI IMG/M metagenome (GOLD analysis project Ga0208158, IMG submission 184081) | Marine viral communities from the Subarctic Pacific Ocean - 8_ETSP_OMZ_AT15162 metaG (SPAdes) (version 2) | ecosystem: Environmental > Aquatic > Marine > Oceanic | place: Pacific Ocean | collected...
ATGTACTGAATGAAGCATTCCTTGAGAGGTTCCCTGTGACCTTTGAGCAAGACTATCCTGCACCATCTATAGAGAAGAAGATTCTTGGTGGAGTGGCTGCTAATCTTGGCATCACTGACACTGACTTCATTGCACGTCTCGTAGATTGGGGTGACATCATCCGTAAAACATTCTATGATGGTGGTATCGAAGAGATCATTAGCACTCGTCGTTTGGTTCACATCGTTCGTGCATACAGTATCTTTAATGATAAGATGAAGTCTATTCAAGTCTGTGTGAATCGTTTTGATGATGAGACTAAGCAATCATTTATCGAACTTTACGACAAGGTAGATGCTGATGTAGAATTACCTCAAGAGGAAGTTTAGTGACCATCTGGCAAGATTATATCAGCACCTATCGTTCCATGTTGCCCTGTAAGATTGAAAACTTATGGGCATCATGGCAAGCGAAGGGAACTTCCTTAAATGCGATAGATCATTCACATCCTTACTTACTTAAGTCTAGGCAGGTGGATATCTCTGATGGTAAGAATGTTGACATTTTTAATTGCATAGCCTATCCCAAGACAGGAAGTAATCTTCCTTGTTTTGGAATGGACTTGATGAAGTTTTCTGAAAAGAAAATCATTATAGTATTCGACTTCCAACATCCAACTGAAAACTATTTGTTTTCTGTGGATGACTTACCTAAACATGAAGGTGATTATCGGTTCTTTGAGCCAGGAAATCACTTCTCAGAAAATATCTACATTAGATATTGTACTCCGTCAGAAGTTAATGATCATTTAGATATGTTTATTAAATACTTGACTAAGTACAAAAATATGTTAGAATTAGAAAAACCGTCTGGAAATGACATTAGTGTTTACAAAGACTTTGATGCTTATATGACTAAACTTGATCCAGTGGGAGGATTTCTTGCTGGTAAGTTTGGAAAAGAAAAAGCAGATAGTCTTGTAAATGACTTCTTATTCTGCTATGATTAATGCATGGAGTTTACTTTACGATGAAATTTATGGAGATGATGAAATGAGCCCTTGTTCTCTTAACCACCAACATGATGATACTGTTTTTACAGTAGGATCAGGTAATACTGCATCCGCCACTAATTTTAATATTGATGCACCACCCGTAGAGAATATCACTATTGATACTTCTAATTTTGATACTGTTAATTTTGATGATGATGGTCTTGATTTTGATGTAAGTCAGTTTACAGTATCAGAAGAATCAGTAGTATCTTCAGTTAACTTTGATCATATTACATTTACTGATACACCAAAACCTGGAATAGAAACAGACAATCCTAGAAAGTATAAAGAAGATGAGTCCATCAAAGCTCTTCAGGATTATATTTCTACCACTTATGGTGGACATTATACTTCTGACAACAATAACGTCCAGACACTTGACCTTATTGAATCCGTAGGAGATGCAGAATCATTCTGCCGTTCTAATGCAATTAAGTATCTAAGTCGCTATGATAAGAAAGGACAAGCAAAACGTGATATACTAAAAGCACTACACTATTCACTTCTACTGTATCATTTCAGTGGACAACTCAATGAAACTACGACCCGTGGCTATGAAACTTTCTGATAAAACTCTTTCTGTTCTTAAAAACTTTTCAACTATTAATCAGTCTATTCTTTTCAAGCAGGGTAGTAAACTTCGCACGATTAGTGTGATGAAGAATATTCTTGCAGAAGCAACTGTAACTGAAGAGATACCTAAAGATTTTGGTATCTATGATTTAAATCAGTTCCTCAATGGACTTTCTTTACATCAAAGTCCAGAACTTGACTTTGTGAATGATGGACATGTTGTGATCAAAGAAGGTCGGATGAGATCAAAGTATTTCTTTGCTGATCCTAATGTAATCATTACTCCTCCTGACAAAGCAATTGATCTTCCTAGTGAAGATGTGTCTTTTGAATTAAGCACTGATCAATTAGATAAGTTACTTAAAGCAGCAGCAATCTATCAACTTCCTGATCTAGCTGTGGTTGGTGGAAGTGGTGTTGTTAAGATTCTTGTTCGTGATAAAAAGAATGATACATCAAATGATTTCTCAGTAACGGTAGGAGAAACTGATAAACAGTTTTCATTTAATTTTAAGGTAGAGAATATTAAAATTCTACCTGGCACTTATGATGTTTCTGTATCATCAAAACTTCTTTCACGTTTTACAAGTAAGAATCAAGATCTTACTTACTTCATAGCACTTGAACCAGATTCTACATTTGAATAATCATGTGGTATGTTATAGGGTGGACTATAGTTACTTTATGGTTACTGTCAAAGTTAGGTGTGTTTAAAAAATGATAGATCATAATTACGAGAACCCTTCCGAGGTACAAGATCTTGGACACGTAGAGGCACAAGTCACTAAGGGTAAGAAGTATTATGATAAGGATGGGTGGGAAATATCTCCACCCATAAGTGATAGAGAATGTATCTATCGTTGCCTAGAGAACTGTCAAAACCTTGCTGGACTTGATAGAAAACAGGTTAGTAGATTGATGGATGATTTTAAAACTAAAAAAACTGAATTTGTACGCAACGAAGAGTATCCTGTATTATGAGTAGAGAAATTCCTACTGAAGAGTATATGCAAGACGGATGGGATTCTGGTCCCATTGGTTGCCATCATTATAAACGTGGGAGCCGTCACAATAAGATTGGTATGTGGATTATGTGGCTTTTCTACGGAATTGTACTCATACAAGTTCTTCATGCAATGACCGTCATACCATTTTTTCCTATTACATTCACAATCCTATCAGGGTTGTTTTTTATTTGTTATGTAGCTTGGAGGGCAACATGAAACTAACACAAGAAGTAATTGATAAGATTCAGGAGGCAATGTTGCACACCAAAATGAATGGTGATGTGAATTGGCAAGATGGAGATGAGATTGATGTGTGTTTAGCAGGAACCTTTGCAGGAGATAAATTTATTAGTATAATAAATCGCACACGTAGTAAAACCACCAAAAAATGAAAGAGTTTGATTATGATCTCGATTACAAAACACTTGACTTTTCAGACGAGGAGACTCGTAAACTTTATCGTATTGGAAGGGGAGAACAAGGAGTTCTATTGGTACGCCCTTATACTAACGATATTTGTGCTCATTGGAGATTCAAAACTCCTAACGAGGCAGTAGTATCATCCAACAAGATATATGCAATGTATCTTGACTATAAAGATGAGAAAGATTTCATAGGTATGGATATGTGCCGTAAGTTCCTTGAGATGGGGTTTACTCGTGCTAGAAGGTATGCTAATCATAATTCAGGTAAAAAGTACGACAACGAAGGTAATATAAGGCCACAAGAACCAGATCATGCAACTAGTAAGTATGCACAATCTGCAGGAATCTTTAAGAAAGTCAGGGATGTTGTAGCAAAGAGTGAAATCTATGTTACAATGAGAAAGCAGTGGAGATCATCTGAATGAATATCTTTGTTACTCACCCATCACCTTATGTGTCTGCTCAAGTTTTACCTGACAAACACGTTGTCAAAATGCCATTAGAGACATGTCAAATGCTTTCTATTGTTTGCTCTGAGAAATGGGGTCATGGTTATGGTGAATTGCACAAGAAAGATGGCACGGCATATTTTACAGAGAAAGGTGCATTTCGTGGTCACCCCTGCACCATATGGGCAAATGAATCACTTGTTAATACATGGTGGTTAGTTGCTCATGGTATAGGATTGTGTCAAGAATATACTCATCGTTATGGTAAGGTGCATAGTTGCCAAAAAACTTTAGAAGAAGCAGCAAGTATTATTCCTCTTCTCAAACCAACCACCCCTACATCGTTTGCATTTGCAGGGCCTGACGAATTCAAGTATGATACCAGTATTGATATTTTTACTGCTTACAAGAGGTACATTGCCAGCAAACCTTGGGCGGCATCTAATTATCTACGTGACCCATCCAGAAAACCAAATTGGATTTAAATTATGAGAGATGAATTTCTCTGGGTTGAAAAGTACCGACCCCAAACAATTGAAGATTGTATTTTACCAGAACAGACTAAGAAAACTTTCTTAGAATTTCTAAATAAAGGTGAGATACCAAATATGCTTCTTGCTGGGCCTGCAGGATGCGGAAAGACTACAGTAGCAAAGGCCTTATGTAAACAATTAGGAGTAGATGTCTATGTCATTAATGGATCGGATGAAGGAAGGTTTCTTGATACAGTTCGGAATAGTGCCAAGAACTTTGCGTCTACAGTATCTCTTAGCAGCGAGTCAAAGCATAAAGTCATCATCATCGACGAAGCAGACAATACCACTCCCGACGTACAACTCCTTCTTAGAGCGAGTATTGAGGAGTTCTCAGGAAACTGCAGATTCATTTTTACCTGCAACTACAAAAACAAAATCATCGAGCCCCTCCACAGTCGATGTGCTGTTATCGAATTTGGAATCAAAGGAAAGCAAAAAGCAGACATCGCAACATGCTTTTTCAAGCGTCTTAACACAATATTGCAAAGAGAAGGAATAGAAGCAGATAAGAAAGTTCTTGCTGAACTTATCAATAAGCACTTTCCTGATTGGAGAAGAGTTCTTAATGAGTGTCAAAGATACTCTGTAGGTGGAAAGATAGATAGTGGTATACTTGCTCATTTTAGTGACGTAAAGGTAAATGATCTCATTAAAAACCTCAAAGAAAAGAACTTTCCAGAAGTACGTAAATGGTGTGTCAATAACTTGGACAATGATCCTTCTGTATTATTGCGTCGCATTTACGATAGTCTTTACGAATCCCTTGTCCCTAGCACTATTCCTGCTGCCGTTCTTGTTATTGCAAAGTACCAGTACCAAATAGCCTTCGTTGCTGATCAGGAGATAAATATGCTTGCATGTCTCACTGAGATTATGGTAGAATGTAAATTCAAATGACACAACTAAAAGAAAAAATTAAAAATGCGGAAGACCGCATTAAAGAACTTCAAACCTTAATCAAACATTGGAAACAAAAACAATGATCTTCCTATCAAAACCCGCAGTTTATCATTTACCTGGCACATGGGAGAAACAAGATGATGTCCTTATTCAGCACTTAAACCTTACACCTGATCAAGGATTAATTTTATTCTTTGGTTTAGTATTGGGTGGTCTAGTTGCCTATGGAATCTATCTTACATTTGGAGCAGGTAAGAAGAATTTGAGAGATCAGATTGACGAACATGCTAAAATGCATGAACTAGGCATCGCACATGGGCATGGTGGAAATAAAGAAGCGTATGAAATGTCTGGTAAACTAAAACATACCCACGAAGATTAGATTCTTATTTTATTATGATTATTAGTGAAGCAGATGCCACATGGGCTGCTGATAAATTTATTGATTACTTTAAAAATTTTGTTTCGATTGAAGATTATCTTAGATATGTAAAAAAAGAATTAGTTTGCCAATCTAACCAATTAACTCCTTTGAAGGATTACTTCTTTAATGAAGATATTTCTCCAGAGGAGATGGAGTTTGATATCAAGTTTATAGGTCAAAGATTTAGTAATTCTCTTCCTCAAGAACATTATAAGAATTTATTAGCAGCAGTATCCTCTCATAATAATGAGAGTAATATTCCTGGTAGAGAATTGCGATGGATGATATTTGAAAAACGAACCCAACAAACCGTAGGATTTATACGGTTTGGTTCTCCAACTATTAATTCAAAACCTAGAAATCTATGGTTAGGTCAACCAGCAAACCTTTCTCTTTTCAATCGTCATGCGGCTATGGGATTTGTAATCGTTCCATCCCAACCTTTTGGTTATAATTATCTTGGTGGTAAGTTACTTGCTTTGATGTGTGTCTCTCATTTTGCAAGAGAAACTCTTAATGAAGTCTTTGAAAAAGATATTGGATTATTTGAGACTACTTCATTATATGGTTCTACTACATCAGCATCACAGTATGATGGATTGAAACCCTTCATGAGATATAAAGGGTTGACTGAAAGTAAGTTTCTTCCTTTACTTCATGACAAAGTATTTCATGAACTTCATGATCGATTTACTTTGCTTAATAACAATACTCCTCTGACTGACAATAGAGCATCCTCTAAAAAAATGAAGAGGCAGACAAAGATGATCGCTAGTATTAAAAAATCATTACAGAATAAAGAAAAATTAAAAGAGTTTAACAGTATCATAGAGATGGCATTTGGTTTAACTCAAAAGAAAAGATTTTATATATCTGAATATGGTTATAAAAATGTTAGAGAAGTAATACGTGGGGATGAAGATAAGTTAATACGTGGCCCTAATTGGGATAAGTTCTACCTAGATAACATTATATCTTGGTGGAAGCGTAAAGCAGGTAAACGTTATGAGAAACTTAAACAAGAAGGCCGTTTCAGAGATAAGGTCGAACTCTGGACAGAAGATGACGATATTCAAATAATACGATGAATCCAGACGACAATCCTTTTTGGGGTGAGCCTACTCCAACTGACTTATGGCAAGACATGGATAAACTCAACCGACTCTATGAAGAACTTGAGTGGGATCATACTGATTATCTAGAGTTTAAAATTGAAGGTAATCACATCACTATTCGTAATAAATCTAGAGAAGGAAGATGAATAACATTGTTTACTATTCATATAAAGCAAGTCCTCATGATCACGTAAATGATCACGAGTTAAAACGTTTTGACCATAGTATTAGTTCCCTTAGGAGATTTAATAATGAAATACCTGTTTATTTGTTTTGCGATGACCCTGAGCTTATTCCCCCTTATTTCTCTTTGGAATATGATGTAAGAGTTTTACCTTTTGAGAAAGCACATACTCATGGAATGCTATTCATTTATAGATGGTTTAATTTAAAGTTCTTTGATAAGAGAAGTGGAAAGTTTGATAATGCAAATATCCTTTATGTAGATTCAGATACTCTGTTTTATGGAGATGTTCAATATCTTTTTGATCATTACAATTATGCGGAAGTATTTGGTAGAGAAGAGTTTGGTTTCAGACATGATCCTAATACTGGTGGTGGGAAGGATATAAGGAAAGCACTTGATTATGTAGATCAATGCATTCTGGAGGCTGGTGGGAGGACACAGATATACAAATATTGTATGGGTGTGATGTTGTTTAATAATGGACTCCATTTAGATGTAATAGATCGTTTAGAGGAGTTGGTGGAGGTGATGTTAAAGATAAAAGAGAAAAAGATTCCTTATCCTGTGCCTAATCCTCGTATATACGATGAATATGCCATGTGGATCATATTAAGTAGGTTGGGAACGATAGGAGGTCTCTTTGGGGTACAGGATGTAACTCAGGGATATGTGGAGAAGAAACATGAGGAGTTTTTTAATCCTATTGTTTTGCACTACACCACTAAAGGTGAGCAAAAACTTGCTCAAGAGGATGAAAGATTTAGAAATCTACTAAGAGATGTTGATGAATTTAGCGAACAAATTGATCCTTATCACACATTATGAAAAAAGCATGGAGGGTATGGAAGTATGCATTGGGTAGCTTCTCTGATGAAAAGACTAGACGATACGACAATTACGTTGTTCTGGTACGTTCTATTATTTTCTTTTCTTATCTCATTACTAATTGTTTTATTACTGCAGGGGTGATCCGACATTGGAACTAAAAGATTGGCTTAATTCTATCAACTTCAATAAAGAGAATCTTATTGAGGAAGATCCTTCTACAATTAAGGATTATGCTCCTTACATTGTTAATCGTTGTTTATCAGGACATCTGGATTGTATAATGTTTGCAAACGAGATGAATAAATACTCTTTCCTTGATAAGGATATGCAATATTCATTTTATCTAAATACACTTAGGAAAAAGAAGAGATTCAGTCCCTGGCTCCGTAAGGATAAAGTCACAGACCTTGAAATCATTAAACAATACTATGGTTATAGTAACGAAAAAGCATCTAATGCTTTGAAAATATTAACCCCTGAACAAATTAATTTTATTAAACAACGACTTGAAACTGGAGGATCGAAATGACTACCACTGAGCCCACTGTACAATGGTCACAAGACCAAATGGTAGAAGTGCTTCTCAATGAACCCGATGATTTCTTAAAGGTAAGAGAAACTCTCACAAGAATTGGTGTAGCATCAAGAAAAGAAAAGAAATTATATCAGAGTTGTCATATATTACACAAACAAGGTAAGTATTACATAGTTCATTTTAAAGAACTCTTTGCCTTAGATGGTAAACATGCTAATCTTACTCCCAATGACGTTCAACGTAGAAATAGGATTACTCGTCTTCTTTCTGATTGGGGACTTATCTCTGTAGTAAAAGATGAATCGGTAACGGACATCGCTCCACTCAATCAAATTAAAGTCTTGGCTTTTAAAGATAAAGGTGAATGGATACTAGAACAGAAGTATAATATTGGGAAGAAAACTAAACCAACAGAGGATACGTAACTTTACCAAATACTTAAAAAAATACCCTTTACATATAAATACTTTTGTGTTAATATGGAGACAAATGATCCTAAACTAAATTGGTTATGGATAATACAAAAACTTAAACTGGGGGTAAAATGCACAATTTAATTTCGTACAATAATCTCAAAGCATGGCCTTCATATGAGGAAACAGATCAAGTGGCAGAATACTTTGAGTGTATTACTGACTGTGCAATAGACGACAAAAGTTGCGTTCGAGAATGCAGATTAGTTTTAGACTAGAAAACCGAATAGAATTGGGAGGGGTTTCACACCCCTCTTTTTAATGCTTGCTTGTATAATTAGTAGTGTACGCCGTAAGGGTACACAATTCACACTCGCTTAATAAGGAGAACCATGAACACACTAGCAAGGTATCACGCTGCTAATCTTCCCGATCTATTTGATAGGATAACTAAGAATAGCATAGGAATGGATGATTATCTGAATAGTTTTTTTAATTCAGATATTCCACAATCTAATTATCCACCATATAATCTAATACAGTTGAATAATCATGAGTCGAAACTCGAAATCGCACTTGCGGGCTTTAAGAAAGATGAACTCAAAGTCTATACAGAGTTTGGAAAATTACATGTCGAAGGCAAGAAAGAAGAATCAAAAGTTAATGGAGAATTTGTCCATAAAGGATTGGCCCAACGCTCCTTTGAACGGATCTGGACGGTCACCGATGATACGAAGGTTGGATCCGTCAAGTTTGAAGATGGATTATTAACAATAGAACTAAATAAGATAGTACCCGAACACCACGCTCGTAAAGAGTATCTTTAATTATGGCACTATCTGAAAAAACCCACGACTATCTGCTCGAAGCAGAAGGATGTCTTAGATCAGCAATTAAGACTGCTGCTACTTGTGAAAAACCATTAGTTGTAACTCAACTATCTCAATTACTTATGGACATTGAACGTGTCAAAGAATTTGAAAAACTGCAAGACATCGTAGATGAAGAAATGCAGAAGAAGAGAGAGTCTTGACAGACTCTCTTTTTTTTCTTATAATAAAAAGAGGTAACTATAAATTATGACGGTTAAACTGATACTCTTAAAATCAGGAGAAGACATCATTGCTGATGTTACAGAAATGATTGTAGGAGAAGGTGAAGAGAAAAAAGTCATTGGATATTTCTTTGATAAGGCATGTGTAGTAAAACTAAAAGAAGGTCAAGAACCTACAGAGAAGAAGTCTGCTTTTCAGGTTTCGATGTTTCCGTGGATGCCTCTCTCAGCTGATTCACATATTCCTGTTCCATCCGATTGGGTGGTAACAATGGTGGAACCAAAAGAAAAACTTAAACAAATGTATTTGGAGGATGTAGTAGGAAATGGCCAAAATAGTAAAGGTAGTGACTCTGATGAGTCAACAACTGCTGATTAGTGAAATTGAAGAGGTTGCAGCTGTAGTTCCTGGTGAACCTGATTGTAAATTAATTAATCCTTGCATCATAAAAGATGATTTAGTTTTAGAACCTTGGTTGCTTAAAGTAACAAAGGATGATATATTCATGCTGAGTTCTGATAAGATTCTTACTCTTGTAGAACCAACACCCACCTTACTTGAAAAATACTTAACCCTTACAGAATGAAATTCTACACCAACGTTCAACTAATCGGAAACCAATTCTTGGTTCGTGGAGTTGAAAATGGTAGAAGGTATGAACACCGTGATGAGTTCTTTCCGACTCTATTTGTCAAATCTAAAAAGAAGACTAAATATAAGACGTTAAATGGAGAGTCAGTTGAAGCGATTAATCCAGGTTCGGTGCGAGATTGCCGTGAGTTCTATAAAAGATATGATGAGGTTGAGGGATTTGAAATATATGGGAATGACAGGTACATATATCAATATATCTCAGAGAAGTATCCTGAAGATGAGATCAAGTTTGACATCAGCAAGATTAAACTTATTACTTTGGATATTGAAACTACGTCTGAGCAAGGCTTCCCTAATGTGGAATCGTGCGTCGAAGAGATTTTGGCAATCACAATACAAGACTATACAACTAAGCAGATCGTTACTTGGGGAAGTAAACCCTTTAAGAATAATCGGAATGATGTAATCTATCATTATTGTTCAACTGAGCATGAATTATTAACATCGTTCATAAACTATTGGATGCAAGATGTTCCAGATGTGATTACTGGTTGGAACATACAGATGTTTGATATACCTTATATTTGTAAGAGATTAGAGAGAGTTCTTGGTGAGAAGTTAATGAAGAGGTTCTCGCCTTGGGGTCTTGTGAGTGAGGGTGAGATACATGTAATGGGACGCACCCAGATTGTATTTGATGTTGGTGGTGTAACTCAACTCGATTACATGGATCTTTATAAGAAGTTTACTTATAAGGCACAAGAGTCTTATCGTTTGGATTATATTGCAAAGGTGGAGTTGGGTCAGCAGAAGTTAGATCACTCTGAGTTTGATACATTCAAGGATTTCTATACGAAAGGGTGGCAGAAGTTTATTGAATACAATATAATTGACGTGGAACTTGTTGACCGTTTGGAAGACAAGATGAAACTGATTGAACTTGCATTGACTATGGCTTATGATGCTAAAGTCAATTATAATGATGTGTTCTATCAGGTGCGGATGTGGGACACCATCATCTATAACTATTTAAAGAAGAGGAATATAGTTATCCCTCCTAAGAATAGATCTCAAAAGAACGAAAAATACGCAGGTGCTTATGTCAAGGAACCGAAACCAGGAAAGTATGATTGGGTGGTTAGTTTTGACCTCAATAGTCTGTACCCTCATCTTATTATGCAATATAACATTTCCCCAGAGACCCTCAGGGAGACTCGACATCCCAGTTCGAGCGTTGAAAGGATCTTAAATGAAGAGGTAGATGACTTTAATCCAGAGTATGCTACTTGTGCCAATGGAGCACAGTACAGAAAGGATGTGCGTGGATTTCTGCCAGAGTTGATGGATAAGATGTATGGTGATAGAGTAGTATTTAAAAGGAGGATGTTAGATGCCAAACAAGCTTATGAGAAGACTCCATCTCTTTCTCTTAGTAAAGAAATTGCCAGATGCAACAATATACAGATGGCGAAAAAGATATCTCTTAACAGTGCTTATGGTGCTATCGGCAATCAGTACTTCCGCTATTACAAACTCGCTAATGCAGAAGCAATTACTTTGTCTGGCCAAGTATCCATTCGTTGGATAGAGAACAAGATGAACCAAAAGATCAATAAGATCTTAAAAACTGAGGATATTGATTATGTTATTGCTTCGGATACTGATTCTATCTACCTTAATCTTGGTCCTTTGGTTGACCGTGTATACAAAGGCAGAGAGAAAACTAATGAGGGCGTTGTCACGTTCCTTAATAAGATCTGTGAGATGGAATTTGAGCCGTATATTGAGAGTTCTTATCAAGCGTTGGCCGACTACGTGAGTGCCTACGACCAAAAGATGCAGATGAAGCGAGAGAACATCGCAGAACGTGGCATCTGGACTGCTAAGAAGAGATATATCCTAAATGTATGGGATAGTGAGGGTGTTCGATATGAAGAACCCAAACTTAAGATGATGGGTATTGAAGCAGTCAAATCCTCAACTCCTGCACCATGTAGAGAGATGATTAAAAATGCTCTCAAACTTATGATGAATGGCACTGAGGAGGACGTGATTGACTTTATTGACAAGTCACGTAAGGAGTTTAAGACACTTCCACCAGAGGAAATAGCCTTTCCTAGATCAGCAACTAATGTTGTCAAGTATCAAGCACATTCTACAATCTATGCAAAAGGAACTCCCATACATATACGTGGTGCATTATTGTATAACCATTATGTCAAACAACATAAGTTAGACAATAAGTATTCCCTCATTCAGAATGGTGAAAAAATCAAATTCTGCTATCTGAAAAAACCTAATATTATTCATGAGAATATTATTTCGTTTATTCAGGACTTTCCCCATGAGATCGGTCTTGACAAGTACATAGACTATGATCTACAATTTGACAAAGCCTTCTTGGAACCACTCAAAATCATTCTTGATGCGATTGGGTGGAACGTTGAGAAAACTGTAAACCTAGAACTCTTTTTTTCCTAATGGAATTACCTATTAACGATAAAGATTTGGCGATTATTGTATCAGCACTTTCACTTGGCGGTGATGCAAGATTATATCATCTTTTGAAAGGAGTAAAAGAGGACAGAGCACTAAAGGAGAAAACTATTTAATGGATTTTTTGAAAGACATTGTAAAGGAGATTGGAGATGACTTCACTCAACTTGCATCTGACATTGAAGAAACTGAAAGATACGTGGATACAGGTTCGTACATTTTTAACGGACTCGTTTCAGGTTCTATATTTGGTGGCGTATCTGGCAACAAGATTACCGCTATTGCTGGTGAAAGTAGTACAGGGAAAACTTTTTTCTCTCTCGCTGTTGTCAAGAATTTCCTTGATAGTAATCCCGATGGGTATTGTCTCTATTTTGATACTGAGGCTGCCGTTAATAAACCATTACTTCAGTCCCGTGGCATTGACTTGAATAGATTAGTTGTCATCAATGTGGTGACCATTGAAGAGTTTCGTACTAAGGCACTGAAAGCAATTGATATATATTTAAAGACTGACACAGCAGATCGCAAACCTTGCATGTTTGTGTTAGACTCTTTAGGAATGCTCTCCACCGAGAAAGAGATTAGGGACGCACTTGACGACAAACAAGTACGTGATATGACCAAATCTCAATTGGTTAAGGGAGCATTTAGAATGTTAACTCTTAAACTCGGTCAGGCGAATGTCCCACTCATTGTCACAAATCATACGTACGATGTCATCGGAGCTTATGTTCCAACAAAAGAAATGGGGGGAGGTAGTGGACTCAAATATGCAGCGAGTACAATCATATATCTCACAAAGAAAAAAGAAAAAGATGGAAAAGAAATCATTGGAAACATTATCAAAGCAAAGACTCACAAATCACGTTTAAGTAAGGAGAACAAGACTGTTGAGATACGTTTATTTTATGATGATCGTGGTCTTGACCGTTACTATGGTCTATTGGAACTGGGTGAGATTGGGGGACTCTGGAAGAATGTCGCAGGAAGATATGAGATTGGAGGCAAAAAGATATACGCAAAACAGATCCTTTCAGATCCAGACACCTACTTTACTGAAGATGTAATGCAAGCCCTTGATGAAATAGCACAAAAGGAATTTAGTTATGGAGAAGGTTGAGTTTCTAATTCTTAGAAACCTTTTATATAATGAGGAGTATGTTCGCAAAGTAGTTCCTTTTCTAAAGGCAGAATACTTTGAGAATTTTAACGAGAAGGTTGTATTTGAAGAGATTCTGAATTTTGTTCAAGAATATAATCAACCTGCAACAAGAGAAGTTCTTTGTATCGAGACTGAGAAACGTCAAGATATAAATGATTCTTCTTTTAAGGAGATCTCTGATTTGATTACTTCTCTAGAAGAATCTCCTTCAGAGTTTAATTGGTTAGTCGATACTACTGAGAAGTGGTGTCGAGATCGTGCTATATATTTGGCATTGATGGAATCAATACAGTTAGCAGATGGAAAGGATGACACTAAAGGAAGGGATGCTATTCCTACTATTCTCTCTGATGCTTTGGCTGTGTCTTTCGATTCTAATGTAGGACATGATTATCTAACCGATTATGAGGAAAGATACGAATCGTACCACAGGAAAGAAGATAAGATCCCGTTCGATCTTGAATACTTTGACAAGATTACAAAAGGAGGTATTCCGAATAAGACTCTCAACATTGCTCTTGCTGGCACAGGGGTTGGAAAGTCTTTATTTATGTGCCATGTGGCAAGCAGTGTCCTCCTCCAAGGCAAGAACGTCCTCTACATCACTCTCGAAATGGCAGAGGAAAAGATTGCGGAGAGGATCGATGCTAACTTACTTAATGTTCCTATACAAGACATAACTGATCTACCTAAACAAATGTTTGATAGTAAGGTGACAAACCTTGCACAGAAGACTCAAGGTACTCTTATTATCAAGGAATATCCAACTGCATCAGCACACAGTGGCCACTTCAAGGGATTACTTAATGAACTGGCATTGAAAAAATCCTTTAGACCCGATATAATATTCATAGACTATCTTAATATTTGTGCATCATCAAGATACCGAGCAGGAAGCAATGTTAACTCCTATTCATACATCAAAGCAATCGCAGAAGAACTACGGGGTCTCGCAGTTGAGGCGAACCTTCCGATTGTATCTGCCACTCAAACTACTCGTAGCGGCTTTGCTAGTAGCGATGTGGACCTTACTGACACCTCTGAGTCTTTTGGACTCCCTGCTACTGCTGACCTTATGTTTGCCCTTATTTCTACAGAAGAGTTGGAGGGTTTGAATCAGATAATGGTGAAGCAGTTGAAGAATAGATACAATGATCCGACAGTTAATAAGAGATTTATTGTTGGTATTGATCGTGCTAAGATGAGACTGTATGACTGTGAGCAAAATGCACAACAAGATGTCATTGACAATGGACAAGAAGAAGAGTATAATCCCGAAGAGAAACCTAAAAAATCATTTAACGACTTTAAATTCTAATGACTGTAGACACTGAAAAGTATCTTGAATTTGTACAGGAAGTTACTAGTGCTCCGAGTACAGATCTAGCTGCATTACTTTCTCGTATCACTGAACTTGAACTTGATCATGATGCAAATGTTCCCAAACTGTTAACTGCTGCACTGGGTTTGACTGCAGAAGCAGGTGAGTTTACTGAAGTAGTAAAGAAGATTATCTTACAGGGTAAACCATATAATGAAGAGAATGTCTTTCATATGAAGAGAGAATTGGGTGATATATGTTGGTATTTGGCACAGGCTTGTATGGCACTAGATACTACATTCGATGAAATCATTGAGATGAATGTAGACAAACTCAAAGCAAGATATCCTGGTGGAGAGTTTGATGTTCATAAATCAGAAAATCGTAAGGAAGGAGACCTATGAGCGAACAACAAACACTTAAGTTTACCATAAGACAAGATGGTACTGTGCTTGAAGAGGTTACTGGTGTCGTTGGTAACGAATGTGAAAATATAACTAGAACTATAGAGAATAAACTTGGCAATGTAATTGCTATAACTCATAAACCAGAATACTACAACAATGTCACACTTCAGCACAATCAAAACGAAACTCAAGAACAAACCACAACTAGTTGAAGCATTAGAGTTACTTCAGTATGATGTTAAGGAGGATCAGCAACTTAAAGTTACTGGTTCTCATGGTATTGGACATGAAACTGTAGAGGCTGAGGTTGCTATTGGAACTGATATTGGATTTCGTATGCATCCAGTAACGGGTGAGTATGAATTAGTAGCAGACCTAGAGACATGGAATCAACCCATTCCTGTAGAGAGGTTTATAGATAAGGTTAATCAACAGTATGCACGTATGACAGTTCATAATGTGGTTAAAGATATGGGATTTCAGGTTGACGAAGAGTGGGAGATGCAAGATAATAGTATTGAACTCACAGTTACAAGGTGGGTTCAATAAATAACTAAAAAGTGTAAGTGATGGCTGTTTCTAATAAGGATGTTGAAGTTTTAAGCGAAGCCTTATTTTGTTATTACTTTGCCATATGGAAGAAAGGTAAGAAAGCAAAGTATGATGTCTCTGTATGGAATACTATAACTAATGCTGGTCAATTAAGTGCGTGGACTAATAAATTAGGAATTACCTCAATGGTAAAAAATGTTAATGGTGATGCTGCTTTTACTTCAAGATTAGGAAAAGTTTCTGAGTTTTTAACTAAAAATAAAGGTTTTTGGAGTAATGCATTGATATCAGAGATGGATGCATTCTTTAGTAGTTCTAGAATCAATCTAGGAGGTGGCCCTTACTTCATAATGAGGGCTGATATGATTCCTGCTGCCTATGATCCTTATAAACTTTATGAAACAATTTCTAAAAAAGTAAAAGGAGCAATAGGATTTAAAGGAACTATAGATAAAGATAAATGGAATCCATCTGATGTATGGATATTTACAACCAAATCTCAACAGTTTTTGAAAAAATTCATTACTCTTTACAATAATCAATTGTTTAAACAACCTGGTTATTCTGTAAAGATGATGGAAAAATTAAATAATAGAATTTATCTTTTATTTCAAAAAGGATTGTTGTTCCCTGTATCTTTAAAAGCACCAACAGGGAGAGCTAAAGTCGTATTTGAAAATGATACAACATCGGATTTGCAGAAGGTGGTGAGATATGAAAGAATTGAGTTTGATCAAGGTAATCAAGATGCTAAAATTAAATTTGCTGTTGATGAAGTTGATAAACAAAGTGGTAAAGTTGAGAAGAGAGCATATATTAAAGGGTCAATAAAAACTAAAACTGTGAAGTCTGGTGGAGCCCGATTAGAAATTGAGGCAGGTGGTGCTGCTCGATATGGATCAATGGGTACAGAAAACTATCAATGGATAATAAAAGAAACAGATAAATCGGGAATAGATTCTTTAAATGCTATAAGAAGTAAATCTAAATTTCAAGGTCTCCGAAATAAGTATTGGACTAATGTTACGGGTTCTGAATGGTTAGGCAGAGCAAAATATGTTAAAGAATTTAATAATAATCCTCAAGAATTTAAAGAGGAGATACAACCATATACTCAAGAATTATTCAGGCATATAAATGGAGGGACTTGGGATGCAAAATCA
>Ga0208158_1000348_pt1 | contig 17120 bp, 13 predicted proteins | sample 8_EtaG_FD_184081 | JGI IMG/M metagenome (GOLD analysis project Ga0208158, IMG submission 184081) | Marine viral communities from the Subarctic Pacific Ocean - 8_ETSP_OMZ_AT15162 metaG (SPAdes) (version 2) | ecosystem: Environmental > Aquatic > Marine > Oceanic | place: Pacific Ocean | collected...
TGATAGCGAACGGGTCGCCTGTCTCGATACCGGACTCGAAGTATTGAGTCGGGATTGCCGTGGAGAAGTATAGGTAGTCCGTGTCGAGGAAGTAAACTCGGCTGATGCCGTCCTTCTCAACGTCCTTCGATGGAATGATTGGAACACCGTTGTAGGTAGCGACGATGAATCCGGCTTCGATACCGGGAACACCCTTTACACCGTTGTAGGTTGGTGTAACGCGCTTCTCTTCCATGAATCGCTGCTGTGCCTGTAGCAACTGCTGTAGGCGCATTAGAGTATCATAGCCAGTGAGCATAACCTTGGGGTTGCCACCAAGTTCCCACATGCGCTGGAAGACATCATCCAACTGGTCAAGGGAGAAAGTTCTCCTCTGCCCTGCTGCTCGGTCTGCACCGCAGTTCACGACAGCGTTGGACCATGAGTTTGCACTTCGGTCAATGCTGTAGATGTCGAGGTCACTCGCGCCACAGTGGTCAGTTCCCGCTGAAGCACCAGTTTCCATGGATGTTAGTCCACCAGAGGAGCCACCGTCGTTTCCAGTGATTCGGTCAAGGGACTCGAAGTTGTTTCCTGCGGTTGTCTCAGAGTCCGTGAGGAGCATCTTGTTGACCATCTCAGCATGGTGCTTACCCATCTCTTCCTTGAGGACAGAGCGGATGTCTCCCATACCATCGTCCTTGTCAGCAAGGAAGATAGCGACTTCACTCATGTCGAAGGAATGAGCGATGGTCTTAGGCTTTGCAGCCACGTGCTGGAAGACAGGCTTGACAGTGTCAGGAAGGACACCGTTCTCTGCAAGACCACCATGAAGAACACCAGCGTTAGGCTTCTCCGTGATGACGCGCCAACCCGAGCGGTCCCAAGGACGCTTAGGTAGGATTGAGAAAGCGTTGAACTCTTGGTTCAACTGGCTCCAGACCTTGCGGCCATAGATTGCCTGATAGGTTCCTGCGGTGGAGGAGAGCATTGGGCTGTCAGCCTTCAGCAACTCGCTGCCAGTGTAGGAATATCCCATTGCATTTCCGGCGCCATAGTAGTAGCGCTCCATGTCGGTAACTGTTCGAACGTAGTTTCGTGCCATTTTTCATCATCTCCGTATTTTTTTTCAATTATTCACTCGTCTCGGAAGACGCTCCCTGCGAGTTGGTGGACCTCGTCCCAAGACATGTTTGCAAGGTCAACCGTTGAAGGAACCTCGATGTTTGGGGAGGAATCGGACTTAGCAATAGGTGAACCAGATGCGCCAATGTTGTCAATGCGCCCGTTAAGAGCGTCAAGAGCCTTCATGACCTCACCGAGAGGACCGCGAGCATCGAACTCAGCAGCAGCAGCCTTCTGGACTTCAGCATGGCTTTCTTGCTGGAAGCGAGCCTCGAAGTGCTTCTCAAGGTCGCCCTTGTAAGCCTGCTCTGCGCGAGCAGCCTTGTAGACCTCGTATGCGGCTTCCAATTGGGAAGAATCCACAGCGTCAGCAGAGATGAAATCACTCTTCTCGACCTTAGCACCACCGCGAGTTAGACCAGCGCGGGAAAGAGCGTTAGTGGAGGGTGAGCCATTTTCTTGAGCGCGACCCTTTACCTGAGCAGCGAAGTAAGATGCACCGTCACCGATGGCTTCCGGCGTGGAGCCGAGGTTAGCCTTAGCGACATCATCGAAGTGAGCACGAGCACCTGCCGTGTCAACACCAGCGGACTTGAGGGTATGCTCCATCCAGTTGAGGTATTCAGCAGTGATAACATCGGAGAACTCGGACTTTTCCTTGTCGTCCTTGTCTTCCTTCTCATCCTTGGCTTCATCCTTGGATTCGCCCTTTGATTCATCTTTCGACTCCTTCTGAGCAGCAGCGAGTGCCGGTGGCAACTCTCCCTTCTCCATTGAGTCCAGTCGTCCTTCGAGGCGTTCGAGGACGCTACTCATTTGTTCCATTACATCATCAGTCATTTTACTCACCTTGTTGTTATCCTTGTCTTCTTTTAGGATTCTAAATGTTGCTTCCGGGTTGATTCCCTTTTCGCAGATTGTTACTTCGTGAAGTTCGAGTTTCGAGATTTCTTGATAGGAGCCGTGTGTGTTATCGCTCTTGTTGACTCGCTTGAATGCTTGTCCTCCGATACTAAACCCACGTAGGTTTCCTTTTCGAACTTCCGCCGCTACCTCCCTTGCTTTTTCTATATCGTTTCTTAACTGGACTACAACAAACATTCCTGCGTCATCAACTTCGCTTTTCCACATTCTCCCGTTGTTGTCTGTATAATTTGGAATTACTTCTCCTACTTGAATATTGGAATGTGCGAGTTGGACATTTCTAAACTTCGGGTCTGTCATGAACTTCTTGAAGGCGTCCTTCAGAGCCGAGCGTGTAATCAAATCTCCCTGCTTGTCAACGAGTTCAACAGAGGCATATCCTGCGACGACGAGGTCAGACCCCGCCTTGAGGAGTTCAATGCCATGTTGTAGAGGTTGTCGAAGCACACTAATCCCAGCAAGGGGCCGTTCATCTATATGAACCAAACGCAGTCACCCCTCCGGTTCCTCAATCTCTGTTTCGTTGGACTGCTCTAAGATTTTGCGCTTTTTTCGGGCCGCTGGGTATTCCTCTTCAGGGTCTTCCGTAGGCCTCTCCAGCATGTCCCAATCAGGCTGTGTTTGCTCACCTTGAACCTCGGTTGGTCCACGAGGTGATTCAACACCATCACCAAAAAGACCGACACCCTGAGCGCCGGTTCGTCCAGTCATCTTTTCTTTATTGATTCGCTCAGTTAAGTCAGCAATTCGACTGAGCATGTCTGCCATCTTCTTCTGCTCTTCAGGCTTCAAGATGGTTTCATCATCATCAGAATCAATGATTCCTGCTGACTCTTCCTCAGATGCTTCGCGGTCTTTTGGGTCAGTCATGCTCCTGACACGCTCTAACTTCTTGGAAATCATGACACCTGCTACATCGTGCCAAATAGGACGAATGCTTTCAGCAAGTTGAATCGCATAGTCGGACTTCATCAGAGGAGAAAGCAGGGCTTGAGGCTCATGGACCCAATATCCATTTCGAGTCATGGTCATCTTGTAGACCACATCATCAATACCATCAAAGGAAAGAGTCATCTTCTCATCAGCCATTTCGATGTCATAATGCACAGGAATGATTGGATGTGACTTGGCAAGAAGGCTGAGAGATTCAAGGCTTGCTGGACTCTCTATACTACTACCCGCGCGTATAGTATTAGGGGTGACATCATAAATGAGGCGTCCTGAACGCTTCTTTTCCTTAACACCTGAAACCGAAACGCGAACAATATCTCCTTCTTCAAACGGTTTAGGACTCTTCACGGTCCCAACATCGAGGTATGTCTCCCCATCGAACTTCACCCCTCTGTTTCCAAGGTCATCCTCATCAACAGGCCCAGCACCAAGACGGTAGGTGAACGGACCTTTTCCGCGAACATCGAGAATTATGAGAGCGATGTCCTTGTTCCTCCTGAGCATAAACCACTTTGGGTGCCTTCTCTCTCCCTTCATGTATGTGGATTTACCATCACGGAGTAGAAGGCGGGGGTTTTCTTCGGACAATCTCTCCACGGCTGCTTCAAGACCTCCCTCATCAGTCACAACTGTATCATCGGGAGACGGAATGTGTGCGTTCTCATACGAATCAAACTGCCCACGAAGTAATTTCAACCGTTCAGGGGTGCTTAAATCACTGACATTTGTGCCATCATAGTCAAGAATATCGAAGATGTAAATGTGGTTTGGTCGCTTAATCGCGTCAACCACGAAATTCTTCTCTGTCAACTTTTTGAGATGCTTCTTTGTTCTACCCCGAATAGCAACATCATCAGCGTTTGAATCATACGCAGAAATATCATCCCCGTCACGAGTAATAATGATGCGTTGACCTTCAGGGTAAACAGAAACAACCCAATCACCAGTAAAGCCACGGAACGAATCGAGATTTTTGACGGAGAAAAGACGGTGCATTGGGAGAAGAGGAGGCGGTCTTGCCTCATCTTCTTTGTAAAGTAAATCAGGATTCATCAACGTCATTAGGTCTTCACTCCTCAAGATTATATCATCATTAGGCCGTTGACCCATCATGTTCGCACGAGAAATGTAATTCATAGTGCTGAGTGGTTGCCATTGTTGTTGACCCCATAAAGCGGCCTTTTCTTCACCATGTAGTTCCGCCATAATTCCATGAGGGACACTGTGAAGCAACTCATCTTGGGTGTTGAAACCAATGACTGGTTGACCATTTTCAATTTCCCAACCAACAGGTGAGCGACCCGGATAACCGAAGTCCATAGCGGAAGTTGAACCCCACATATCCTGCACAGTGTGATACTGCCCTGTTGTTGCTGGGCCAACGGGGAACGTGCCCCACCCTGCTTCTGTCGCCGTCCCCCCTGAATGGATTTGGCCTTCCTCTTCCTCCCCGTGAGCCACAATCAAATCATGAAGTGCTGAACGGATTCTATTTTTTGTAGCCTTGATGTTAGGATTCTTTGATGTGCCTCTCATTGCATTTCCATATACACTCTCTTGTCTTTGTGACATTTCAACAGGCGTCAATGGGATATGAGTTAGATTGTTTATCTCAGTCGCTTTCTGGTCACGGCGCATGATAGAAGGTATCAATGAAAGAGGCCCCTCGTAACGGTTCCGTAATTCATTTGTCTTCTGTTTAATCGTTCCACGCTGTTGCTTTACATAGTCAGTAAAAGCGTCTTGGTGGTTTTCAATTGAAGCATCGTGAAACGCCATGCTCCCCCTTGGAGTCAAAGGGACACCAGTGCTGTGCACCGCAGAATTGGTCATGACTCTCACTGGACCAATAGTTCTTGCATGGTCAAGAAGACGTTCTATCATGTCGTTGTGATACTTATCATTTGGAAGACCGAGATTTTGAAGAACAGTAATTGGGTTGCTCTCAGGAAGAACTTCGACACCAAATCGTTTTACGATATTTCCCACTCTTGCATGTGGGTCAAACACATTACCTTCAGAAGAGAAAGCCTCACTCGCACTTTTCTTTTCAACTTCTTTTCCACCATATGAGTAAGTGAAAATGCCATCTTGTGGGTCTGCCATTCTCAAAACTCGCCCAGCATCTGCTAAGGCCCTTGCTGAAATACTCCAGAAACCAGTAGGGTCTTGTTCAGGGTCAGGCATCTTATCAGAAGGAACCGTGGCAAGTAATCGTTTTGCCATTTCAATGTGTGCAGCATTATCAGCAGCATCTTTCTTATCTATATGCTCAAACTCTCTAAGTCGTTGTTTGTTAGTATACACATCACCGTATTGCTCAGAATGCTCATATTCTCGTAGGCTTTGCTCAATGGATTGGATTTCCTCGTGTCGTTCATCCATTATTTTAATGAGTTCGGGGTTTACCTCCCCTCGCTCTTTCATTTCTTCCAGTTTTCTCTCGTCTTCCTCTTGTAAAAGCATTAAACTCTCTATGTCACCTATTTTTGTTTCATAATCAAAGTCACCGGATAAATCTCTTGTTTCAACAAATTGTTCTAAGTCGCCCCCTCCCCCTTGAAGACGCCCCATAGAACCCTTCCATTCCTTTCCATCTCTGACTTTATGGCTAAACGGATGCCGTCCTGTGTTCAGCATATTTACTGAAAGTATACCCTTTTCTTGAGGGTCATGAGGTGGCCTCATTCTACCAAGTTTTGTTGCATGTCTATGAGCGTGTCTTGACCTTCTTTTAGAATGACCAAACGGGTCGGTGGATGATTGAATTGTATGGAGAGAATCACCAAGAGGACCAGATACTACATTAGAATATTTTGTAGGCTTACCTTGATACTTTTCTTGTCTCTCAAGATTACTCATTGTCCTAATGGTATTTGCATAGGGGGCAGCAAAAGATGTGACACCATTACTAAACGTATTTTTTGTTGTTCTTCCTTTTTTTGAGGCTTTTCCACCCCTGAAACCACGCGGTCTACTCGCATCTTTAGCGCTTAACACTCCGGCAGGGTCAACATCGAGAGGCGCTCTCTTGTCGTAATACATAGGAGTCAAAAAGCCAGTAAGACCTGTGTGATTTTCATTTGCTGTGAAAAAGGTATCATCGAAATCTTCATTCCCGATATGAGAAAATCCATCCTCGTCTTTAGGGTGATGACCGTGTAAGAAATGAAGGAATGCAGAAGATGACCTACCAAGCCCACCGCTCTCATGAAATGGGTCAGAGAAAAATGAGGCTAATCCCTTGAGTGTTTTTCCATCATCGGTCAAGAATAACCCACGCTCATTTTCAGGAACATCTGTTGCTCTATACCCGTCATGACCACGTAAATGCCTCTGTGCAGAGTTCCTTACTCTCTTGTGGTCACGAGAACGGTTAGCAAATGAAAGAGCACGTTGGCGAACCTTATTGAAATCATCCGCGCTCATAAGAGGAGCATCAGGATGGTGGTCTTTTTTGGCCTCAAAGGGATTTAGATTTTCATCCAAACCAACAAGTTCGAGTAACTGTTTTTCGTTAATCTCGTTTTCACCTCCCATTTGAGATTCTTCTAATTCCTTGTAATATGCTTCTTCGTATGAGATGTCTTCATCCTCTGCACGCCGCCTTGCGTTTGCTGCGGTTCTAATGTTAATTCTCGGAATATACTTCAACTCATCTAAAGTGGGAGGTTCATACTCATCCTCGTCTTCATCAAACTCATCTGCATATGTTTCTTGTATTGTCGCACTGAGTGGTCTGTGTAACTTTCTATTGAGTTCACCGAGAATAAAATCATGCATAGTTCCCCCAGTGGGATGGTTAGTTTCCTTTAACGCCTTGTAAAAAGCAGCACCACTAAGTGCTTCTGACGCTTTGGGAATATCCGTTTCACTCTCATAGTGAGCATTTACATTCCCACCGTGTGCATTTTGACCACGGTGAAACCATTCATATTCAGAATTAACGCGTTGCTTAAGGTCACGAGCAACCCGACCAGCAGATGTATGAGTCCCATCACCAAGAGAAATCATCTGATTATCTGGATGGTTAGTATCTTTTTCATAGAGATGCTTAGCAACCATATAACGCTGCACTGGTGTCATGAACTCTAAACCATGTCTAAAGCCGTTGTATGACATTTTCTTAGGTAGATGTATAGGTTCAGGTGCCTCACGAGGAACATCTTCCCCTCTCATAAAAGCCATCTCTCTTTCAATCCGCTCTTCATCAGTTTCACCAATGTAAGGCTCAGGGTGAATCTCATCAGAAAACCAATCTTTTGCACGAGATTCGAAATGCTGTTTTCTTAACTCAAAATCCTGCTTTGCATCATCTTCAGGAAACATCTCTGATACTTTCGTTGCAGCATTAGGATTTTCAGCCTTCCAACGCTCAAAATCAGTCATGTATATGCTATGAGGTGAAATGTCATGATGGCGACCAGCAAAAGGTTGGCGAGATTCATTTGTCTTTTCTTGCGCTAATTGTTCAATGGCTTGCTGACCAAAAAATGCTCGCTTCATTTTTTCAAACTCTTTCTTTTTCGCCTTTTTTTCTTCATCAGTTGAATCAGGCATTTCTTCAATATCATAAAACAATGTCTCTTTTGCTAAATCATCAGTGTTCTCATAGATTTCGTTAATCCTCTGTTGAATCTTTTTTTCTGATGTTTCCTCAACTGTTCCTGAGACAAAGGGATTTTCCTGACTGATGTCATGTTTGTCTTGCGCCTTTTCGATTTCAGCGTGGATTTCGCTATTGCTTTGAGCACCGGGTTCTGAAGGGAGATAAAAACGTCTTAATGTTTCAATCCAACGGGGTTCACCAGTAATGGTATTGGCACGCTTATGTGGATGAACAACTGGACTGAACGGGTGTATGTTGTGATAATGGTCGTAACCAGCCTCTCCTACAACATCAATATCCTCTGTAAAAATCTGCTCAAGAGGACGCTCAATAACTCGGTCAAACCAGTGATGCTCGCCATCATGCATCATCTCTGATACTCTTGTAAGGTGTTCATTTAACAACTGCACTTCAGAAAGTTCTTCGTCACTTCGCTTTTGTCTTTCTTTCTTTTGAGAGCGTCTGCTGAGTGGTTTAAATTGTCTTTGCTCCGATGGAATCTCTTCTTTCAGAATAGAGATAGTCAAGTGGTCTTCCCACGATTTGACAAAATCATCACCCTGACGGGAGACATTTAGGACCGAAAAGTAATGGTCAGCAACGGCGTTATGATAATCAATGCCGTCAACTATAGCCTTGAGAAGATTACCTCGTGTCCTTAGATAGACATCGAAAGCATCTTCTCGCACACTTCTTCACCCCAGCATGCTACGCATCTTACTGAGGATTCCGTCTACAACTTGTCGGTCGGCGCCGCCACCATCGTGAGGATTCAACTGACCAGACAACTTGTCCATAGAAACTGATTCAGATGTTGCGCCTTTGTTAGCAACATCTTCTCCACCGTATAGATACTGATTGGTTGTGTAGTAAGCACTGCGTGTCTGTCCACCGCTCTCAGCCATGAACATGACTCCGCTGGGGTTAGAGTCAAAAGATGTTTCAAAACCCGGTTGGGTTCCTGCTTCGGACTTCTCTACATCCATCTTTCCACCGCATCCCATTTTCATGCATCCCATCTTGTTCTTCTCTTCACCACATTCAGGGCATATTTTGTTACCCTTATCTACGTCCATTTTACCACCGCATCCCATTTTCATGCAACCCATCTTGTATCCCATCTTATCCATTTTCTCACCACAAGTTGGACACTTTTCATCACACTTGCAGTCATGACCCTTTCCTTCACATTCAGGGCAATCTTTTGCTTTTGCCTTCTCATCTTTAGCACCTTTACCATCAGCGGCAAAAGCAGGAACTTTCTTCCCTTCATGTTCTACCATGTCTAATTTCTCAGCCTTTTCAAAAAGACGTTGAGCCTTGTGAAGAAGAGTCATTGCATCTCTACTAACTGGGGACGGAATTGGACGCATTTCTCAAACCACCTCTGTGCTCTTGGCTTGGTCAGCCATCTCATGTATCTCATCCCAACTCATGAGATGGATTTCTTCATTTGTGAATGAATCATTCGCCTTGAGGAGAACTCCTTCATCAGAGCGGAATACATCTGTCTCTACATCCTCACTCAAAGGAGTCATGGTAGCGACAAAACCCGCCTTACGAAGAAGAGATGTTGGGTTATTGATAATACGTTGAAGGCGGTTATTTTCAGCCTTTAGAATACCAAGGTCGTGGTCCATTGTCTCCATCTTAGAGATGAGGGTAGACATAAGCCTCTCAGTCGCACTCTCAGGTGCGTCATCGGACATCTAATCACTCTCCGCCGGGAGTAAAGTGACCAAAGGTTCCACGGTGGACTCGCATTGGGCCACCAGTGCGTGCTGCGAGAATCATACCGGGTAGAACAGCATCACGCTGAGAGGAGTCGAACTTCTCTCCAGTTGTGTTCATCTTCATGATTGGAGTAGAGATTTGAGTATCTTCACTCTTTTCTGCCTTCGTGATTTCCATATGAATGTCTTCAGAAAGGTAACCAGCGAACTTTCTAATCTCATTCAAGTGGTCTTGAGCAGCCATTGCGTCACCTGTTTCGAGTGCCTTATTGAAAGCGTCAGCGTGAATGCCTAACTTGCGTGCCATAGGGTGCATTTTCTTGAGGTCCATGTGAATCCCGCTTCTCCGTAGGTATGATGTATTAAAAGAGATTACGCTCCGCGAGGTCTTCGCGCATTCTGCATTGCATCACTATTCAACTGTCCTTGGGTGGGGGGAGGACCACGTTGTTGAACGCTTGTAATAGGTGAACCTGCTCCGGGTGTGCCACGTTGCTGAGGTCTTGCGGGGCTTCTCGGTGTGCGTATTCCTTGCCCTTCACCACCCGGTTGTGATGGAGGCATTATTCCGCCGGGAGGCCCACCTCTCATCGGCATTCCACCCGGAGGCATTCCACCCGGAGGCATTCCACCCGGAGGCATTCCACCCGGAGGCATTCCACCCGGAGGCATTCCGCCCGGAGGTTGTGCTCCTTCCTCTTGCTGACGATATACGAAGCGGATGTCTCGGTCACCCTCTTCCAAGAGTTCAGGTTGATAACCCAGCATCTGCATTCTCTGTGCCAAGTTTACTTCCATCTCATCACGACGGAGTCGAGTAATTTCATCCTCTTCTTCATTTGGATATAACGTCAATTTCCAATCAGTAATACTCATTTCCTTAAGCAAACGAGGGAATAGATTCTCTGTGTAGACCTTCTGACCAAACTCAACAGCACGGTTAGTTACAAGAATCTGCAAACCTTCGTTGTTAAGTCCACCAGATTTACCGTTGTCAATCATAAAGATACTCGATACACCATAGAATGCAGCGATACGATTTCTAATCTCATCACGGACAGAGATATACTGCATCTCTTCAAGTGTATCCATGAACTTGACCCAGTTCACAGCACCTCGCCCTGATTGGGATTCGATACCGACTTTAGGAATGTAATGCGGGTCACGCTCCATTTTCTCATCAACGCCCTTCCAAAAGGACTTCATGGATTCAAGATTATCCGTTGTGACAGAAATGATACCCTTCGGAATCCGCCTCTTCTGATAGGCTGTATACATGTAATTGTCCATTGCAGTAAGCGTCATTGCCTGACGCCACATGGTATTAACTGGAGCAGTTCCATACAATTTAGATGGATTATACTTACTAATATGGATAACTTCACCCTTCGTGTAATACTGATTCTTTCCAGAGCCTGACATGTTCACGTAGTGAGCGTCAACAAGACGGGAGCCACATACTTGACATGCTGGCTCTTGGCCGGGATAAGCAACTTGGTCACGATGAATACGACAAATCTTGTATCGCCCACCGCGAACACCACGCTTATCGGCAATAATACGCATGAATATCGGGTCACCACGGATAATTTGCTTCACTCGGAAGAACTGAACATCACCCGACTCAGGGTCTACATAATATTCCTTGATAAGAATCAAAAATGCATCATCTACAATGTTGAGGTCGCGCTCGACTTCAAACAATACTTCCATGAAACTCTGCTCCATGGCATTATGTTCTTCGAGTAACCAACGACCATAAATGACCTGTTCAGGGTCCGGGTCGCGAACCTCTCCACCGCAGGTCTTACACATTTCAACTTCATGTTGGTATTCTTCCCCACACTCAGTGCACTTCTTGCGGAACTTCTTCTCCCAATAGTATCCTCTTCTGAAAACCTCTTGACTTAACTTAGATAAGACAGTTCTAAGAATTAGATTCTCATTTGAAACGGCAAATAAAGCAGGAATAGTGATACCTTGTGCGAGAACAGGCTCTTGGATACCTGTCGTATAGAGAGGCATCTGAGGTTCAGGAGTTGTGCGACGCCTGAATGGACTGGCGAGAGCCGACAAGAATCGGCTAACTGGATTTCGGTCACCTTCTGCCATCACAGACCCTCCTCATACTTACCAATTGTATTAGCATCAATACCCCAACCCTCAAGCAATTCAGTGGCCTTTCGAGCATCATCCTTCCAGTTATTGTATCTCACGACACGCTTTATCTCTTCCTTCCGAACCTTATCGTCTTCTTCTATGAAGGCGAGCACAGCCTTCGCCTGAACATCCTTCATGCGTAAGTGAGGAAGCACTCCCGTTAGGAGTTTGCGGATGTCAGCCTTTGAATAGAACTGAAGGCGGTGCTGACTTCTCTGAGAGTCCTTGTAGACCTTATTATCGAGTTGAAGAATACCACAACCCAGCGTTTTATGGAGATTCTCACAGTGAACTCTACCCCTATCACCAGTAGCAATGAATCCAGCACGAGGCTCACCACGACCAGTGATTGTGATATAACCGTCTGCATCAAGGAAGCCAGCACTATATGCCCATGGGTCTTTGAGAACAAGGCCCTCGGAGTCGAGAACAACGTAAGTTCCACGCTTTGCGCCCTTAATGATGTCAACTTCTTCACCATACATATTGAGAAGTCGGGCCAACTTCTTATCAGTGAATGACTTTCTCATCAATCCCGCTTCACTTAGATTTCTACGAATCTCAGTGGACTTCATCGGACCTCTTTCATTTAGTTGTAAAGCGGCAAAAGAAAGAAAATCCTGCTCATGCTTAGTGAGGGCATCAATCTGATGTAGGCTATTTTTCCACATCTTCTTCGCATCACTTCTCGTAGACATGGCTGTAGCCCATGCGCGTTGCTCTTCTTCTCCCCATACATCCTCAAACTCATCGAGCATTTTGAGAGCAGTTTCTGCACTTTTCCACATATTACACGCCTGTTGAAGAGATACTGAGCGGCTTTCCCCGAACTTGCGTAAACTCTTCAGGTCACGGTCACTAAGTCCTAATTGTTTGATGACATCAGCATTCTCAGCACCCCAAGTGAGTGAATTGATTGTCACTTCAGTTTCTAACGCTTTCATGACACGTATGTCAGAAATAATGGCATCAATTTCATCACGACTATCCTTATTTCGTCTTCGCATCTTACGCAATCTCTTCACGAGATTACCCGCAGAACACCCTAACTTAGCCTCAAACCAACCATCACCATTAGCAAATAGATTCTTGGTAGGTTCAGCCTTGATGATTACTTCAGGAACTTCGACTTCGAAGGATTCGATAAGCGCAGACCCCCACATACTTTGACCTCACGAGTGACCTCTACTTAACGGCTACCATCTTTACGATAGTCGGTTTACCGCCTACGCCCTGCTTCTTAGAGCGCTTACGCTTAGTGGCCGCACGCTTTTGACCCTCAGACATTGAACCAGATGTTTTTGGCGTTTTATCACTAACCTTCACAGAAGGGCGGCACTTTGGATAACCCTTGCTACCCTTCTTTGCCTTAGAGCGACCACAAGGTGGATGTTTACCATCTTTGTCCTTACGAGATACATCAACCCACTTTTCTTTGAACCATCGGTTCAGATTCTTGATAACAAGAACATCATGGCAAGTGCAACAGTCAGTCATTTTACTCACTTTTCTTTTGATTTTTCTTAGAAACTTCGTTTTCTGTTATTGGTCCACCTGCTGCCCAAGTGTAACAGGTTCTATCTTTATGGCACTTGAAATGATGCATCCAGCAGTAACCTAAATCTCCTTCTAATGGCATGCATTTTTCCATTCTTGGACTAATATCAAAAGCAACACAATTACTGCAATTGGATTTTTTTGCAACATCAACTGATGTATTCCAATGGTCGGCTGCTTTAACCCAATAACTTTCATCAGATAGATTGAGCGGTCCATATTGAATGTGTTCTGATTGTATCGCGTCATTACGATTTTCAGTATTAACTTTCAAATCTTGAGTAGCCCTTGGACAAGCGGGCATTTCTTTAAGCACTTGCCATGCCATCTCAAGAGGAATCATTTCTTTTTCTTCCCCTTCTTTCTAAACTTACCACGGCAGTATTGCACAGCCCAACCATTTGCATAAGCAGAAGGATAAACTTTGAACTTCCGCTTAGCAGCAGCCTTTCCTTCGGGACATAATTTCTTTTCAAGTGAATCCCAAGCCAATGTCATGGGTCCACAGTGTTCGCAGCCACAATTCAACAGTTCCACCTCTTTAGCGCTGCACCTTTTGGTGTGAGTTTACCTTTCTTCGATGTCGGTCCTTTAGAACCTGACATACGAGCGCAGAATGACTTACGGCGTTTGGCCTTCTTAGAACCGGGCTTGAGTTTACTCGGCTTCGTAGTTACAGGTGGTTTGAGGTTTGCGCCAGTTTCACGCTTGAACTTAGCCCTTCCTTTAGCACTTAGCCCACCTTTCTTATGATGACGCTTTGGATTATATCCATGAAACGGTTTGGACTTCTTCTTGGCTTTTATAACAGCCCAAGCAAGTTCACTGGGGCTACAACAATCACAGAAATCAACATTAGACAAATCACCTTTGAGAATGTCAGATAAAGCATCATCATCTTCACTTGTTTTTACACGCCCTGTCATTCGGTCAGAGAAGAACTTAGAAGGGTCATCGCGACGAAGTTCAGCAAGGCTTTCTTGCCCACGCGCGACCTGACGACGATGTTTTTCCATTTGTCGCATCAAACGCATGAAGTTCTCACGCTCGGTAGGGTCATATTCACTGGGATTTTGTCGCATATCCATAAAATCAGGAGATTGAAGTCCCTCATCATAGAGAGAGGTTGACATCTGCTCGTCTCCGGGTGAGAGAGCCTGAGCAGCCTGAGCAGCCACTTCGCGTCCCGGTGTTTCCTGACCTAACATATTTGCAGTTGATTGGAAGCGACGGGCAGTCGGGAAATCACGAGCACCGCGTAGTGACTCGGCTTCTTGTTGGAGTTCTTCGATACTGGCTTTCTTCTTAGTATCAGGGTCAGCCTCTCGCTCAGGTTTCTTACCACCGGGCTTACCCACTGAGATAACAACGACCATACCTTTGGGCTTCTTTCCAACTTTTTCTTCTTTCATGGAATCACCCAACCACTCTTGGACCCACCAGTCATGTAATCATCAAAGCCGGGAAGGTAGTCATCAAGAAGCATGACTGAACCACGGAACTCTTTGGTTCCCCAGTTAGCAAGAGCGAGAGCCATTGCCAAGTCGTCATGCGTTCCCACACTCTCAAGCCTCCCATTTTTCTGCATACCGAAACGATTCAATTCTTCTTCCAACTTGTGAGTGAACGTCTTACTTCTCTCGTCTCCATACGGCGTGCGTATCTGCCCTTGTTCAAAAGCCAGCAGTAGGGACATGAAGAGGCTTTCCTTTCTTGTCTTAGTTGTCATAAAGGTTCGAATCGGAATATCGTCACGTATTTCTTTCAACTCCATGGCGAACATTCGCTGGAAATTGTTACCCTCAAGTTCAATGAGGTCAGGTTTGAACTTGTTATTGAGAATAATGATTTGGCGCTTCTGAGCCATAGAAGACATTCCTTTCTCGTGAATGATGTTGACAATCTGCTTCTCGTTTTCACCGGGTGGAGTGCGAAGAGTAAGCATGGCTGTAAAGTCAGCATTCTTATCAGAAGCAATCGCTGTATCCCAGCCAATAAAATGCTGGCCGAACACACCGGCAGGCTCCCCGTCTTCGTTGTATTCCATTTCTGCCCGGTCAAGAAGAACAAGATTCGTGTCACGTGCTCTCTCAAGAATATCCGACGGGAACATACTGGCAACGTCGTGAATTGGTTCACACAGATACTCACGAGTAAACTGAATTGCTGGCATAGACCGGCGACGCTCTTCGAGTGAATCTAAGTCCCAACGCTCAGGCCACAATGCTATACCTTCAGCATTAATCGCAGGATATGTTTCGACAACGAACGTGTCCTTCTGTTCAAGTTCCGCATACAGGTCATTGTATGAGAACGGAGTTCCGACCATCATTAGACGCGCACTATGGTGAAGAACAGGAAGCAGAACACCATAGAACCAATCGGCTGCTCGCTGTAACTCTCCACCTGTTGTGCCCCACAGAATATCGTCACACACAACCACATCAGGATGGAAACCACGAGTTGCTCCACCGACCGACTTTGCCATGATACGACTGCCGTTTGTGAACTCAAAATAGGACTTAGCCCACGGTTTACCGGTAGGTCGAAGATGACGAAGGCAAGGAGTGGTGTCAATACAATTTCTAATGAAACGCATGTGTTCGAGGGTCTGCTCCAATGAGTGAGAAAACACCATGATGTGTTTCTTAGGATTAAATGCAGCAATCCACAACGCATAGGCCATGAATAGAGTGGATTTACCATGGTCACGAGATGCTTTCACGCAATAGTAGCGGTTGTGGGTCAAACCTTCATCCCACAGTTGGTGATGATGCGAGTAATGAAAACCAAGGATTGACTCAAAGAAAAAACGGAATGAGCGAGAAGCCATCTTCCCATCCATATCAATGATGAGTTGCTTGGTCTGTGCGTTATCATCTAACACCAATGAAAGACCTCCTGTTACCCTTAAACTCTTGAAACTCTTCTAAGAGAGCCTGTCTTTGCTCTGGACTTACCAAAGATGCATCTGTCATACTATGGTCGGTTGAATCTTGTATACCTTGTTTAACATGAGTATCATCATCCCATTTTATGTCTGCCCAAGGATTATCATTACCAAACTCCGACGCAAGCATTTGTCTTTGCTGCGAGGTGACAGTTTTTGGTGCTACGGTAGGGTCAGCAATCTTGGGGGCTGTAAAACTGGCCTGTGGGTCAGCAGGTGTAAAATTACTTTCACCCTCCTGATAAGTAAACGGTGTCGCATCCGCCGGGTAGGAGGTCGAAGCGGAAGAAACCCCGACGGATGGACTTATTTTTGCAGCGCCTCGCATTCCGAGGCTTTGTAGAGTTGGATTCGCATAACGATATGTGGAATAACCTTGAGCGCCTGCGCCCCCAAGTGCACTGATGAGGTCTGTGCCTGATTCATTGGCTCTTTGAAGCGCCATCAAACCGGTAAGTCCAGCAAGCGCACCTGCCCCAATCTTACCAGCGAGTGCACCACGCCCAGTTCTTCGTAATGCTTCTTCAAAAGCAGCCTGTGTATTACCACCGCTCTGTGCCATTTGACGAGCAAGAACTTCTTGTTGTGACTGCTTCGCTGCTTCTTTTGCAGCCCTGTTTTGAAGAAAGCCTTCAAGTTCCTCAGAAGACATTTCTGCTAATGTTTTCGGGTCATGCCCCATTGCTCTAATTTGTTTTTGGCTTTTAGGAGCAGAAATATCGCTAAACGGTGTTTCCTTACCACGAATATCATACTGAGTTCGATACTGTGCACCTTGAGGTGCAAGAAGAGGACGCCCTGAAATTGGGTCTTTAGTTGTAGATGGTAGTGGGACAAATGCAAGTGGAGAGACACTACCCATAGCACTTGGTGCTCCAGAAGCCATGTTCATTACCTCCGGCATGATTTCCTGCTGCTTTAATACGAGAATTGGCTTCATCAGACACCCCCCATACTTACCTTAACCATCTTGACCACATCGAGCGGGACATCTAACTTTTCCGAAATCCTGTTCCAGTCACCAGAAGTATGAGCGATGGTTCTCACATCGAGAGATGTAAGCCCTAAACCCTTTGCGATTCTATGGATTCCGCGCTCATCAGAAATATCAACCTCACGAACAGGAGCATGC
>Ga0208158_1000349_pt1 | contig 17115 bp, 18 predicted proteins | sample 8_EtaG_FD_184081 | JGI IMG/M metagenome (GOLD analysis project Ga0208158, IMG submission 184081) | Marine viral communities from the Subarctic Pacific Ocean - 8_ETSP_OMZ_AT15162 metaG (SPAdes) (version 2) | ecosystem: Environmental > Aquatic > Marine > Oceanic | place: Pacific Ocean | collected...
TATTGTAAGATCAGGTTTATGTAAGGAATATCTACTCGCAAAGTTGGAACTTGGTTTATGACTTTTACTCATTGTAATTACTTAGGTGATCTTGAATTAGAAAAGAAAGAGACTCCAGGCTGCCGACTGTATCATCTTCCTGATGGTCAGTGGGTTCCTTCTATTACTTCAGTAACATCTTTTTATAACCGTGATATTTTTATCAAGTGGAGAAAGAGAGTTGGTATTGAAGAAGCAAATAAAATTACTAAGAAAGCCACTGCTCGTGGAACTGATTTCCATGAGGCAGCACAGGCATATCTAGAGAACAAAGAACTTAACTGGGATGACTATAGACCAGCAACTCAGTTCATGTTTCATCATGCAGCACCATATCTGGACAAGATAAATAATATACACGCTATAGAAAGAACCCTTTACTCTGAGTACCTTGGTCTTGCTGGAAGAGTTGATTGTATAGCAGAGTATGAAGGTGAATTAGCCGTCATAGACTTTAAGACATCTGAGAAGATTAAACCTGAGAAATGGTTGGAAAACTATTTCGTTCAGGAGACCTTTTATGCAGCAGCTTACTACGAACTAACAGAAATCCCTGTTAAAAAACTTATCACTCTTATGGTTACCCCTAGTGGTGAAGTAAAAGTGTTTGACAAAAGGAACAAAGGGGATTATATTAAGCTTCTAGTTCGTTATATAAAAGAATTTGTACATCACAATACTGGGGCATCGAATGGACAATGAACTAGAAAAGGCACTCGAAAGTAAGTTCTTTTGTCCTGCAAGATTTGCACAAGAGATAGAAGGTCTAGTGCAAGTTAATAAGAATATGAATTACATTGACGCTATTGTTTTCTTTTGTGATCAAAATAGTATTGATTTAGAGTCAGTTCCTAAGTTGATATCTAAACCGTTGAAGGAGAAGATAAAGTACGAGGCACAGGAGTTGAATTTTTTAAAGCGTACTAGCCGTGCGAAAATCATCTTTTAATTCCAAAAAAGTCGAAAAAATATCTCCGCAAATTTTTGCCCCTATTAGTTTTTTGAAATGATGCCCTTTGACGCATATCGTTGTTATTTGTCTTTAAAGAACCACTTCACCAAAGACCACTATGATTACCATAAGTATGGTGGCAAGACAAGAGCGACAGTTCAAGCATTTTACAAAAGAAAGGATAGGTTTTGGTTTGAGAAATTTGCCAGATCTAAGAATGATAAGGAAGTAGAGGAATTTTTTGTATCTAACTTTGTAAGTTCCACAGACCCTGCAACAATGTGGATCGGAGAGATGATACGAGAGGGAGAAGGGAGATATACAGATTGGAAGAAAAAGGTGCAATCTCTGTCATATACGTTTAAAGGTGAAATTGACACTCTTTTTGAAAATAAGCAAGTAGATGAAATATTCGATTGTTCGAGTGGCCACCCTCCCATCCTCAGAAGTTATTTAAGGGGAGATACCTCACTTGAAACATTAGTGATATGTGATAGAATATTTGAATATAGGAAAAACTTTGATAAACGACTAAATGACCCTGTATGGGAAACCGTCAGTCGCAAAATAAAAAAGTATAAACCCTTCCTAAATATAGATGTACCAAAGTATAGAAAAATCCTTAAAAAAGTAGTATTATGAGTTTTTTCGATTCAGAAGTTGTTCGTGCAGAAATGGCAGAAATTGCGGAACTCCAAGATGAGGTTTATTCCAATGTTTTCAAGTTTCCAGCGATGACTCAAGAGGACCAATTATATCATGTTACTATTTTGGAGAAACTTTTAAACAAACAACGAGTTCTTTATACTCGTGTGAGTTTATCGGACGATCCTGAAGCTAAGGAAATGAAAAAGAAGATCATAGAAAGTGCCAAACAAATGGGACTTCCTACCAATGTCGATATGAACATCTTATTTGCTAATATGAACAATATGGTAGAAATGATGAAAAAGCAGATTGACAAATAATCTTCCGATTGATATAATTAAGGTACACAAAAGCCAAATCTCAAACAAAATCTAAATGTCATTTAAAGACCTAAAAAAACAGTCCTCTCTAGGATCATTGACTTCTAAATTAGTCAAAGAAGTGGAGAAGATGTCTACTGGTGGAGGAGGTGATGATCGCCTTTGGAAACCAGAACTTGATAAAACAGGTAACGGTTATGCCGTTCTCCGTTTCTTACCAGCACCAGAAGGTGAGGATATTCCGTGGGCAAAGATTTATTCCCATGCATTCCAAGGACCAGGTGGTTGGTATATTGAAAACTCTTTGACCACAACAGGTGGCAAGGATCCAGTTTCCGAATATAATCGTGAACTCTGGAATAGTGGTAATGAGTCAGATAAGGATGTGGTTCGTAAGCAGAAGCGTAAGCTTTCTTACTATGCAAACATCTATGTTGTAAAAGATCCAACAAATCCTCAAAATGAGGGTAAAGTCTTCTTATATAAATTTGGTAAGAAAATCTTTGATAAGGTCATGGAATCCATGCAACCTGAATTTGAGGATGAGACTCCAATCAATCCTTTTGACTTCTGGCAAGGTGCAAACTTCAAGTTGAAGATCGTGAAGAAGGATGGTTACTGGAACTATGATAAGTCAGAGTTCGATGCAGTATCACCTTTACTGGATGATGACGATGCACTCGAAGCATTGTGGAAGAAGCAGTATTCACTTGCTGCTGTAACCGCACCAGACCAGTTCAAGTCATACGATGACCTGAAGAAGCGTTTGGACTATGTTTTAGGGCAGAAGCAACCTGCACGTCGTATAGACGAGGAGGTAGCAGAGGAAGATAACAGTCGTGGTTCTTATGCACCAGACTTCAATGCTCGTAAAGAACCTGTGGCTGCTGCTCCTGTAGCATCTGCTAGTTCAGATGAGGATGATGCTCTTTCTTATTTCCAAAAACTTGCAGAGGAATAATTAGGAATATAATCTAATATTTTCTCCTTTTACTAAGGTTTCACTCAGATACTGGGTGGAACCTTCTTTGTATAGCATGAAATCTTCCATATCATTGAGAATAACATTTAGATACTCTGCCTTTAGAACATAGATATTTCTTTTCTCATCTTCAATTTTATTTTCATACGCATAATTAGTTATTTCAGTTGTTATATTTGAAACGGTGGTATATGATTCTAATCTCTCATCATAAAATTCAATAGAGTAATTTTGAGGAACTTTAAGTCCTTTTGGAACAATTACGGTTTGTGCAGTATTTTTTACCTCTGTAGTCTCATAGTGATGAACAGCATGAATATTCTCTTCACTTTCATATTTTGTAATTAAAAAATTATAGAAAGATTCATGATTCAGAGGCCATTCAGTTTGGATATTTGTAATATTATTAGAAAGAAGAACTATCCAATCTAAAGTTTCATCCTCATATACATCAAATGCCACATTATCAGGACGATCATCACCTACAACTTTATATTGAGTGAAATAGGTTAAATCATTAAAAATATCATTTTTCAATTTACCTCTTTTAAAGAGGTTTTTTACTTTTTGGTATTCGGAGATTTGTTTAGTGTCAGCATTTCTACTGACATATTCAAAATCTGGAATATTGCGGAAATAAGCTGGCATTTTAGTATCCTATTACTTGATCTTGATCTTGATCTAATTCGCTGTAATCACTATCATATATAGGATCAAGCTCGCTGAATTGCATGGTAAGTTGATAAGAAGTTAGAGTTCTAAATGGATCGTCATAAGTCATATATGTTCCATCTGGGGCGTATCGAACATTACATGAAGTAAGAGCACAGGTTTTAATAATATTAATAGATGGATGAATGATCTCATCTCCATTTGTATTGAAGGTTTGATATTGAATGTCAAAGAGATTAGGTGATTTAAGAAAAACATTAGAAGAAGAGGTTTTAACTGACATGCCCTGTTTAAAAAATCTAATAATTTTTCTTATTTGATCTGCTTCTGTGGCATCTCTGGCAGATAATTTGAAGGTAAATCCAAAACTTCTTAACTTAGGACCACCAAACAACAATTCTAAGTTGGGATTCAGAACTGCACCAGTGGTTCTTGAGAGTAATCCTTGAGCACCAACTGCTGATTGTGCAAGGTATACGTTAATAGCAGATGCAATATCACTTCCCACTTGTCCTCTAAGTTCCCCTCTTGCTCTATTTAAACCACCAGCTGTTGCTGTAAAAGCACCAGCAATATCTCCTCTGCTTCGCACATCTTCAAATATACCTAGTGCTGATGCTCCTGCAATTGCTTGAATAGGATTTAATTTACCTTCATTAAAATCTACGGAATTGGTATCCTCAATTCCTGTGACAATTGGAAGAGTGACCGAACCTCTTACTTTTTTAATTCTTCTTTGAAAATTTTTCTCTCCTGATGTAATGGTTGCTTCTATTTTTGTTCCTTCACTGTATTTTTGAGTAAATCTCACTCTATCTTGTTTATTAGTTCTTAAATCTTCAGGATAAGAAAAATGTCCATATTGTTTTCTAAATCTTCTTCCTGCGATGGATACATCAATTGATGTATTAGTAAGATTAAACGTCTTTGGAGGATCCTTCTCATCTACTCCACCACTTCCATTATTATCAGCACTAACAGTAGCGACATTTGTTGTTCCTGTAACTGAATTTAGTGCTGTTTTTTCTTCATTACTAAGATTACCGAATTTGGCAAATAATGTTGTCAACGCACTGGAACTACCTTTTAGTTTTCTGGTAAGTGTGTTTAAATATTTTTTTTCTACTGGATCTGCCCCCTCATTGAGTTTAATAGCTCCTCCTATTTTATTTCTTGTTCCAATTTCTGTTGATACACTGAAATCTGATGTATCGCTTCTTAATATAGTTATTGCAAATGTTCTATTTGGTGCAGTTCCACTTACAACCATCTCTTCTTTATAATAATATGTTACATCATCACTCCAATCGAAAATGGTGTCTTTTCCCCATCGGATCATTATTGGTGTGGTTTTAATGGGATCTGACATTTATCTTTTTTCTTTATTTATAGAGTTGTAAGGAAATAGGCATATGATATATCTCTTAGGTCGTTGATTTCACTGGGTCGGACTACATATAAATTTCCTCCGATCTCTTGCCATGTGTAGTTTCTAAATTTACCCCAATGATAATTGAGACCTCTGAATCCCCATCTTTGAATATCAGTCACTGCAACCAGAGGATGTTGGTCATATGTCATTCTTGGAGTTTTTGCAGTGTAGATAAAAGTATAATACTGCCCCACATCTGGTACTACTTCTACATTCTTCAATGCATCCATGATAAGGAGCATTTTCTCCTCAGGATCAGTTAGTTCTTTCAATTCATCCATAATAGGTGCGATTCTATTATCACCTACCTGTTCTTCATACTGACTAAAGTAACTATCTGCCATTATATATTCCTAATTCTTGTTCGGTGATAATTTTAAATTCAATTTTTCTATCATTACAAAACTCTTGTGCTGCCTTCCACTTAGCCGTATTAACAGCATAGGTTTTGCATTCATAGAGATATGATTGAGTCACCTTTTTTCTTTTTTTAGGAGGTCGAGTTTGTTTCTTTGGTTTTACCTCAATCACATAAGTTTTAATTAATCCATTGCTTTCTTTGACCTTGATAAGAAAGTCAGGATAGTAACGATGCGTCCGATTATCAACGGGAGAGACATACTTAATATAGAATTCTTCACTGGCCCACTCAAGAATATTCTCATTCAAATCACAGTAATTGCAGAATTTGGTTTCCCAAGTGCTACGACATATAATATTATTTGGATTTCCCTTGTATTTTCTGGGAAAAGAGGGTTTGAATAAACTCTTTTTACTTTCTCCCATTATACATAATATATCAGTAGTAGTATTTATAGGAATATGGTCACTCCAAGACCGCAAAAGAAAGTATTAGCAGATTTAAAGGCATCTATTTTAAATCCTGCACTTACTTCGCATTTTCAATGTTGGTTTTATCCTCCTGCCTCTGTTAGGTCTATCTTACCTGCAGGAGAAGCACAGAATGATGAGATTTGGTCATTATCTTGTGCAGAGGCCACATTGCCTGGTACTTCACTAGCAACTAATGAACTTCTTAATGATCATACAGGTGTAACTGAGAGGCATGTATATAGAAGACAGTATGATACCACTTCCTCATTCACCTTTTATGTGGATCATGATTATAAAATTATTAACTTCTTTGAGAAGTGGATTGGTTTCATTGTGAATGAACAAAATAGCACTGCAGGGAATTATTTTTACAGAGTAAATTTTCCCACCTTATATCAAACTTCTATTTACGTTAAAAAGTTTGAAAAAGATTATAATAGAGTATTAGAATATAGATTCTTAAAGGCTTATCCTATTAGTATTAATACAATGCCTATAACTTATAATGCATCTGAGCTATTGAAGTGTACAGTTAACTTTAACTTCTCTCGTTACTTAGTAGAAACTCAAAATAATATTAACGCCGTCTTATTTGATGGTCCTGTTCAAGAAAATGGATTAACTAATACTGCTATAACTTTAAACGTTTAATAACCACGCTAAATAAAACACACTGAACTCTTTGTAAGATATTATGCCATTACCAAAGATTGCGACACCGACGTATGAGTTGGAATTACCTTCTACCAGAAAACCTATTCATTATCGACCATTTTTAGTTAAAGAAGAAAAACTTTTAGTTCTTGCATTAGAAAGTGAGGATGTAAAAGAGATAACAACTGCAATTAAAAATGTAATTAAATCTTGTATCAAAACAAGAGGAATTAAAGTAGAGAATCTTCCTACTTTTGATATTGAATATTTGTTCCTCAACATTCGGGGTAAGTCTGTTGGAGAAGACATTGAGGTTAATCTTGTTTGTCCTGATGATAAAAAGACACAGGTTCCTGTGACTATTAATATTGATGATGTTAAGATCCAAAGGTCTAAAGGACATACTAATAAGATTAAATTAGATTCCTCTTTGATGATGGAGATGAAGTATCCATCTCTTTCTGAGTTTATTAAAAATAACTTTGATTTTAATGAAGAGAATGTAATGGATCAATCCTTTGAAATGATCGCTTCTTGTATTGATAAAATTTATAATGAGGAAGAGGTATGGGTGGCTGCTGATTGCACTAAGAAAGAAATTAATGATTTCTTAGAATCCATGAACACTACACAATTCAAAGAGATTGAAAAGTTTTTTGAAACTATGCCTAAACTTTCTCATAAAGTGAAGATTACTAATCCTAATACAAATGTAGAAAATGAAGTTGTAATGGAGGGATTATCTAGTTTTTTCGGCTAGCTCTAGTCCATATGGATCTAGAGAGTTACTATAAACTGAATTTTTCTTTGATTCAGTATCATAAATATTCATTAACTGAGATAGAAAACTTGATCCCTTGGGAGAGAGACATTTATGTTGAATTACTTCGAGCACATCTTGAAGAAGAGAAACTAAAACAGCAACAAGCAGCATCATAATGGCTATAACCGTTATTAATCCATCAGTTACGAAGATTTTATTGGATCTAGGAATCGATCCAATAAATCCTTATGATCCCGATAATGCTGAAGACACTTATATGTCTGCAGTCAGGGAGGGTATTAATACTATTGAATCTGCCACCAAAGGAAAAGGAGATAGAAGAACAAGAATACTAAGAGAGGAATTTCAAGGATTACTGGAGAGAAAAAGAGGAAAAAAAGTAAAATTTGTCTCTAAGTTATTAGCAAAGAAAAGTATAATACCTACTAATAGAATACGTCCTCAAGCATTGCTTCCACCAGCAGAAGGAATAGGTGGTGCGTCTGCAGATTCTCAAAATAATATAATTGGAGGTTTACTAGGTAGTATATTAAAAATTCTTCAAAAGGATAGTAATTTAGATAAACTAGAATTAAGAGAGAGAAGAAAAGAAAGACAAAGAGAAAAAAGAAGAGAGGCTGAAGAGAGAATAGAAAAAATATTTAAAGGAACAGGTGCAGCTGCCCGTGCAGGTCAGAAGGTGGTGGATAAATTAACCTCTCCATTTCAATCCATATGGAAGAGGTTAACAGAATTTCTCAAATTGACTGTTATAGGAACATTATTCAATAAAGCATTGAATTGGTTTAGCAAGGAAGAGAATCAAGAAAAAATGGGAAGGGTTGTTAGATTCTTAAAGTTTTGGTGGCCTTCCATTTTAGCAGGTTATCTTGCATTCTTTACACCTTTAGGAGGATTGGTTACTGGTGCGATTGGATTATTGGGAACAGCTCTTCCTGCTTTATCAGGACTAATTGCAGCAAATCCTATCTTAGCTGCTGCTGTAGCTGCTGGTGGGTTGGTATTGGGTGCTAAGGCTTTAGATGGAGATTTCTCAGGAAAAGAAATGTCTGAAGAAGAGAAAGCAGCAGCAAAAGAAAAGTCAGAGAAAGTTATGGCAGATGATTTTCTTCCTCTTTTAAGGAATCAAGGTGGATTTGTTAGTCCAAGCACTTTTGGTGAAAGTAATAAAGATACAGTCCTTAATTTATTTAATCAAGGTGGATTTGTGAGTCCCAGAGTTTTTGGTGAGGCTGATAAAGATACAGTCCCTGCTATGCTTACGCCTGGTGAGTTTGTGTTAACTAAGGGTGCAGTGAGGAGATTTGGTACAGGAATGCTGGAGTCAATGAATAGAGTGGGTGGGGGGACTAATAAAGGTGGTCCGATGTATGAGGGTGGTGGACTTGTTGGTGATCTTTCATCAATGAAAGAAAACACTCAAACTAAATTTTTACCTGTTAAGGCAAGCGGAATGAATCCTGTTAGCACTCCTATAAGAGTTAAAAATATTAGCACCACCACGGTGTTACCAGCGATCAAAAAAGAAGAATCAGAACCAACAATAGAACGTGGTGATACTATTCCCACCTTTGAGATTTTGAGTCCTTCTGAGGCTAGATATACTACTTTAATAACCTTAGGTATTGAGGGTGTAGCATAATGGCAACAACACTTCTACCTAAGGCTAGAATAGGAATTAAAAGGACTACTATCAATAGTTCAGTTTTACGAGAATTAAAACCAGAAAAACGAGGAAAATCAACTAATATTGAAAGAATAGGTCCAAAAGCATCTTTCATAGACAAATTAGAAGGGATAAGAAAATTTTTCTTGAAAAAATATGAAAGTAATCTTTTCTCTTTTGTAGAGGGTAGAAAACAAAGACAGGATGAGAAGAGAAAATTAAGAGAAGAAAAATTAGAAAAAAAATCTAAACGAAGTATTTTACCAACTATTGGAGCTCCTGCCCCTGCAAAAAGTATTTTTTCTTCTATTGGTAATTTCTTGCTTTTTATGGCAGGAGGAGTATTATTCAATAGGTTTGTTGATCTTGAAAAATCATTTGGGGCAATAGCAAAAACGTTTGAGATTATAGGTAAAGGTGTTGAATTTTTTGCTGATATTGTAGGTAACCTTACTAATTTCATTGATTCTGCGGTAAAAGGGTATGATGACTTTTTACAAAAAATTGAGGATGTAAGTGGATTTGATAAGAAAAAGATTGAAAAATTTATGGAGGATTTTAAGTATGTAATAAATGGAGCAGTTATTGCTGCTATTTTGACAGTGAGAGCTCTTCCACTTTTTGTGAGTAGATTCTTGCGTAATCGTTTAAGAAAACCATCTACTCCTAATACTTCTGCTGTCACCAGTAACACCCTGAGTAGAATGAGAGGTGGAAGTAATACTGGTATTGATTATAGACGGGGATTTACTCCCTCTGGACAACCTTTAAGAAGTGGGCCAAGTATCAGTAGATTTAATAATTCAATGGCAAAATACATCTCAGGAAAGGCTGATCCTGGTGATATGCTGCGATTACTTCGTAGAGGATTTTTCAAACCATTTGCAAAATTCACTTTAAACAGCAAAGCATTAAAGATTCTTCCTTTCGGGATTGGATCTTTCATTGATTTTATTGTACAATATTTTGTGTTCAAAGAACCTGCTGGAAGGGCTGCATTTAAATCAATTGCCGCAGGTTTATTTGGTTTCTTAGGTGGATTACTTGGTGGTCCTTTTGCACTTGCCACTAGTTTTGGAGGTGCATATTTAGGTGATTATGTGGGAGGAAAATTATATGATGCAATCTTTGGTGATTCAGGAACAGATGTATCTGGTATCGACGAGTATCCAGAATATGATCAGATTACAAATACTACTAATAACTTCATTCAACCAATAGAAACATGAGTGTTAAACCTTTAAAATTTAAACAGTTTTTAATTACATCTAATTCTGAAATAGATAAAAAAACTGGAAAACCTGTGACAGTGGATCTTAGATCAGGCATTCCTCGTGTGGAATATCGTGAGAGTGTTTTCATGCCTTATATTGAAATAACTGCATATGGTATTGATACTGGTAATACTTTACCTGCAGATGATGGAACTGGTGCAGGAGTTGGATTATTAGATGGTGGATTTGGACAAGGGACAGAGACTGTTCAATTTAATATTGAAGATGAGAAAGGAAATAGTATTAATTTATCTCGATTGACTGATTTAAGAGTTGGTTCTTGGACTAATGATCAACAAGGGTTTAAAAATAATAGTTTTAAAATGACCATTATATCAAAAGAGGCATTTGATAATACTTTACTAAAGAATAGATGTGGTGGTGATGATGGTTTAGATGTAAAATACAGTGGGAGAATATCTGAGATTGCGAGGTCAATCATAAGGTTAAATTTAAGGTCTCCTAAGTGGCAATCTATGAATACTGATGAGAGTTTAAATGAATATCATGCATTTGGCCAAGCCAGAACTCCTTTTGAGATGATTTTAGATCTACAACAACTAGCTATTCCTAATCTTCAAACATCAAAAGGTAAGTCGGCAAAAGGGAACACTGCTGGTTATCTTTTCTTTCAAACAGCAAATGGATATCAGTTTAGATCTTTAGATAAACTTTTTGAAACTAAAGATAACAATACAAAAGATGCTAGAGGTAAAACTATTCTTAGATATATCGAGAATAGTAAATCTGATGATGATAGGGAGGATTCTTTACCTGTTGGTTTTGATGGTAAAATTTTATGGTCTAATATGTCTACGAATGTAGATGCACTGAGTCAATTTGAAAATGGTGCATGGGCATCTAAGATATATGTTTTTAACGATATTACTAAAGAACCTGAAATAAAAACCCTTCAATGTGACGGAAAAGGGAACGGAATTACTGGAGGAAGATGTTTACCTAAACTAAATAAAGATTATGTAGATAGTGAGGGAGCTCTTCCTACTGTACAAACACATGCGAGACAAGCAGTGGGTCAAACTGTGATAGGATATGATAGCATAGAGGAACAGGTTGAAAAAACTGATAAAATCAACTATAATAATGAGGAAATAATTTTACAAGCACACCAGAATTATCGCCAAAAAATGAATATGTCTGCTGATATTGTTATCTCAGCTAATTTGAGTTTACGGGCAGGGGACTTAATTTATTTGTTCTTCCCTGAACTTTCTACTAAGGTTACCACTGTGGGAAGTAATACTTGGAAAAATGGCATATATATGATAGCAGATTTATGCCACTTTGTTGAAGGTGTTAAATCATTTACTGGTCTGCATTTAGTAAGAGATGCTTACGGAGTTAAAACATGACTATTAAACACGACTTAGAACATGAGGTCTACATTGACCCCAAAGACGGTAAAGAGCATACTAATCATGGTATGCACGAATATACTAAGGAGGACTTAGAGAATGTTCATGCTGATTATGATGTATATCATAAGGATGATGAAGTAGATCCTAATGATGCTAAGATTAATGATTATCATACAAGGCATGAAGATAGCCATCTAGAAGTTTATTGTGATAATCATCCTGATGCGGATGAGTGTAAGGTGTATGACGATTAACACTTAATGGAATCCCTCAATCAAAAAATAATAAAGAGGAAAACTGTATATGAGAATACTCGTAAGGGTACTCTCATGTTGGCTCAGATTGCCGATAATTCAAGTTATCGTGCAACCAATCAGCAAAAAAAGGGAGAGGAAAAAATAGGAGAAGGGAGTCGTCAGAGATATAAAATTAGAGTATTAGGAGTCCATAATAAAGATACGGAGTCGGAGGTCTTACCTTGGGCATATCCTCCACAGTATAGTGGCACTAACCCTATGGTTAGCACAGGTTGTCCTTACTTTCCTCAGGGTTCTTGGGTATATGTTTATCAAATTGGAGATACTGACGAGTATTTTATAGATCGACCTTCCCCCAATACCGTATGTGAGCAAGACCCTAAAGAGAGTGGATTTCAAGCAGGAGATACTTATCTGTTAATTCCTGACACCATGTATAAGGGGACTGAAATTCCCAAATGTGCGACTGTCTTTAACTCTCAGGTGGATGCTGAAATTGATGAGAAACAAAATAATAAAGAAATAATCTATTTTCCACCTTGGTGTGATTCTAAAGACGGTAAAGCTAGTGGAAAAGGAATTCAACTTGAGGTTGAAAAGACAATTAAGATAAGAGATCAATTAAACAATGCAGTAAAACCCCTTGCTGATTTTCAAATTGCTATTAATAATGCAAATGATAGTTTAGTAGGTGTAGGAGATACAAGAACTTTTTTCCAAGCCTTAAGACAGAATGATGTAACCATTCAAAGTTTTAATAATAGCATAGCACTATATCAAAAAAATCTGGCAAACGCTGCAAAAAATATATCAGGTTGGGTTGCAGATATAATGAAGAATGTGTTGGATGCGATGTTAAGGAAATTGAGTTTTGCAGGAAATATTGCAAAAGGTCTTGCTCCAACTTCAGGTAGATTCGTAACGAATGATATCTGGAATAAAGCAATGAAAGCACTCGCATGTGCATTAAATAAGATATTAAAATTTCTACCTGATTTAATTTTAAAGGCACTTACATCTTTCCTTGGGAAGGCTATAAATGCCACCACATGCCTAGTAGAAAATTTTATTGGTAGTTTTATTGGTCAACTTTTAGGACAAGTAAGTGGATTAATTAATTCTGTATTAAAGGGTGTAAGTAGTGCATTATCTAAACTTTCATCTACTATTGGTGCAGGCCTTGACCTTGTAGATGCGATAGGATCCACATTAGAAACTCTTTTAAGTATTTTTGATTGTGAAATTAAATATTGTTTGGGTAAAGACAGTGTTGTTACATGGAGCATTGTAGACGGACCTAAACCCGAAAAAAATGTATTAGATTTTAAAAATATATTTAACAAAGCAAAAAAAGTAGGAGAAAAGTTTAGAGATTTGGCAGATATTCCTAATGATATTACTAATTATCAATGGAATTTTGATGCTGATGATGCATTAGAGGAAATATATGATAAGTGTGATGCAGGCCCCATTTTCTGTGGAGCTCCTAGTGTTGTTTTCTGGGGTGGTGGCGGATCAGGAGGAGTGGGAAATGCTGTTGTGAGTACAGCAGGAGATCTATTAGGAGTAGATATAATTTTACCTGGTGATTATGAATCTGCACCTTTGATTGATATTGAGGATAATTGTGGTAATGGTAATGGGGGTACGGGAACAGTTGTTATAGGCCCCATAACAGGAATTGGGACAGTTACAGTTGGTGTTGGCACTACGGGAATAACTGGAATTATTACTGATGGAACTGGAGGAGCAATAGGAGGTCAATTTGGTCAAGGAACAACATCAGGAACAGGAATTACCTATCATGTAACGGTAAATCGTAGACCCACTGGTAACAAATATTTCATTGACGGTAAACAACAAGCAACCCTTACTTTTGAAAGAGGTAATACCTATATTTTAAATCAAGAACATGTTTCTAATAGAACTCATCAATTAAGATTTTCAGAGACTAAAGGAGGAACTCATAATGATGGAGTCGAGTATACCAGAGGAGTGACAATTGATGGAATACCTGGATTAGGAAAATCCACCAGTGATACAGCTTACTCTCGAATAGTGGTTGATAGTAACACTCCAGATAGATTATATTATTACTGTGTCAATCATCCTAAAATGGGAGGAGTGATTAATGTTATATCACCAACAAAAGATATTGATATTAATACAGGTGGAACAGATGCAACTGTAGAAGTCGCATCTGTTAATTCAGGAGGTGGTGTAATCGCTGTTAGGAATCTAAAAGGTGGAACAGGATATAATGAATGTATGGCAAATGTTTCTACTCAGGGGGGTTCAGGGACAGGGTTCATGATTAAAACTGTGAGGACTAATGGTGGTGCGATTGAAGCAATATCTATTAATGATAAGGGTACTAATTATGAAGTAGGGGATATTGTGAGTATTATCTCTAGAGTTCCTACAACCACTCAACCCACTATTACCAGAACGGGCATTACTAAAGTTCTTATAAATTCATCGGGATATGGATATCTTCCAGCACCTGATGGATCTTTGGGTGGAATGAATAGGACATGGGCCAACAGATGCCAAACAGTAGTTCAAAGAAAAAATCTTGATTGGGATGCTCCTTATTCAGAGGGAGAAGTAATTAAATTATATTCGGGAGATTCAGTTCAACTTCCTAATAAGTCTAAAGTTTTTATTGATGGTGATTTTAATGCAAGTAAATTACCTGGAGCTCAAATCACAGGTGTGAGCAGTTATATTCCTAAAGATATGAGTGATTTTCCTCTTTCAAATAAGACAGGGAAAACAACGACTTCGACTTTGAGTTATAATTTTGCCACTGCCACTTTAATAGATTCATTTAAACCTGATGGACTATATGATTGGCAAGGAAATGGGCCAACTGGGATAGCACGTAGCGATACTTCTAACCCTGCTATTAGTTCTGCCATAGCAGATTGGAATTTTTATTTAAATGGAGAATATTTAGGATTATTCCAGCAAAATCTTTTTTCAGAAGATCCTCAAATTAGAATAGGTGATATTGCATATAGAGTAGGAACTCCTAGATCTTTTACTCTACCAGATCCTATAGATTCTCAAATACCTTGGGTTAGAACTGCTAATGTTTTACGTCCTACTAATTGGGTCTTAACTGATTCTCAAGGGTGGGCTCCTTTCTTGAAAAATTATGGAGTTTATCCTGCGACCACTGATCCAGAATATAGTGTGTATGGACCCAAGGAGGCTACATGGAAAGTCGCTATTTTTACTCCAGGCACTTATACTTTTGAGATGCAAGCAGATAATGTTGGAACTATTTACATGGATGGAGAAAAATTAGGATCCACTGAACCTTATGCTGGTCATAATCGTTTTACTGTTTTTAATTTTCAAACTGCTAATTTAGAACCTCAGATTCATGAGATTAAAGTTGTAATTGAAAACTATCTTCATAGAGATGGTATTGTACGTCCTTTTGAAACAAACCCTGCTGCAGTCGCATGGGTAATGAAGGATCCATATGGAGCTATCATAAAAACATCTTTAGATGCTTATGGAGTAGATGAGAATTATACTGATATACTTTATGGTTATGAGAGTTATTTCAGTATCAAGGCATTTAATGTAAAGGAAAAAGATGATGAAATCATTGGGGAGTGGTTTAATTGTGAAGAGGATTATAAGAGAGCAAGACTTTTAGGATTTACTGATTGTGATATTAGAGCATATCTTGAATCAAATCCTGAAATACAACTGGATGCATGTATGCGAGGAAAATTGGATGATGATAATTGGGGAAGATGTGATGGAGACTTGATGGTTTCGATCACTGCACCTGGATGTCCTAAAGATCCTTGTCTTCCCACTGATACTTATCCTGTTATTGTGTGTCTTGATGAAATTGTTGTGGAGAATCCTGGATTTGGATTTGATCCTTGTAAAGACACAGTAAATATAAAACCCTCTAACGGAGCAAAGGCTAAGATTGAGGAAAGTCGAGATGGGCAAATTATAAGAATTGTAGTAACTGATTGTGGTTCAGGATTTACAGAACTTCCTGAGATTTCTATAAATACTGAAACAGGTTTTAATGCTATTCTTAAACCAATTATGAAATTCCATAGACCTGAAGAGATAGATGTTCCTCAAGGAACGCCTGTGATACAGGTTGTTGATTGTGTGGGGAAAGTTAATTAATGGCTAAATATAATACATTTAACCACTTAGAGGTTAATAATACTGAAGGTGGATTATTTTTAACATATACTAATAAGAATGGAGCAAAAGTTGCTGCTGGTCTTCGACGTATTTTTCCTTCTTATGGTACAAAGACTGCACAATGTATAGAATTAATTGAAGCAGGCCCTTTAGAGGGATCTGTAATTGCTCAAACTCCAAAGTCTTTTGTGATTTCATGTGGAGAAATTGCTCCTGGCACAACTTCTAACCAAAATGGAATTGCTGGTATATGGCACTCTGCAAATGGTGATCTTATTCTCTCTGCTCCTAGAGGTTCTGTAAGAATAGTTGCTCAAAACATTGAACTTATATCTCATGGAGATCCTAGTGAAGAATCTGATCAAGGGCATGTGAGTATGTATGCTGCAGGAGATATAAGATCTAAAAGTGATAATATAAAAATGATGGCAACTAAAGATGTTGCTCTTGGTGCAGAAAAAGAAATTCTTTTAACTACCACTAATCAAGTTACAATTCAAGGTGAAGTAAAAGTGGATGAAGGTCATGATCCTGCAACTATATTTTCTAGTTTTGGTTCTGGTAGTAAAACTCCATTCCAATGGGTAGAGTTTATTCAGAAATTCACTAAGAGTATTAAGTCTGCAGTATAATGGGAGGTATTATCTAGATGGACATTCAAGATATTCATGTTGGTAGTCAATTGCATGTTTCTGCAGCAACAGATTCACTTTCACCAATATCACCTAATATAAGAGATCCTATTGCTTTAGGTATAGGACCAGCTGCGATTCCAGGATCTATTTTTGCTAACGGATGTGTTTTAATCGGTAGTCCTTTATCTTTTCCAGCAATTGCAGAAGCAACATTGATGGTTTCGAGAGCGAGTGTTGCGGCTAATCCTCGTGCTGCTGCTGTGCCATCTATCTTTAAAGTAACAACCAAAGCAAACATTCCTCCCAATCCATTGGATGTGATGATTGGGGATCCTGGTGTAGGAATGGTGGGAATGACATTGAATACTGCAATGATTAATATTGTAGATTCTGTGT
>Ga0208158_1000350_pt1 | contig 17103 bp, 17 predicted proteins | sample 8_EtaG_FD_184081 | JGI IMG/M metagenome (GOLD analysis project Ga0208158, IMG submission 184081) | Marine viral communities from the Subarctic Pacific Ocean - 8_ETSP_OMZ_AT15162 metaG (SPAdes) (version 2) | ecosystem: Environmental > Aquatic > Marine > Oceanic | place: Pacific Ocean | collected...
CGCACGAGCGTCCGACACCTAACGGTGATGATATAGTCTGAGCTATACGGAAACGTATAGAAACGCAGGATAAAGAGCCAGCGTAAAGAACAACACTGATAACATTTCCCCATCTGACGTGCCTTTCATGTCTATGATTGGGAGAAGTAAAGCAAAGAACACACTCGTCGAGTGGCAATCTGATTCGCTTGCCTCAGCCTCAAGCACAAATGCCCAGATCGAAGGAGATGAATTTGCTTACGCGGCAGTGACACCGACCGTGCGTCTTGGGAACTACACCCAGATTTTACGGAAGACTGCTATTGTTTCCGGGAGTCAGCAAGCTGGCAACCATGCAGGCCGGGATTCAGAACTTAGCTACCAATTTGCAAAGCTGAGCAAAGAAATTAAGCGTGATCTAGAAACCTCATTGACAGGCAAAAAGGAGCGAACAGTTGGTTCAGCTTCCGCGGCTCGTTACATGGGCGGTCTGGAGTCATGGATTGTGTCAAACAAATCACACGGCACGAACGGTGCCACAGCGTCATACGCCTCTGGTTCAGCAGTAACAGACGGTACGCAACGCGCGTTTACAGAAACCTTGTTGAAGGCACAAATTCAAGCCGCTTTCACCGCTGGTTCTGACCCGAGCGTTATCATGCTTGGCCCACACAACAAACAAACATTCAGTGGATTCGCAGGCCGCTCGACCGCACGTCAGAACATCGACGCGGAGAGCATCCAAGCGTCCGCGAGTCTGTATGCAAGTGACTTTGGGGATATGCGTGTAACCGTCAATCGTTTCTCAAGAGACCGCACGGCGTTTGTTCTTGATCCAGAGTACTGGTCAGTAGCATACTTCCGTGACTTCAAAGCTGAAGACGTAGCCAAGACAGGCGACGCTTTGAAGAAAATTCTTTTGTGCGAAGCCACTTTGATCGCCAAAGCGGAAGCTTCAGCGGCCAAGGTTGCGGACCTGACTACAAGCTAGTAAATGCAATCGCCGAGTAGAAAACGGCTTCTTGACTGGTCGCAGAGGAGGCAAGAAATCTTCCACTACGACCAGCATGAGAATACGTTTGCAATTGAGGAGAGAGAAGACGTAGAGCCTCTCATAAAGCTCGCGAAGGATATGTCGGAACTACAGCCGTCGAAGGAATTCAGACACGCGGCCTACGTTCCCAAATTCGTACACGATCAAGCTCTGAGAGAGAAGTGGGACAAAAAAGACTGGAAGAAATGGGCGAACGACCCAGCGAACAAGGCGTGGAGGACCTGGCCGGGAAGGCTCTAAGGGTAGCTGTTTGCGTACCTAGCCACACTGGTTTTTGGCCAGCTAAATTTGCTGGAGCATTATCGAACATGGTGATCCACTTCCAGGGTTCAGATTATAAAGACGGGGAACACGATATCACCGTCATCTCAAAGTCCGGCCCGGTAATGCCGGAAGTGCGTCACAGATTAATCGGGGACGCTATGGCCTGGGGAGCCACACATATTTTAATGATAAGCCCGGAACTGACGTTCCCGGCGGACTCAATACATAGACTCCTGCAACGAGGCAGGGGAGTTGTTGGTATCAACTATCTCCGGGACTTTATTACTGGAGAATACTCAGCTTACCGAATGGGTGGGACTGTAAAGCCAGACCCGGTAGGTCCAGAGACTGAGGAAGTCGAAGGCGTCTCAATTGGGATGGTCCTTTTTTGTATACCAATATTTGATGTCCTGGAACTACCATACTTTAGACATGACCAGGTAGAGGACACGCCAGCTTTTACGGAGGACCACATACACTTCTGGGAAGCCTGTAAAAAGAAAGAAATACCGTGCGTCATTGACCACGAATTGTCAAAAGAAATCACATCACTACACCACGGGGAAGTTTGGCACTAAGTACAACAAGCGAATTGGAGGCGGTAGTCGCGGACTACTTAAATCGTTCTGACCTGACAGCAATCATAAAGGACTGGATCGTCTTGGCCGAGGCAGAGTTTAACAGAACTCTCCGGGTGCGTGAGATGGCTGTCAGGACACAAGCGCCGCTGAGTAGTCAGTATGTTAAATTGCCGGATGACTTCCTGGGGATGCGTAACATTGAGTTAGTCACGTCGCCCGTGACTCCCCTGGAATATAGGAATCCCCAGAACATTGACAACTACCGTGCCGAGGATTCAGCCGGGAAACCACTCTTCTATACTATCATCCAGAATGTTATAGAAGTGGCTCCTGTTCCTTCAGATGAGTACACTCTCGAAATTCTCTATTACCGAAAGGTGCCGTCTTTGGCGTTAAACTCGACTAACTTTATTTTAGAGAATCACCCAGACGCATACATCTACGGCGTTTTAATGCAAAGCCCGGTCTATCTTGGGCATGATGAGAGGGTGACGGTGTGGGCTGGGAGATACCAGCAAATAATTGATCAAATAATAACCAGCGATGAGAAGGCGTCCTTCAGTGGATCGACACCGTCCATTGCCTTTCAATCTTTCGGATAAAACATCATGGCAGGATTTACAGATTACCTCGAAGACAAAATAATGAATCACCTCTTCGCTTCGACAAGTTACACGAGACCCACAAACTGGTACGTTGGTCTATTAACAGCCACTCCCGCAGACGCCGCGAATGCACCTGGTACAGAAGTGTCCGGGGGAAGTTACGCCAGGCAAGCGTGTGCATTCACCCTGACGGGGGCGGGTGTCAGTACGGCTTATAATACGGCCGCCCTCGAGTTCCCAGCGGCCAGCGCCGACTGGGGGATTATAGGGTGGGTGGGCGTATATGATGCTTTAACATCAGGTAACCTTTGCGCCTTCCAAAATCTCCAAAAATCAGATTTTAGTACAACGACGACAAAAACGGTAAACGATGGCGATATCTTCAAATTTAATTCTAATACGATTCGCATAACTTTAGACTGATGGACACTGGACTAGGATTTGGCGGAGCAACATTTGGGCAAGGTACGCACGGTAAGGGCGTCATGCAAGCCTTTGCCGTCACGGCTTCGACTTCTACAGTCAAGGCTTACGGAGTAGCTGAATGGGAGGCTATTTTTGCCACTTCAGCATCAACCGCCAGTGTTTATTTTTTTGGGGGTTTAATTAAAGGAGGTACTTCTTTCATTGAGAGTACGGCAGGGATGAAAGGATATCCTAACTTTACCTGGGCTGGATTTGAGACTGCATCAGAACAATCGACAGTTTACACGTCGGGCTACATTGCCTGGGATAGTCAATTAGTTCCAGACGCGACCTGGACAGAAAAAATAGTGGATTAAGATTATTTTTATTACAAAATTAATACTTGTAAAAAATTGATATTATGGCAAACACATCTAATTTCAGTATAGAGAAGCCGGTCTCGGGCGGGAGCCGTAATAGTTGGGGCGGTCTCTTAAATTTAGGGACCGACAAACTATCAGAATTGTTAGCTCTCGCTCTCCCCATTGGTTCGATTCAAATGTATCCTATCGCTACAGCTCCCGCCCCAACGTCAGGTGTTTCATCGACCGGCGGGAAGTGGCTGGTCTGTGACGGGAGCCTGGTGACACGCAATACATACTCCGCTTTATTTTCGGTGATTGGGACAACTTATGGAGCTGGCGACGGTTCCTCTAACTTTGCCCTCCCGGACCTCCGTTCGAGGGTCCCGGTTGGTTATAATGTGAATGACCTATCATCAGTTCAAAACGGTCAACGATCAACCAGGGCGATTGGGTTAGGTTCTGGCGCTGAGACACACACTTTACAGAATACAGAGATTCCGAAACATACTCACCCTGTCACAGACGCGGGCCACGTCCATCCAATTGCTGAACAGACGCATGAACATACTGGAGCAGTTAACGGTTCAAATGGGCTAGGGACTAGCAATGCTAGTTTAACAATCTTAGATCCAGAACATAGTCATACATTCCCAACCGTTACTGAGTGGGCATCACAGTCCGGGTCGTATGGTGTAGCGTTTGACAATGGACCATTTCATCAAACGGTCACGACCACTTCTTCAGCAACAGGGATTCAAATTGCTGACCATAACCACTCATTCACAACAACTGCAAACTCAGCAAATATTTCGACGACCCAAACAAATCCTTCTGGCCGGATCACAACAACGAATGAACAAGCCGACGGTAACGGGCCACATAATAATATGCCGCCGTTCTTAGTCGTGAATTATATAATACTAGCCGCTCACCCTACATTCACCTGATAAAGAGATATGAGTACTATAACATACATAGTAAAAGTCGCATCCGGGAAGTTTACGATTGACGGTGCAGTTGCACCGAAACTTACTTTCCGTGATGGTGACACATACGTTTTCGACCAGAGTGATGGTTCAAACTCGGGCCACATTCTTCAATTTTCAGCGACGTCAAATAATAGCGGATCGAGCGAATACACAACTGGAGTTACTAAAACTGGAACTCCTGGACAAGCAAACGCCCAGACCCAGATCATAACGAGTTCTTCAACAACAGATACTCTGTATTACTACTCCTCTGGTGGCGGAGATCATGGCAGAGAATTTTCTAATTCGGGATTCAACACTTCTTCAAACTACAATATTTTGAAGCCGATTATCGGCGGGCCAAATACAGCGGAAAAGTGGGGAAGTATGGTCAACCATGCAATTGACCAGATTGATCTCCAAGCAAAAGACAATCGCGATTACACAGACCAACACGCTTTTCAGGGAGAACCGCACATAATTCCAGATACTCTATATCCTGCATGGGAAGGTTATCTTAGTGATCATTCTTCTGCTTATAAATTTATTGACTCCTCACCAGATACATTAACAATTAATGCTTTTGGGGGTTCTGTAAGACATACTCCTCACGCAACAAAAATGCAAAATACTTCTATGAGGTTTAATGGAGTAGATGATCGTTTAGAAATTGCTCATAATACTGATTGGGATTGGGGTACTGGTGATTTTACAGTAGAATTTTGGATAAGACCATCTGGTGCTATAGGAGGTGCAGATAATATTATATCAAGAAAAAATAGTAGTACTGATTCTACATTTTATTTACGATTTGAGTCAGGGAAATTGAATTGGGCTTCAGGAGGTGATCATTTATCTCCCTCTACTTCAGATTTTGCTGTAGATAATTGGTATCATGTAGCATTTGTAAAAGCAAGTGGTACAATGACTTGTTATAAAAATGGAACAAGTCTTTATACTTTTTCGGATTCTGTTAATTATTCTTCTAGTACTGATGGTACTTCTGCCATATCTATAGGATGTAGAATATTATCTGGTTCTTATATTCAATTTGGTGAATTTTACTTAGATGAATTACGAATTACAAAAGGTTTGGCAGTATATACTGGTAACTTTACTGCACCAACATCTGCATTAACAACCACATGGAGTGCAGGAACTAATATAGTCGCAAACTCAACTGCTGGCAATGTAGGTCTTTTAATTCACTCTGCACCAACAGGGAGAAATTCTGGAGCATACGGAACTGCTCAAGCAGATGGAAGAAGCTACTTTTACACAGACATCAAGGGTAGCAAGCCGATAAAAGATGCTAGAATTGGATCACATTTCGGATCACAGAGACACAAGTTTAAGTCATTGCAACTGTTAGAGCAGGAGACTGCAACTCATGGTGAGAATGTTTATTCTGTGGATGGTAGAGAGTGGGTCAGAGCAGTAGGTAATTGGAGTATCGAAAATGGTGGCAATGGTTGTTGTTTAAAGCCACCACAAAGCAGTACTACTGAATTTGTAGAAATTATTGGATATTTTAATGATGTTAACTGGATGAACTATGTAGAAGCCAATCGAACAGTTAGATATACGATTGATGGTGGTACAGAAGATACAACGGATCATGGTGGAGCTACAGTTGAAACTCCATTAAGGTCAAGATTTGTAGATGCATCTTCAGTCATAAATTTAGGACTTGGGTCAACACTTGGGATTCATACTTTAAAAATAAGAGATTCTGGCTCAAGTGAACCACTCTTTTTCGGCATAGAACTAATAGCCCAAGACACCACAGATACAGCATCAAAGTCCAAGATACAGATACCAGCACAGAACGTAGTCTCATACGGAAAGAAGTTTGCTATTCCAGCAACGGCACAGCATTATGATCCGTTTAATGGTTTTACTAATGGATCAAGTGTTACTGCTTACGTTGATACAGCAACCTCATTAGGTGTAGAAGGATGGAAGAATAGTTCAACGTACTATCGGCCTTACAATGGTGGAAGGGTAGTCAAATGGATTGCTTCTGATGGAACAATCAAGACATCAGTCAACATGATGCCTCCAAATGCTCAGAATGTTGGTGGTACTGCTATTTCTGCAAAGGCAAATGCTTCTGTTGCAAATGATACTTATCTACCTACCTTTTCAGGAGCAATAGACCACTCACAATCAGAAGTTGCAAAGACTTTTTATGGGAGAGAGTTTGGAAATGGTTCGGCAAATGGAGGAACAGGGGGTACTTATGCAGATGCAAGTATGCTTAAAAATGTTGGTGATGACATTGCCTATGTAATGGATGACGGACTAACGAGTTTAAGTGGATTTAATCTTGAATATAATGCTAATGGCCCTTTTGCTATAGGGTTAAAGGCCACAAATTCCTATATCTATATAACTTTTATTGGAACAGGAATATCTATCGGAACCTATGCTAATACTTGGAGAACTTTTGGTCAAAATCTCCCATATGGTACACACATTCTTAAATTCCTCCATGATGGGTCTGGTGCAGATTGGCTTCTTGATGGCGTTCAACTTTTAGAAGGTGATACACCAGCAGAATATGAAATAACACAAGTTTCCATCTCCCAACCCAAGATGCCACCAATCCCCGAAGATGCTGTAGTGATTTCGGATTATATGCTGATGGCAGATCATGTAGTTCAGACTGATGCTGAAGATACTCAAATATCAAAAGGAGTAAGGTTTTGTTCTGGATCAAGAGATACTTTTGTAGATGTTTCAGGAGGTTCATTATTGACAAATACTGTAATTGCACTTGGAGGACTTGGAGGACTTAAGGCATTAGATTCTCCTAATTCTGGTGGTTATACCGCAACAGCAAAGTTACCCTTTTTTGGAACAAATGCACAGTCTCATGTTTCTGGATCACATGGGCCATTTACTTTAGCATTGGGTGGAGTAGGTAAAACAGAAATTGATTTAGATAATAGTACTACTGGGTCTTATGGAGATGTAGTGGCAATAGCTGATTCTGAAAAAGTTACTTTAGGACTAACTGATATAACAACAACTGTTCCAACAGCAGGATATGGCTGGTTTGGGCATTGTGTAGCAACTCCAATCCACACCTCACACCACTACCAGACCTTTGAAACGCCTTTCCTCCATGAGTTAGTAGGAGGTGATCGAAACATGGAACAGACTAATCTGGTGGTTACTCCCGATGGTAAGAGTTGGGATCAAGTGACTAGGGATGTGGGGTATCTTGCGCCAGAAACTTCTTGCCTTATTACAGGGAATGATGGTTCTGTCACCGACAGTACATTTATTTGGGATTGGCAGAGAGGTGACTTTCTTGTAAATTCTGGCGTGACAAATTCTTCTAGAATGAAAAATTTTGCTTATGGTTATGATAGATTGATTTTTTTAGTAGATGGATTTTATACAGTAAGTATAACTACTTATAATAATACTGCAAGTGCTAGAATGAGTGTAAGAACTAATTCTACAAATACTTCTCAATTAGGATATGAGTTACGATCGACAAGTTCAGATGATACTATGTCCGTAACTTATGAAAAACATTATAAAAGAGGAGATTATATTCATTGTAACACAAGCAATAATATAAGTCGTGATACTGATTATAAAACACAATTACATATTACAAAAATAGGTTAAAATGTATATATCTCACAAATCGAACAAATTATTAAAAGTATTTGAAACTGAATGGGAAGTTCGTAGACAATCAAAAGGTATGTACAAATCCGAATACTGGACATGGCTTGAAACCATTACTGATTCTGATGGAGTAGTCACATATCCTTCAGAAGACTTCACAATCGTTGAGTGTACTGATGAAGATGTATCTGCAAGGCTTAATCAGCTTGGTGATTATCAAAGCAGTTCACCAGAGACAGGAACAGTCTATAATATCAAATGGTCAGAAAACAAAGATACATTTGTCATGACTACAGATGCAGATGGTAAGTCTGTAAAAGTGGTTGAGTCAGAAGAAAAGGATAAGGATGGTAAGGTAACAAAGACTAATTACAAAATGTCTCACTTCTCAGGAGATGACACAGCTAAAGATGCTCGTATATTAGCAGAGAAATGGTCAGCAGTACGCAGAGACAGGGACAGAAGGCTTGCTGAGACAGACTACTTAGCACTTTCAGACTCTACGTTAGCTAGTAATATGAAAACTTATAGACAATCACTCAGAGATGTCCCAGAGGATAATTCTGATCCAGATAAAATATCTTGGCCTACTAAACCATAAATGAACACTAAAATAATAAATGGATTGTTGATATTTACACTCACTCTCCTGGCGGGTATCTACTTTTTTTTTGCGGCACAATTTAATGCTTACGCAGAACCGCCACTGGATGAATATCATTCAGCTCGATCTTATTCCAGGAGTCCTCATCCTCCAGCGGCTGAAAAAAGCAATGTGAACACGGCGGTGGACGATATTATTAATTTGATACTGAAACAGGGCTTCGCCGGAGCGATCATAGTGTGCCTGGGAATCTGGACATTTCGGACAGACAAAATGAATCGCGCCATGCAGAAAGAAAATTTTGATAAACTTGCAAAAATCTCCCAGGACTGCTCGGGACACATGGCGGGAGTATCCGCACGGTTAGAAAATTTAGAACGGGAAGTTGAATCAATGAAACAATTAGAAATGATGAAAGGAAGGGGATAATAATGCCAATAGCTTTATTAGGATCAGTGGTAAGTGGCGTCGTACAGACACTCTGTGTATCTGCGATATCAGAGAAGCTTCTTTTGGTGGTGGTGCGTAGTCTTCTCAAGCGCCTCGTGGATAGCTCTGCTAATACACTCGATAATGAGCTGTACGATGCTTTTGTCAAACAATTAGACGCGGACCAAGCGTCGAAGTAAATTCCGCAAGGTCTTATTTTATTTCGTCGTACATTTTGTAAATATTTAATACAAGGGATAACTGTGGCCATTAACTGGAAAGCAATAAAATTCTTCAGTGAAAACGAACTCGAATGTAAGTGCGGGTGCCGTAGCCTGGCAAATGGTGAGGCGACAATTAACCTGGAGCTTCTCGTAAAACTGGACGAACTCCGGGAGCGGTGCGGTTTCGCTTTACCCGTGAATTCGGGCTTACGCTGTATTCAGAACAATATTGACGCAGGAGGCCACCCTTCCAGCGCGCATTGTGATCTGAATGGCGAGGGGTGCATGGCGGTTGATCTTGGCTGTGACCGAGCAAAAGGGAGGATAGTATTGCAACAGGCATTGGAAATGGACTGCTGGAATGGTATTGGCCTAAGTCAGCATGGTAAGTCAGGTCGTTTTATACATCTCGATTTGAAACCTCGCGGAGTCTCTGGAACCGATAAGGCTTTATGGTCATACGCTTGAAATGGAAATTGTTTTTGAAAGCGAAAATAGTGATCTTGTCATTGAGTTTGCTTCTGACGTTTTTGACGAAAATTTCAGCGACCGAACCGAAGTACGCTGGAACTTTTCAAACAAAACACATTCGTCAATTATGGCAAGTTTGCTCGATGAGTTACCAGAGAGTGGGGACTCCAGTTATTACTTATACTCGACGTTGCGATTGTGCTGTTGACGTCATGCGGATGAACTTCCCTGGACCAGAAGTTTTTGAGACTATGAAAAAACCCGAGTCAGAAAGACTTGCGACTCTCATAAGATTAAATTGCAACGAATATAGAAATGGCTCTTTTACCAATTAAAATTCCCCCAGGATTCTATCGTAATGCGACTCAGTACCAGGCTAAGAACCGCTGGTATGACGGGAACCTGGTACGTTTCTCGGAGGGCCGTTTAAGGCCCATAGGAGGATGGCAGAGACTCGCGCCTACCCAGATGTTAAAGAAGGGGCTAATCGAACGTGTCACAATCAAAAGTGGTGGGACTGGTTACAGCGCTGGGACACTCTCCGCTACTGGAGGGGGCGGGTCAGGATTTGCCGCGAGCTATACGGTGGACGGGTCGGGAGTAATAAACGCAGTCACGATCACTAACCGCGGGACTGGCTACACGTCCAAACCTACAGTTGTCATTAGTAATGCCGGAAACTCAAACGCGGACCTGGAGATTGATGCTTTCTTTGGCATCGATCCGATCCGGGGATTCCATTCCTGGAGACTCACCAACGGCGCGAGGTATCTCGCTATCGGTACTGTACAGTCATTTCGGATATGGGACGGCTCACAAGTCTCTGGGGCCAACGCTCCCGTTTTTGATATTACGCCCACGTCCGTTCCAGGTGGAAATATACCATTTAATGAGCAGAGTGACTTCCAGGTATCAGGTCTAGGATTTGGTGCGTTAGAGTATGGGGGAGACCGAAGCACGGCTGACACTGCCGACGGAGGCGACCTATTCGGGGTAAGTCGGCATCCACCGATTGATGCAGATATTTTGGATTCTGATGCCTGGAGAGATAATTTTGCGCCGATTATAACGATTGATAACTTTTCAGATGATTGCCTTTTTTGTCACTCTGGGGAGGGAACAATTTTCAAATGGACAATAGCTGGAGCCTCTTTTAACAACGCTAACCAGACTGCTACGGTAGCGACCCAGTTAACGAACGCCCCCACCAGTTGCGTCGGGGTCCTGGTAACGCCGGAACGTCATGTGATGGCACTCGGAGCTGGAGGCAACCAGAGAAAAATTGAGTGGTCCTCCCAAGACAGCCTCACTGACTGGACACCGTCCGTAACCAATACCGCGGGCGGAATTGAGATCGCGTCAAAGGGACGTATCCTGGGGGGCTTTAAGACAAGGTACGGGGTACTGCTCTTCTTCACAGACTCAATTCATAAGACAAAATTCTTGGGACCTCCCTATCAGTACGGTACGGAACGGGTCACGGAGGGATCAACTTGTCTCGGGATCAAAAGTGTGGCCGGATCAGCGGACTTCGTGGCCTGGCTCTCACAAGGCCGCTTCTGGTCGTATACCGGGGGCTATGTGACTGAATTATCGTGTGACGTGGCGGACTATGTATTTTCAGATATTAATACTGACGTCGAGGGCCTTATCGCCGCGGGCCATAATGCTCAGTACGGAGAAATAACCTGGTTTTACCCCCGGGAAGGCGACTCAATCTGTACACGTTACGTTACATATTCTTACCGGGAAAAACACTGGACGACGGGGCGACTCGAACGCTCACAATGGGAAGCGGCAGACTCCCTCGGTTATTGTGTCGCTGGAGGCGGTGACGGGTACTTGTACCGCCATGAATTAGATAATGATACCCAGAGTACCCCCATGGTTAGAGCTGACGGTGTGAATCCCCCTGCCGACGTTGACGCATTGTCTACCCTCGGGAGTAGGGCGATGGCGAAGGGTGTCGGGACTGACTTGTATCCGAACGTCGCTGACGAGGCCCACTTATGTTATGCAACGACTGGCGCAATAGAATTAGGCAACGGGGACAACATGATGAGCGTCTCACAGATAATTACCGACAGCGACGCCGGGAAAAACGGGCTTCGACTTTCCGTTGTATCTTCCGACACACCAGACGATTCAACTCCAGTTACTAAAGGACCATATTCCCTGGAGGGGGACGGGTACACGGATACCAGGTTCGTTGGGAGACAAGTATTATTAACTGTAGAGAGTCCACACGACCAGGACTGGCGGCTCGGGGACTTGCGGTTCGTGGCGTCAAAATCGGGGCGTCGATGAGTAAGACACAAAAGCCGCTACCGAATCCCCCGGAAGAATACACACGGGAATATATGTTTGACCTGGCGTCTCTCGTAATTGATGAGGAGTCAACTACGCTGAAGGTGGACCGGGACAATGTCATCACGTCCGGCGCAATTATTTTTAAGGATGAAACTAACAACAATTTTTACAGGCTGAAGGTGGCAGGAGGCAATTTAACTCTGGCCGCTGTCACGACAGTTGGGGGACTCCCAGTAACCAGTAAAAATCCATACGTTTAAAGGAAGATATGAACATACCACAAGCAAGGCAAACTCTGAGAAAAGCAATTCCTCCAGGTGAGGACTTGTTATCAATGAATAATACAGAATTCAATTGGCTCCAGGCTAACAAGCCAAAATGGTTTGGTTCCGGGAAAAAACAAAAGAAATCTGGAATTCGGAGTTTTTGGTGGGGTAGTGACGATTCTAGTAGTGACTCAGAGCCGGGCGGAGATGGTGGTGGCTCTATTGATGATACAGACTCTAGTACAACGAATGATTCTGATTGGGGAGAAAGAGGTCAAAGTGAAAGAGAATGGAGTTTTGATCCAAGTGATATAGGAAAACTGGATGTTGGAGGTTATCTAAAAGATAATTTCGGAGCAAACGACCCTTCACTTCACATGGGAGGACCCGGACATGAGGGTGAAACTGCGGCAGAATATAACGCTAGAATGACAGGACATTCAAATACTGGTGGTGGTTCTGGAGGCTCAGGAGTACCGGGCGTACCAGGAATGTCGGGAGGATTCGACACTCGGACACCGACTGGCCCGTCATCAACCACAAATCCAAATGATCCGTATGGCATTCAAAAAAAGATTGCTAAAGGAGCCTCAGATTTAATTGACAAGGAATATGAAGCACCGACATTAACCCCGGAGGAGCGGATCGCTGGACCGTCCGAGCAAACATTGAGAGCCAGGACTGGCGTCGATGACCTACAAGGTAAAGGCCAAGAAGCCTACACAAAAGCGACCGGCGTAGGTGAGGATATTTCTGGGTATCAGCCAGACAAGGTAGGCTCCCAGTCATTCCTCGGCGGAAAAGGACTAGACCAGTACCAAAATCCACACACTGCCGAAGTTATCAAAAGGAACACTGACAGCGCTATGGACGCGATGGACATCCGGCGGAATCAGTTGGTAGCAAAAGAGAGTATGGCTTCACCATCAGGCCAGAATGACCGTGCCGCAATCGAGCGTGGTGTCATGCAAGCCCAGGGTTTGAAGAATCTCGGTGACCAGACAGCCGCACTCTACTCACAAGGATTTGATAAAGCGGCAGACATGAAGCGTTACGACATGGACTCCCAGACAGGAGCTGACCGTTTCAATGTTGACGCCGGGTTCCGTGGAGCTGACACGAGACTCAAGGGAGCGGACGCAATGATAGCCGGTACAGACGCTGGACGTAGAGCTGACATCACAGACATTGACCTCCTGAGTAAGGTGGGTGCAGACGTGGAAGGTCGTGACCAGAATGTCCTGGACGAAACGATGGGTGACTTCTATGAGAAGCGTGACTGGGGCGAGAATAAGTTAGCGTCAGCCGCGAACATCGCAGGCACAATGCCAACGGGATCAACAACGACAAGCACCGGCGCGCCGCAACATAAGAGACGCGACAAGTTTGGTCGCATTATTAGCGGTGCGGCAACTGGGTGGCTGGCTTCGGGAGGGAATCCTTGGGGAGCGGCGGCGGGAGCGGCAGGCGGACTATTTAGTTAAAGGAAAAACATGGCTGGATATGAATTTGGACAAAAAATAAAACGTGGAATGAACGTCGGCGAACATCCGTCAACGTACACTGACTATAATAATATTGACGAGTCACCGTGGGCGTTTGAAGCAAAGAAACCCTGGTATGAAAAAGTTTTTTCCTGGTTTGGCGGGGGCAAGGAACATGACAAGTTCAAAGCTACCCAGGTAGATCCCCTGACTGCATCACAGCAAAGGACTGGAGACGCTGGTATAGCTGAGGACTATTTTTCTTCTGGCGACACGGCGGACCAAGTGTCCGAAATGTCAGCTCCAGGTCCTGGTCAAGGAGTGGATGACGTCCCTGACTTTATTGCTAAGCAGATGGCAAAGCAAAAAAAGTACACCGACCCGGAAGAACACAACCTGGAAGAATTAACAAGGGAAACAAGTGCAGAGAAGGCCCTCGCTCAACAGACTCCATCCCTGACGCCTACTAATGAAAAAGCCTGGTGGGATTTTAGCAGTGATGATGGAGAAGACCTCACCCATGTTGGGGGTACTGTAGCGTCGGTCAAAAAAGAGGAAGCACTTGACGCCGTCGCTGACAAGATTCTGGATGAAGCCGAAGGGAAAACGGACGACCCATACGCGGGACTTACACAAAATGAGTTTGGAATTTGGTTAGACAAGGATGGGTTTTCTCCAAAACATTTAGGAATGCAAATCCCTAATAAAAAGAAGAAAGACGACTTTTCTTCTCTCTCTGTATTTGACGATGAAGATATGTCAAGAGTTGGATCGGATAAAGCTCCGTCATTACTAGCCAGCCTTGACGATGACATTGGGCCAGATCATCACGACAGCCGAGGCGAGTCTATTGACCAGACCAAGTCATGGTGGGACTCTATGGGTTCCTCCGGGGGAGGTAAGGTTAGTCCAAACCAGAGGATAGCGGCTGGCTTGATCAAGGATATCTTTGCGGAACCCGAACAGGCTCCTCAACAGCAAATCAGTGCCGCTCCACTGACTCCAGGGAAAAACTTTGATATGAGTTATCTCAAAAACAAAAGGCCAAAACGTGATCGGTACAGAAATCAAGGACTATTAGCTTAGGTTATTAAATGAGTACAGAAAACGATATTACATGGAACGCTGAAATCGGCAGATCACTCCCCAGGCTCCCATCCGATGGACTCCTGGAAAAAGAAAAAGAAGAAGACGAAGGACCGTCACCTTTAGCGATGGGTCTCCTACAGCTCGGCGCTTCGATGATGAGAGACGAGGGCTGGAAGGATCGTCCCATCACCCTGGGCGAGTCACTGGGTAAAGCTATTCCGTACGGTATCGCCGGTTACTATAACCAGGACGAGCGTAACCGTATCAACCGCGCTAATGATCAAGCTGAACGTCAAGCCGCACAACAACAACAACTCCTCCAGGCAAAGACACTTACAGAAGAGGCGGAGAAACAGCGGAAACTAGATGCCTTTACAAACTATGTGGAGGGACTCCCAGACGAACTTTTCAATATCCCCCAGGACGCGAAAGATAAAGTGGGGAGACTCGAAAGACGGAAGACTGCTTTAATTGAACAGTTTAAGGGTGACGCTTCCGGCGCATACGAAAGAATAGAAAAATTACGCGACAACCTGGAGGAGCGTGGCAAGCCCACCACGGGAGACACTGAGGCGGCTATCCATCTCAGGAATTCAATCCCAGGATTTATACAAAAAATAAAAGAGAATAATATTCTCTCGGAAGAAGACAAAAATTTATTTTTAAATAAATATGGATATATTAATCCAAATACATTGACTCACTCCGAAATGAAAGAGATGAGGAAGGATTACCAGGCCCTCCTCGGATCAACACGAGGGAAAAAAGATTTAAAGACCCGTAACGAAAGTTATAGGGACGCTCTCATGGATAGGTACAGCCTGGGTGATACAATTGACGACGGTTTTGATCTTTCGCCTGACAACTTAGCTGAGTTGAAACAGATAATGACAGGGATCACTGACCCGGAAAAACAATACGCGGCCCTGGAAGCTTTGAGTCAGAAAATTACTAAAGAGAAGATGGCGACCGACCAGATTCAGTCAATGTCAGGCGAACAACTCTTAAAGGAATTCGGTGATGATTTTAAGGGAGTCAATAAGGACCTGATATATAATGTCAGAAAGAATCCAGACGGTAGCGTCCAGATAGTCTCAGGGACTGACTACACTGACCCTGCCGCCCTATACACAAAAGAGATGGTCGAGAGCCAGACGGCTGTTATGGAAACAATGGGATTGATTACTGCTTCCCAAAAAGAAAGTTATAATAAGCTGGGGATAACAGACCCCGAGGGGACTGTTAGAATGTTGCAGAAGGCAATGGCTGACAACTTGGGTTCAACTATGAACGCTGACCCAAATGAAGGTAAGGTCCTACTCGGTAAGGATATATTTGAAACCTCTGAAGATGGTAAGTCTAGGAAGAGAGTTGAAGGACTCCAGGATAATAAAGCCTACTATTGGGACAAGGGTATAAACTTTTGGAAACCCGTTGACGACAAGGCGTTCGAGAAAGGCATGAAACTGTCCGCTCAATATAACTCACAGGCGAAGTTGTACACACAAAGTCTCAACGCATACAATGGTTTAATCGCGGCCTTCACAGACTCAGTTAATAACCCAGAGGGTGCGGGTGTCTCAGACATGACAATGCTCCGGGCGTTCCTGATCATGCTCGAACCTAACTCAGTCGTCCGGGAATCGGAATTTGCGACTGCCGCACAAGCGCAAGGCATGGCAGAGAATCTCAAGACAGTGATCGACCGTGTCGAGAACGGCGCGTTCCTCTCTCCGAAAGGTAGGCAGGCATACTTAAACGCGGCGCGTTCCTATATGGCCACCGTGAGGGACCAGTATTTAAAACAGCGGGAACAGTATCTCGAGATGGCAGATAGGTATGGCGTTGACAGGATAAATATTGGGAACGCTTTCCAAGACAAGGACGGGAATGATATTGTGCAGGGCTTACCATCTCCAGGCCAGAAAAAGAATTTAACCCAGGCCGAGTGGGACGCACTTTGGAATAACGAGGCCGTAGACTGGCAACATGGAAGGACGATGCCATCAGCCGCACCACCTCCGACAGGGGGCCTAACATTTGGAGCGGGGAACGTGAATGAGTAAAAAACTTAACATGAAGGCAATAGCCAACGAAGTCTCCGGCGCAATGTTAGAGGGTGCCACCGACAGTCAAATAGATGCCGCACTCTTCAACGCTTACCCCTCACTCGCGGGCAAGAGTGCATACAATAAAAACGGCGACTATGTAGAAGGCTCATCTTATAAAGGTTTCCTGGTTGGAATGGCGAGGGAAAGAATGCCGCGGGGATCTCAGAAATATTTCCAGGGCCTGGCAAAAAACTTTTTACAGACAGCATCTTTCTACCAGGCTAAGAAAATTAACGCCCTACTCAT
>Ga0208158_1000351_pt1 | contig 17080 bp, 18 predicted proteins | sample 8_EtaG_FD_184081 | JGI IMG/M metagenome (GOLD analysis project Ga0208158, IMG submission 184081) | Marine viral communities from the Subarctic Pacific Ocean - 8_ETSP_OMZ_AT15162 metaG (SPAdes) (version 2) | ecosystem: Environmental > Aquatic > Marine > Oceanic | place: Pacific Ocean | collected...
TGACTCCATACCATAAAAGTATTTTTTAAGCTGCATCAATTGTGATCCAATTTTATCAGCATGCTCAATACCTCCTGCAGGTATTACAAACCCACCTGTTTTAAAATCATTACTGATCCTAGCCCACATTGAAGTTTGTTTTAATAGTAGGACTACCATCTCAGCAACATTTATTCCGTATTGTTGCATTTTGTTTCTACAAATTTTGTAGTCCATTTTATTTCTGGCACAGTGTTGATTTAGATAATCATTCAATGACCAGTTCTTACGACCTGTGTTAAGTCTTGCAACATCTAAGGGATCATCAGAGTTCATAATTATATATGGTATCTTTAGATCTAATTGTTTTCTGGCTTCTAATGTATGTTGGCCATCAACAACTTCCATGTTTTGATTTACACGTATCGGATCATATAAATCTTTTTCTGAAATTAACTTTTTCAGTTGCTCCACGTGTGCTTCGTCTACAGGTCTGTTGCCTCTAGTTTTTTTGAACTTCGTATAATCCGTAGTTTCAAAAAATTTATTATTTATAGCTTTGTTCATATCTTCTCCTCTTGGTTAGAACATTAAGTAAATTAACCCACCAAATAAAAATAATAATATCTTGGCAGGTATGATTGTTAAGAGTGCAATAAAAATCATACTAAATATCAGATCTTTCATTTTCCTCATAACCTCTTAGTTGATCGTAGCAAAGTTCTGCAGCTACTTTTTCGTTGATAATATAGATAGGCATATCTTCAAACTTCAAGGAACACTGTTGCAGTTTACGCATGGTGTTTTGAAATTCATCATCAGAATATTCTAATGGTTGACCATCTATGGTTGTTCTTGGTAATTGATTTAAAAGTTCATTTACCTGTGTGTACCAATTTGTAAAAACTTCTGAAGAACTAATTTTTGGCATTATGCCCCCACAAGTCAAATTTTACTGACACATGACTTAAAGCATCGTGAAATTTAATTTTACCAGAAGTAATGTCATCGACTTTTACACTTCTGTAAACTTCACCATCTACTGTAAGCTCCAACACTTTTTTGGACTCGCTGAAAGTAACAGTAAAACTATTCTGTGTTTCACTGGTTTTCTGTTTTATTTCCCATTCGGGTCTTAAAACCAAAGCTTCTCGCAGGTTTTCAGCCGCACCTGAAGTAGCTTCTTTTTTGTCATTATTCATGATAACCTCTTTGTTATTATTCATAAAAAGATATATAATCATTTTAATGGGATATGCAAGTAAATAATAAAATAGGATAATATAGGACAATGAAGTACGTTTTAATTTTGTATTTATGTAGTATGGCCACGGGTAAATGCCCTGACTCTCAAGTCTCAGGATTTACTTTCAAAAGCCATTATGATTGCGTTCAAGCAGGATATAGAATTGCATCTGCTACCTATCAAGAACTATTAAAAGATGATTATTACGGTTTAGACCGAATAAATGAGGAAAAAATCGCTGTAAAATTTGAATGTAAAGGTCTTGACATAAAAGAACCCGGAACACCCTCCTAGTTGCATTAATGGTACTATTTGATATATAATATTGCATGAAGCTGTATCGCGTCCAAGTAAACTATAAGAACATATATATTAATGAGATACTTGAGGCTAAGAACGATAAAGCAGCTCTTGAGTGTTTTGTAAAGAAGGTTGACTCAGGAGATACAATTGAGAGAGAAGGGCCAGGTTTTTATAATCCTGATCATCTTTTCTTAACCTTCGAGGAGATAGACCGAGATGCTACAAAAGTTGATATCGGAGAAACTTCAGTTGGAGTCCAAGTGGGCAACGCAAGCGTTAGCACAGGGTAGGGTAACTACTGACATGAAGTGGATAGACATTAAGATCAAAGAACTTAGAACTAAGATCAATGATCAAAGTGTAGAAGACGCTAAAAAAGGTCTTTTAGACATTGCTAGTTAAAAACTAGCAAAAATTATTTTTTTCATATAAATTCCTAGGCTATTTATGTCCCTTAATGAAAATATCCTAAATGAAAAATTAATTAATTACCCTACACAACTAAATTCTTTTATCGGTGGCTGGTTTATCCCACATAAAATTTGTGATGACATTATTGAGTTCATGGATAAGAATAAAAATTCTTTTACACAAGGTAAAACTTTAGATGGAATAGATCTTGATTATAAAGATTCAATGGATTTGTACATCAAACCAAACTTTTTAGATTTTCCTTTCAGGCATTACAGATCGTATTTACAAAATTGTTTAGAAGAATACATAAAAATTTATCCTTACTTAGATCAATGCGCACCATTTAATATTACTGAGGAATACAACTTACAACATTATAAAAAAGGTGGTGGTTTCAAAAAATGGCATTTTGAAAATCCGATGGACTTAGATAGTTACAAAAGAGTTTTAGTTTTTATGACTTACCTCAATGACATTCCTGATGGTGGGACTGAATTTTATTATCAAAAGTTAAAAACAGAAGCTAAAAAAGGTTTAACTTTAATTTGGCCTGCACATTGGACCCATACTCACAGAGGTTTGATAACTCACTCTACAGAGAAAAAAATAGTTACTGGTTGGTATCACACTATAGATTTATAAATTTTATGAATATTCTTTCAATATATTCTTCCCACGATGGTTGTGTTACTTACATTTCAAACAATAAAATTGTTTTTCACACACAGATAGATCGTTATAATAGATTTAAACATGCTAACTTTCCCGTAAAAGAATTAATAGAAGAGATAGAAAAACTTAAAATTGATATTATTTTATTAAGTCATACAATTTTTCATTCATCACAACTTTGGTATGAGATTTTTAAAAGTAATAAAAAATTAAAAGACATTCCGATACATTATTATGGTGTAGAATTTCATCATTTGTTTCACGCTTTTTGTTCTTTGACTTGGAATAAAAATTTAAAAAACATAATTGTTTGTGATGGTGCAGGAGCACCGTTACAAGATACATACGAACAAGAAAGTTATTATACATATGATGGGGAGTTAAAACATATTCTGACTGAGTTTAATATGATTGGAAAAAAATATGAATTGTTTACGGAAAAACATTTTTTTCATTCCTTAGATTGCGGGAAGACAATGGCCTGGAGCTTGTTTGATAACCGAGCAAAAGAAGTTCAAAAAACTTTTGAGATTGAAATGCACAATTTTATTTCAAGAAATGATTTAAAACATGAATTGATTTTTACAGGTGGATGCGCTCAAAATATTTTGTTTAACTCAAAACTTTTATATCAGTTTAAAGATTTATTTTGTGACCCATTTAATGGTGATTTTGGTCTCAGCTTAGGCGCTGCAAACTACTACACAAAAAATAAAATAATTAACAAGGATATTTATCTGGGAATCCCGCAACCATTAGATACAGAATTGTTTCTCAAGCATGACATCATAGATGTAACCCCTGGTGATGTTGCTAAAATTTTAGTTAATGATCCAGTAGCAATCTTTCAGTCAAGAAGTGAGCAAGGACAAAGAGGATTAGGTAATAGATCATTATTGATGAATCCTACACATAAGGATGCGTCTCAAAAATTAAATGAAATAAAAAAAAGAGAATGGTTTAGACCATTTGCATGTTCGATATTAAAAGAAAAATCTCAGGAATGGTTTAAAATGCCAATAGAAGAATCACCATATATGATGTATGCTTTTGATTTAAATGATGATAAAAAAAATATACTCACTGCAGGAATATCTAAGGATAATAAATCTAGAATACAAACAGTGACTTCTGAAAATAATAATTTATTTTTTAACTTACTTTGTTCTTTTAATGAATTAACAAAAGTGCCATTACTTATAAATACCAGTCTTAATTTACCTGGAGAAGTTTTAGTAGAAACTATTTATGATCTTAAAAAATTATTTGATAATAGCCTACTTAAATATATATATTTACCTGAGTTACAAAAATTAATAATAAAATAATTTATGTTTATTGAAGATAACCAAGCATTACAAAACGATCAACTTCAACAATTGTTTACAAAAATAAGAGATAGAAAAATTAATTTTTATTTTAGTGAAAATGCTGCGCTAGCACATGACAATGGATTTCATTTTTGTTGTGAGATTTTAGATAGAAACGGAAAAAAAAGTGATGAGTATTCTTTTTTTGAAATGTTATTAATTTACATTCTTGAAAAAAATAATTTAAAATTAAAAAATATTTTTAGAATATCTTTAAATGTAACTTTTTATAACGGTTTTATTTTTGAAGTACCTTTGCATACAGACCACCAATTTCCTCACAAACAATTATTACTCTATTTAAATAATAGTTCAGGCGATACGGTCATACCATCTATTAATAAATCAATAACCCCAGAAGAAAATAAAGCTATAATTTTTGATGGAATAGAACATAAACATTTTTTTCCTGATAAAGGTATTAGAATGGTTTGTGTTTTCACATTTAATTTATCAGATGAGTAATTGGTACAACACTAAACAGAAATTTGAAAATAACGGTATTTTGTCTGTAGATGAAGTACCATCAAACGTTACTGAATGGTTATTAAATAATATACCTAATAAAAAATTTAATGATGGCTTAGCTGGGCAGATTAATGAAGAGTATGGTTACGATACTAGACCAAACTTTATTGATGAATTTTTACTTAGAAAACTTGAACACCCAATAATACAATATCATTTAGAAAAATTTAAATTGATTAAAGAACCTAAATATGAGTTACAAAATCTTTGGATTAATTTACAAAAAAAACATGAATTTAATCCACTTCATGGTCACTCAGGTCTTTTATCATTTATTATTTTTTTAAAAATACCTTATAATTTAGATGATGAGATGCAGGTCTACCCACAAGCTAGTTGTGAGTCGATGACTTCAAAATTAAGTTTTATGACTTTTGATTCTATGGGAGAGATATCTGAATTAAATGTTCCTGTTGATAAAAGTTTTGAAAACAGAATGATTATGTTTTCTGCAAGACTACAGCATTTGGTTTATCCTTTTTACACTAGTGATGATTATAGAATTACTTGTTCTGGAAATATTAGCTACTCTCTTTAGCCTCACCCCAAGATTTACCTAACGCTATGTCTACTTTTGAAGGCACCTTGAGTGTTTGAATTGCATTTTCCATAAGATTTTTCACCGCTGATATATCTGATTCTTCATTAATAGAAAAACAAAGTTCATCATGAATTTGTAATAATGGTTTAAATCCTGCTTTGTAACAATTTATCATTGCCTGTTTTGTTTGATCTGCAGCGGATCCTTGGATCAATCTATTTAAAGCTTTATATGTAAAAGCCCTTCTGATGTTGTTTCCATAAACTGCCTTAGCCTCCTCGTACTGCATGGCTTTGTTCATTCCGAAGGTAGCAGGCTCCCACATGTCAAATCTGCATTTACGACCCCCTACGGTTCGAATAAAGCCAAATTTTGAGGCACTGTTAGTTACTTCAGTGGCTAATCTTTTAACAAAAGGCACTCTCTCACCATACTGCCTTAATAGAGCTTCAGCTCTATCCTTATTAATACCTAATTCTTTTCCTAATTTAGCTTTGCCCATACCATAAAATAAACCAAGGTTAATTGTTTTAGCTTGAGTTCTAGTGATACCTGCCATCTCAGCTACGATTTGGTGAAAGTCTGCAGCTTCATTTTTATATGCTTCTATGAACTCCGCTGCACCTTCAAAATGGTCATTGACAGATGCAGCGTAGTGAGCAACAAGCCTAGGCTCTTGTTGTGAGTAGTCGAAACTACCCCATTGTTTACCTTCTTCAGGTAAGAACAAGCTTCTAATTTTATCTCCATACTCCTTATTTCTTGCAGGGATCTGTTGCAGGTTAGGGTTGGAGTATGATAAACGTCCTGATACAGTTCCGCCCTGGTCAGATCTTAGTTGATTTATTTCAGAATGTATTCTACCTTTGTGGACATAACGTTGAATGGAGTCGATGAATGTTGAATGGAATTTATTTATTTCTCTTGCTTGTCTTATTAGTTGCGCTATCGGGTTATCACAGTTCACTAACCAATTTTGGGTAAAGCTTGGTTCTCCGGTTTTCGGTGTCCGTGGGTAGTCTACACCTATTCGATCAAACACTTGCGCTACAGATCTTCCAGCCCAGATGTCTACATCTAATGTAGTTTGTTTTTTAATATCATGTAAAATTGTTTTTTCCTTACTAACAAATTCTTTTTTTAAACCTCTAGCCTTCTCTTCATCAACTCTAATACCTCTTCGCCTCGTATCTATCAAAATAGGCAATAATTCCATCTCCATTTCCCAAACATCGTGCAGGGACTGCTTAGATAGCTCTGTTTTTAGCACTTGCCATAAACGTAAGGTTAGGCCTGCATCTTGCTCTGCATAGAAGCCTACGTAGCCCGCAGGCAGCCTCCACATGTCAGCTTTTGGATCAATTCCCCATTCTTTGGCTTTTTCATTCAAAAACGTCTCATTTTTAATTTCACCTAAATAATCTTTAGCACATGCATTTAAACTAAAACTAAATCTGTTTTCATTGATTAGTGCAGCAGCAATCATAGTATCAACTATCTTACCTTTGATTTCAAAACCATTAACTAATAGCCAACCCACATCATAACTTGCGTTATGAAATATTTTAGTGGCATCAGTTTTTAAAATATCTTGCATCCAAGCAGTGGTAATGGCCAAGTCCATGTTACCACCAGCATCATGTTGAATTGGGAAGTACCATTGTTGACCGAGTGCAGCCACAGCAAAACCAACTATTCCACCATCAAAGGTTGCCCATCCTGGTCCTTTAGTTTTTATGTTTGGATCTTTAGTCTCCAGGTCAATTGCTATTTCAGTTGCTTGAGATAAGTCTGGATACTCTGATGGAGCTACCCAATCACTATCATTGTATATAAAGTTTAATTGATGAGTCATTAGTTTTTAAGTTTTGCAGTTTGTCCTTCAGCATATAAATTTTGTATTGCTTCACTCATAGGAATTTTACATTCGAATATATAACAATCCGCACAATAATAAACTTGTTTATGAATAATTACTGAAGGTATTACATTACACACTTCACATTTAATTAATCTACTTTTCTTTTTTGGCATCTTTTAAATGTTCTATTTCTAAATCACAATAGTGTTTTATTTTTTCTAAATCTTCTATTTGTTTTCCCTTGAATAAATATCTACAAACATATTTTATAACGTTTGCTTGAAATGGGTTTAAACCATTTTTTCTAATAAATGTCCAAGGTTGAATTGAAAAGTGTTGGTAGTGAGATCCCCCAATTTGTCTATCTTGTGGAAATGCTTCATCGAACATACTTTTATCTGACATAGTTAGCCTCATATTGTTTGTAATATTTTCCCAATGGAAAATTATATTGGTGATAGGTACCCAACAGATGGAGTGTGCTTTTAGATCTAGTGGCACCCGTATACCAAACCCTAAGTTCTTTTACTTTATCTGCTAAATTTTTTTTATCAAAGTGTGATGGAAAATTACATTTGCTCGCCAGGACAACATTATCTGCTTCACCACCTTTTACCTGGTGTATAGTATCAATAATTATTTTAGGAGGTTGTGATAAATCCACACCTTCTTTCATAAGTTTTTGAAAATACTTTTTATCTTTATCTTTAAATTTTCTTTTAAACACTTCAGTCCAAGGACCCTTTTCGTCTCGCATACCACACCTTAAATGTAATTCATCAAAAGTAAATACTTGATTTGGATGTGCAAAACTCCATTTTTTACTGTCCGTTGACCGGTAGCCGTGGTCAATGTTTAACAAGAACTCGTACATTGTTGTAGCTTCTTCTCTAGTAATACTACCACCCTCACAAATCTTCTCCCAATAATTAATTGCTGAAAATTGATTAGGATCAAAAGACTTATTATTTTTTTGATCTTGGTAATACAAACCTAAGTTCTTTGCCTCCTGCTGCAACTCCTTTTTCACATCATTAATTCTAGCCAACACCATCCAACTACCATCCATATTCCAAGGTACTTTTTTTAAACCACCCCATCTATAGATTGCTCCCTCCTTACCATTTGAGTGAAATTCTTTTTGAACTCTGTTATCTCCCATACTATTTAGTAAACAATTGGAAAAGAAATGTATATTTTTGTTTAGTCTAACTGACTTTTTTAACACTAAAGTTTTACCTGGAAAGTTTTGAAATAGGTCCACATCGGCACCATTCCATTCGTAAATTGCTTGATCATCATCTCCCGCAATGTAAACTCGCTCTACTGCACTTGCTATCTTTACAACCATATCCCACTGCAACGGTGTTAGATCCTGAGCTTCATCTACCATCAAAACCTTAAAAGGAATAATTAATCCATCGTTAATAAATTTTTCTACCATGTCAGTAAAGTCTAACCTGTCCGGTGTCCGTTGGCCGTTCTCCATCTCCATTGTTTTAAATTCTTGATACCCTGCAATGATAGATTTGAACTGTTGTAATCTAACAGACTTTCTAGTTTGTTGTTTATATAACCACACAGGATCAACTTTCATGTTTCTTGCCCTGTCATATATTTGAAGTGACCAGTTGTTATAAACTTTCGCATCATCATAATTATCTTTGTAACCAACCTTCACAGTTCCGTACTGAGTATGAAACATCAGCAGGTCTGCCTTTGGATCTAATACGGGAATTTCAGCAAACTGTTGTCGGGCCAAAGAATGTAGTGTTCTAAAATATGTGAAAGCATCTTCATCATAACCTTTAAACTTTTGTCTTACCCTTGCAACACATTCATTAACAGCCTTGTTGGTAAAAGATACGTAACAAATCTCATCTGGTGAGTAACCTTTTTCTAAATATCTTTTAACTCTTTTAAGTAAGTTTTCAGTCTTACCTGTACCTGGAGGTCCAAATATTTTAATTGTCTTCCCACGCAGCTTTTGCTTTAACGAACTTGACATCTTTATTTCTGTGCTCACTCTGTTTTGGCAGCGCTACTACCCAGTGCCTAGATTGTATACCTTTAAACTTAGACTTGGGTTGTGCACCTCCTGTTTCTAAAAATTTTGTACATTCTTTTTCATTCCAATTATAACCCATTTTTTTCATAAAGTTTTTAAAGGTTTCTAATTTAAATCTCATTTCGATATCATCCTTCCAAATATTTCCAGAATCTATTTGATCAAACTCAGTAGTATCTTCAACATCTTCAAGGAACCTAGACATTCTAGAATTAAACACATCAGTAAGTTCCTCCACACCATCAAAGCCTTCCATGTCTTGTTTGTTAGACATTAACTCTTCTAGCCAATCTCTATAAGGATCTGGATCTCTTTTGGTTGGTTTTAAAGATCTCCAAACAATATCATAATTAAGCAGCGCTTCTCCTAACAACTGCTGTTGGTATAATTGTTTTGTTGATAATCTAATTGATTTACCTTGAATAGGTAATATCCAATAAGGTTCTGGATATGAATTTACTTTTGTAAGTTTACCAACTTCAGGCAAAGCTTCATTCTTACCAATACCATGTGCTCGTCTTAAACAAGTTGCAGAGGAACAATGCATTCTAGCAATAGATGTTTTACATTTATAAGTATATTCTTTATTCTCTACACCTTTAAAAATATTATTTAACTCCTGCGGATGGAGTGGTTCAGAGCATACCTTAGACATCATGTTACGTGTCCAATCTTCGTACATTACAGGATCTGGATTTATTTTTTTAGCCAACACAGCTACATTAAACATAGCATCATTACGACCTTCACCTTTGTTAACTTTATTTTTCATGAAATTAACTACACAAGGTGGATAATCTTTTGTGTCATCATCTTGAAATACTTTTAGCTTTTTAAATTGTGCAGGGGTAAGTCTATATTCTGATACAAACTTAAATAAATTTTCTAGTTTAATTGAGTTGCCATCATTATCCATGCAAACTCTTGTTGTCATGTGTGCTTTTTGATAAGGCAGGTTTACAAAATTACCTTTTCTTTTTTGATCCCAACTCTCAGGAGTTAGATCAACTTCATCCTGCGCAGGGTAAATATCAGTTGTTGTATCATTGACACCTAAATCAGATGCGATCTCTAATAATTTTTTTCTCATTGATGATGCTGCAACAACACCATCAATGAATAAAATTAAATGGAGTCCGTTGGATTTTGATCTGAATGGGACGAGCGGGTATTTCCTTTTCCGTATAACTGATATAACTTCCTTATGTTGTATATTGTAGCGATCAACATCGATGACCCCCCAACTGCATGAATTATCATCTCTGATAGGGACACTTCCATAATATTTTTCTCCTTTTAAATGTTGTAACCAATCATCCTTGGTCATGGGTTTAGGTTCAACCCAATGTCTGAATTCTTGCTTACCATCACGATCACGTTTGTGACCCAAAGGTACGGAAGCGCCAAAATATGTAGTAGAGCCTTGGAAGAGTTCTACAAACTCTCCCAAGGTCTTGTCAAGTATCTCCATTATTAGAATGGAGTTTTTTCTGTTTTCTCTTCGTTGGAGTGAACTGTTCTCACTGCGCCTTTCTTACATGACTCATAAAAGTCAAAGGCTGCTTTGATTGTTTCTTCGCTCTCAACTTGGCCGATGTGCTCTATTTCCCAACCGTACCATGAACCTAAATTGTTTTTTTCTAAAACAGTTTTAAGTTTGTACTCCTGGGTAAATGGTGCAGGTCTAAAGAAACCTTTACCATCTTTTCTTTTTGCTCTTAGAGACATCATCATAGAATTCCACTTTTTAGATTTTTTTCTTTGAGTAGATTTCATAGTGATTAAAGCCGTAGAAGATTTATCTTCTTCCACCACCATTACATAGTGTGAAGCAGTTTCTTCTACATAGTTACCATTTTCTAACCTATCTTTACCGTCCTCACCTCTAGTTGTTTTAGACATGATATCAGAATCAGATGGGTAGACATTAACTGGAGCAACAGCACCTTTATCTCTGTCCTTCCATTCAATGTATTCGAGTTTATAAAAACAAGGTATAACATTCATACCTTCAGCACCATTATATAACTCGTTTGTTACTGTGTTGTAGATCATTCCTGGTCTTGCCGATTCTATAAATTGGCTATCACCTTGCGTAACTTGTGGTGATAATTGTCCAAGAACTTTTAGAAATGGTAACGCTAGACTTTTTGAATCTACGTTATCAAATCCTTCATCAGCGAATTGCTCAATATTTATTGCAGCAACTGCACCGGCTTCTTTTTTAATCGCTACTTCGTTCGATTGTCCGTCTTTTAGTTTCATAGTATTACCTATTATTTGTTAGTTATTTTCGTTTTATTTGCGATGTACACACCGAACAAATCAAATGGTAATTTCTTACCGCCTTCAACTTGTTCTTTAACAAACGCCTTTAAAGTCATGGGTTCAACTTTTTCTTTTTTATTATAGTTGAATCCAAACTTTTCACATACGCTTATTAATTCAGAGACTTGATTGTCTTGTCCTCTGCCAAATGATGCCGTAACAGTATTTTTAATTAGATCTTCAAATCCGTTACTTCTCAAATAACCAAAGGCTTCATCAATACGTGACTCAGGAATTTTTGCTGCATAAAATGGTTTTACTTCTACAGTAGATCCATCACTTAGCTTAAGCAAAGATACACCAGCTTCCTGCATCATCTCTGGAATTGTTCTCTCCTCTAAATCACGAGCTTTGTTTTTTAGAGTAGATAATTTTTCTTCTTCATCTTCAATATTTTTTCGAAGACTTTTTAGTTCATTGCATTTATCTGAAATAGACTTAACACTTTCTTGGCTAAGATCTATATTAGACATTTTTTCAATATCTATTTTTTCCATATTTCCTCCGTCAATGTCATTATTTTATTTTCTTGACCTTTGCAAGTAAAAAAATATATATAATTTAGGATGTGGAAATACCCGTATAAGACTACCCCATATGAGCATCAAAGAAATGCTTTGAATCAATCTGCAGAACAAACGCAGTGGGCTTACTTCATGGAGATGGGAACAGGCAAAACAAAAGTTACCATTGATAATATGGCTTATCTTTTTTTTCAAAGAAAAATAAATTCAGCTTTAATTATTGCTCCTAAATCAGTTTATTTAAATTGGGAAAATGAAATAGAAACTCATATGCCTGATGTTTTAAAATATAAAATATTCAGATGGAATGTTGATAAACCAAAAGAGTATCATGCATTAGAATCTTATAAAGATCTAAAAATTTTCTTAATAAATGTTGAAGCTTTGTCTACTAAAAGGGGCTTTAATGCTTGTGTTGAATATCTTAAAGAAAATAAATTAAATTTTGTAACGGTAGATGAATCAACCACAATAAAAAACAGATCAGCAAAAAGAACAAAAAATATTTTAGCACTACAAAGACTAGCTCTGATAAGGCGTATATTAACAGGATCGCCAGTAACAAAATCTCCATTAGATTTATATACACAATGTCAATTTTTAAGTCCAGAACTATTAGGTTTTACTAGTTATTTGGCTTTTAGAAATAGATATGCTGAAATGACTGATATACCTGTAGGGTCTGGAAGATACATAAGTGTTCCTAAATATTACAAAAGACTTGAAGAATTAGAAACAAAACTAAAACAATTTGCTACCCGTATTCGTAAGGATGAATGCCTTGATCTAAAACCAAAAGTCAGGCAAAAAAGATATATAGAATTAGAAGGTGAGGGCAAACAAATCTATGAAAAACTAAGGACTACAGCTTTAGCAATTGTTGAAGATAGCACTATTTCTTTTTCCAACAAATTGACTGAAATTATTAAACTTCACCAGGTCTGTAATGGGTTTACTAAAAACGATGATGGTGCAATCATGACTTTGCACAAATCAAAACTTAATGCTTTAGATGAAATACTTGAAGAAACAGATGGTAAAATAATTATTTGGGCTAATTACATTTATAACATTACTGAAATCATAGAATTTTTAGAAAAAAAATATGGTAAAAAATCTGTGGTAAGTATATATGGTGCTGTAGATGTTCAAACACGTAAAGAAGCTGTTAGAAGAATACAAGAAGATCCTGAAACACGTTTTTTGGTGGGCAACCCAACTACAGGAGGGTTTGGTCTTACTCTTACTGCTGTCAATACTGTTATTTATTTCTCTAATAACTACAACTTAGAAGTGCGAAAACAATCAGAAGACCGTGCTCATAGAATGGGCCAAAAAGGAACTGTTGTTTATATTGATATTGTTGCAAGAAATACATTAGATGAAGCTATTATGAAGTCTCTGACAAGTAAAGGTCAGATCGCAGCTAAAACATTAGGTGAAGAAGACCTAAGAGACTGGTTGCTCTAATTTATTAAATTGTTCTACTCTTTCTAAAAACTTATCTCCATATTCTTTTAAATCAGCCTCAGAAAGTTTAAATTCTTGATATTGTAGTGCTCTTGTACAAATACTTATTACACCCTGCTCTATGGGGCCGTAATTAGCTGTATGGGCTAAATAATAAGCACCCAACTGTAATTTATAATCTTCTACCCATTCTTCTTTTTTTGGCTTATTTGCTTGTTTCCAATCGATAATACTAGGTTTTCCATAACATAATGCAGATAAATCGCATGTGCCTGCAAATTTATTTTGATATTCAAGGCTAATCTCATTACCCCATACTTCATCTATTTTAATATTATCCAATATGGTTTTAGCCATCATTCTAGGTTTGGCACCTTCATCCATAGCATTATAATAACCTTGGCCATTCAATGTATATTCAAGAACTTGGTGCATTTCAGTTCCGATGGTGGAGGCTTGTCTCATGATTCGATCAGCTTCCTCATTACCTACTTTTCTACGCCAATTATCAAGAAACCTTTTATCTTTAGTAGCTCCAAGAATAGTTGTAACTGAGGGGACTTTGACACTATCTACCAAATATTTACGTCCTGTGGTGTCTGAGAATCTATTATAGTGTTTGTAAGGATACTTCCTAACTAATTTCATTTGTAGTTAATACTACAAATGGTTAGAAAGTACAGCCATAAATATTGCAAACATTCCGCCTACAATAATCTTTTCTATTCTATTGATACGTTGATCCATTTTATCAATTCTATCAAAAGTCTGCTTTTGCATTAATCTGCAAATTTTTTCGTGGTTATCTATTCTATCTAAAGCAGATTTTCTAGCCACGTCTAACTCCTCTTTGTGCTATTAATTGCCCTGAATTATCATCTGGAAAAAGAGCAGCGAATTGTTGTGGGTTCACTTGTCCGGTATCCGGTTGTACTGGTGCTTGAGACGATTGTACTGGATCTTCTAATTGTATATCATCTGTAACCATAGTCTTTTCAATATTTTCTATTGGAGCTTCTTCTTCATTAATAGCAGCTTCAGTCGTTGTTGCTGCTCTTAAAAAATCTACTGCATTATTATCTTCTTGTAAGTTTCCTGAAGTGCCAGAAAAATCTTGTGCAAACATTATTTCAAAATTCTTTTTAGGTAATGTTTTTTCATCGTAAATTGGTTGAGGAACCAAAGCACTAATTTGTTGCATTCTTTCAGTAATTTCCTCTGGCGTAGCATTTTTAAAATCTATATCAGGAATATCTTGAGCACCAAACTCATTGTCTCTTAAGTAATTCATTAATCTTGCAAACGCTTCTCTCTTTTGTGTAAGTCCTAATCTTCCAATTACACTAGGTTTTTGCAACACGTTTGCTGCTGTTTGAATGTCTCTACCTTTAAAAAATCTTCTACCAACACCAAGAACTCCTGGTACACCTTCACCAACTTTTTGACCCATTAATAATTTAATTTGTTCATCAGGATTAAGTGCATCATTAAAAGCTCTCATAGCAATTGGATCTGTAAGAATTTGACCTGCACGTCTACCAAGTAAAATAAATAGTGCTGGTGCTAATGGATTCACAGCTGCAGAACCTCCGAGAACTAAAGCTCCTGTAAATGAATTTAAACCACCTAATTGTAATCTTCTTTGCATAAAAGTAGATGTGTCTGCGATAGGTGTATTTGATACCGCTTTCATGTATGTAATAAATTTATCAAACTCTAATGTTTTGTTTAATCCACCCATCATCTTAGTAAATGCTTCTCTTCGCATATCTCCTGTACCTAAACCAAGATTTCTTATAAATCTATCAATTTGAAAACCTGAAGTATCTTTAGGACTAAATTTTAATTTTTGTGCATCAAAAATTCCGTTACCTAATTTTACTTTTTCAATATTAAAATCTAATATTTCTTCTCCTGATTGTTTTGCAACGTTTGACATTGATTGCATTACATCAACAGTACCATTTATTCCTGTAGCCACATTAGCGTCATCTGCTATTCTTGCTAATAGTGCTTGACCTTCAGCGCCTCTGGTGCTTTCAAAAGCGTCTATAAATTGATTCCACATAAATCTAGCTTTTGTTGCTTGATAAAGAGCTTGTCCACCTTTAAAAGGAACACCAATTGATTTACCAGTTTTTTCAGAAACAATTCCTTTAGCTCCTAACAATTGTTGAAATTGATCAATAGCTTTTGGATCTCCAAATTTAAATACGTTGTTTGTAAGTCTTTCAAAAAATTCTTGTGAAGTTCCTTTTTCAATTCCTCTTATTCCTGCTAAGGCTTTGTTAGTAAAAGTATTTTTATTAAATTGTTTAATTAAATTAGGTACCCCTTTATTTTGATAAAAATTCATTAAAGTCGAGAAAACATCGTTTGCATTATATAATTGATCTTTTAATTTTTCGGATTTACTTATTTTTAATGCCATGTCTGCTTCTGCTGCAGCAGGATTTGTTTTCTTTAAAGTTTCATAAGCAGCTTTTACAGTGTCGTCCTTTAAAAATGTTTCTTTTGATATGTTTGCACCAAATGAATTTAGATCATTTTCAAGAGCTTCTCTTAAAGACCAAACATTAGCTCTGATATTTTGATATTGAGTTGTACTCAAGGCTCTGTTCATTGCTTCAGTTACACCTTTGTATTCTCTAGGTGTAATAAAATCATCTACTTGATTCATGTATCTGTAAAATTGAGCCAAAGGATCTCCCTGACCTAGTAATTTTTGTATTTCTTTTGGATCAACAGTACCCAACTTATCTTGTGCATATGATCTTAAACCTGGAAAATTCATGGCCATTGCATCAACTTGTTCTGCTGCTGCTTTTTTTATAAAAGCAGTTGGGATAACTTTTGGGTTTCCAATAGTATCAGCTAATGTTTCGAAACCTTTATAAGATGCATTAATTAAATTGCTATTTTGTATAAAAGCTTGTTCTGCTTGTTTATATATTGATGCTGAAAGAATCCCTGTTTTAACTAATGGTCCATAATTTAAAACCGATGTATTTAAATATTCTTTTCCTGCTTTTTGTTCAGCACCTTGTAATGCTTCTTTACCAATACCATTTATAAATGGCATAATACCAAGTACCTTAAAAAATTTATTTGCAAAACCGCCAAACAGACCAACACCTTCTTGCGCTGTCATGACCATTGGGATAGGTAAACCTTTATCTCTAGCTATGTTGACTAATTCTTTAGCGTCTTTTGATTTAGCACCAATTGTTAATCTAGCTACTTTACCTAATCCTTTTGTAACAAACGGTGTTAAAGTTGCAGCGCCTGCATTCCAAGCAAAAGCAGTAAAGGCCGCATCTGCAGCATTAGCCATCATATCTGTATTAACTTCTTTAGGGGTCATGTTTTGCATATCTGATGCTATAGCATCCATGATAGCAACACCTGCTGTTTCGTTTAAAGCATCATAACCAACTGAACCTGCGGCAGCTCCAGCGGTTCCACCTAAAACTGATTTTACTTCTGTCCTTACTAATTGACTTTGACCTAATCTTCCAACAATAGGAGCTTTATCTAAAACGTTTCCTAAAGCTCTCATAGTGCCTCCAAGTAATTTAAATCTACCTGGAAGAACTCTCGCCATGTTGTCTCCAACTGTTTTAAAATAATTTCCTTTTCTTGGAAACAGACCTGTATTTTTATCTCCAGCAATTTTAGATTTTGCTGCACTAAATATTTTTTTTCTATCCATTACATAAGGTGTAATTGATCCAATTAAATCTCCAGCTAGTATTGCTTCTGATCTTCCTTTAAAC
>Ga0208158_1000352_pt1 | contig 17059 bp, 14 predicted proteins | sample 8_EtaG_FD_184081 | JGI IMG/M metagenome (GOLD analysis project Ga0208158, IMG submission 184081) | Marine viral communities from the Subarctic Pacific Ocean - 8_ETSP_OMZ_AT15162 metaG (SPAdes) (version 2) | ecosystem: Environmental > Aquatic > Marine > Oceanic | place: Pacific Ocean | collected...
CGTTCCAGCATCGGTATAAACACCATAATGCTGTGAGGCTCTCTCATAGCGTTGACTTTCTCTCTTCTCTTCGTTTCTTTCTAGAGCGTCAGTTAATTCCTTAACCGCTTCTTCTGCTTCTTCCTTAGTCTGGAACCTATGTAGGGGCTTTTCCTCCCCAGTCTCTTCATCCACATAAGTCTCAGTCCCAACGCTTTGTCTCATGTCTTCTATCCAATCCTCAAGAGTGCCCAGTCTTTCTCTATTTCTCTGAGCCGACTCTTCTTGTCTTCTCTCTAAGTCCTCTACTCTGCTTGTTTCCTTAGACTCTAACAGAGTTCCCCAATTCTCTGGGTTCTCCAATATGGTCTTCACTCTTTCTGATAGAAGAGTAGCGAAGTGTTCATCTAAGGCGTAATAACTCATATTTTGGTCTTGTAGCATCTTACTAGATACCTTTACCTGTGGGCTTTTGTCACCCTCTTCTCTATTCTCATTGATGAACTTAGCAAGATATGCCAGTTTTCCGTAGAATATACCTAATTTGTCCTTTTCCTCACCATCTTCCATATTCCTGTAATTTCGCTCAGTCACATAGAGAAGGGATTGAATATGCTGACGAGAATCCTCACCAGTAATGTATTCTACATCGTCTTGAGGGTCATCACTCTCCAAGATTCTATTTAATTCTCGCATATCGTTAGTTAGACCCTTTATTTCTGAACCACCAGATTCTATCTTCGACCAAACACCCGATGTTTTTGCACTATATGCCTTTGGAACATGGATTCCCTTTTCCTTGAGTATTTCGGCAAGTATTCTCCATCCTTGCCTGTTATCACCATAGGTAGTATCATAGAGAAGTTGTCTTTCTTCACGTTTCAACCCAAGTTTAGCCAATTGGTGAGACTTGTATTCCTTTCCTCCTTTTTTGGTGACAGGAGGTTGCCAATTTTCCTTTATGCGCTTTATTGCATTGAGGTATGATTCTAATTTACCTCCTTTTAGATAGGATTGTATTAGTATTTTGTATGCTGGTTCGTATTGGTCACCTCTTGCCTTAGCAGAAAGCATCTCTCGTAGAATAACGTGTTTAGGCTTACCAGCCAATGATGTAGAACGACCTTCTCCTTCCTTATTTTTATTTGCACTAGCCATTAATGTCTCTAACACACCTTGAAGTCTCTCTAATTCCTTTCCAGAATCTCCATGTTCTTTCCCCAAAATAGAAGTTTGTCTTTGCAAGGTTTTTATTTGTTTAATTAGGGTTCTATGGTGGTTCTTTACTCCCTCCCAAGTATCTTTTACTTCATCTAGAGAGATACCATGCTTATGCAAGTCTTTTCTGACTTGCTTCAACTGTTTCCCTTCTTCGTTTAACAAATATTTGAGTAGCCAATCATAATAGGATTTTTTTGTTATTTCTTTTGGAGCATCAGTTTTCTTTGGTGGAGTGTATCTGCCCTTCAAGGCTCTTAATTCCGCAAAACTGTCTACTATTTTAGTATATTTTCTGAGTTTTTGGAGTTTTCGGAAATTCTGTTTAGTGGTGTCCTTTCTTCGTAATCCACTTGTGGTTTTTTTGCTTCGTCTTTCTATAGCGTCCAACATTGTCTTGTCTATTACTTCTATTCTTCTGGCTTTATTATTCTCAAACCATGCTTCTAGTTTCTTGTATAAACTTCGACTACTAACAGTTTCTTTTACGATTTCTTCGGGAACCTTAGTTCCAACGTAGTCTTTTTTTGGTTTATAGTCAATCCCTGCTGGTAAATTCCTAGTGACTGTAAAGGTCACATCGTCCTTTTCTTCTCCACTGAAGACGAACCCTGTTCGCTTCTCCTGTAGTATTTTTTCTTTTTCTGTCATTTCATATTCAATGTATTCACTTATTGGGTTGTCCCTAGGACCAATTTTTCTGTTTCGTTCAGGCTTACCCCATTCTTGTTCTTTATGCTTACCTTTCCATTTAGGGTCAGTCAACTTTTTCTCTTCAGATGCAATCCATGAGTCAAGAAAATTCGTCTTTGTTTTTCGGTATTGTTTAGATTTTTCCAGAGTTTCTGCTTGAATTTTTTTCTTCTTCTCTAGAGCCGCTTTATTTTCTGGTGCATCCATTTCTGACATTTCTGAAAAATGTAGTTGTAGTTCCGCTATCTTATTTCTATAGAATTCCTCACCTTTAGGATAACGAGCAAGTTCTTTCTCCGCTATTTCCATTCGTCTTGCTATTTCCTTATCCACTTTCTCCTTATCTGCGGAGGCTGGAGGTTTTGCTTTAGGAAAACGAGTCTTTGCGTCTTTTGTGGGAATGTGAGCAGTAGGAGTCCATTCCTTCATCTTTCCTGTTTCCTTATCTTTTTTCGGGTCGAAAATACTGGGTTTCTTTAGAATACTAAAGAAATCAGATGTCATTTTTCTCACTCAATAAAAAGGTATGTTCTCGGACACGTTCTTCTTCTTCCGAGGGTTTACTCCAACGTCAGGAACCTCTGTAGGGGCTACCCTTTTTTCCTCAGTCTTCTGAGGAATACCCAAAGTGTAGTCCTTATTGATGGTAACATTGTCATTTACCGATTTTCTTTCTTCCATTGTTGCTCGCTTGAGTTCTGCTCTTAACTCTTTCACGCCCTTTTTTTCTTCACTCATTTTTGTGCCTCCATATTTTGCTTTTCTTACTCATTTGTAGGAATTTCTGTAACTGCTTGTCTGTTTCTGCGTTTAATTTGTCAATCTCTTCTTTCCATTTTCTAGCACTTTCAAGAAGGTCACTCATGGAATCCTTCCTTCTGTTCTCTTGTCCACATTCTTATTCCCTGCCTTTTCTGGTAGTCCTGTTAGTCTCTTATCTGGTCCAACACTCATCCTCGGTTTGGCTCTAGCGGCAGGTGGGTTCTCTTGAGGTTTTCCTTCATCTTCACCTTCTTTACCTTTGACTTTAGCAGGCATTCCCTCTTCCTCTAAGGATGTGTTTCTTTGTCCATCCTCCATCATTTGTCCTAGATGTGATTGGTCTATGTTTGTTCCAGCGTATGGGTCTGCTTCAAAATCTCCACCGCCTCCTCCTTCTCCACCCATAGAACCAGCACCCGGACCCTTACCTCCTTCTGGTTGTTCCTTGGTGTAAATGAAATTACCCTTATCATCCATTTCAACATCAAAACCAAGATTTTTGATTTGCCCTGCAATACCAACTTCAATTTCCCTAAGTCTCTTCTCAGCAACTTGGTCTTCTTCCTCAGATGGTGGTAGTTTGAGTTCCCAATCCGTAATACCAAACTGTTCAGTCACGAATGGGAACACATAATTGTTCCAAATAGTCTGAGCCATCTCTACTGCTCTGTTTGTGACGAGTATCTGTAATCCCTCGTTATTCAGCCCACCACTAGTAGATGGGTCATTCTGGAATATCTTACTGACACCGTAGAAAGCAGAAATCCTATCTCGCAAGTCTTCCTTGACTGCGATATAATCCATTTCCTTGATGCTATCCATGAAATTAACCCATTCAACGGCCCCCTTACCCCCTTCTGCTTCTATTCCCATTACAGGAATGAAGTGTGGGTCTTGTTCCATCTTCTCCTTGACACTTCTCCAAAAGGATTTCATTGAGTCTATGTTTCTAGTTTGGACCGCTAGTAATCCCCTTGGCATACGAGCCTTGGTGTATGATGAATTAACGTAGTTTTCCATTGCTATCAAAGTAGTAATGTGATTCCATAGTGTTAGAACGGGTGATTGCCCATAGAGCCTACTTGGTGAGTATTTGCTGAAATGCAACACTTCTCCCTTGATGAAATACTGGTCTTCTCCTTTAGCCCTATTGACATAATGGACAGGATGTAGTTTTCCTCGACATTCTTCACAAACTCCACCTGCTTCCTCAGTGAAGTAGTTTCTGTGTCTAAGACAGGTAAACCCATTGACTCCTTTCTGCCCCAACTCATCAGCAAAGATATGCATGGTCACAGGGTCGCCCCTGTATATCTCCTTGATTCGATGCATCTTAATCTCAGAATCGCTATCCATGAAATATTCCTTGACCATAACAAGGTAGGCATCATCCATGATATTCAAGTCGTCTTCTAGTTCTTTCAATACATCAATGAATAACTGTTCAGACTTATTGACGTATCTCTCCATGAATTTATGAGCATAAGTTAGTTGCTTTGGGTCTGGTTTCTGTAGATTCAATGATTCACAATCGGTGCAGGTTTTTGTTGCACTCTTATGTTCCTTTCCGCAGTCTTGGCATTTCACATTGAATTTCTCATCCCAAAGATATCCTCTTCTGAAAATCTCATTCTTCAACTGTGTAATACAAGTCCTCAATATTACAGATTGAGTTGACATATGGAATACTATAGGAGCAGTAATCATATAATTCGTGCTTCTTTCCTGTATTCCGGGATTGAATACCGTTCTATCTGTTGGTTTAGGTGTCGTTCTCCTAAACAGGTTTCCTAGTCTGAATCTTCTTTTTTCTGGCATTATGCTATCACTCCTTCTATCTTATCCATTTCCACCATCTTGGAATTCCCATGCAATTTGGCAACGGTGTCAATGTCTATATTGTATTTCGTGAAGTCGAACCCTACATGGTCCTTGTGGTTCTCATACTTCATCAACTTGAATAACTCGTCCTTTCTGTCAGCATACCAATCTGCCTTCTTATGGGCTTTCTTCATGCGTATAAGTTCTAGTAGGATTTCTGCATTAGCCTTCTTCATTCTAAAGTGAGGAAGACACTTAGTTAGTAATGACTTCACATCATCCATAGAGTAGAAGTTGAGTCTGTTTACTGGTCTGGTATCCTGTGGTGATTTTTGGTCTAAGTGCAGTCTACCACATCCTAGTGACTTGTGCATCTCCATCATGAATGCCTTTCCTCTATCCCCTGTTGCAACTAAACCAACTCTGGGATTGTGGTTCTTATCCATAGTAATGTACCCATCTGAATCTATGAATGCCGCAGTATAGGAGTAAATGTCCTTCTTGATTTCATCACTGAACTTGTAGAGATTTCCTTTCACATTGGTTATGTTCTGAGTCTTCGCCATCTTAGAGATAATGGTAGGAGAGGTTTTCTTCTGCAATGATGTAGGCAGTCTGTCATGTATTTGTCTGACTGAAACTCCGGGGTCCTCACATACGAACTCCAATATGCGTTTCTTAATCTCATCCTTCTCTGACCAATTTGCCAGATACTTCTTCTGTTGCTTGATTATCTTCTTGAATTCCCTCTTGGCTTGGGTCATCTCTTTACTCAGAATACTATGTTCTTGACCATATCTCATTCCATTGCGTTCAATCTTGGCTTCCCAATACTTACACAATGAATCCACAATGTCTCTACGAGTATCCTCATCGTTTATTTTTGATAGCGAAAGGAGGTTGTCTTCTGAGCAAACCATGTCTTGCACTACTGGCTTGTATTTCTTAATCCAGTATATCTTGTCAATGCTCTTACTCAAATGGTCACTGTATGCATCAATGAGGTTGTCAATGGAGTCAGTGAATTTAATCTTGGGTTCACCCTTGAGTGTCCTACGGTGATATCGTAAATCTTTGACTACATCAGGAATGCTCTTGTCTTGTATTCTGTATTTTACTAGGGGGTTGTCTAATGTCCTTCTAGCCTCAGACAGTGACATTTGATTCTCTTGAGCAAAAATCTTCTCAATATCAAAATGACTACTTATCGGTTGTTCATCCAACCATGCCTTGTTTGAAAGGATTTGTAGTTCTCCAGCCTTCTTCCTTTGTTCCTCTACGGTTTCTTCTAGAGTCTTAGCGTCTTCTGCCGCATCACCATAGGTTTCAGAGAGGGTTCTCAATTCTTCTGATTTCACCATTTTAATCACCAATTAAGACTGTGAACGCCTCCGGTCACAAGTGTCGGAGTCGTAGGTGACTCATCAAAGATTCCCATGTCATCCAACAGAATAAACTGCTCAGTTGGGTTTTGTGTAGCCGCATTAGCCAAGGCCAAACTCATCACTAAGTCATCGTGTGCGCCCACTCCTTCAAACTTACCTGACTGTGTAATTGAGAACATGGATAGTTCCTCAATTAACGCATTAGTCAAACGCCTACTGCCTTCATCCCCATACGGGAACCTAATCTTGCCGTTCTCGATATTCATCTGTAGATTTAGAATGATTTCTTGTTTCTTCTTTCTAGTTGTATTGAAATCCTGTATGTTCAAATCAGAGATGTTCCGTAATTCCTGTGTGAATGCCTTAGCGAAAGTGTTTGTCTCATAGAATATTGCTTCAGGTTGGAAAATCTTCCCTATCAATCTGACTTTCTCTATGTTTTCCCTAAACTCGACATTCTTCGCTCGGTCCACATGAACGATTGTCTTGTTCATCTCATCATCCACCTCTAAGACCGTTATCACATTGTAATCCCCATCTGTGGAAATCGCGGGGTCAACCCCAACGTAATACTTGTATCCCTTATCCTTTCTATGTCCTAATTTCAAAACATAATCCTTATTTTTACACGCATTCACAAATTCTGGATTGAATAATGACGTTCCTGTGGATATCGGAACACATAGGTATTCTCGCGTAAATTTCAATGAACCTATCTCAGCCTTTCTTTGCATCAAAGCATCATAATCCCATCTTGCGGGCCAAAGTGGTTCATTGAGGGAATTCAGACATGGGTATCTTCTAACTGTATATGCGGCGTTATCATCCAGTTGTGCGAAGATATCAGTGTAAGTGAAAGGCGTTCCAATCATTCTAAGATTAGCAGTATGGTGAAGAGTAGGTATCATGTCACCGAAGAACCAATCAGTCACTCTTTGGATAGCAACTAGACTGAATTCCTTCAAAGGGTCGTCAATGATAATCTCCTGTGGGTGAAGTCCTCTAATCTGAGAACCAACAGACCTCTCAAGGACTGCATTACCATTAGTTAGTTGTATGTTTCCTATTGCCCACCCACGACTAGGTCTAAACTTCTTGAGTGCTGGATGATTGAAATATCTGTCAATCTCCCTCATGTGAACAAGAGTCTGCTTTTGGTTAGATGAGATATATAGCATCTGATATGGTGGTTCTTGGAATACTAGGTTCCATACTACCCAACTGTGCATGAAAACTGATTTACCGTGGTCACGGCTACAGATGATTACTGTTCTGTCAGTAGAACTCATGGTTTCTAACCATTCTTCCATGTATTTTGGAAACATCATACCGAGAACGTTCTGGAAGAAATATGGGAATGACGTTTTAGAAATCTCCATGTCCATGTCGGACATGAAATCCATTCCTTCTATGTCGTCCATTATTTACCTCTCCACTCATAGTTGTTTTGTTTACCCTTTCTTTGTAATTCTCTCTTACGTTGAACTGCCTCTCTCTTTTCCTTATCTGCCTTTTCCTTTGCTTTACGGTCTTCATCACGTTTCTTATATCTAGCCTCAAAGTCTCTATCACGTTCTATTTCCCAAAGCCTTCTCGGTTCTTCTTCTTCAGCAAAACCTTGTGACATGATATCTGCAATAGCATCTCTAAGAGTAGTGTTATGTCCTCCTTCATGATAACTCGCTATGTCAGGATATTGTTCTCTCAACTTTTTAGTCATCTTAGTGTCTCTAGCCTGTGACCACCATCGTGTCTCTCCATTATTATCAATAATGTAACATCCTACCTTATTATTCATTAATTGATTGTAGTGAAAGTAGTTGTATGGCAATGCGCCAAGGAAAATAACATTACTCCAACCATTTTGTTCCGTTGCAAGGCTATACCAAAGTTCGGGCAAGTCTTCTTTCCAACTACTCGTATCGTTTGTCACTATGAACCCCAGACCTTGTTCAGAACATTTTCTCAAGAAATCACGCCAACTACCCCCTTGCATAGACTCCTTCAATTTCTTAGGTAATTCCTTTCCTAAATGTTTTTCAATTGATGAAATTATCAAATCTCTATCTTCTACCATAAGGCTTTGACTGAAATGTATAGGTTCAGCCCTAACCCTAACCCAATTTTTGACATTCCTATCTAGGTACATATCAAATTTTTTCTTTGCGATTTCTAATGCGTTATCATAACTAGTCATTCTTGGGTCATACAACAAAAACTGTTGAGAATGCTGAAAACGCTTGAGGATATTGTACCAAGGTGTCATCTTGCACCCATCCACACCCATGTCTTATGCGGTTCCATAGCATCCATCAACTTCATATGGTCTTCAGCCCATGCGTTTACTTCATCAGCAGTAGGGTAGTTCTTCGGACCTAATCTCCTTCCTTTACTTGATGGTTGCCCTCTAATTCTAGCATTATGGTCTTGTATAGCATAACGCCCAATATCAACTAGGGTCTTGGTTGGAATCTTACCTCTTTGTTGTAGTTTGAGTTCTATTTCTTCAATTACGATGGGGTGTAATTTCCTCGCTCTCTTAATAATCTCAAACCAACTCATCTGAAACTCCCCTTGACGTAATAGACCACTTCGGTTGACACACCATAGGCTTTACTAATATTCTTATGGGAATCAGTTTCATCTACAATCCCTTCGATTTCAAACGGTGTCAAATTCACATTGTACCTCTTTTCTATTGTATCCAATGTGCCATTCACATGAGTGAAGTTATCCACCTTACGAGTATTGAAGTATACTGGTTTATTTTCCATCTTTCTGATGATATCATGTGTCTCTAGTATCTTCAACTCTACTTCTGATTTAGCAATGGGTAGTTCTCTCAATGCGGCCATGAAACGCTTGAATAGATTATCAGTTTCTTTAGAATCCGCATCTACACTAGCAAATTCAATGGATTGTGCCAAATAGATGATTCCTTCTAAGGGGAATATCGCTACACCTCTTTCCTTCTTTTCTCTATCATCATTTTTCTTGGGGTATGCGTCTTCAAACAACTTAGCCCAATGTGAAGTAGGTTTACCATTGAATATAATCTTCTTTTGGATTTGATTCCTACTGAGGTTCTCATGCAAGGAAGCACCTAACTCAATATTAGCCTCTTTTCTAACATCCCCAACGGATGCGTATATCTCAACCAAAGTCTGCCAAATGTCTTCATAGATATCAACAACATCTTCTAAATCCTCATCCAAATCCTTACCAGAATGCAATTCTAAAGCCGCTACAAGGTCTTCTATTGGTTCATCATCTAGTGTGTCATAAGCATATTCAAATTTCAATTGCATGATTAGTCTCATAGAGTCCACCAAATCCCCAATGATATCATTACTCTTCAAAGCCATAAATGAAGCATAGTTGCTTTTTGACCACCTTGGTGCGTCTTCATCAAAAGGTAATAACCTACTTCGATTGGGTTTAATGTAGTAATTTACTATTGCCTCCAATAGTTGTTGGAAAGCCTCGGCCCATTCTTCTAGGTCTTCAGTTACTTCTGCAACGAGATTCCTTGAACGACCCTGAACTCCGGGTGCAACATTGAATGTGTTAAATATAGGAGTCCCACCAACAATAGCCTGTTGTGGGTTTACCAACGTGGGTGAACGTGTTCTATCTATCTGTCTTCCCCAATCTATGAAATCATTGACGGATTGTAGATATTTGTTTATCTCCTTATCATTATCAGGGTATTTCATAGCAGGCGAAGCATCTAGGATACCCTTCAGTTTTGGAGTTAGGGGAAGATACAAGTTTCCACCTTCTTCAGTGAAATCTTGCACATACTCATCATTTATCTTATCCAAATACCTAGTTAAATCCTTGAAACCTAAATCATCATCACGGTTAGTTATTCCACCAACTTGACTGAGATAACGAACTTCGTTCTTTATTTTGTCCCAACGATTCTTGAATACGGGAACCCTATTGAATAGTTTCTCACTACTATTCTGGTAAATATAGAAAAACAGGGGGTCAGCAACTGCATTACCAAATTCGTCTAATTCATAAGCAAATTCATTTACTTCTGGTGCTTCATTACCATAATCCACTACCCCGGTTTGACCAGTCGATTTTCCCTCATCAAATGTTTCATATCCTCTTAGTTGACTACCTCTTTGGAATGATTCTTCCATCAGTTCTTCAGAAAGCCCCTCTTGTCTAGCAAAATCTTGAAGGGCATCGGGTCTGGTTGCTTGTAAGAAATCAAAGAGAATCTGCTTTGCTGATATAACAGTATCATCAACAGTAGAAATCTTGAATTTCTTCTGATAGACCTCACTATCCGTATCGAACCTCATGATATAGGAAAAACGTGGAGTTTCTTCATTGAATAAATCCTTATCTGCCTCTAGATAATTCTCAATTACTGTTTGTAGTTCTGGGTCAATTATCTCTTTGGAGTTATCTATTAATTCTTTACAAGCCGCTTTGAACACCTGTGCCTTTTCCTTCAGATTGCTCTCGCCTTTCGTCTTCTTGTCTGCCCATAGAGCGTAAATATTCTCCCTTCTGGCATATTTACTCAAATCCAACTTCCCAATGAATTGGTCTACTTCTAACATATTTATCCTACTGGAAGACTTCTCTGTCAATTGGCCTATCTTCTTCAACAATGGAGTAAGATTACTTCGATAGCCATAATTAGTGATGAATGTCTCGATTTCATTCTTCATCTCAACAAGTTCTTCTGTTGTGAGTAATTCCTTTATTTCGATTTCTTTGGGTCTGATATTTATGGGGAGGTTATCCGGTTTGTTGATTGTCTTCCCTCTAAACGCGAAATGGCGAAGAATGTCTTTCAAGGCATCAGTGCCTTGACCACCTTGTATCTTGACTTCATCCTTAGTAGCCCCACGATAATAATCGAACCCCGGTAATTTCTTTATTGCAGTAATGATATCCTCAAACAACATATTTTTGCCATTACTAGGGGTTTCATCCTGTGGACTGAAAACCTTGAATCTCTTTTCCAAGAAATCCATGATGTGTTTTCTACTTAGCCTCTTTTCATCTGTTCTGTATTCAGGATATAAATTGTAGAAATCCCCGCTATCGGGGTCTTGGGTATATTCCATGATATACTTCTCTTTGTTTCCCCTATCTTCACCTCTCTCAGAATCTGTTATCTCTTTCAACATGGCAGAACCTATTTCTTGACGAAGTTCAGCGTTAGTGGTTATACCTGTCATAAACTCATCAATGAGTCTCTCTCTAGCGTCTTCTTTTTCAGCGTCACTAAGGTCATCCTCAAACACATGTTCATATTCGTAGTAATCATAGACTCCTTCCTTACCTTCATCAATGAAGGCTTGAATGACTTTCTCATTCACCATATGTTATCACCTTCTCCTTTTCCATCCACTTAACGGTAGGGCCATCGGGTTTTTTAGATTCCTCTATCATTACATCCTTTATGGCTTTGATAAAACTCTTGCGAATTTCAACATAATTATCCTCGACTCCCTTTAGGAGAATCCCTATTCCCTTATCCCATACTGAACCAGATTCGTTATCCTCCAAGGTGGTTTGTCTCATACGACTGATGAGCATATTCATCTTAGCCCCACCCTTGTATTCATATTCTATTTCTCGTAGTAGTTCTATCACATCTTCAATTCTCAACCTGTTGGAGTCATATTCTTCATCCTGTAGCAAATGAGAGAGATTCCTAAGTTTTTCCTCGCTCTCCAATGCAGTCTTACCTCCATACTTACTTGTGATTAGGTCCTTGGCCTTTCCAGATTGGTAAAACAACTCTTCTAATTGAGGCTTTGAAGTGGGTGTTGCTCTCCTTCCATCTGCAATTTCCTTCATGTCAAAGAAAGCATCTCTCTTGTCTGAATCTCTAAAGAATGCCTTAACCTTTGAAACCGTGGTCAAGGCCCCAATGGGTAGGTGTTCCTTTAGTTCCTTATCGGCTTCTCTCCTCTGTTCCTTCTCCGCACCCTCTGGAGAATTATGAATGGAATTCCATTCTTCCAATGCTTCATAGTCATCTTGAGATATTTTGTATTTACCCGCAACATCAAAGGTACTCAACCAATCAACCCACATTTGTTTCAAGTCCTTATCCTCAGATACGTCTTCTAAGAATTTATCCATGCCTCTTGCTCGACCAAATTCCTTTGGTGTGTCTCCCAGTTTCTTTGGATGGGATTTGAATTGGACGGATACATTCTTGTCGAATAAAGTCTGTAGTTTCTTTGGAACATCAGTAGCCATTGTCTGAGACATTCCTTCTCTTTGCTGTATTTCTTCTGCACCTTTTTCAGAATCTCCTGACCTTTCCCTCTCCTTCCATTGATTAAACCTCAATTTCCTCAAAGCCATGCTCTTTTGGGTTTGTCTAGAGACATCCATACTGAAATCATCCTTCTCCATATCAAACTTAGCATGGTCCAAGATATAGCCCAAAGCAGGTAGTAGTCTAATGGTGCTTCTACCTGCAATAGACTCCAATGGTTTGTTCTCAAACGTCTTGGGGAAAAGTTCCCTTCTCTCCTTACCTACGAATTGATTATCATTAATGATGAATTTCAAGAAACTAACTGCCTTTTCGTCAATTATTTCCTCTTTAGTGATTCTAGGTTCTTCTTGTATGACAGGCTTAAATTTCAATGCCTTACCAACTATGGTATCTTGTAGATTGTTTTCTTTGACATAGTTGATTACTTTTGTTTGTGTATCCTTGTTAGTTGGATGAGTAAGGAATGTTCTAAACCTACCTTTCCTTGCGTATTTTTCTGTTTTTCCAAGTTCCTTCCCATCTACCCAATCCTCTAATTCTTCATGGTCACCTTGAAGATACTTAGGAATTAGTTCATTCAAAGCGTGTTTTTCCATTCTCTTCTCTGTGTCAATATTGTATGTACCTAAATTCTTTATCTCGGTGAGAATCTCTTTTGCTCTCTCCACAAACTCAAGGGCCATTTCTTCGGGAAAATCGGTTGCTCCCCAATCGAAGTTAACAACCCTATTCAGTTTCGTTTTGACTGTTCTTGGTTTCCTTTTGCCTTCCTTAACTTCTTGAACTACCATATCCTTCATATCATCTGTAGATACAAACATAGTATCTGGAAGTTCAGACTTCAACATCGTTTGCCAACTCATCCTATCACATCCTTATGGTCACATTCTGAACATTTATACAAGCCTCTCTTTCCCTTCATTCTCACAATGGCAAAACTGTTGGGAGTGTGACACTTAGGACAAGTCAACCCCCGTCTTACTTGCTCCTTCCAACTCATTGCATCTTCACCTTGTCCTTCCAATTTGCGGCTTCCTTCCTCTTCTTCTCTGGAACATCCCCTTGATGGCGATTTCTTCTATTATCTGGTTTTAGGATTTGTTCCTTCCCTTGTCTAGTGACTGTTGGATATATCTTCGGCCCTTCCTCTTTCTCATGTTCCATACTTCCCACAACATAGACCATAGCATTCTTGTCTATTCCCCAATACCTCGTACTGTAAGTATGCTCATCTGTATATTGAGGTTCGCTAAGGAATCCGGGTTTAGTGTAGCGTACTACCACATTATCATCCAACGATTTACTTACTGCCTCTAGGAAGTAGTCATAAAGACCACTCCGTTCTAACTTCTCACTAATTGTTTCAGCGAAAGTCGACTCATCGTATTGTGAGTCCCAACTAACCTTGTAGTTAGCCTTGTCACTAATCTTAGCAAGAATATCATCTGGGATTTTTATTTCCTTGAGATTCCCCCACTTATCCTTCTCACCTTCTCCCTTTTCTTCCATGAAGGTGTATTTATATGTAAAATGGTCTGGATATTCAAAATTAGATTGTTGAAATAACTGGTCTAACGTCAATCTACCTTCTGCCATATCTTCCAACTTGGGATTGTTTTTCCATACGTCTTGGTAGTCATCTGGATGGTCATCGAACAATTTACTTCTGTGGCTTTCATCTGTTTGTGTCACTATGTTCTTTATTGTCCTAAAGATATAATGTCCCACAAATGGTCCTATTGGGTTCCTGCTATCTCCTCTCCAACTTCCTTCTCTAAGTGGATAGTCACGCCAATTCTTTTGTCCTTTCTTCCTTTTCTTCTCACCTATGACCTTAAGTCTATGACTAGTCTTAGCACCCTTTTCCCTAAATGTCTGTATGTGAGGATGATTCTCCTCTTCATGTCCTTTCAGAATATCCTTCCAACTCATTGCATCAACCCTCCATTAAAATTTCATTTTGTCAGCAAATTGACTTGCCTTTAAATCTCCAACATCTTGTCCCACTCTTCGCATAGTTTGTGCATCAACATTGTTCTTACTTCCTCTTGGATAATCTTCATCAATTCTTATACTAATTTCGTGCTTTATGGAAGTAGAAGAATGATAATCGTAACTTTTATCCTTTTTAATATCAATAAAAACCTCAATAAAAACATCATCCATATTATGATTTACTGCTTTTCTAGTTTCAATTGAGTAATCACCAATAGTTTCTCTCTTAACACCTAGTCCTTCAGACATTCCGTTATATTGTCGAACAGCCGCCTCTTCTATTTCTTTGGGAAACTCAGTATAGTGAGCATGGATTGTTTCTTCATATTCTGTACCTTCATATCCCCCTGCTGAATTTAAGAAGGCTTCATTATCTTCCCTCGCATGAATAAAATCATGCCTACCTGTTGATGGTTGCGAATAAGCGTAGTCTGGGTCAATAGAACCGTCTGCTTTCTTATTACTTCTATCAATTTTAAGTTCATTTAGAGGCAAAACAAAATTACGAGTCATGACTTCATCATAAATCTGCTTCAAGGTTTTTCCCTTGAGAATACGTTGCCAACTCATTGATTATCCCTCTCTAAATCTCTCCAACTTTCCAACTCAATTCCTACTTGCTCATAATAGCCTGTAAATATCTCAGCATTCAAATCGTCTATATCTCCTCGGTCATGTTGTCTTTTGATACCATTAATACCAACTTCAACTATATCCATCAATTCCTTAGCCCCCCAACTACCATCTTTGACTCTCTCAACATAATCTATCTTATTTTTAGTAGGCCAAAATCTCTCATCTAATTCTTGCAATTCTGTTGCGGCATTAAAGAACGTCTGTGATATTGGTTGCTCCTTTAGCATAATTTTCCAACTCATTGCATCATCTCCTATCTATTATCTAATTCAAAATCCATTTCTCTTAACATATCTGGATTACAATCGTGATTAGCAAAATCTTCTTGATTATCGCTTTTATAGCCACATAATTGACAACGGTAATCATCTTCTTGAACACCATGCTCAATAGTGCCTAATTCTTTTTTACGTTTAATTATGGCTTCCCAACTCATTGCATCTTATCCTCCATTTGCTTTCTGATATCTAGCCAAACATCTGGGTGATTTTGCGCTAGAACCTCCTTGATAATCTGCATCTGATGCACGACAATTGTGTCTTGTCGCTTATGCACTAGTTTACCCTTGAACTCCATCAGATATTTCAAACTCTCCCTAACCTCTTTGGCTAGTTTCGTTAGCGAATCTATTGCCTTTGGACTCATATCATCATCATTCATTAGAACGTCCAACTTGGAATTCAAGTGACCTATGTTATGACTTAGGGTATCTATCTCATTGACTTCCCTTGTAGCGATTAGATTAGCGGCTGATTGTTGAACCAATGGTTGTAGATGTTTCTTGGTGTGTCTCAGAACCTGTTGTTCTGTGCAACCTATCATCCCTGCAACTTCAGTCGCTGAGATATCCCCATCATACAATGCCTTCTCTAATTGTAGGCGTGTGGGATGTGTGCATAGAGCGCATCTGGTGTTTGAGGAATCAACATAGTGACCCATGTGGTTTCTTTGGTGCTTGGCTGAAGTTCCACTAGACCAACCCATTTGCTTATCCAATTCCTCACAACCGATATTCATATCCTCGATATCCTTCTCAAATATCTCCCTATCATCATGGGTGCAAAGTTTGCATCTCTTTCTTGTAATCATATCTCAGTCCTCTGTAGGGCTTCTTGCCATTGTTTCAAGTTTTTAGTCTCTTCATTAGTAGGTGTGTTCTTGAGATACAAATCCAATATACTCTTGAAGGATTCCTTGTCTGGATAGTCTGATAGTTTCTTCCCTTCAGCATTAAGTGACATAAGATTAGCAATATGTTCACTTACTTTCTGCTGATAAATGGGTTGTATTGAGGGCCATCTTTCTTCAGAACCACTTGTGGGTGTTGTTGTGGTTGTTGTGGGTTTTGCTGGAACTAAACCCATATGTCCACCACCCGGAAGTGTAACATCTCCTTCTGCTAAGGTTTGTTGTCTAAGTCTCTCTTCTTCCTGTGCGGCTAATTCCTTTGCCTTTGCTTCTTCCGCTAGTCTTTTTTGTTCCTCCTTAGCGGCTCTTTTTGCTTCTTTCTTCTGTTGTCTCTCTAATCTCTTTGCTTCTTTCTGCTTTTGTTTTTCTTCTGTCTTTGCTTCTTTCTGCTTTTGTTTTTCTTCTGTCTTCGATTCTCTTTCTAATTGCTGGTCGAATCTATCAAATTCTTTGTTGTCTTTTCTTCCTTGCCTTGTTTCTTGATTTATCGCTTGTCTCCGTGCTTTATCATCACGCTTCTCTTGTACCTTCTTACCCCAGTCGGGATTTTTCCTTTGTCTCCGTGCATCAAGTTCTGCACCGAGTTCCATTCCAGTTTCTATTGGTTTCAAAACCCTTGAAGGACGAGGAAGTCTTTTACCACCTACCATGGGAACCTTCTTACCTCCTACTATGGGATAATTTTCTGGGACTGTTTCTGGAATTATTCTCTTAGATTTATCACCCGCTACTCGTCCAAAGTCATGTTGCTCAGACCTTCTCTTATTGGGGTCTTGACCTGTAATTGCTTGATGAGCCTCAGAACCTACATCTTTTCCTCGTTGTATTACTTTATTGAACCAACCTTTGTCTCCAGCCCTTCTATCCTCTTCATCTTGGAATCTTAGGCTTCCACCCCTTCTCTTCTTTTGGTTCTGTTTGAATTCCTGAATCTTTTCTTCGCGTGTTTTCTTGGGTTCTTCTTCTGATGGTTTTCCCTTTTCACTGTTTGCGTTTTCTCCAGCCCGTTCTGCCAAGAGCGTCCCGGATTTAGTTGGGGTAGGTTCATCACCTAATAGTCTAGTCAACTGTTCCTTGTATTTACCCGTTCCAGTTGTATCTCTACCTTCAGCAG
>Ga0208158_1000353_pt1 | contig 17031 bp, 17 predicted proteins | sample 8_EtaG_FD_184081 | JGI IMG/M metagenome (GOLD analysis project Ga0208158, IMG submission 184081) | Marine viral communities from the Subarctic Pacific Ocean - 8_ETSP_OMZ_AT15162 metaG (SPAdes) (version 2) | ecosystem: Environmental > Aquatic > Marine > Oceanic | place: Pacific Ocean | collected...
GACCTTATGAAAAACCCCCTGAAATAAATAAAGTTGAGGAAGTTCTAGCGTTATACTTAGATACGTTACAACAAGCTGAAACAAAAGAAGAAGTATTTACTCTAATGCAACGAGGAATACCTATTAAAGCTATTGTACAGGGTATGACAAAAAAGAATGTTATGGATGGCATACACACATTAGATGTTGCCTACGTTATTGAGCCTATCTTAATAGAAGTTATTAAAAAAGAAGCTGATGCAAGAGACTTAGATTATCTTGTATCCTATGAAGACTTAGTTAAAGGCAGGACTGTTCAAAAAGAAAAGCACGATAGACAAGTTAATGAAATGACTCAAGCTCAAATGGAAGGTAACTCTCCTGTAGATCTTAAACGTATGGCAGGATTACCTGTTCTTAGAGAAGATCAAGGTGAGGATGCTAGTTTAGAGAGTGAGCAAACTCCTTTTAATGCACAACAACAGCCTGTTGAGGAAGAAGCAGTAGCTGCAGAACAAGAGCCTATGAGAAAAGGTTTAATGGCGAGGGTACAGTAAATGAAAATCAGTCCTAACTTTATGAAGTCTTTATCTAATAGATATGCTAAAGCTTCTATGATGAATACGTTAAAAGAGAACTTAGAAGCTCGTCAGGATCGAACAGACGATTATTTTTCAGACATGTATGATACTGCAGAAAGAAAAGGTTTACCTGCTTACGAAGAAGCTTCAGTTAGAGCTAAAGATTTAAAAAGAATAGGAAGACTGCTACAAGATAATTATAGTTTGTCAGAAGCAGAAGTTATTGCACTAGCACAAAGACCTAGCGGTTTGTATGGATCAGGTTTAGTAGGCATAGAAAAAGCTATTACTAATGCTAATGAGCAGGGAAAGCCTTTAAATAGAGATGAAATATTAGGTGTTATACAAACTGCTGATATTTCTTTACCAGAAGGTATGTCATATGACGATGCTATAGGTCAATTAGCAGGAATTTATGTAAATAAAGCTAAGAATGATCCTAATGCAAAAGATGAAAAAAATACTTTTATGAATCTTTTATCTTCTGCTTTAACTTTAAATCCTAAATTAGAAGCTACTAACTTACTACAAAATGCTAATATAGGAGGTTTAAACGCTCAAGACTTATTAGCACAAGCAAGTACTGTACCTAAACAACAAATTGAAGGATTTGATATAGATTATTCAACTGCTACATTAGGAAGAAGATCTGCAATACAGGATCAAAGACTACAAAAAAGGTTTCAACTTTTTGTAAATTCTTTAGAAGAGGGTTTACAATTTGATATGACAGATAATTTAATTTCAGGTTCAGATGCAATGAAAAGCATTTACGGATATATACCTGATGTTATATTTAGATTAGAAGGACAATACGGATTTAGTGAGTATAAGGCAGAACAGTTTTTAAAAGAAAGATTAGATGAATTATTAAAACGAAAAGTCGATCCTGAAAGTATAGCAACAGTAGCCAATAGAGTAAAAGACTACGTACAAGGTAATAATGAGGCTCTTGAGTTAGAATATAAACCTGAAGTAGCCGTAAACTATGCTTCCTTTGATTTTATAATAGATGCTGATTCTTCCCTGATTTTATCAATAGAACCTCGTCACCAACAAAATATGCCAGAGATTCAAGAAAAAGCTCAAGATTTGCGTGTTATATCTCAAGATACAAATCAAAGTAAACTCTGGAAAAAAATACAAAAACAAATTAAAAAACTTATAGGAAGTAAAGATGTTTCTGAATTAACTCCAAAGGAAATAAATACAATACTAAGTACGGCATTAAAAGTTAGTTAAGTAAAGAAAGTATCTTATACACATGGCTGAACCTCAAACCTCTTATAATAATGAAGACTATTACGTAGACAAAGTAGCTAAAGACTATTCTTTAAATGACTACGCTAATAATATATTTTTTATGAGTGATGCTAAAACATTCTTAACTGGAGATCGTTTAAATTTCACTTGGGATGAAATAAACGAAATGTCAGAAGAAGATGTAATTGACAGAGTACAAAAACATTTTAGGTGGAAGTCTGGTAATCCTACTACTATTGCTAAAGATTACGCATACATGGACAGAGACAGTGTTCCTCAAGAAGAAAAAGAAGCTTATGCAAGATTAAGTTTTGCTTTTGAGAACACTCAAGGTGAAGGTTTTATGGACTCAGGGATAGATTATTTTGCATCTGAACTAGCTAATCCTGTAAATATTGCATCAGCCGCAGCAGGTTTTTTTACTTTAGGAACTGGTACTCCTATAATTCAAGGGGTTCTTAGAAAAGGCGGTATTGAAGCTGCAAAAATTGCTTTAAAAGAGTTAAACAAAAAAGCCATTACTAAAGGTGTTGTAACTGGTGCTTTAACTTCTGCAGCACCTGAAACTGTAATTGCACACTACAATGAAAAATCCTTAGTAGATGCAGCAGATCTTTTAGAAGATCAGGACTATGAATATAGTAAAGCTAATGTAGGTTTAACTGCAGGTATTTCAGCAACTACTGGCGGTGTTCTTGGAGGTCTTACTTCTAGATCATTGACAAAACAAGCAGACAGAACTGTAGAAGGTTTTGCAAAAGGTCTTGAAGCTAATAAATTAAAAAACGCTGCATTTAATGAAGCTGCAGATATTCTTTTACAAAATAATTTAAAGTATAATAAAAAGAACAAAAAACTTGAATACATTTTAGATGCATTGGCTGCGTTAGACCCTGAAAAAGTAGCTAAAGGAACAGACATAAAAAAAGCTATACTAGAAAATGACGGTTCGTTTAGTATCAGTAGTGTTAAACTTGACAGAATAAAAAGAATTTCTGCTGCAGGTTTTGAACTATCTCAAAAATTAAACTTACCAACTACAAGAGATGGACTCCCCTTACGAATAACAGAGATTTTTGCTAACTATATAAATGACTCTACAAAGAAAAAAGAACTTAAAACAATACTTAAAATAATGGATAAGTACGGTCTTGAAACGGAGGACATGACGCTTCTGTATATGGCTGAAGTATCAGAAGCTGCTAAAATATTAAACATGCAATCTCAATTTTCTAAACTGCGAAAGGCTGATCTTAAAAATAAAGCTGAAGTACATATGAAAAAAATGCTTGAAAGTGTAAACACACTACATAATAGCAGATTTGTTACTGTAGACGAAGAAGCTATGCAAAATGTTATAAATGCACAAAATCTTTTTAATTTAAAAGGTTCTGTAAGTAAGGGTGTTGATTTAATAAGATTAGCAAACGATTCACGTATTGCTTTTATGACATCTCAGGTAGCTACTACAGCTAGAAATACTACATTTGGAGGAGCTTTTTTATTAATAGACCTTCTAGATAGATCTTTAGAAACTACTTTTAGAAGTATGTCTGGAAAAGCAAATGTCTCTGAATTAGCTAATCCTACTGCTATAATGAAAAATATGATAATTGACAGAGAGCAGTCTTTAGCTTTCCAAGCCATACTAGAGGAAAAATTTCCAATAGCTTTTAGAAAATTATTTAATCAGTCTGCTGCTGCAGAAATTGAAACTGCAGGTATGTTTAAAAATAAATTTGTTAATAAAATGGCAAATCTTGGAGCAACGGTTAATGTATTTAATGCTTTTTCAGATCACCAATTTAAACGTGCCGTATTAATGGGTACTATAGATCGTAAGTTAGCTCAATTAAATAATAAAGGTATAGGTACAAACTTACGAGAGGTAATGGTCAATGGAACTTGGGATGAAATTCCTTCAGATATAATTGAAAAGGGTGTAGATGAAGCTTTTAGATTTTCTTTTCAGTCACAGTTTGGTGCAAAAGGCGAAGGGTGGGGAAGTCATTTTGCTAAACACTCTATAAATTTCTTTAAAAAGAATTTAGTTGGAATGGCAGGTACTGCTTTTGTTCCTTTTCCTAGATATGTAGCAAGTCAAATTCAATTTATAAATGACTATATGCCTTTTTCAGTATTTGCTAGAGGTATTACCGAAGCAGGTACAGAAGCACAAAAAACTAGAAAAGTAAAAGTTTTTGACAAAACTACAGGAAAAAATGTAACTGTACAAGAAGAAGTCATTCCTGTTTCTAAAAAAACAACAGAAGAAGCGTGGGCAAGAAATCTTACAGGAACTTTACCTATAGCTCTTTCTTATAATATGGCAGGAGAAAGATACAATAACGGTTTACAATGGAATGAGGTAACAAATCCTGCAGACGGAACTGTAATTAACATACAACCCACATTAGGTCCAATGGCACTTCATGTATATCTTGGAGATTCTATATGGAAACTTTGGAATACTAACACTGATATTAGTATGCCTGATGATAAAACTTTTATGCAACAAGTAGCACTTCTGTCAATAGGAACAGACATGAGAGGGGGTGGCAATTTTATATCTGATATAATTTTTGCAAAAGGTGACGAAAAAAGATTACAAAAGGGATATGCAGATGTCTTGGCTACTTTTACCTATCCTGCATCTGTTATAAAAGATATGTATGGGCAGTTTGATCAACGATCTGCAATGCGTCCAGAAACATTAAATCCAAAAGGGCAGTTTTATAATGATAATGTTAATATGCTTGATTGGATTTCTAGTTTAAGCAAATCTGTATATGGACCAGAAATAACAACAAAAGATCCTGATATATTTACAACTGCTTTTTGGAATAGGGTAGGAAGATTCCTTCCTGATTTTAGAGGCAGTGCTTTTGACGATGAAGATTGGATAAATATTCAAGTTTTTGGAGATGACAATTTAAGTATAGAACAAGACCTTTCTATAAAAGACGGTTATGATCCAAGATATTTTAGTCCTTTTGCAAGACATCCCTTATACGTAAGAGATGGATTATTTAAACAAATACTAGGTTTAACTGCTTCTCCTGTAAAAAGTGAACTATTAACAGAAATGACAAAACTAGGACTTTCTCAGTATAAACACTACAGTAGACACACAAAAAGTAACTTTATTGATATTGTTACACGTATGTCATTGTCTGGAACTATGCCTGATGAATATGTTGCACAAGTACAGAATAATCCAGAATACAAAGCTAAAACACTATTAGGGAAAAAAGAATTTTTAGAAGAGTGGATAGCAAATAAAGTAACACAAAGAAAAAGTGTTATTAAAAAATTAGGAGAGGAGGGCTACTTTAAGGAACATCATCCTACTGACTATGTATCTTTTGTTAGAGGAGAATTAGCTATGATTGAAAACCAAGCAGGTTTTAATGAGTGGTTAAGCCTTAATGTAGCACCACATCATAATCTTAAAAGAGTTAATGAAACATTAAACAGTATTGAAGATCTTCCAGACTTATCACAAAGATTGGCAGAGACAACTTCTTTATATGCTAATATAAGACAATACTATGATACATATAGAGCAGAGCAAAGCAGAGGAATGATAACTGAATCTCCTGTAGATGAAGCAATGTAATAAAAAAAGCGTTGCAACACCCACCACAAATGTTACAACGCTTAGTTGAGGAGACACTTAGAATATTATCTTATAAGAGAACCCTTGTCAAGACTTTTCTTTAGTTTTTCTGTTTATAAAGTTTTCTGCTTCTTTCGCTAGTGATATTATAGGCTTACGTTTTTTCTTACGCAAGTAGTATTCATCACGCTCTCTAATCAACTTAGCCTGAATTGCGTCTTCATCTTTCAATGACATTAAGTATTAAGCTCCAATATCAACTATCTCGCATACATCTCCTGTACATGCAAATGTCTGATTACCTGCTGTTGTGTCTTCTTTTTCATAATCAGACAACTCTGACCAATTAATACTGTCAGGCATCATCTCCCTCATTATATTATATTCTCCTTCAGTGCATTCCTGATACGGTGCTTGCTGATAGGAATGATCTGAGTGTGGTAAGAATGACACACCAGACATTTCATCGAAGTGTTCAAAGACAAATGCACCAACTTCCATCCACTCGTCATCTCTAACAGAAACCGTCACAGAAGGCTTGTGTTCACACCAGTACCTCTGGTATATCAGCCACATTTCAAGCTGCTGTACGGCTGTTAAATCGCTTCTAATCACGCTCTCAGGAGGAGACTTAACAGGGAAGCTAAAAACAGTAGTACTTTCTGGTTTCATGACACACTTTTCAGAGGGTATTCCTTGATCAATCATGAACTGTGTTAGCGGATCTTTGTTATCGCCTCTGACAGTACGAACATAATATCTGTCATGACGAGCATGGATACCAGAGCTACTATCAACAAGCTGAGATACTGTACCGCTAGGCTTAACACACGTAATAGCAGTCGATACAGGAATCTTAAACTTATGTGCATATTCAACATTAGTTTCTACGGCTACCTTTCTGAGGTGTTCTAAAGCTTTCTCTAAGCCTTCTTTACTTCCATTAGTAAGCGGATTGTCCATGATGCCTGTAAGAGAAACACCTAACAATCTTTCCTCCTCTGTATTCTTTGTCCATATCTTACGTAGATAAGGAAAGTGCGTAAGCGTAGATTGTGCTGTACCTAAGATGGTTGCAAGTCTTACTTTATTAGAGAGAGTATCAATGGTATCATCTTCCCTGACTACAACCTCCGTAAGATTACAGAATTGATATGGTCTAAGTATTATTTCGCTACAAGGATTAGTGCCAAACTCATGATCTGAATCCCTGCGTCCATATTTTTCAACTTGCTTCTTAGCTGCAATTCTATTGAATATACCTCTCTCTCCTGACTTAGATTCAACTAAGCTTGCCCACTCTCGTAAGAATGTAGCTCCGTCAGGTTTGTCTGTATACGCAACAGAGTTATTAGAGAGAGCCATGTGAGGAGCAGTATCCCACCATTGACCAGACTTAGCTTGTCGCATACGGATGTCGCTCAAGTTAGATAGACTGATCATAGCTGATCTACGAACACCGCCTACAACAACAACCTCTCCTATTTTACACATAAGGGAGTGGCAGTCGTAGCTTGACAGCTTACGTCCAACATTCGCTTTAAACATGATGACCGTAAATTGAAATAAATCTATGAGGGGTGCAGGTCCACTAGCTCTACCTCCAAATGTTTTTAGTCTAGCTCCTGCAGGTCTAACGGCAGACACATCCCATGTTGGTATCTCTCCTGCGTACAGCAGGGAAACTAACATACGGAATGCTTTCGCCCATCCCTCCTTACTATCCTTAACAACAATGCATGTATCAGAGTTGTATAGCTTCTCAGGTATATCAGGTAGCTTATTTATGTACTGTCTTTCTACAGAGAATCCAACACCTGTACCACAGAGGAGTACATACATTGCTTCATCGAATGACTTTATATCATCTACAGGAAGGTAGCTACAGTTGTATCCTGCTGTGTTATCTCTGTCCAGAGCTTTCCCTGCTGTCATTAAAGCTCTCATAGAAGGCATAACCTCCAAGTTATGAATAGCATCCCATAGTTCTTCAGGCACATCATAATCCATACCTGATTTTGCAGCTATGTAATCTACATAACGAGATACTGTTTCGCTCCATGTTTCCCTGCGTTGTTCATCGTCTAACCAACGAGCATAACGAGAGGTAGCTATAAAGTTCTGATAATCTGTGGGGAGTCCTCTACTACTTTTCATTTTTTGTCACCTTTATATTCTTTATTTCAAATCCGTCTATGTCATAAAATGCATCTTCAACGAGTTCTTGTATATCATGTTCATGGTTGTCTTCATCAACAGGTAAGATGTTCTCTTCCTCATCTACATCTACAGTCATAAATATTTTAAATTTCATGCCACTAAATCCTCTAAGTAAGGAGGCTTGTAATTTGGTCCTTTCATTACTTTACCGTCTTCTCTATAGATAGGATTACCATCCTCGTCTAGCTTAGACATATTGGATGCGTGTACTCTATTGAAAGCTTCCTGTACAGGCAATCCTAGTGCTACTGCCATGCCTGACAAGACGTACTGAAGATCGCAGAGTTCTTTCAGCAGGTTTGCTTTTAAGTTAGTAGAAGGTTTTCTTCCTCTAGCTATATCTAAAGAAACAGAGTTAACTTCAACTTTTAATTCTTCTAATTCTTCATCTAATAGTTTTAATCTTAATTGAAGTAAATCTAATCCCCAATTCTCATCTACAGGATGACTGAACTTTTTATTAAATTCAGCCACCTGATCTTCTCTAGTTTTATAATTCATAATCATATGCTCTCCACTTCTTTTATTAATCTATCTAAGTAAAACTTAGCTTTTTCTAAATCCTCGACACCGCCTTTGTAACGGTATCTCCAGACATACTTTAGTATGTTCCCTTGTAAGTAGTATCCGTATCCTTCATTAGTAGCTGCTCGTATAGCATCAATACATTCTATATTAGCTTTGTTATAATGAGGAGGGTGGTTTACCATGTCTTCTGCCATTAAGCTTCTCCGTCTGATGGGGTTGCAAAGTTAAGTCTATATACGTTACCTTCCTTCTTGAGGACTTCAGGCTTTCTTGATACTTTCTTTTCAGTCTCTTCTAGCTCTGCTAATTCATCATATATTCTATCTAATTTAGTTCGGTGCTTCCATACTGATTTTAAGAAATTATCATCTGTTTCTAGCAGATTAACACAGGTTGTCAATAGTGTTATCATATTATACATTTGATCATGGGTCTTTTTATCGTAGCCGTTATTTTCCTCGTAGTGTGCAGATATATCTACATCCCCTGTCCATAGACCATGCTCATTATCTTCTAATGTAAATACTAATGCGTATTGTTTATTTGATAGTTTCATTATACATCCTTCCGTGGTGTTTTTAATCGGATAACCGATAGTTTTATCTCTTTTCCCTTTTCTGTCAACCATTCTTTTGGAATAATTCTATGATTAGCTAAAAAATTGTTTTTCTCACACCACTGTGCATATGTGGTCTTGCTTCCTTTATATAGCTTTGCATATAAGTTAGTAAACACAAAACGAATGTCAAGTTCAGGGTGTTGTTTTTGAACTTGTAAATGTTTTCGTCTATCTTCTGAATCAAATACTCCTTTCGTTTCTATTATAATTCCATTGTCTAATGTAAAGTCTGGGGTGTACGTTCTGTACCTGAGATCCTCCCACTCAATCTTGAGCTTCTCATACCTGACTTTCTTTTGCTTGGTCTTTAAGAACTCAGCTACGTTCTTCTCAAGACCACTTCTGTATCTACCTTTAAAGTGTCTGCGTTTCACCTTTTAACTCCACATATTCTACTAAAGGTTTTATGGAAGCCTTAGATACTTTTGAAGGCAATTCTCTTAATGTACTCCAACAATCTTTTTTATAAGGGCAGAACTTACAGCCATTAGGGAGTACCTTATTACCTGAAGATACATTTCGATACGTTTCAAAAGAAGCTGTGTAGCATCTCTTAAAAGGTTGATCGGTATCTAAGTATTCTATTGTATCCTCTATACTCTTCATAGTTTTTTCTGTGTCTATGTTTTCAGCAGATACATATTTAAAATCTCCGTTGGCTTTGTTTATAACCCACCAACCTCCTACCTTTTTTCCTATAGCTTTTGCGTACCCTGCAAGCTGAGATACATATCCGAAGCTGTCATCTTGAGCAAGCGAATAAAAAGAATCAAACTTATTCTTAAATGACCAAGGAGATGCTGACTTAATATCATCTACTGTATCTCCTATAGTAAGATCATATTCTCCTGATATAGTTTTGTCTTTTACTTTAAGGGTGCAAGTACCGCTGTCAGAAAACTCTACCTTAGATTCTCGCATGATTCCTTTGAATACAGCTTCAACTAAATCTCCTAGTACCATATTCATCAGGAAGTTAGAGGGTAGAGCCTCTGCAACGTCAGGCTTATTTTTAGCGTACCATAGTTGGCATGTCGGCTTTCCTATGTTCGACATCCTAAGTTTAAAATCTTTTCTGCTCCCCCCTGCAAATTGGCGCAACAGAGAAGCTCTAATGTCGGAGGTAATCTTATCTAAATTATCTTCAGATATATATCCCTTGCCTTTCATTACTTTACTTAAATAACTGTGTATTGCCAATTCTGCAGGGTGGTTCATAGCTTAACCCTCCGACAATTCGTCAGAGTCGATGAAACCTTCAACCAACTCTTGATCGTCTTTATCCATTTTCGCAGAACTCTTTTCGTTGTACTGCTCCATGATATAGGAGTTATAATTTGTTACCCAATCAGAGAAGTCTTGCAGATGCTTTGGATCGTCATCAGCAATCTCAATAGTGTCTGAACTCAGGTCAGCTACTACTGTGTAATAACTATCTCCGTTAGGTAGAGGGTTAGCCTTTGAAGTAAAGTCAATCGAATGTTGAATCGGCAGATGCCTCTTCTTAGCAAGAAGATTAAATGGCTCTCCTGACGTTTTGAATGACGTTCTATTATCAACTTCATAGATAATTGGAATAGTCATATCCTCAACATCCTTGACTGTGCCGCCTTCCACGACAACACCTCCAGTAAGATTCGCCATACCGAAGATGGCTCTCACTCTCTTGATCTGTTTAATCAGTTCCTGAGTTTTTGGAGGGAGTGCTTTAAAATCCTGTATCCATCCTGCAGGTTTACCACAGTTGAATCCACCAGAATTGTCGTGAAGGTCGTTGTTCAGACTGTCAGCCATAACAGTCTTTACGAAGTCACCTCTCTTACCACTATCAGGGTCTTTAGAGGCAACAAAACGCTTATACATATACCTTTGCATAAAAGGTCTGATGTTAAGTTTACTTACATAAACTAATCGCTCATCAGGAAGGGTGACTGAGTAGCTACCTGCTTCTACAATCTCCATATTTTTCATCTTACCTGCTACTTCTTGCTGACCCATAACAGGTTTATGCAACAACTTAACACGAGCAAGTTGAGATGTCTTTTTCTCCGCATCACCAGAGGATTGAGGTATACCCATAAACTTAGCCATTTCGCCATAGTTTACAGAACCTGTAGATGTTACTAAATTATTTTCCATGCGCTATACATCCTTTGTTTCTAGCCAATTTGGTCCTATTTTTGCCTCCAGTAAAAGAGGCACATTGAAATCGATACTATAGTAATCATTAATAATACTTGATAAATTATCATTTAAATATCCTACTGTTTCAATTACCTGTTCAACCTCATCAGGGTGAACATCAACGACTATCGAATCGTGTACAGTATTTACCACACATGACAAATGCTTGTCAAGTCTTTTTTCAAATTCCAGTAAAATAATTGGAACTATATCACCTGTGGCGAATCCTTGTACAGGATAGTTCTTTATCATGGTGTAATTTGACACTGTGCCATTATATCTCCTTTCCATATTTTCAAATTCATATTGTCTACCTGATGGTGTGACAATTCTGTTCGTAGTCATAGCTTCTCTGGCTAAACTCTTATGCCATCTTGCTATCCCTTTATACTTCTCATTAAAATGAGTGTAGTATGCCGCTTCTGCAGGACTCCTGCCGTACCCACTAGCACCGTACAGAGGTGCAAATGTATGTGCCTTGGCATCCTGTCGTGATGTAGGCTGTCCTGCGTTACTAATAACTTTGGCTGTGTAACTATGTACATCGAAGCCTGTCTTAACTTCATCAATAGCTGTATCGTCCTGACTAAGATAAGCAGCTACCCTAAACTCTAGCTGTGCAAAGTCAGCCTCAAGTATGTGTCCTCCCTCCCATCTGGAAACGAACACTCTCTTAACAGGAAACGTATTTCCTCTAGGCATATTCTGCATATTAGGATTACGTCCAGAGAAACGTCCTGTCGAGGTGACATGCTGTGTCAATCCTACATGCAGTAATCCATCAGCTTTTGTGAATACATCAATTCCATTTACGAAAGACGATAGGTAGCTATCTAAAGCTGATAACCTGCGTAAGTCCTTGAGAAAGTCCTGTTGCATAGTCAGGTTCTTAGATTTAGCTAGGTCTTCTAACTTCTCTATATTCTGTTTAGAGGTAGAAAAACCATTAGCACTTACCCATTTCTTACTAGGTGGCTTAAACTTTAAACCTGCTATAGCTTTAGTATTCCTAAGAAGATACCCTCGTGTATCACATTCCTTACACCTGTTAGGCTTTTTAAATAGTGATCCGTCCTTCCTTCTCTTGTGTACATATCCTTTTCCATTACATTCTTTACAGTGATAAGCCTCTGTCTTGTAGAGTATATCCGTGTTCTGTTCTACTGTATTAATAAACTCTGCTTGCGTATTTACGTAATCAAATAACTCTGCCCAATATTTTTTATCTTTAACCTTGCGTGAAAATATCACCCAAGATACCTGCTCTGGACTGCCCAGATTGATAGAGGTATCTCCCATTAATTCAGATACCTTGTTCTGTAATCTGTCCTGTATCTCTACCTTCTCTCGTTCAAATTCTTTTCTAACAGTGTCGAGAGCATCACCGTCCACCTTCACACCTCTCATGTACATACGAGTAAGAGATTTACATACCTCATTAGTAATATCCCTGACAGGTATAAGCGATTCATTTTCTTTATCTCTGTATATAGATTCTAATCTCTCGTAAAGAGCAAGCGTAAGAGACAGGTCGTTCTTCAAATATCCTGACAACTCATCATGAGGAATGTCTCTGGTGCTATATCCTTTGCTGAAATATTCTTTCAGAGTTCCTTGTTTAGCGAATGATAACTCATACCTTTCAGCACAGGCTTCTAACGATAGGGGTCTTTTGATACCTCTGCAGAGAAGATACTCAGCCAACATGGTATCATATATCTTACCATCGTACTTGAAGCCTGTAGCCCACAGCCATTGTAAATCATGTTGAGCATTATGCATGATCAGTAATTCAGTAGTGTCTAGCATATGCTGTAGCTGTTCAACAGCAGGTCTAGTGTCCTCGTTATCTAATTCAGCATGGTCGAATGTAAGAACAGTATTATATCGGTTCTCTGTATCTGTATACCCAACCATTACGAGGCTGTTGTCTTCTTCAAAGGGGTCTAGATGTAGCTTATCATCTCGCTTTGTAGTGGTATTTTCTACGTCTAGTATAAGTTTTCTCATGATGTGTACCTCGATATGTCTCCGTCTAATTCAACATCAATACCACCGTGCCATCCACCTGTCAACTTATTTTTTGCTACAACTAATTTCCTGATAGATAAATCTTCCTCCTGCCCTTCTACCAGAGGAGGCTTGGCGATCAGTATCATTAAATCTGCTTCAGCCGCCTTGCCTGTCTTACTGCCCTCAAGCATAGACTGATTAGGCATCATCTTTCCTTCAGCTTCAGCCGATAGCTGACTCATCCAGAAGATAGCACAGTTATGTGATTTAGCAATATTCCTAGCATATATTGCCGCTTCCCTTAATAATACATCAGACTTCTCGCTAATCTTAGGAGCAAACTTATCGCCCATATCAAGCACAACGATGTCAGGCTGATACGTTTTTATGACCTGCTCTACCCATGCCATATCTCTGTCGGTGCAATCTTTAATATGTAGACTGCTCCTAACCTTGTCGTAGAGCATACCTGCTTTAGCAGGATTATTCTTAATATCCTGTAATGTCATGCCTGTAGCCGCAGATAAGTACCTCGCACCTACCCTATGGTATGCTTCCTCATTTAAAAGCACCAGACATTTTGCACCCTGATGTGCAAAGCCATTCGGACCTGCAATCATACTAGCATGGAACGATGTCTTACCTGTGTTAGGTCTAGCTCCCACCACAATTAGATGTCCTCCATTAACTCCTTCAACATGCCTAGCGAATGTAGGTATATTAAATTTCCACTGTGCTTCTAAATCATTTAATTTTAATAATGTATCTACACTAATGTCATCCCAAGACACCTTCATATTAGGTAGGAAGTCATCATTATATGATTCTATCATCCTCCTGAGAGGCTCAAGACTAGACGATGTACCATTCACATAATCAAATCCTATGTTGGCTACGTCTTCACCTATCGCCTGTCGGAACAGGGAGGAGAGTACATCCTGTGCAATCTCTTTTGTCATAGGGTCTTGCTTAGATAACTTATGGAAGAGTCCTACGAACACCTGCTTATTCGCAGTTGTCATGGTAGTATTATTCGTATGAAAGATAGCTTCCAACTCCTCTGTAGACAGGCTACGCTCATACTTTTCCATTGCGTAGTCTAAGGATTGTTTTATCTTCCGTATATCTTTACTGAATAGTTTATCTGGACATCTACTACCCTTATGATCATCATAAAAGTCTTTGTCCATTAATGAACGTATGAGTGCTAACTCCATTTTAGTCTCCTTTTAATATTTTATCGAGTATAATCTTTACTGTCGGTATGTCAACCTTAAACCACTCCCCTCTTCTATCGTATCCCATTTTTTGTATTGTGGCATGGGCTTCTAGCTCTGCTAGTCTCCTGTCCTCAACAAAAATACTGTGCTTTAATTTGTAATCTCGTAATGGACTAGACGTTTGGTATCCATTGCATCTGTCTTCTGCATCGACAGCCATGCCTATCTTTACCCAATCCTCCCAAGCAGGATTTGATATAGCATATACATAACCCTCCTTAATTTTATTATAGGCATTTAAATTTCGTAGTCCAACAGTTTTAGCTAATCGTTTCAGCCTGTTGACCTTACCCTTTAAATTATCACACTTATTACAGATGTAATGGCATGATTTTTCATTACCGATGCACCATGTTTCAGGTATAGATAATACAGTTGCACATCTATTGCATCGCTTAACCTCTAAATCTTTTTGAAATCGAGGTATCTCAGGAAGGCTTCGTTTTTCAACACTCATTAGTTATCTCCTTCAGATTATTCATGTCTTGTATCTTTCTATATTTAATATCGTCACCTAATGACAGGGCAACAACATTACTGTGATGTACACGCAATTCTTTTGTGTACTTGATCGTCTTAGACATCGCATCTGGATCTAAGGCTATAACAACTCTGTCATATTCTAGTAGCTTATCCACATGAGAATTAGTAATTGACGTACCTAAGATAGCAAATCCGTCTGCATCACTCTCTTGTGACACGGCAACGGCACTGATAACATCCTCTACGATAACAGCAGTATCTTTTTTAGGGTACGGAGGTATGTAGTAACTCGCCTTACCACTATATCGTAGCCACTTAGGATACTCTCCTACCAGTGATCTGCCTATGGCATCCACCATAGCTGTCTTACTATCGTTGTATATAGGAAACACTGCTCTCTGATCCTTTACATCATAAAATATTTTTAGTGTGTTTAATTTCCATTTAGACTTAAACTTAGCCGTTAAATAATGTTTATCACCCTCAATTATGTGATCAGGTAATACAAATTCTGATCTTTTCTCTGGCTTACTTTCTTTCTGTAACATAATTTGCATATCGTGCCGTGTATAACCGACTGATGACGTTCCTTTTGCGTCACACCCTAGTTTATAACAGTTATACAATATTACTCCATTCATTTTTGTGGCAGTGAAAGTGTTCCTCCCTCTACACATAGGACAATCAGATCTGTATGATTCTCCTTCACTTAACTGTAAATCATCTATATAATCTTTAATAATCATTTAAATGTACACCTTTTGTGAAGACCCCTAAAGGGTTGTATGATTTTTTTAAACGTCTGTCAAGATATTTTTTCGTACACTGAGTGCATTTGTCGCAGCAGTAAGGGTATTTTTCATGTATGGCTTGACTGATTGAGGGTTTTGATGCCCACTTACTGACATAATTTGTGCCAAGTCTACTCCACTGTCTACCATCTGTGTAATCCCTGTCCTACGCATGTCCATAGCGTGTAACTCCGTAGGAAGCTCACAGGCGGCTTTTATGGCATTTATGTAGGATGACACCTCAAACTTAGTATACGGCTTGTATGCGTTGTTTTTGGGGGTTAGAGAGGGTGCTACATATTCTTGGAAGCCAAAGTCTTCCTCCTGTTGTGTGAGCATACGTATTAAATTATCACTGATAGGCAGATAAACAGTAGCTCTTCTCTTTGATTGCTCTAAGGTAAGAGTTTTCTTATCAAAATCTATAGCAGTCCACTTTAATTCACGCATATCGCCTATTCTCTGTGCAAATTCGTATGCCATATGCACGATCAGTCCAATGTTTCTCCACTTCCACTCGCTATATGCCTTATCGAGCAGTATTTTTACCTGTTCAGGTGTCCATGTCACCTTTCGTGCCTGTTCTTTGAGCTTTTTTATGCCTATAATAGGGTTATGCTCTATAATTTCTAGTTCAACAGCAAAATTTAGCACCTTACGCAGTATTGCAAAGGTAATATTAGCTGTGCGTGTGCCTCTGTGTGTCCAATCCTCGTATGCGACCTTCAAATCCCTACGGCACAGGTTCTTTATTGATATTTTACCTAAAGGTATACCTTCAATGCTCGTATTCAATGCTCTCTTTAAGGTAGATGCGTAATCTTTTTGTGTTTGTTCTCTTAAAGAGGTGTATTCGTGACAAACTTTGTAGTAATCCACCAATTTATGTAACATATTATTTTCCGTAGGTACTTTTTTCACCTGTTCTCTCCTTTGTAAGTATTTCTTTTTTAAGTTCGTGTATAACAGGGTTGCTTCTACATACCCAATTCACCCAACTCATCATGCAATGATCCTTGCCTAGTATGAGGTCAATTAGAGGTACGATATTTTTATTGCCCTCTTTCTTACGTTGATAATTACGAGCAGAAAATGTCTGGTTGTACTCCCCACCCATGATTACATTACTAAAAATAGATAGATTAATACAAACTTTTTTAATGTATCTTCTATATTTCATCTGAAATACCTCGCTTAACCTGTTGTTTTGTCTGTGTTTTCTTCTTCTTATTAGGAATTACCATAGGACTCTTTCTCTTTTGCAGCATGGCTCTAGCTACAGGATTTATGGGTCTAACTCCTCCTGACTGAATGAATGTTTTCTTTATCAATTTCTCTCTCCACCTTGTCTATGACTTCTTCTTTTGTGTGACCAAAGTATATGGTATCATTATAAGTCAGCATAAAGCTAGGCAGTTGAGCATCATAATGTTTATTCAACTTCTGGTCTAATACTCTTGAGCCTAGCTCT
>Ga0208158_1000358_pt1 | contig 16917 bp, 30 predicted proteins | sample 8_EtaG_FD_184081 | JGI IMG/M metagenome (GOLD analysis project Ga0208158, IMG submission 184081) | Marine viral communities from the Subarctic Pacific Ocean - 8_ETSP_OMZ_AT15162 metaG (SPAdes) (version 2) | ecosystem: Environmental > Aquatic > Marine > Oceanic | place: Pacific Ocean | collected...
CATCTGGACTCCAGTTAAGAAAAAGGTTGCACCTGCCGTAGTTGCATGAGCGTTTTGTGCATGACCATAAGCCCATGTTGCTGTAGAATAACTACCCCAAGAAGTTCTGTCTGTAGAATTATAGCCACTACCTGCGGATATGTTCCATACAGGACGTAAACCTTCTCCATTGTCATCATTAATAGTACCGCCTGTATCCCCTTCAAAGGTGAAAGTTTTATATTCCCATGTATTCGCTGATGATATAGTATAAGTTTTATTAAGTATTCTATTGCCGTCTGCCTGATATAATGATGAATTAAAAGTTCCAGTAATAGATGATTTTACCCAAAATGATAAAGTGACAGGTTTAGCATCTGAAGTTCCGTAACATAACTCTCTAACATTTTGTGCTTCTATCTTCTGTTCTATCCAAAGTGCTTCGTTAGAAGCTACTGCACTTTCTGCTGTACCAGTTGTCCACTTTAAAGAATGTGTAAGTCCTGTTCCGCTAGGAGCATCAGCAACTTGTGCAAATGTTCCGTCTAATTCATCTGTATTAGTAATATGAGCCTGAAACCTATCTGTAGTATATGATGATACTGTGCCATCGTGAGCAAAACTAGTGCTAGTACCTCTTTGTGCTACGTTTTGTGCGCCATTTAGAATAAAATTCTTATTACCTAACGAGCTACCTTTGTTCACATTGGCAATAAGTGCCGCTAGTTCTGCTGCTTTACTCATGCTAAATCTCCGAATGAAATATTTGATGCGTCATCAGGGTCTCTTACATTAAAGCCACTATCAACACAATTTAGTTCGTAAGAACTTGTACTAAAAGTTACTCGTCCAGTTGTAGCCAAAAAATAAGAACCTATGTCTATAGAAGTGCCAGTTGCAGAATAGTTTGTGCTACTCATAGCATTTGTAAGATTAACAGTATAATCACCAGTTGAATTATCTGTAATTGAACCTGTATTAAAACTATCTCCGACAGCAGGTGTTTGTTGGTTATAAAATGCCCATTGTTTAGCCAAACCCTGTTGTAGATTTGTCGTGGTGCTATTACCTTCACCTGTGACTGCAATGCTACCTGCTGTGCTAACTCCTGTGAGTGTATTTACTTTGAGTTCAGATGCCATCTAATCACCCACAATATAGTACGCAGGAGACTAATTTAACGTCTGTGCTACTATTCCCTATTGTTACTTTACCTATCGTCTTACTCTTTACAATATCGTCAGACTGTACTTTAGCTGTGCCATCACCGTTGCTTTCAAGTAAGTCACCTCCTGCACACGCACCAGTTACTCTTATTGAACCTATACCTACAGAAGCTATCATTGGCTTATTACCATTCTCAGGATCAAACCTTTGAAGAACACCATATATTCTTTTATCTCCCGAACTATCTGAAACCTTTACCTTTGCGTGGTCTGCTCTAGTTTTACCTTTCTTAGGATGGTCTGCTCCATCTTGAGTATCAGGGTATGTATCTAATTCGTCTATGGTGCTACAAACTGTACCAACTGGTGTGTTGGATGCAATACCAGAACTTTCGTGTAACCCACAAAAACCATTGTAAGAAATTGTAGAGCCTGAACTAGATATTGTACCTTCTTGTGCGTTATCCTGACGTATAGAAATAATAGTTCCGTCATCTGAACCTCTATTTACTAGCAGACAAGTAGTACCATTTGCCTTTTGTAATATTTGACCAGTGGACCGTAATTTAACACCAAGTGAATCTGAGCTATTATCTGTATTAGCCACCAAAAAATTACCACTAGCGTCTAGTCTAGCCTTTTCACCATTGTTAGTATAGTAAAGCATAGCACCGTTTTCACGATTTATAAAGTAATCATCTACACCTATTTGAATAATTTCAAAACCATTGCCAGTACCAGAACCACTGGTGCTGTCCGTTAGTCTTATATTTGAACCACCAGTTCCAGTGTCGTGAACTTGAAGAACTTTTCTACTATAAGAAGTAGTAGGACTTACACCTATACCAACATTTCCGTCAGAATGTACTCGCATTTTCTCCGACCCTGCTATCTTTACTGCAACAACATCATTGGTGGACATATCCAATCCGCTATCGTTGTCTCCACCTTCGTTATGTATTTTGTCTACTCTTAGTTCACTTGTCATTATGCTAAACTCCCTGCTACTTGAAACAATACAGCACCGCAATCCCCATCAGAATCGTTATTATAATTTAATGTGTCTATTCTAAATTGAGTAGTAGTGTATGTAGCTTCCGTATAAGCGTGTAGACCATTCCCTGAACCACTTGCATAAAATACAGTACTACACACAGAATAATTAGCTCCTGTTTCCATTGGATTAGTCATAGTTTCAATTTTTGAACCTGTAGCGTTGTCCGCAGAAGAAGATAAATTAAAACTATCTTGTATTGTAGTATCTACTCCGCTTACAGTACCCCAACATTTAAGAATACCCTGTTGTAGATTTGTAGTTGTACTATTGCCTTCTCCAACAATAGTTATACTACCTGCTGTAGTTCTTCCTGCTATATTATCTAAGACTAGCTTACTTGTCATACTATACTCCAGTGTCCTGCAACAGTTACAGTGCTAGATGAGCCTACTGTAATTGGTCCTGCCGATAATCCATTTGTGCTACTGTCTATTGTAATGTCTGCACTGATAGAGTTGCCATTTGTTCTAATAATTGAGTTGTTGCCTAAGAATGGATAGCGTGTATCTGCCTGTGTCTTAGTGTAGCTATCGGCTACGTCAAACACATCGTAGACTACCATCTCAACTACGTCATTAGCTGATGCTGAACTAACTAGCACCATAGTCGTACCTGTGGTCGCTGTATAGTCCGTGCCACTTTTAAGTAACACCCCATTTTGATAAACGTCCATATACAAACTATCTGAATAGCTGAGTGTCAGAGCGTTAGCATCACTGCCACTAAAAGATGTCTGCCCTGCTGTCGCTTGGTATGTAAAACGGCTACGGACTGAGTTCTTTGGTGATTTACCTATGTATGGCATTTATTTAAGTTCCTGATTTTTTAGCTTGTTCTGCAAATGCCACATCATCAGCATCTTGAATTTCTTTTCTAGTTTTATAGTCACTTCTTGATGTAACTAATGTTACAAAGTCTGCTTGATTACTTGGGATTGGGTCAGTAAAGCTCTCATCATTCATCAGTTTTGTTGTCCACTCTGACTGCATCCTTTTCCAAGCATTATTTACTTTTCCTGTCATAGCGGCTTGTAGCCACGCATCTAGGTCTAGCAAATCATTCTTTAATATAGTTTGTTCTGTGTCTGTAAGTTCTACCGTTAGTGTTAGCTTTGCCATTTGTTTCTCCTTAACATACCAAATAACCTGAAAAATATGATGCCGCATCAAAGTCCGTTTGTGCGGAACCATAGTTTGGAATAACCATTTCAACATGGGCGGTATCATTAGCGTCCATATCTACTAAAGTACTAAAATGAACAGGGTAATAATCTGGATTTGCATCTCCATATCTAGGGTCAATAATCCAAGTCATTGTTACATTACTTGTATTTAATCTTACCTGAAAAATACTATAGCCATGATTAAGAGCTTTTATATAACTAAATAAATTAAAATGATAGCGACCTGTTACTGGAGCAGTAAAAGTATTACTTGCAAAATCTCCGTTTTGGTCAAATCTTTCTGTACCAAACGCTAGAGTTGTAGTAGCATTTACTGCTATATTAAGTTGATTAGATGAAGGATTAACTAAAAAAGCAGATTGTAATGGCTTGGTTACATGACCATTAGCGTCTATAGATATTGCAGTAGAACTTGAAGAAAGGCTTAACCCTTCTACCCCTGCTCCTGTTACTTTAGTTAGTGCCATTTACTTATCCTTATGCGTAAGGGCTAGTACCCAGTGTGCTTGTATCCCAAGCGGCCTTTAGCTTGGTAATATTATCTGCCGCATCAATAGCAGAGGTAGACGTTGCATCTCTCAATGCTTTCTTCTTAGATACACACGCTGATTGTGCAGAACTATCTCCAGCCTCTAACGCTTTCATGTACACTACATCTTCAGCGTCTAATAGAGGTTGACGTACACTCCTAATCTTGTCCTTAAATATCTCTTTTGCCTTTGTCATGTCCTCGCTTATGACATCACCGTTCAGGACCCACGCATTTCTAAAGTGTCGGTCAGAAGGTTTAGTTACACTAGAGGCATCTGCCGTGTTGCCTTTCATGTCTGTAATATATGATTTTGTCATGCTATTCTCCTTATGCAGCTTCTTCTTTTATAACCAAATCCTCGCTAATTTGCCAAGCATTTCGCCATTCACGAGTTGTTGGTAACTGGTCTTTCTTACAAATCACCATTTTGGGTTTGTTCGATTTATCCCAATCACGCCAAACGTGTTCAGGTATGTCCTTCATTATTAAATACTCTATTGCTTCTTCTTCAGTCATAGGACCAATGGGAGGCATATTGTGTAGAAGCTCTGGACCTCTGGTATGTTTTACAAAGTCAGGCTTGTTCTCATCTTTCTTCAGTTCCCAGTAGGATTGTACTGGTGGTAGTATGCCACCCTGTAATGCACAAGCCATCCAGTTTGGGTCTGGGTGTGTGACTTTAGCAGGGTCTTCCATATCATTAGGATCTTCCCACACTATACAGTACTCGCTCCTGTAAGGCTCTAGCTTTTCCTTTGCCCAACATAGACGCTCCCATAAGTGTGTGCCTTGAAACTCTGGTGTTTCTATCATGCTAAATCTCCAAAATAACTAACATAATCTCTGCTCAAATCATAGGCTGTGCTTTGTCCACTAGTTCCTGTGACATAAAAGGTCATGTGCAGTTCTCCTGTGGTTGTTTTATCATCATCTCCAGATGAGTTTATGTGATAACCTCTACCCATACCAACAGCATTACAATTTGCATTACTCATACTATTAGTAAAATTAGTTCTAAACTTACCTGTAGCAGAGTCTGTAACACTGGCATGATTAAAACTATCATTTATAGTTCCTCCTGATGCATCACCATTATAATTTACCCACGCTTTAGCCACACCATTAAATATATAACTCGTATCTAGTGACTTCTCAGTGCCAGTGTTTGCTTGGTCAGACGTTGTGAGCGTGTCAAACGCTATTGTTCCATGTGCTATGCTCATGCTAAGTCTCCATCTACACTAACAAAATTTAATTCCGCATCTTGATAAGAGCCTCCTGACTCAAAAGAACCTAAACTTGTATTAGAAGCTGTATTACCTGTCATGCTACTATGAGATGTTCCCACAGGACAAAAAGCCGATGAGTTGAAATTATTAGTACCATTATACGCATTACTATTTCCAGTAGGACAATGATTTGCACTTGCCATATTTGATGTAAAATTTATATCGTATTGACCTGTTCCTTGGTCAGTTAAAGAACCACAATTAAAGCTATCCCTATGTGCTATAGTTCCAGTGCCGTTAAAATTAGTCCAAGCCTTCGCCAAACCCTGTTGCATATTAGTGGTATTAGAACCACCTTCGCCTGTCACCACGATAGACCCTGCGGAGGTTTTGCCTGTTAATGTGTTTAGTAGGAGTGTACTCATCCTATCAACGCTCCATAAAAAGTACAGTGGTCTTGAATTGTATATGTTCCATCTGGTGATGCTACTTTAACTCTTATTGTGTCTGAAGCCGCAAACTTCATAACAGAACTCATAGTAATCATTGCATAAGTTGCACCTGCATTTTGTTCTGTAAATGCCGCATTTTCATTACCAGTTTCCCCATCATTTCGCTCTATTTGACAAGTTAAATAATTACCGTTAGCAATCCCATCAATTCTTAGGTTAACACCAAACATATAAATTCCTGCAACTGGAACAACTATTTTACTACTAACTACTGTGCAACCTCCTTGTAAATATAGATTTTCACCGCTAACATTTGTTTCATCCCATGCTATAACTTGCCACCCTGTATCACTTGAAACACTTGCATCTGAAGCTAGACTTATTCTCCAAGCAGGAAGGTTTGGTTGAAGCACTCTTCCATCACTATTAATAGTTAAACCTGTAGTGCCACCACTATGTTGTATTGTATCTACTTTTAAAGTACTCATAGTACTACTAGCCTCCCACCACTTTCGATAGTCAACGTCACACCAGATGCTATACCTAATGTACCTGTAGCTGTGGCATTTTCAGTAGCAGTAATAGTAGTATTAATAGTCATAGACTGAGCATTTGTTCTAAACATACCACCATGCTTAAAGTTACCTTTATTTTCTGCGGCAGGAGCTACACTTTCACCTGCAAGTTCAAGAAAATATACAAATATATTATTACCAGAGTTACTAGAAGGAGCCGCTGTAAATGTAAGTGTTGACCCATCTGGCACAGTATATGCGGCACTATCTTGTACAACACCATCTACTGATACAAGTATCTCTTGTACCGATCCTATGGTTCTGCCAAGATCAAAGGTCGTATCGGAGCCATCGCCACTAAAACGGACTACGGCTGGAGGTGTTTGAAAGTTTGCGGCTGGTTCATTACCAATATAAGGCATATTATGTTATTTCCATGATGCTAAGTGTGCCTGATAGTTTATCCGCTACGCTACAGTCTATCCTTAGTACATCTGTAGTTTCTAGTATGACTTTACCTCCAGACAATAGTTCTAACGATGATCCAGCAGGTATGGGTACATCTTTTGCTAAGAACGATGTGCCATTAGCTACATTGTTTGCCCCACCTCTGTTAGCCGTATCACTTACAAGTTCCACTTCCGCTGTAACCTGAGAAGTATGTATGTTTGTCAGTATTAAGCCAATGATGACTGTAGTGGTACTGCTTGCAGCAGTGTAGACTACATACGGAGTTCCTGCAGCATTTGGTTCAGCCGCAAAACTTACAACTTTGAAGGTATTAGCCATGTCATACTCCTATATCAGCCCAAAGCGATGGCCAATGCGGTGGGATCGTCTGTGGCAAACCCTGCACTGGTTAAATAAGTTTTTACATCTGTAAGAGCTACTTGTTTCATTGTTCCTGCATCATTTGCTACTAATCTATCTGCATCGGCAAGAGTTGTACCTGTAGCAGATGTATCACCATCAATAATATTTAATTCTGTGGTGGTAACACTGGCTCCATCCAATATTTCTAACTCAGCCTCTGTAATGGCCGCACTTCCTATTGTTATTCCTGTAGAAGTAAGAACACCTGCAATAGCTACGTTATTGCTTGCGTCCTCAATTACAGCTTTCTCAGCAGGTAACGTACAGAATATCTGTCGTGTGCCAGCACTCCAGTTTACAGCACTGTCACTATTACTAGACTGTAGAATTGTAGTCCTAGCTAAAGTTGTGCCACTAGAGGTGTATGTGCCAATACCAACTTCAAAGTTGGCTCCATCGGTGCAACAGTAATATGTTGTATTGCTATTGCCAATAGAACCAAAACTTTCAAAGCTAGTAACCGCACCAGCAAGAGTATAGGTTCCTGTGCCAGTAGTGGTCGTAGTTTCTCTTACACGATCAGCAATAACGAGAGCCATTACGCAATCCTTATTATTGCGTTAGAAGCATCTGCCGTTGGAAATGTTACAGTAAATGTACCAGATGTAGAAGTTTTGTTACTTGTAAAGTCTAACACAGCTACTGACTTATCACTGTTGGTATCATTGTATATTAATGCACCCATTGCAGTGATTGTTGCAGTGGTAAAGCTTATATCTGCAAAATCTGTAAGAGCCGTTGTGCCTGAAGTTGTCGGTGCTACTTTTGTAAGTGCTCCTCCTCCAGCGGTATAAGATCCACTATTAGCAATCTCTCCAGTTGTAGTATATGCAGTCGTTGCGGCTCCAAGTGTAGCCGTAGTAGAAGATTTTCCTCCTCCACCTTCTGCGTATAAAGCAAGCTTAAAAGCGTTGCCGTTAGTTGCAAAATTATGTGTGCCTAACATCAATTCTTGTTTAAAAGATGTACACATTGCTTGTGTTATTGCCATTATAGCCTCCTTATGATATTTGCTAATTCTTTGTTACCAGTTTGTTCAATTACTTGAATAATTGTAGCACGTTCTTCTTTCTTTGCCAAATCAACATATCCTCTTAATAGATTTCTTACACGATCTGCAAACAAACGAGCTTGTTCTTGTATAGCAGGGGGAGCGTTGTCTGCCACATATACTATTTTATCAGTAGCCATATCAGCAATTTGGTCGCTTGAAAAACCACCATTTTGAGATGTATTTACCTTTACAGTTCCTATTTCTGCTGCATTAATTTGAAACATGATTATCAACTCCGTTTAGTTTTTGTATATCATGTCTTCCAAAAAGTATAGGTTTATTGTCTATAGGCTCTGGTGGAGCAATCTCAGACTGCTTCGTTATTAACAACCCTGTTTGATCTAGTTTCTGTACAAGAGGATCTTTTAATCTGTGATATCCGTACAACTTTTCGTTATCTGGTACGTTGGTGTCTAACAACCCAGATCTATTTGCTACCTCTACCTTTATGCCTTTTGAGACAGCAACAGCACACCAAAACTCTGTGCAAGCTCTGCCAGACTCTGCCATGTATAAATTGTCCTTATATGTATAATCTATCCCATAAAGACAAATAGAAGTGACATTACTGTGTATAGCAAAAGCAATAGCATAAGGTACAGTGTTGTTAAAATAACAAAGATTGGTAGATTTAATGACCTCTTCGAGTGGATATAATTTGAGATTTTTGACTCTTTTATCCAGTTCACAAGTGAAGATAGGTTTTTTGTTTTTTTTAAGAAACTCATTAGCAATACCTGTTTGTAATCCTGCGTTCTCTGTATCTAAAAAACGGGACACAGGGTCCATCATAAAGGTCTTGTCCACATGAATTATTGCACCGATACAGTTTATACCCCAAACCTCGTCAAAAGTTTCAGACCGTATTCTTGCGGCAACATAGTCCGCATAGCTTCCCCCTAACCCAACTACAGCTACTCTCATGTTCTGGGCCTATCTGGTAATCCTCTTCTATATGCATCTGTATTTTCTCTAGCTTCACCATAGTCTTTAAGTCTAGATAAAGATTCCATAAAACGCTTGTCGTACATCGCCATAACGTCTTGCTCCCCTTTCATAAAGGTGTACGCCTCTACTAGCGCCCCGTATAAAAGAGTATTTGGGGCGTTTGTGCTTAACCAAGTAGTTCCACTGGTACTCCCCGACGTAAGACTAGTTGGTCTGTAATAGTAATGCACTTCCGTCACAAAAGCCGAATTGGGTGTAGGGGCCACTATAAAATTGCTGTTGTCAAATCTTGCATAATACTTAGGGACGCCCGTAGTAGAAGAGTTAGGATTGAACTCTTGCACAAAGTTTACGTCTTTCTGTAATAAAAACTCCTTAGAGCTAGAGTTAGTAATTGACACGCTAAATGCTGCCAAAAAATCAGATGGAGTCGCAAGATATTGATTTCCTGACGTCATAGAAGCTGTGGCGTTTTTTCTAAAATATTCCAAATCTACTGCTTTAAGTATTCGCTCTTCTGCGGTCTTAATAAAAGTATCAAGGGTATCAACAAAAGTTGTTTCAGTATTTTCTGTAAAATTTTGTATCGCTGTTTTAAGCGTTGCGTATGTAAAACTCATGGTGTATTCGCTGTGCCTCCCATTCCTGAATGGTTTGTACAATAGTAATAAAGAGTTGGCGCTCCTGAAGCAACCGATATCTGTGTATATGCCCCACTACTGCCGGGGGTTCCGTTTGTTGTCACACCTGTCGTGTATTCTGATCCTGCACCATGCGTTCCATCAGAGGTAGAAGAAAACCTAAGAGGATGCCCTGAATTTGAAGAATCTGATTGATCAAAACGATATAGGCTGCCCTCAGACAAGTTTAAGGTAGCTTGCCTTGAACTATCTACATAATATTTATTTGAACCATAATAAGAAGCAACGGTTATTGTATAGGTTGCGGCAAGACCCGTTCCTGATGCGGTCTCATCACCTACTGCGCTAGTGCCTTGAACCCCTGTTGGGCTGACCGTTACACTTGTTGTTGAAGAATCTGCATCACTATCATCAGAAGCAAGGGTGTTTGTAATGGTTACTGTTCCTATCGCTCCCGTAGCTTCAAGATTAGACGTTAACGTAAAACCTATAATTCCAGACCCTACATTAGTAAGAACCGTTAAGGCGCTTGTTTCTTTTGCGGTGTCAGGTCTAGCGTCTCGTAGGGCCTGTACGTCGGCAACTACTTTAGAAGGGTGTAACTGCGGATGCTTGGACTCATACTCATCTCTTCCAACGAGCATACCATTCCACTCTTTACGCATATCTTTAAGACGATATCGAAAACCAGACCTGTCTGATATTCCAAATGCATGTTTGCCAGATGCCATCCTAGCCATGTTAATTTACCCTTAGATAATCATACCTCGGCACAACATTAAAAGAAGCTCGGTCTCTATCTTCTTGCATAGCTCTATCAAACTCTTCTTCATAAACCGCTTTTAAAAGTTGTACTCTTTCTGGAGATCTTTTAATTGCAATGTAATAAGCAAGCCCTGCCGCTAAACACGGATAAAATCTAAACGGTATATCTAACGTGTTTGTAAAAGCGTCAGAATCATCAATACGAGTAAGCGCATCATAATGTATAACATCTGTGCTATTTTCTGGAGCGGGCCAAACTTTAAGGTTGGGAGTTGTTTGCCGATCAAGGAAAAACTGCGAGGGTCTACCTGTTGTTGCTTTATTAGGAATACTTAAATATTGATCCCTACTTATTCTTTCCATAGTAAAGTCAACGTTGTCTCTGCGTACAACGGCAGACAATATATCAATAACATCTGTTCCAATCGAGTATTCTTTGTCGTCTGCCGTAACTGTTTGTGTGCGTTGTGCAATAGTCCATTGGTTTAACCCACGATTTGCCCATTCGGATAACATAAGATTAAGACTTCTGTTAGCGGACTTTAAATCGTACCCTGTTCTTACCTCCAGACCACATCTCTCGAAAGCTTCCTCAATATAGTCTGAAACGTCTAACTCAAAATTGGTGCTTCCTGAAACAGCCATTAGTACTCCTATATTTAATCAAGCAAAGAAAAATGTCATCATATCAGCAACGTCTAAAGTGTATGAAACACTCATTCCGTTTTCAAATAAGACCCCATTTTCAGGAATAGTTCGATCTATCACAGTATTAGCTGTGCCTATTGTTCTTGACGTAAACAAGGTTGTGCCACTCTCTGGAGTACCATTTACAAAAGAAACTGTTCCCGCAGTTCCACCCGAAACTACTGAAAAACCTTTTAAACGGATGCGTCCACCACCTCCTACGGCTTCCGCACAAAGAGTACCTGAACCCACTGTTATATTAGCAGCATATTGAGCCGAACACGCAACTGCCGTAACGGTAAGAAACAATTTTGTTCCCGCCACCGTTTCTGCCGAGCCTGTAGAAGTTATGACTTCTGTCATAGCATCACCAAAAACATCCGTGCCTGTAATAGTACAGGTTTTTGCATTGTCACTAGTACCTGCCGTTGTCACCGTAACATTTCTAGCCGCACCTCCAGCAAACGTAGTTGTCGCCATAGTTGCATCAGTATTAGGTCTTGCAGCAGTAACCAATCGATCTGGATCTGCCGCATTCTCGTCGTTAACAGTAAGCGCTTTTACATCTGATATACTCATTTATATCTCCTTATTTAAAAGGGGGATTTCTCCCCCTATATTAAGCCTCGTAACCCATCAATTCAATTAATAGTTTACCTGCTGTAAAGTCACCATCTGTAGTTGTACCACAAGTTAAATATAAAAATTCATCAGCGGCTGGAACGGCAGTAAAGTAAACTTTACTTCCTAATGTTGCATCACCTGCGTTAACCAATAATGTTTCGCTTAATCCACTAATAGCACCATCTTCTACTCCAGTGCCTTCTGTTGCGGAGTGTACGTTAATGTCTGGGTCACCACCAGTTGGAGCTTCAAAACATTCCATACTACCCGTTAAGATAGTTCCGTTTTGTGACGCAGTAATTTGTCCAATGTGACAAACTAGTGAAGTTCCGTTGACACCAATGATGTCACCACCAGCGGTAGATCTTAAACCCGTTAAATCAATTAAAATTCTTGTTGTTATAATACCACCAACTCTTTGAATGGAACTTCTATAAACAGTTCCAGAACCAGTTGTTATACCAGTTCCTGCTTCTGTTGCTAAAGTGTTTGCATCTAGCGAGGCAAATCCCGCAGAAGAAATAGACATCTGTGTGGTTTCTGCACCAGTTGCTGCTGTTGTAGCTATTGAGGAATAGCCACCTTCAGAACGTAATGTTCCTTTAAACGTTGTATTAGCCATATGTAATCTCCTTGTCTTGGCTGTTGTCAGTCACACAATGCAACTGTCAGGGATAAGTTATTATATCAAGTATTTACAAAAAATAAAGGGCGACTTTCGCCGCCCCTTAAAAATAAACAAATTCTAAACCTTACGCGCCGGGGGTCCCAAACACAGATCTCCAGTCAGAAACACCAAAGGAATAACGCTCACGAGCCTTAAACCGCATGTTTCCTGTATCAAAATCGCCTTCCATTGCAGTTTTAATAGCTGCTCTGTTAAACATTTTGAAACCATTTGGAGCATCAGTTTTAATGAAAAATGCATCTGTATCCGTAAGATAATGGTTTACTACTGCTCCGTCTGGAAGCATTCCCATGCTCTTAGTTGCATTTACATCATTGTCCGCTGTTCCCGGTCTTAATGCAGAGTTAATTACTCTCTCCGCAGTAAACTGCAATTCTTTTGGAATAATAAGTTTCATTCCTCTAACTGCAATTTTAAGACCTCTTTCGTCGGTTAGACCTGCAATGTCAATCAACATTTGCTCTAATGATGTCTCATTAAGATCCGCCGCAACTGAAAGAAGGTTACGTTGGTTACCAGACACGGAAGGGTGAGAGGATGAGCAGAGCGCGGCTCCGTCACCAATCGCATTCGCTCCAGTGCTAAAGGCGTTATTAAGAATAGATGCTGCCTTTATCTGCTTTGTTGTAGACATGGAACGAGCCAAAGCTTTAGTATATCGGCTTGCAAGACGGTCATAAAGATTGTCTTCAATAGCCTCTTCAGTAATACTAAAAGCCAAAGCAATAGTTTCATGTGTATAACGGGCAGTGAAGGTTTCTTGTGCGCTGTCAAAAGAGATTGCTGATCCCTCCTGCTTTACAGGCGCATTACCAAAACCCGATAGCATTACCTCTTCTTCAAAAGCCCTATCTGAGGTCTCTTCGTCAAAGATTTCTGCATGCTCGTTTTCATAACGGTCATACTCAAGTCCGAACAAGGCATTAAGGCCGGGTTCTAACTCTTTCGCTAGTTGTGCGCGAGAAATAGCCATATCCTATCCTCCTTATATCGCTGTTGTAGCAAGAGTGCCTACAGCCGCACCGACGCCAGAATTGTATGGATGATTTAAACGCACGACATATTGATGTCCAACAGCGGAGTAGTCTGTATTACCCGCCTCATCGTAAAGGCCAACAATTCTTACGTCTAAAGTATTAGTAGTTGCAGCAGTGCTAATGTCCAGCATGTCCGAAGCCACGCCAGTATTTGTACTACCACTATTTACGCTTGCCATGTCACAGTTTGCAAAAGTATCCGCAAGAGCAGTTGCTCTATTAGTATTTGTGCCATCTGCTGCCACAACGTAAAGTTGCATTGGGTCGTCATAAACGAACGCTTTTACAGGGTGGTTGGTGTCCACACTTACGTTGTTTGATCCGGGCCAATAGTTTGAAAATACGGTCTTCCCAGTATTGGAGTCAACGTACTCTACCCCACCTAATACACCGAGAGGAGCAACTGCTTGATCTGAGATCGCAATGGTTCCTGCTGCTAGAGGAATAACAATTCCTCCATTGTATATAGCTGTGGTATAGTCACTAGCAATTTCGTACTGCGTTGTCGCATTATTGAAAGGATTGCCACCCACTTTACCGATAGGACGAAGACCATAGCCACCAGTTAATTGATTTGCCATAATTTTGGTTCCTTATCTTTTATGATAGTCCCTATTTGTTTTGAGAACCACCAAAAGTTACACGAGATTGACGGTTAGGTTTACTAATCGTCATGGTTGAATGAGCGTTCTCTCGCATCATATCAGAATCTACAGCTTGCATCTGATCAGAATTTCTCTGGTCAAAATAAGCAGTTCTTTCAGCTACAGTTTCTACTGGAATACGAGCTAACATTAAGCCTCCCACTCCGAACACACCTTCATACTTACCCGAATCAATAACAGGAGATTCAAAATCTGGGTACTCATCCTGTCTTACCAATTCCCATCCTTCTCTTAGCTTCGCGCTAATGTTTTTACGGTCATCAAACCCTCTAACTTCGGCACGAATCCAACGATGTTTAAACCCATCTGGTGCGGGTGGTGCGTCCAACATGGACGGTGGAGCCCACGGCTTACGCTGCGCCGTATTCTCTCTAGTTTGTTTTGCGCGAGGCGTTCTTTCGACAGATCCTCCGAAGTTTAACTCTTTATTATCTGACATTTTTTACTCCTTCACGTATTTCGCGTATTCTTCTATTGGCACACCCAATCTTTTAGCTATATCAACTTGGGTCGGGGTGAGTTTGACCTTTCTACTTTTACTGCGCCCAGAGGTAGCAGAGCGTGATACAGAAGCAACCGTCTGAGCGGGTCGATTACTCCGAGACTCTGTAGAAGGTGCTTCCGCACCTCCATTTAACTTATGCGGAAATTCTGTCCGCATACGGTTATCTAATTCACTATAGTACTCATTTGAGCTTGGGTCAAACCCTTCGTTCTCAACCATGCGTTTATGTATACCAAAAGCCGCATACGTCATCGCTTCATCTGTGCCGAACCAATCGTTATTTTCTGCCCATTTTTGAGCTTTAGGATCAGGTGGTTTAACGGGTTGAGGCGCGGGTTGAGCCTGTTGCGTAGGTTGAGGCGTATTCTTGAGAGATTCTTGTTTAGCTTTAGCCTGAGATGCTCTGTCCGCTTCTATAGTCAAACGGCTTATTTCTTTCTGGGCTTCTACAGCTTGGGCCGTATCCCCTATTTCCATAGCCGATTTAAGCTTAGTCTCTGCTGCCGACATTTGCGTGTCAACACGGGAACTATACTCATTTATATAGTTCTGATCCATGCTAGTCACACGGGTCTTTAACTCATCCGCTTCCTGTTGAACCTTTTGAGCATAGCGTAAAGCTTCCTCTCGCTCCCGCTCGGCAGTTCGCATTTTCTTAGTTAAGCGGTCTATCCTTTTTTGCGTGGCGCTTTCGGCTTTGCTGAACTGGTCGTCTTCTTGGGACGACCCGGTTTCGGTTTCGACGATAACTTCTCCGGCTTGACCAGACGCCTGATTCGCGCCCATATCCTCGTCAGTATCGACTTCAATTTCTCTAATATCTGTTTCATTATTCTCTTTCTCTAACATAATAACTCCTAAAAATGAAGAATATCTGTGGGTTCTAAAATTTTGGCAAGTATCTCATCATCGTTGAGAATACGAACCTCACCACCTTCTATCTTAAAACGTGATCCTGAATATCGGGCAAACATTACCCAATCTTTTTCCGCACACCAAGGCCCCGTAGGGAACTTTTTCTCGTCTTTGTATGCTAAATCTCCGACTTTAAGTACATATCCCACTTGCGTGGAAACTTGTTGTTCTTCCACAACAGTGTTGGGAAGAAATAGACCACCTTCGGTTTTACCCTGACCTTTGTATGGCAAAACTAATATTCGCCAACCTGTAGGACTAGGCATTCTTTCAATTAAGGATTTATTAAGAAGTTCTGGATCTAAAACTGTCGATTCTTCTTTTGGCGCTTGCCAAGCATCTTTCAGTTCTGGTTCCTCAGTTTGTGTGTCAGTCAATGCTGCGCTCCTGTTTTTCTAGCAGGCTCTTGAGTTCCTGTTCTACATAATTTAGGCCATCAAGGATGCCCATGAGTTTCTTATAATGCTCCATATCTCTGATATTGTCTCCGCCTAATATATCATAAATACTTTGCCGTCGTTCTCTTATAACCCTAAATACGGAATCCGCAATAAATATCTCATCCATTCCTATATCCCCATATCTAGTCTTACAAGATTGGGTATACTCTTATCATGTCTGATATGAAAACGCCACCCTTATTTTATCATACTAATAGAAGTCTCCGTTGTTTCCTTATTTCTACGGGTCCAACCCTTACCAAAAGTTTTAAAAGTGCCTAGACTTTCGTAAAACTCTTGCCTAATTTTTCCAAACTCTTCAATCATATATTTAGGGTTCTGTCTGTTTATCAAAGCAAGCGTCTTAGGTCCTATCGCCCCATCTACGGATGCCCCACAGATTTTCTGCAACGCCTTGGCCGCACGACCCGTGCCGCTGTTCACGCCCCAATCGAACGCACAAAAATCCAACCCACTAGGGAGGTCGTCACATTTAAGTCTCGCCCAGTAACTTTTCTTGTATATAGGCGCCACATCCTTTACGGTAAGCTTCTTCATGCTCTTTTTACCGCCACTAGCAACATATACTTTCTTAGTAACTCCGAGATTGGTTTCTCCTCCGGGGTCATCGGGATGGTTTACATACCCACCTTCGTGATGCAAAAGCATCTCTAGACATTTGTCAAAATTTGCCTTCATTTCTTTCCTCCTCTTACAGCACCACCTTTTTTCTTGTACTGTACTTTAGTTCCCACCTTTTTAGCGGCACTCTTAGCCATAGCCATCCCTTTAGGTGTATACGGATAATGTTTTTTTCCAACTTTAGGCATAATTTCCTCCTTATTTTGTTAAGCCTTTTGTCTTTTCGTATGACCTCAATCCTCCGATTCCGAGCATACCGCCCAAAACAGGCAACAGTGTACCCACATCAAATTCAGGTAAATCAGGGGGTTCTATGCCTA